>Ga0209066_10007515_pt1 | contig 10781 bp, 10 predicted proteins | sample All_14_2_FD_187198 | JGI IMG/M metagenome (GOLD analysis project Ga0209066, IMG submission 187198) | Freshwater microbial communities in response to fracking from Pennsylvania, USA - Allegheny Zone_MetaG_DW_15 (SPAdes) (version 2) ... | reverse complement strand
CTCGACAGCCAGTCACAGCCGCTCGCCCGCTGGGCACAGCAGAAGGCAGGAGAACAGGTGCTGACGGCCTGGGACCGCTTGCCCATCCGTTTCCTGGGCGGGGTATCGGTGTCGTCGGTGGAGCCGGGTGACCGTGGGTGGGTGGTGCACACCGCCTGCGGTCAACGGCTGGTGGCCCAGCACATCGTGGCCGCGACCGGGCTGACCACACCCAGTCGGCTGGCGCACAGCGCCGGGCTGGCCTGGGATCAGGGCATTGCGGTGGACCCGACGACGCTGGCCACCAGCCACCCGAACATCCACGCGCTGGGCGACTGCATCACGGTGCATGGCCAGGCCAGCCGCTACATAGAGCCCATCCTGCGCCAAGCCAAGACCATTGCCGCCAAGCTGGTGGCCCGCCGCCAGGGCGCGGCCCAGGACGACTGCCCGGTGGCCTATGAAGCCAAACCCGCGGTGGTGCGGGTGAAAACCACCTCGTGCCCGCTGACGCTGCATTGAACGGTGGCCCCCCGGGCCCACCCCGGGGGATGTCAGCCCGTTTCAGCGGGCTTCGGCTTGGGCTTTTTGCAGCGCCCGCCGCCGGGCCATCTCGCGCCCCATGCCCGTCTTGTCCGTCTGCGCCAGGCGCTGGCGAGCTTCGGGGTAAGCCAAGGACTCTTCCAGCACGATGTGGTCTTCGTAGAGAGCCTCGAACACATCGAGCGCATGGCTGAGTTCGGTGGTGTCGAACCAGTTGTTGCCATCGGCCGCCGCTTCGATGCTGGGGGCGATGTACAGCCAGTTCTCCTCCAGCCAGCCGTGGTCTTGCGTCAGCCTCTCGGCGGCCTGAACCAGTTCGGGCTCGTGGCTGGCCAGCAAGGCGGGGAACACGTGCTTTTCTTCATCCAGGTGGTGCTGGCGAGCCTCGGTGTTGAAATAGTCCAGCACGTCGCGGGCCATGGCCTGCGCCGACTGGTCCAGTCCGTCGGTGGCAATGCGGTCCACAAGCAGCCTCAAACGCTTCAGTTGCTGGCCAATGCGCACATGGGTGGCGTCCAAAAATTCGAAAACCCCTGCTGGGGCAATGTCTGCTGGCATGTCCATCTCCGTGGTGGCTGAAAAGAATGGAATTGTGAAATTGCGGCAGCGCAGCACATTGATCTGGCGCAAGCCATCCAGGGATACCCGAACGCTTGACGGACAACCACCTGGCAATCGACCTGAAACCTTCGGAATGCCCATTGTTTGGCACAAACAGCCACACAAATCACCCCAGATGTGTTAATGTCATGGGCTAAGTAAAAGCCTCTGGCCTTCTCGAAAGCTGGCAGGCTCTGAACATCGGGCTGAAGCAACTTTGCCAACAGCCTGACTGGCGAAACCCATTCGCTCCCGCGGCCTGCTCACCATCGCCGCGTTTTGGACTGATGCACACGGATCTCTGTGCCAGCCTCTTTCGCTGCTCCTGGTGAGGCAGCCAACGTGACCCACAGGAACAGGCCATGGCCAAAGAAGAACTGATTGAAATGACCGGCAAGGTCGACGAAGTGTTGCCCGACACACGCTTTCGCGTGACGCTGGACAACGGGCACCAGCTGGTGGCGTATTCCGCCGGCAAAATGCGCAAAAACCACATCCGCATTCTGGCGGGTGACCGGGTGTCGCTGGAGCTGTCTCCTTACGACCTGAGCAAAGGGCGGATCAACTTCCGCTTCATCGAAAACCGCGGCCCCAACACCGGTCCTTCCGGTCCGCGTCGCCCGCGCTAAGCCGCGCAAGCCGTTCAAAAAAAGGGTGCCTTGGCACCCTTTTTTGTTGATCCATCCCTGCCTGGTGTTTCTGGCCACAGAACACGCGAGAGGCATGACCGCTTCTCGCGGGCATTCACTGCACGCGCACAGGCACCCCTGCCAGCGGCCCCACGGCAGACCCGGTGACCCGGTGGCCAGGGTTGGGCACAGGGGGCGTGCCGAGATCCATCACGTCGGGATCAAACGCCCTGTCCCCCTCTGGGTCGGCGATCCCCGTGGCCCGCAACGCCTTGAAATCAAACTGGCGCGGGTCCATGAAGTGCGAAGGCTCCAGGTGTTGGAGTGCCGTGGCCATGGACTCGATGCGGCCCGGGTGCTGGGCCTGCCAGGCGTCCAACATCTGGCGCATTTGCTGACGCTGCAGGTTGTCCTGGCTGCCACACAGCGTGCACGGGATGATGGGGAAGGCTTGCAGCTCGGCCCAACGGCGCAGGTCGGCCTCGGCCACGTGCGCCAGAGGGCGGATGATGACGTGATCGCCCTTGTCACTGACGGCTTTGGGTGGCATGGCTTTCAGCTTGCCCGCAAAAAAGAAATTCAGGAAAAAGGTGTGCAGCATGTCGTCGCGGTGGTGGCCCAGCGCGATCTTGTGGCAACCCAGCTCCTTGGCCACGCGGTGCAAGATACCCCGGCGCAAACGGCTGCACAGGCTGCACATGGTTTTGCCCTCGGGCACCTGCTGTTTGACCACGCTGTAGGTGTCTTTGGTTTCAATGTGAAACGGCACGCCCAAGCCCGCCAGATACTCGGGCAGCACATGCGCCGGAAACCCTGGCTGCTTCTGGTCAAGGTTGACCGCCACCAGCTCAAACTTGGGGGCACCGTGCAGGCGCTGGTAGCGCAGCAGCATGTCCAGCATGCCGTAGCTGTCTTTGCCACCCGACACACACACCATCACCCGATCGCCAGATTCAATCAGGCCAAAATCCGCCACGGCCTGCCCCACCTGACGCAACAGGCGCTTTTCCAGTTTCACGGCCTCGCGTTCGGCCACAGGAGGGGCCGCCGCGTCCACGGCGTCAGGTTGCGCCAGGGCACGGGTGTGAGAGCGGGCTGTGTTCATGGACGGGATTGTAGAAAACCCGTCGAGTGTCAATGTCACCCGGCACCAGTGCAAATGCAGTGGCCCGTGAACACTGCTCAGGCAGGGCTCCGGATGGCAAACCCCCTGAGGTACTCGTCAGGCTTGGTGGCATCGAACACCTTGCCCATGATGCGGTGGCTCCGGTAAGCCCCTTCAGGCGTGCGCCATCCCGCCTGAGCCATCTGCTTTTTGGCATCGGTCAGCAGGAAGACGCGTTCGGCGAGCTGCGCATAGTCCACCTCGCCTTTGAGGTAGCCCCACCGTTTCATTTGCGTGAGCATCCACACAGCCATGGACTGCCACGGAATGGGGTCAAACAGCACCCGGTCGGGCACGCTGCGGCTGTTGCCCAGGCCGTCGCTGAACTTGCCGGTCAGGATCTGTGTCAGCAGCTCCTCGGGTTGGTTCAGGTAGGCGGCAGGGGCAATGGCCTTGACCACCTCCTCGCGCGCACCAGGCTGGCTGGCCAGCAACGACGCGTTGATGATCGCGCGGTAGAGGGCGGCAAACGTGTTGGGGTGCTTCTGGATAAACGCCGTGCTGGTGCCGAAGGCGCAACACGGGTGACCGTCCCAGAGATCTTTGGTCAGCACGTGGATGAAACCCACACCGTCATACACCGCCCGCTGGTTGAACGGCTCGGGCCCCAGAAAACCATCGATGAGTCCGTCTTTCAGCGCCTTCACCATCTGTGGCGGGGGCACCAACTTGAGTTGGACATCGGTGTCCGGGTGAAGGCCGTGCTCCGCCAGGTAGTAGCGCAGGAGCAGGTTGTGAATGGAGTGCTCGAACGGAATGCCCAAAGTCAGGCCCTTCCATTTTTTGGGGTCCCGGTTGTCCTTGTGCTTCAAGTGCAAGGTGATGGCTTGTCCATTGGTGTTCTGGATGGACGCCACGTGCATGCCGGTGGCAGGCGAACCCAGACCCAATGACATCGCCAACGGCATGGGTGACAGGAAATGCGTGGCGTCCAGCTCCTGACTGAGCATGCGGTCGCGAATGGCACCCCAACCCGCCGTCTTCACCAACTGCACATTCAGGCCCTGCTTCTGGTACAAGCCCAGCGGGTCAGCCATGATGAGGGGCGTGGCGCAGGTGATGGCAATGAAGCCCAGTTTCAGGTCTTTTTTCTCGGGCGCTCCCCCTCTCGACGCCTGGGCCATGGCCTCGTGAAGGCTCAGCAGGGCCCCGGCAGGCAACACCGAGGCCACGGCCGCACGTGCCGTGCCAGCCCCCACCGCCTTCAGGAAGCGCCGCCGCACACTGTCCTGGGGAAACAGCGCCTTCACCAGCGTGGCTTCCAGGTGTGCCGCCTCGCCAGGCAACGGCAGACAAGCCTCTGGGCCATGCCCCCTGCCGCAGGCACAGGCCATGCGCAAGGGCTTGTCGGCATCGAAAGGGTCGGCGGCGGTGGGAAAACGCATGCGACCTCCCGGCTCAGTACTGTTTGTAGGGCAGGAATTTGCCCGACAGCACCACGTTCACGCGGTCGCCTTTGGGATCGGGCTGACGCACGATGTCCATGGAAAAGTCGATGGCGCTCATGATGCCGTCGCCAAACTCTTCATGGATCAGCTCCTTGATCGTGGTGCCATACACGCTGACGATTTCGTACCAGCGGTAGATCAGCGGGTCGGTGGGCACAGGGGTGGGCAACGAGCCCTTGTAGGGCACCACTTGCAGCCACTTCTGCTCTTCATCGCTCAGGTCGAAGATGCCGCCAATGACCTTGGCTTGCTCGGCATCCAGTGTCATCTGGCCCAGGCAGGCAGCCGTGACCCACTCCTTGCTCAGGCCAACGGCCTGGGCCACATCGGACCACTTGATGCCTTTGGAAACTTTGGTGCTGATGATTTTTTCGGTGACTTCCAGACGGTTCATGGTGGGACTCCTCTCGGTGGTTGGGGGAAACAAAAAATAACGCGGGCAAAGCTCCGCCCGGGAGGCCAAGGCCTCCATCAGACAGATGGGTGAAAACAGAATGGGTCAGTGCGCCTTGGCGCGACTCACCAGAAAATCCACGATGTGGTTGCGCTGGTCGTAGTACCCGGGCAGGTGATGCAACTCGGCGCGGGTGCGGCTGCGTGGCAGCGGGTTGACCACCACCTCGGCCATGCCCCCAGGCTTGTAGCCACTGTCGGTTTCGGTGCCATTGGTCATGAGCAGGATGCGGTCAGACAGCAAAATGGCCTCGTCCACATCGTGGGTGATCATGAACACCGTCTGTTGGGTCTGGCGCACGATGCCCATCAACTCGTCCTGGATGGTGCCGCGTGTGAGCGCATCCAACGCGCCAAAGGGCTCGTCCAGCAGCAGCATCTTGGGTTGGATGGCAAACGCCCGGGCAATGCCCACGCGCTGCTTCATGCCACCCGAGAGCTGGCTGGGCTTTTTGTCGATGGCGTGGGCCAGACCCACCATGGCCACGTTCTTCTCGACCTGCTCGTTGACCTGCGCCTTGCTCCAGTCGGGCCAGCGCGACTTGACGGCAAACGCGATGTTCTGGCGCACCGTCAGCCAAGGCATGAGGGCGTGACTCTGGAACACCACGCCGCGCTCCAGGCTGGGGCCGGAGACCTCGCGCCCGTCCATGAACACGTTGCCGCTGGTGGCGGTGTCCAGCCCCGCCAGCACGTTGAGGATGGTGGTTTTGCCGCAGCCCGAGTGGCCGATGATGCAGACGAACTCGCCTTTGCCGATCTCGAAGTTCACGTCGGCAAACACCGGTTTGGCAGGGTTGTAGGCTTTGGACAGCCCTTCGATTTTCAGAAAGCCAGACATGGCGGGGTCTTTCTCGGTCAGTGGGGAAGCTGAGGGAGCGGCTGCGCTGACGATGCGGGCCGCGCTTTCGCGCACCTGGGTGTCATTCCACATAAGTCACCGCCTTCTGGGCCTGGGCAAACATCAGGTCAAGCAACATGCCCACCAGACCGATCAGCAACACCGCAAAAATCACGTTGGTCAGCGACAGGTTGTTCCACTCGTTCCACACGAAGTAGCCCACCCCCGTGCCGCCCACCAGCATCTCGGCAGCCACGATCACCAGCCAGGCAATGCCCATGCTGATGCGCATGCCCGTCAGGATGGTGGGCGCGGCGGCGGGCAGAATCACCTGGAAGGCCTTGCGCAGCGGCGTCACTTCCAGCGTGCTGGCCACGTTGAGCCATTCACGCTTGACCGATGCCACGCCAAACGCCGTGTTGATGAGCATGGGCCACACCGAGCAGATGAAGATGACGAAGATGCCGCTCACGTCCGAGTCTTTCAGCGTGTACAGCGCCAACGGCATCCACGCCAAGGGACTGATGGGCTTCAACACCTGCACAAAGGGGTCAAACGCCTTGCGCATCAGCGGCGACATGCCGATCAGAAACCCCATCGGAATGGCCACGATCACCGCCAGCAAAAAACCCAGCCCCACGCGCCCCAGCGAATGGGCCAGCTGGATGCCGATGCCCTTGTCGTTGGGACCTTTGTCGTAAAACGGGTCGGACAACTGCACCCAGATGGCTTTGCCCACCTCGATGGGGGGTGGGAAGCCGGTGCTTTTGGCCGCACCGGGGTCTTTGCCCATCATCTTGGCGTACTCGATTTCTTCGGCCGTCATGCCTGTGGACGCGCCACCGATGCTCGGGCCCGTGGTGCCCAGCTGCCAGGCGCCCACAAAGCAAATGAAGATCAGCAGCGACACCAGGGCCGCGCGCAGGTTCAGGCTGGCGGTTTTCATGGCAGCGTCCTCAAGCCTTCTTGATGGCGAAGCTGTCGGCGTAGGCCGCTGCTTTGGCCGGGTCGAACTCTTTGCCCATGATCTTGTGCTTGGTGTACGCGGGGCCTGCCGTGAAGGGCATGCCCAGATCCTTCATGTGCTTGCGCGCATCGGTGATGAGGAACACCTTCTCGGCAATCTGGTTGTAGTTCACGTCGCCCTTCAGGTGGCCCCAGCGCTTCATCTGCGTGAGCATCCACACGGCCATGCTCTGCCAAGGCATGGGGTCGAAGTCGGCACGGTCGGGCACATTCTGGATCTTGCCCAGGCCGTCGGCGTACTTGCCGGTCAGCACCTGGGTCAGCACCGCCTCGGGCTGGTTCAGGTACTGGGCCGGGGCAATCACCTTGGCAATCAGCTCGCGGTTTTCGGGCTTGCGCGCCATGGCGGCGGCGGTCAGCACGGCGCGGTACAGGGCGGCAAAGGTGTTGGGGTTTTTCTGAATGAACTCGGTGCTGGTGCCGAAGGCGCAGCAGGGGTGGCCGTTCCACAGGTCTTTGGTCAGGGTGTGCAGGTAGCCCACCTCGTCGAACACGGCGCGCTGGTTGAACGGATCGGGGCCCAGGAAGCCGTCGATGTTGCCCGCGCGCAGGTTGGCCACCATTTCAGCCGGGGGAATCACGCGCAGCTGCACGTCGGTGTCGGGGTTGATGCCGTGCTCGGCCAGGAAGTAGCGCAACAGGAAGTTGTGCATCGAGAACTCGAACGGGATGCCGAACTTGAACCCCTTCCAGTTTTTCGGGTCGCGGTTGTCCTTGTGGCGCAGGCTCATGGTGATGGCCTGGCCGTTGATGTTCTGGATGGTGGCCACGTTCATGGGCGTGGCGTTGCTGCCCAGCCCCAGGCTGATGGCCAACGGCATGGGCGACAGGAAGTGCGATGCGTCGTACTCCTTGTTGATCATCTTGTCGCGCACCAGCGCCCAACCGGCGGTCTTGGTGACTTCCACGTTCAGGCCCTGCTTTTGGTAGAAGCCCAGGGGGTGCGCCATGATCAGCGGCGTGGCGCAGGTGATGGGGATGAAACCGATCTTCAGGTCTTTCTTTTCCAGTGCGTTTTTGTCTTGCGCCATGGCCTGCAGGCTGGTCACGGGCAACACGCTGGCAATGGCGGCCATGGCCGTGCCCTTGCCGACGGCACGCAAGAAACGGCGGCGCACCGCGTCTTGCGGAAACAGGGCTTTGACCAGGGTGGCCTCGATGAACTCGTTGCTGTAGGCCTCGAAATCGGCCGTTTCGCTGCGGGCACGCAGCGTGGCGGCTGCCTCGTCGGCATTCACTTCGGCGTGGTGGTCAGCCAGCGTGTGGTCGCGCCCACAGCTGCACTTCATCATCAGGGGGCGGTCGGCGTTGTAGGGATCGAAGAAGTCGGACATGGCACACCTCGTGAGTTGATCGTGCTGTCCACATTGCAAGGGCCGGGCCAACTTGGCGCCGACCGCGTGCCTGCGCAGGTCGGCATCGGCATTTCGTGCCCCGTTCTGCGATGGCGTGTAGGGCTGGCCCTACAAAACCCCTGGGGGTTCAACCCTGTCCGTGCCGCTCGGCGTACAGCGCCAGCTCCACGTCGTTCCTGGTGCCGGTTTTTTCCAGGATGCGAGCGCGGTAGGTGCTGACGGTGTTGGCCGCCAGGCCCAGTTGCGCACCAATTTGGGTCACTGTCAGGCCCTGCGTCAGCAGGCGAAACACCTGGTGCTCCCGGTGCGACAAGGCTTCGGGCCCCACTTGTGCACCACGTTGGCCCACGGCGGCGGCCAGGGCCTCAGCGGTGGCGGGCGTGACGTACACGCCCCCGGCGGCCACCTTGCGCACCGCCGCCAGCATGTCGTCGGGGTCGGCGCTTTTGTTGAGGTAACCATTGGCGCCGAGCTTGATGCAGCGCACGGCATACTGTTTTTCAGGGTAGGTGCTGAGCATGAGCACGGGCAGGCGCGGATGGCTGCGGCGCAGGGACTGCAACACATCCAGCCCGTCCTGGCCCGGCAAGGCAATGTCGAGCAGCACCACGTCCACCCCGGCAGGCCCACCCCGTTCAGCCACGCGCGCCAGCACCTCGGGACCGCTGGCCGCCTCGGCCACCACCTGCACCTCGGGCGCATCGGCGAGCACTTGCTTGAGCCCTTCGCGCACGATGCGGTGGTCGTCTCCCAGCAGCACCCGGATCGGGGTTTGGGCGTCACCGGCAGCGATGGCACCGGGTGAAGACAGTGTTTCACGGGTCATATTTTTACTGTAAAAATAGGCTTGTACGCTTATTGCACATGGGTTTTAAGCTTCAATTTCAGAGAGGTGAATGTTCCCTGCCCGGGCGCGCTGACCATATCGACCGAGCCCCCCAGGTGGCGGGCGCGCTCCCGCATGCCCATGATGCCGTAGGCGTTGGCCGCCTCGAAAGCCTGAGGGCTGGCGCCCACCCCGTTGTCCCGCACCGCCACGGTCAGCACACCGTCCACCACCTCGATGCGGACGGCCAGGCGGGTGGCATGGGCATGGCGGCCCACATTGCTCAGCATTTCCTGAACGATCCGGAACACGGCCATCGCCTGGCGCTCGGGCAAGTCGGGCGCGGTGTCCACCTCCATGTGCCAGTCCAGCGCCAGTTCGGCCGACTGCACAAACTCCTGCACCTGCCATTCCAGTGCTGCCCACAACCCCTGGTGGTCCAGGATGCTGGGGCGCAGGTCGGTGATGATGCGCCCCACGTTGTCCACCGCGCTCTCGATCTGGCGGCTCATGCCCTGGCACTTGCAGCGCATGCGCTGGCGCATGTCGATCTGCTCCTCCGGGCTGCGTTGCGGCTGTTCGGACAGGCGCTTGTCCAGCCAATTCACGTCCATTTTCAGGGCCACCAGCAGGCTGCCCAGCTCGTCGTGCACCTCACGGGCAATGCGGGTGCGCTCGTCCTCGCGCACGCTTTCGCTCCAGGCAGCCAGCTCACGCACCTGGGTGAGCGCCGTTTCCAGCGCCAGCGTGCGCTCTCGCACACGCTCTTCCAGTTCGTCCTTGGCACGCTGCAACGCATCGGCAGCGCGTTTGCGCTCGGTGATGTCCACGAACGTGACCACCGCACCCAGCACCTGCGCGCCATTCAGAATGGGGTGGCTGGAATACTCCACGGCAAACGCAGAGCCGTCACGCCGCCAGAACACCTCGCTGTCAATGCGGCAAGGCAAGCCCTGGCGAAAGGCATTGAAGATGGGGCACTCGGCTTCCGGGTAGGGCGAGCCGTCGGCCCGCGCGTGGTGGGTCAGCTCGTGCATGTTGCGCCCCAGCAACTCGGCGGGCTCGTACCCGATGAGCCGTGCCCCGGCCGGGTTGATGAACACGCACAGGCCATCGAGGTCTACCCCATAGATGCCCTCGCCAGTGGACGCCAACATCAAGCCCAGCGGATCGCGCCAGGCCTCGGACACGGAACTGACCTGGCTGCAGCCAGGCGTGAGGGCAAACGTGGTCATGCACTCTCCAAGCAATGGGTGTGCCACCGGACAAGCCGCACCGGGGTCTGGGCCACGCCGCAGCTGATGCCCTTTTGCCACAGTTCAGGCCCATCGAGTGCACAAATTGACCGGGATCAACATCACGTTCGAGAGCCCACTTCCCATGTTCCAGACCCATGAAGACAATAGGGCCTTCGGCAACAGACACAAGGAGATCCTGGATGAAAAACGCAAAACTCGCCCGCCGCCTGTCGGCGATCAGCCTGGCGGTGGCAGGTGCACTGCCCGCCGTGGTGCCCATCCAGGCCCATGCCTGGGTCATGAATGCCCATTTCTGGGTCAGCACGGGCATCTTCAGCCGCTTCAACGTGGTCACCAAAGAAGACTTCAGCGCCAAGCAGTCCGACATGCAGTGTGGCTTTGCCGCAGGTCGCGACGTGTACCTGAAATCGGGCTACACCGTGGGCCAGAGCGGCATCGTCAGCACCACCAACACCCACCCCAACGCAGCCCTGGGCCTGCTGATCGGTCGCAACCTGGACTGGAGCGAACACCCCAGCGGCACCATTGCCGGTGACGTGTTCCTGGGTGGCTCGGCCAACGTGACCATTGCCTCCGATGCGTCCGTGACCCTGGCGCCGGGCAAGGCCATCCACGCCATTTCCGGCAACGACCTGTTCCAGGCCATCACCCCCGAAC
>Ga0209066_10007513_pt1 | contig 10781 bp, 10 predicted proteins | sample All_14_2_FD_187198 | JGI IMG/M metagenome (GOLD analysis project Ga0209066, IMG submission 187198) | Freshwater microbial communities in response to fracking from Pennsylvania, USA - Allegheny Zone_MetaG_DW_15 (SPAdes) (version 2) ... | reverse complement strand
GAATCGAGGTCGTCGTCGCAGATTCGGGTCTCCTGCTCAATCGCGGCCGTCTCCGCCTCGTCGGCGACAAGCTTATCTCGGTGAAGTAGCGGCGGCGCACGTCAGAGGTCGCGCAGGTGCAGCTTCTGCGCATAGCGCGCGACCAAGCGTGCGTCGATCGAATCGCCACAGGCCTCGAACACGAGCGCGCGCGCGCCGGCCTCGTCCAGTTTGACAGCCTGGACGTCGGCGCGGGCCGTGTTGCGGCGGTATCGTACAGCCGGCCATTGGAGGGCGCCGATGCGCAGGCCGGCACCCTGCGCCTTGGCGAGGGTGACCCAGTCGAGGCTCGGATAGTCGTATCCGAGATCGTGGAACCCGCCCAGAGCGCCGAACGCCTTTCGCCTGACCGCCATGGCCGTGTCGCCGAAGGCATTGAAGAAGAGGCCGGCCGAATGGGCGGCGCCCAGGAAGAGCAGGTGACCGACGCTGGTCGCGGCAAGCGGGTCGCCGGCTCCGTCGTCGAATACATCGAGGGAAGAAACGACGATATCGTGTGCCCCCGTCGACGCCGCACGCGCAAGCCGTTCCAAGCCTCCCGGTCGGAACATGTTGTCATCGTCGAGGAACACTACGACGTCCGATCGCGCCTCTGTGAGACCGCGATTGTAGGCGCAGCTCTGGGGGAGCGGATCCTTCAATCCCAGGATGCGGAGTCCGGCGCGATCGCCGGCGATTTCACGAATGGAATGCTCGACATCGGAAAGCGGGCTCGCATTGTCGATGACGATGACTTCGACCTCTTTCCCGTCGATCGTTGGCGGTATCGAGGCCAGCGCCTGGCGCAGGAAGCGAAGACGATCGTAGTGGAGGATGCAGACCGTGACGCTATCTGCTTCCCTGGGCGGAGAGGGGACGCCGAGGTGCGTCAGTTCCATCACCAGCTTCGCCCAGTCCACCTCGCCACGATCTTCATCGGGCGCGTCGCCATCTCCGAGGGCAAGGGCAATCGATTGCTCCAGGCGGGTCGCCAGGTGCCGGTCAGCCATCGGCCGCGCGATGAGGGCCACGTGATGAGCTGTCGCTTTGCCAAGGGCGTGAATCTCGTCGATGCCGGAAGACACCGACACGGCCAGTCGGCCCGGCTCGCAGCCGTAACGGATCGCGCGTCGGCGGTCCGATTCGTCCACGACCGTGAAGCGGAACGGCCAGGTCGATGCTTTCTGGCCGAGCCACTCCTTGTTCAGGCCATGGGAATCTTCGCCGATCGGGCCGACAAAGGTCACCAATCTGTCACCCAGCACGCCTTTGCGGGCCAGCCGCTCGATGGCCTCCACGAACTCACCGGCGCCTGCCGATCGCTGAAACGCGCCGATGAAGGCGATTTCACGAATTTGTGTTCGGCTCGGAGCGAGTGCCGCGCTACCCGCTATGCGCGAAAAGCCGACGGTGCGAATTCGCAAATCGTCGCCCGGAAGAGCAGGGACATCGACCGGCTGATCGGGTCGGATGAGCGCATCCGCAAAGGCGAGACACTGGCGTTCCATTGCATCGGCGATCAGGACGCTCAGGTCGACACGGACGGAATCGCTGGCCAGGAAGTGGTCGCGGGTCGGCTCATTGCCCCACAGGGCGACACGGGTGTGGGTGAACGCTTCCCCACACGCCCTTGCCATCAGGGTTGCCTGGGCGATGCCCCCCCGGACAGGCACGATCATCAAGTCGGGTGGCCTTCGCGCCAGTTCGTGGGCGAGCCGATGGCTGTCCGCCATCGACCTCACCGCCACGGCCCGATTGAGGCCGGTGAGGAGCGTCGGCTGCTGCGGCAGACTGGCAATCACGTTGTCGTCGATCAGCCGCACGTCGTGTCCTTGGGCCGCCAGCGCGCGCGCGGCCCCGTCGAAGACGCCCAACGGGCCGCGCCAGCCGTCAGCGGGCCACGTGTCGACCAGGACGATCTGCAGAGCCATGTTCAGGAGATCCTGAATTCGAGGCCGCTGGCCAGATCATCCACGAACTCGGGGCCTCGGCGCGGCGGCCGGGGCAGGGAAAATCCATGGAAGCCGTCGCTACCTCTCTCGATGCTGTCGCGGCGAAAGAGCGTGGCCCTCTGTTCGCCGAAGGGCTGACCATCGGCGCGAAGGCGGATGACCCGCCGCTCGTCCGGATGATGCCGGTCCACGGCCCATCCCGTGAGAACCGGTCCCGCACCGGCGCGGTCCAGATGCAGAACATAGCCTCCGCGCCGAAAGACCTTTGCACCTCGTCCGGGCCCCGCGCCCGGCCTGGGCAACTCGGTGCTCAGCCTCCCGCACAAGAACTTCGCGGCGTCGATGCCGTGAGCATCAGCCGGGAGCGCGAAACCGTAATGTCCGTCGCCGTAGCCCGCTTTTTGCACGTCGGCTCTGTAGTGGTCGGCCAGTCCCTGGGCGATCAACCGGCCGGATGGGTCGACCATTCGAACGGTCAGGCGCGACGCGGGCTCTTCCAAGTCGATGGCCCATCCGCGGGCATGACCGCGGTGCATGCCATCGACGCATCCGACGACTCCCGTCCGCGTGCCGGGAGCGACCAGACGCAGGAGCCTCCTCATGGGGCGCAGGATGTTCACTGTGGATATCACGAAAACAATATCCGATGCGGGCTTGTCCGCCGCAATGCGCCGGTGTGTAACGGCCACCGGTTGCCCACCGCCTACGGATTGACCATCGTTGGCTTCGCGGATACCCCTTGAGCCCAGATGTCTCGCTCCGTTCGTTAAGCGATCTGCCGTCGATTTCCATTCTGTCGATGTCGAGAAAGTGCTCGCCCACATGACTCTCTTGGACTTTTCGCCGGCCCAACACGTCAATGGGGGGATTGGGCAAGGAAGTGGGGCGGCGGCCGGCCGAAGCGGCGAGAACGCTAGCGGCCGCGGGATCAAGGCGAAAGTGGCCTTGGCGTTCAGAATCGCGGCCTGTCTTCTCGGTTTGTCCGCCGCGAGCTGCACGGGCGTCCCGGCTGCGGCACCCACGTCGGCGCAGCTGGTGCGTACGCAGGACGAGAATTGGGAAGTCTTCGTCGTAAAGGTGACCTCGCTGGTCACGAGGGCCTTGGCTCAATACCAGCCTCCGAGCTTTCCTCAGGCATTCCGATTGGCCAAGTATACGCCCAGCGTCGCGCTGAAGCCGGGCGATACGATCGGTATCACCATTTATGAAACGGCGGGCTCGTCGCTCTTCCAGGGCACGGTGCCTCCCTTGATGACGGGTACCCCGGGACTGCCGGCCCCGCAGTCCTCGACTTTGCCGCTGCAGATCGTCGAGGCGGATGGCGCGGTCACCGTTCCCTATGTCGGGCGTGTTCAGGTTGCCGGACGTACTCCATCACAGGCCGCGGCGCTGATCCAGCGAGGCCTGGAATCCCAGACAGTCCGCCCTCAGGTCGTCGTATCGCTGGTCGGCAACATATCGAACACAGTCTCGGTCGGCGGAGAAGTCAACAAGGCGGGCCTCATGCCGCTGACGTTGCGCGGGGAGAGGTTGTTGGATGTCGTCGCGTGGGGAGGCGGACCAAAGTTTCCGGCCGTTCAGACGGATCTGCGGCTGATGCGCGGGCAGCAGGTCGTTTCGGTTCCGCTGCAACAGGTGATGGCCAATCCGGCAGACAACGTCGTCGCCCAGCCGAACGACAACATCGTGCTCGTCCGCAATCCGAAGACCTTTCTCGTCATGGGCGCGACACAGAAGGTGGCGCAGTATCCGTTCGAGACCGAGCAGGTGACGTTGGGCGAAGCCGTCGCCCGATCGGGTGGCGGCATCGATCTGCAGGCGAACCTGGGCGGCGTCTATCTCTTTCGCTATGAGCCCGCCAGGTTCGCCCGCACGTTGCTGGCGGCGGACCGGCAGGCTGTGGATATGAGCTATGTCGGTGCGCGCCTGGCTGCCTTGGATGGCGGCATGGATGCGCCGGTGATCTATCGCATCGACCTCTCGCAGGCCGATGGATATTTCTTTGCTCAGCAGATTCAGCTTCGCGACAAGGACGTCGTCCTCATCACGAACGCAGACTCGGTTCAGTTCCTGAAGATCATGCAGGTCGTCCGCTCGATCACCGGTGCCTACTATGATCTGACCCGTAGTACGAATAACTAGGACACGACCAACGAACGCGCGTTGTGCTCAACACATGGTTGTTTCGGCCGACAGGGGGATGGTCGCGACAGGCCATTTGCCCTGCCATTGCTCCGCATTCAGGGGCATTGTAAGAAAATAGCGGCTGCAGATTGGCCAGGTCCAAGGTGTTGGAGGCTATGACAAAGGGCGTCGTGATCGTTTTCGGCGGCGATGGCTTCTGTGGCTGGCCGACGAGCTTGCATCTCAGTCGCGCGGGCTACGAAGTCGTAATCGTCGATAATCTGTCCCGCCGCAGCATCGAAGCGGAACTGGGGGCGGAATCGTTGACGCCAGTCAGAAGCATGACGGAGCGGTTGGCGGCCTGGCACGAACTCACCGGCCGGGAAATCGTCTTCCGCCAGCTGGATGTAGCGACCGACTTCGATGGGATCAGGGAGCTGCTTTCGACCCAAAAGCCGATTGCGTGCGTTCATTTCGCCGAGCAGAGAGCGGCGCCCTATTCGATGAAGTCGGCGCGGCACCGCATCTACACCGTCAACAACAATCTGAATGCCACCAACTGCATCATGGCGGCGATCGTCGAGGTCGACCCGGCCATCCACTGCGTCCATCTCGGGACGATGGGCGTCTATGGTTACGGCGCCATGGGCGCGATCATTCCGGAGGGTTACTTCAACGTCAGGCTTCCGCAAGAGGGTGGAGGCTATGTCGATCGAGAGGTGCTCTATCCCGCCGACCCGGGCAGCATCTATCACATGACCAAGACGCAGGACGCGTTGCTGTTCCAGTTCTACGCCAAGAACGACCGCCTGAGGATCACGGACCTTCATCAGGGTATCGTATGGGGCACCCAGACGCCCGAGACCGAGCTCGACGAACGTCTCATCAACCGTTTCGACTATGATGGGGATTACGGCACGGTTCTGAACAGGTTCCTGATGCAGGCGGCCGTCGGCTTCCCGCTGACAGTGAACGGGAGCGGGGGCCAAACACGTGCTTTCATCCATATTCGGGATACCGTCAACTGCATCCGCAAGGCCATTGAATCTCCGCCGCGCGCCGGAGACAAGGTGCGCATTCTCAATCAGATGACTGAGACGCATCGCATCCGGGATCTGGCCAAGCTCGTGCAGAGCATGACGGGCAGCGAGATCGTGAACGTCGTCAATCCCAGAACCGAACTGGACGAGAACGATTTTCAGGTAGCGAACCCCCAGTTCCGAGCTCTTGGAGTGGCTTCGACGACGCTGGAAGTCGGTCTCCTCGAGGAGGTCAGGAACGTCGCGCAACGTTATCGAGATCGTTGCGATTTTTCCAAGATCCCGTGCGCTTCCTACTGGTCGCACGAACGGGCGCAAGAGGCTCGGTCGCAGATGAGCAAGCTCGTCGCGGAGTAGGCGGGCCTTCGTTGTTTCCCCTGTATGTCATCCGCGGATTGCTGTGACGGTGCAGAGAATCCTCATCACCGGTGGGTGCGGCTTCATTGGCTCGAATTTGATTCGGCGCGCTGAGGCTCGCGGGCTCTCCGGTCAGCTGATCGTTCTCGACAACGAGACAATGGGATCGCCCGCCGACTTGCCGCCCAATGTCGTGGCGTATGAGCGGGGGGACGTCAGGGATCTTTCGGTGATCCGGCGTCTGTCGGAAGGGTGCGATGCAATCATCCACCTGGCAGGCCATACGAGAGTCCTGGAGTCGATCGACGATCCGGTCGGCGATTTCGAAATCAATGTGCGAGGTACACTCAATGTGCTGATGGCGGCTCGCGACGCCCGTGTACCGCACGTCGTCCTGGCGTCGACCGGCGGCGCGTTGTTCGGCACCGAGACCGCGCCCATCCATGAAGCAATGCTGCCCCAGCCGCTATCGCCGTATGGCGCCTCGAAGCTTGCCATGGAGGGATACGCGCACGCCTTTTCGAGTTCCTATGGATTCCGAACGACGGCCTTGCGCTTCACCAACGTGTACGGTCCGTATTCGCGGCGCAAGGGCAGCGCCATCGCTCACTTTTTTCGCCAGATCCTGGCGCGGCAGCCGATCACCATTTACGGCGATGGAAGCCAGGTTCGCGATTTCGTTTACGTCGACGATCTCTGTGATGGAATTCTACAAGCTCTGGGAGCTTCGGCGTCCGGCGTCTACCATCTCGGTTCCGGGCACCCTACGTCCATCGCGAGTCTTCTCGAGCAGATTCGTAGCGTGGTGGGCCCGGATTGGGGATTCGAGGTCCGTCATGCACCCTGGCGCACCGGTGAAGTGATCCGAACGTTTACGACTATCGAGAAGGCCGCCGAGGCATTTGGGTATCGGCCCGGAGTCACGCTGGGAATGGGGCTGCCGCTGACCTGGCGTTGGTTTCTCGATCAGTAATTGTCATTTTCGGGCAGCACTCGCTCGAAGAGGTCCACATAGGCCCGCCGCACGACCTGCGGGGGGGGCGTCGCCGGATCCCCAGGCTGGAGATCTTGAACGTACGTGCTCCGCTTATTTTCATCCGAAAGTTCGGCGATGGCTTTGCCGAGGGCATATGGGCTCTCGACAGCAAAATTCTCGTGGGCCGCGGCCTCGAGAATCGGCAAACAGGAGGGAGAGCCGCTCACCAGTGTTGGAACGCCTTGCATCATTGCCGTGACGAAGCGGGTGTCGTCACCAATACGGGGTGATAGTCGTAGTGAAGCCTGAGATAGTCGATCATCCAGCGCGCGCTCTCGAACTTTCCCCGGGTCACATGACCGAACCAGACGAGGCGACAGGTCCGATTGGGGTCGCAGGTCTCGTTGAAGCCATGTAGTCGATCGGCTCCGGCACGAAGAAGCAGGGCTTGCTTGGAACGACTCTCGCGAGCTCGGATTGCAATTGCGCGGTGGGCGTGATCAAGACGTCGGCACGATCGATCACTTCGAGGCAGCGCTCTCGGGCGTGCAGCGCCCCTTCATCGGTTGAAGACATTATCGGTGGCGAATAGGCGGTCACAGATGTCGTAGACGACGACCTGCGAGAAGTTCGACCACATACTCGGCAGAGAATAGGGACTCTTGGCATGTTCCTGACCGGCTGGCGCACCCCAAGATTAGGTGCGGGAGCAACGGTCGAAGAATTATTTTACAGATTCGGATAAACCTCGTCGATGGCGGTCTTAAGGCCAGCGGACCAATGAGGCATCGAGATTCCCAGCGTCTGCGAGATTCTTGTAAGGTCGAGCCGGGAGTTTAGCGGACGCTGCGCCTTCACGGGATACTCGCTGGTCGGGATCGGGACGACGCGGCTCGTCTTCAAGGAGACCCCTCTGGCTTTCAACCCGTCGATGATCGCGGTCGCGAACAGGTGCCAACTGGTGCAGTCCGACGCAGCGAGATGAAGAAGGCCGCCGCTGCGTCCGATGACATCCTGAATGCCGCCGGGCGCGGCGAACATCGTGGCAACAGTGTCGGCAATAATGGCCGCCGAGGTGGGGGCCCCGAACTGGTCGGCAACGATTCGCAACTCCTCGCGCTCCCTTGCCAGGCGGATGATGGTGCGGAAAAAATTGGCACCCGTTGGAGCATAGACCCAAGAGGTGCGCAGAACGAGGTGTGACCCACCGACTGCCCGGATCGCCGCCTCGCCGGCGAGTTTGCTCGCGCCATAGACCGATAGTGGAGATGGCGTGTCGGTTTCCTTCCAGGCCATCGTACCGCTGCCATCGAAGACATAGTCGGTCGAGAAATGAACCAGAGGAATCCGATTGCTCGCTGCCCAGCGTGCCAGGGCCTGCGGGGCCGCCTCATTCACGAGGAAGGCTGATGCCCGATCATCCTCCGCCTTGTCTACGGCGGTATATGCGGCCGGATTCACGATTATGTCAGGTTTCAGTTCATCCAGGCGTTCGGCGATCTTCTCCGGCTTGGTTAGATCGATCACACCGCGATCGGCTGGAATGACATTGCCGAACGGCGCAAGACGCGGAAGCAGCGCAGATCCGACTTGGCCTGTGATGCCTGTCACCAGAATGCGCAAGGTCTATCCTTGATACGGTGGTAGCCGATCGATCTGTGACAAAGGCAGGGCAGCGCCGTCCTTCGCCGAGATCTTCGGATGCGAAACCTTCCAGTCGATTCCAAGTTCGGGGTCGCACCAACTCACGGTAATTTCATCTTTCGGGCTGTATAAATTATCGCATTTATAGAAGAAATCCGCGGTGTCGGAAAGGACGACGAAGCCGTGGGCGAATCCTCTGGGAACGAACATCTGACGTCCGTTTTCCTCGCTGAGCTCCGCACTAAAGGACTTGCCAAAGGTGGGGCTTCCACGCCGCACATCGACTGCGACGTCGAGCACTTTGCCGCGAAGAACACTGACAAGCTTGGCCTGCGGGTTGGGGTACTGAAGATGCAATCCGCGCAGCACACCGAATGTCGAGCGCGAGAGATTGTCTTGAACGAAGGGCCCGCAAGCACCCGCGGCCGCATAGCGTTCCGCTTGGAAAGTTTCGACGAAGAAGCCGCGCGCATCTCCAAAACGTCGGGGCTCGAAGAGGACCACCCCCGGGAGTGTAGTCTCGTACGTCTGCATGCCCGCCTGCTCTGAAAGTCATGTAGGACTTTGTATAGAAGCTAATTTGGGCTATTGGCAAGGTCGTGGACCGACGAGGTGGAGACGTAATGAAGGGCATCATCTTAGCGGGTGGTTCGGGCACGCGGCTGTACCCCGTCACGAGCGTCGTTTCGAAGCAACTGCTTCCGGTTTTCGACAAGCCCATGATCTACTATCCACTGACAACGCTGATGCTCGCCGGCATTCGCGATATTCTCGTTATCTGCACACCACCGGATGTGCCTCTCTTCCAGAAGTTGCTGGGTGATGGCAGCCAATGGGGGCTTCGATTTTCATACGCGGCCCAGGAGACGCCCCGCGGTCTAGCGGATGCGTTCATAATCGGCAGGGACTTCGTGGGCTCCGAGCGGGTCGCCCTCGTATTGGGCGACAACATCTTCTACGGCAATGGCCTGTCCGAAGCTTTGGCCAACGCCGTTGCTCGAGAGCAGGGCGCTACCGTGTTCTCCTACGTCGTAGCTAAACCCGACCAGTATGGCGTGGTGGAGTTGGACGAAAACGATCGGGCGATCTCGATCGAAGAAAAACCGCTCAAACCTAAGTCCAATTTAGCGGTTACCGGCCTGTATTTCTATGACAATCTCGTTTTGGACATTGCCGCATCCCTGAAGCCCTCGCCGCGCGGGGAAATCGAGATCACCGACATCAATCGAATATACATGGAGAATTCTCAGCTGTTCGTCGAGATACTCGGGCGGGGGTTTGCGTGGCTCGACACTGGCACGCACGAATCCCTGACTGAGGCCAGTCAGTTCGTTCAGATCCTGGAGCAGCGTCAGGGATTGCGGGTCTCATGCCCGGAAGAAATAGCACTCCGCTTGGGCTACATAGGTCTTCAGCAATTTCACGAACTCGCCGTCAGGGCGAGCAAGAGCCGCTACGGGCAATACCTTTTGGGCGTTCATCGCGCCTTCGAAGCGGGCCAGGATCGCCTCGATGTGCCCGTGGCAGAATCTTAATGATACTCTGACATCCGCGTGCCAGCGTGGTACGTTACTTTTGTACTTTTTCCTACTCACTTCAGCTCAAAGCGCGAGGCAATGCTGCCGCCGGCTATCAATCGATAGCCTCGGCTTTTGAGCACTGACATCTCGGCAACCGTCGCCAATTCGAAGAACGGTTTCGTCTTCTGGAGGGACTGGTTCGTCCCGAGCGTCACCCTCGGGCGTCCGATGGATATGCGCGGTTGGTGTTGCGGGATCCTCCGGAACATATCCGACTGTGGCAAAACTTCCAGACGGAGCAGTGGAAACGCGGAAGCGAGTCGTCAGGATGCGGGAGGGGGAGCCGGCGGAGAACGCCTCTCTGCGGCTCGCTTCAATGGCATTCAGTTCTTTTGAAGTCGACGGACGCTCCGACCCGGCACTGGTCAATCGCGACCTCCTCTCGACGTCGTTGCCCAGGAGGCCGCTGTTGCGGCTGGTGCGTCGTCATCAGTAAAGGAGTTGGCGGCGAACGTGCTGCCGGAGGGGGGCGGTGCGGACCTTTGCGCCGATCGACGAGCCCGCCGACAACGCGGCGGAGCGTTTCAGTTTGGATGCGATCTCCAAGGTTGCTCTCGCCGCGGCAGTGCCCCCGAAGCGACTCTGCTCAACCGGTTCTGCCCGTTGATGCGCCGAAGCGTGATCGAGGAGGTCGGGTTTCTCGACGAGGCGGCCCTTCCCATGGCTACGGTAGAGAACGATCTGTGCCTGCGTGTCCGGGGGGGCTGGCTATTCGCTCGTGCTCGCCGACCATGTCCATGCCTGTCACGTCGAGTCGGCCAGCTTCGGAAGCGCTCGCCGCGCCGAGCTGTCGAAGCGCGGGACCGCGAACCTGCGGGCGAGGCATCCCGCTGTGGACATGGCGGAGCGGACCTCCCTGATCGAACTGCGGAAGAGTTGCGAAAGGTCCTGCATCCCCAGTTGGTCAGCGCGAGATCAAGCCGCCAGAGGGGCGATCAAGACGGCTTTCCCGGGGATCGGCTCTTCCCAACTGCACTAGCTGTGGAGTCTCAACAGGTTGTCCCCGGTTAGGCGGATTCTGCTGATGGGCGGCTTGGCGCCGATACTGGCATGAGGACGATGCCAGTTGTAGCGGTGCATGAAAAAGGGC
>Ga0209066_10007510_pt1 | contig 10782 bp, 12 predicted proteins | sample All_14_2_FD_187198 | JGI IMG/M metagenome (GOLD analysis project Ga0209066, IMG submission 187198) | Freshwater microbial communities in response to fracking from Pennsylvania, USA - Allegheny Zone_MetaG_DW_15 (SPAdes) (version 2) ... | reverse complement strand
TATCCAAACAGACGAATTATAAGAGTTCATTTTTAATACAAAAAATCCAAGCCGGCTCTCAGGCCTGGTTTTTTCTGATGGCAGAAACCTCGCATTAATGTAAATTACTTTCTTTTGATGGCCTCAAAAAATCCAAATCAAACCCATGTGCCTGCATGGCAGCGTGGCTTTCTTTAGCTCCAGCTGTCTCAATATCCATCGGCTTTTCCACGGCGGGAGGGGGCATATGAATCTCCGCGGTAGAGAACGTTGGTGCGGAATGCAATGGATGAATCGCCCCCTGAAGCTTGCGCATCTCAAACGCCAATCTGATCAGCGCAGAAACCTCCCGACTTCTAAGGCGAGGGGTAATGTCAGATACCCAGGTAAAAATGTCCCCCATACCTTCATCAATTTTTACCCGGCATTCATAACTTTGCATTGTCTTTTTGCCCGCTGTCTTTGGGGTATCCTGATTGCCCATTACGCAACCTTCCTCAGCATCTGTCCCATCATGGATTCACCCACCACTTGAAACCCCCGTACATTGGCGAAAACGGGGTTATCTTCCATGTGGATCAGTTTCGCCAATTTTGGATAGTGCCGCTGAATATGCGAGCAGTACACCGTCGCACCGCCGCCAGTGAGTAGGATTCGGTCAAGGTTGTCCGTTGGGCCCACAACGTCAAGCATATTGCGCAAAGAATCATCCAACACGAAGTCTATACTTTGACGAAACTCAGACATTTGATATGTCTCTGAGCCAACACGAAAGGTTTCTGCCTGATTTCGGATGGCTTGATCCACCCGTTCCACGATTTCAAACTGGCTCTTCCAGTCTGGATTGATCCGGTCGCAAACCGCGGTGGCGCAGGCCAGCATCGCTTTGGGGTAGGCCCCGGAACGCTGCCAGTTAGGCTGCCGCCCTTTGGTGAGAAACCAGTCCAATGTACCGCCGCCCGGATCCATCACCAAAACCCAGCCGTCGTTGCGTTTATCGGAGCCATTGCTGCCGCTGGCGTGCAGTGTGTAGTCGATAAGTGCGCCTTGGGGCTGCACCATGACCGTCACGTTTTCAATGGTCACACGCCGCCCGGGTGAAGTGTCTGAGGCATCGGACAGGATGTGTGTGCCAAGCGCACGTTTTTTGAGGGCCGCGTCGTACTTGTGGTAGTTGTTCAGTGGCAAGCCGAGAACAAGATGCTCAATGACCAACAAGGAGGGATTGCCGGCGTCCACCAGCATGTAGTTCAGAGCACCTCGCAGCAATGCCAAGTACTTGTCTGACATGGAGTAGTCTGGCAACACAGGACGGGACTCCATACCTGTGCTGTTGAACACAGCGCCTCGACCTACAAAGTAGCGTACCCCGCCGATGCTGACCACAGTTCCATCGGCAGTAGACGTGCCAGGGCTGTGCATCATGACGTTGCTGGCCAGCCTGGGGGCCAGGGAAGGGAACATGCCAACTGCGATTTCGACGCTTTGGCCAGCCTCCTTTCTTCCCAATGTGTACTTGGTATTGAAATAGCCGACATCGACGGCACGCGCACCGACCTGGACAACCTGCGAATTCATCATTTGACTCTCCAAAATAAACCACGACGACCGTGTGGAACAGATTTTTGATTGGAGGGGATCAACTGTCCAACGATGCTGGCCCAGTTTGCCGCTGTTGAGGGGTCAAACGTGGATGATGGTTCTGGTAAGGCGGTGGTGATGGGGTGGTAGTCAGAAAGTTGCCGCTAATGGGGGGCCAAACGTGGATGACAGCTCGGACAAGTCGGTGATGGCGAGCGGGTAGTCAAAGAGTTGCCGCTGTTGGGGGGCCAAACGTGGATTAACCATGGCTGGTAGTTTGCCCGGCGCCACCTTCACACCTATCGAAGGCGCATCCGTAAGTCGTAATGTCTATCCAGGTTCCGACCTCCCACCCATCGGGCGGTGTTTTCCGTTGCCCTAAGACCCCTCAGAAACAACCAGCCACGCTCCAAAAGGGAACATCACCCGGTACCCTGGACCACTTGTCCACATCACCAAAAAACTGAGTTGCACACTTCTAGAACCTACACAGAGAGGGCAAGGGAGCCATATTGGACAAGGCCCGGCGGCAAATCGCACAAGACAGAAAGGGCACCAGATTGAAAAATGGATTCTGTGGATAACTTTTTTTCCAAGGCAGTTTTCAACAATCAGGCCAGCAACTGTTGCCGCGTTCAAACCGGGACACTACATTTCACTCCGCGCTGTCCCAAGTGGACACTCTTCACCAAATGGTGGACATCTCCCAAGTGGAGACAACCAAAGACTTCCAGAGTGGAGTCGCACCGCCAGCTTCAATTGAGAAGTCGGCAAACAACCCTCCATTGGAGAGTTGTAAAACCTGTCAGTCATCCTTGATTTACAAGGCTGCAAAACCCCCGGGCCAATAGCGCCCACCCAGGTCACCCTAGAAAGTGACAAGCGGTGATGTCCAGAGTGACATCGTCCAATAGGAAACTCACCGGCGCCCGAGTGCGCCAGCCGGATCGAAGTGCACAGCACGCGTCCCGGAGCCTCAGCCGAGGCCAACCCTAAAAAAATCGTGTTCTTTCCTTTGTCCACCACGGTGGCCAATTCACTCCGCCAGGCCTGACAACAGTCATGCAGGGCGCCTAAGCAAAAGGCTTCAGAGAGAGTGCGTTGGGTAAGCAGCAAGGGGAGGGGAATCCGGCAAAGTCCCGGACCAAGCGATTTAAAAGGAGTGCGACGAGCACTTCAGGGATGGCCACCAACTTCGGCTCAGTCGAACGACTGATAACCCTCATTACTTCCACCTCTGAAGTAATGATGACCTTGCAAATGCAAGGGGGCCCCACTGGACGCACCAGTGACGGCAGGAGAGTTTCCTAACTTACTTTGCAACAAGTTGACTTTTATTGGATGAGCGGGCGGCAAGGCATGGGCTTGAAGACAAACCCATACCCGGCCGTCAGGCGATGTTTGGATTTAACAGGAGTAGATGATGAGTACCAAAGGCGAATTGCCCAAAAAGCAGGATGAACTCAATCTGGGCGGCAGCGTGCCCAATTCAAAGGCGGGTAAGCCCAGTCAGATCAAAAGCCGACGCTCGAATGGGAATGGCAAAAGCCTGGCTGGTGCCGGTCTGCAAACCCTTGCCAAGGCCACAAAGCGCCACCCAGATGATCCAAAGGCGCAGGCTGCTTATTTCGCAGACAACCAGCCCTTGACTGCTGCCACCGGTCGCAGGCGTGAAGTCTCCAATAAAACGCAGACTGACTTCTACGACACTCTCATCCGGGGAACTGTAGAGCTGCGCGCTGAAGGGATGCCCATCCGCAACCTCAATGAACTTGGACAGGCTCACATCATCTGCCTGATGCGCCGGTGGATTGCTGCTGGACAGGCGGCTGCGACCATCACCACCAAACTCAGTTTTTTCCGCAAATTCCTGACCCTGATTGGCAAACCCCAGGTAATCCCGCGCGGCGCGGCCTGGTTTGAACTGCTGGCCAGTAAAGGTATTGATGGTGACTACCTCGTGCGATCCCAAGTCGCCAGTGTCTCTAAAAGCTGGGAATCTCACGGAATTGATGTCCACAAGGTTGTGGCGCGGGTGCAAAAGGAATGCCCCATCACTGCCTTGCACATGGAGCTGCAGGCGGCCTTTGGCTTGCGCGTGATGGAAAGCCTTCAGATCGAACCCGAGATCAGCGACATGGGAACTCAGTTGCACGTTTTCCGTGGCACCAAGGGCGGTAAGTCACGCATGGTCCAGTTTGACAGTGATCCAGTGGTGTGTGAATGGCAGCGGGATGTGCTGGAGCGCGCCAAGGTCGTCGCCAGAAAGCACCCCAAGCGTCGTCTGGCCCTGCCCAAACAGAGTTTGGAATCAGCACGGAATCACTACTACCAGGTCATCAAGACAACCGGGGTCACCAAAGCGGAGTTGGGGGTGACCAGCCACGGGCTGCGCCACAGCTTTGCGGCGCGCAAATATGAGCAGATGACTGAAAGCCGCCCGCCGGTTGAATCCCCTGCCAACTTGCTTGGTGTGGGGGTGGACCGCGATACCGACCACCATGCCCGGTTGGACATCTCACAGGAGCTGGGACACTGGCGCAAGGATGTCACATCAGCCTACCTGGGCAGCATGGACCGCATGAGCCGGGACGCCAAGCGGCGGGTTCATGGCTGGCTCGATGTTTTTGAGCACAACAGCGACGTGCGCAAAGCATTCAGCGAAACGGGAGTTACCAAAGCGTGGCTGAGTGGCAAGGCGGCGATGGGCATGCCCCTGATCAGTGGGGAAAAGCTCACCCTGATCGTGCAGTTGCAGATGGACCAAGGCCTCTCTGGTCGTGTGACCAACTTGTCGCAGCGTCTGAACCTGCTCATTGCGCGTGGCGTCAGCCTGGCGGTTCATGTCGGTGATGGCGAGCCTGATGGCGCACTGGCCCTGATGGTGAAGTCACCAAAGCAACGTGATGGTGAACTTCCGATTTGAAACAAATGCAACTGGCGCGGGTTGAATTCCGGGATTTCATTGAATGGCTCCTGGGGTTAGGTAACAAAGGAAATGTTGGACGATTGGCCAGCGTCTCGTCAAGGTCTATCGCCAAGCCAAGCGCGGATGGTCAGGGATGTTGACCGGATATCTCTGGAGATTTCGCGACCAAACGGTTCATTTTCGTTGTTTCTGGCGGCTGCCTGCTGCAACAGCGGTTCTGTCGTCTGCCAAGTAGGTCTTCTTCGTGGTTGTTGAATGACGGGGCGACCATGGTGGCGTTGGTGCTGCTCAACATCACCGGCCACATGCGCGGCAGAGTGCTTGAACAAGCACCACATCATCTGCTCCTTGCCCAGCGTTGCTGGTCTTGCCATAAACAGCGGCGATGCCTGCGACCAGACGGGCCTGCAAGCGCCAGATGGCATACATGTCGGGCAAGATGGTCAACAGCCCCAGGGGGCCGGGCACCAAGGCCGCGCCGCCGGAAATGCCGGCGGTCGTTGTGGCGGCCTTCTTGATGAGCTCGGCAGAACGGAGCTCTGGTGTTGGTGACAGCCGCTCCCCGGACTCTGGAATCGACACAATCACGTCCATCAGCACACCCGTGACTTGTGCCTCAGCCAGCGAACGGCCCGGTTCCTCGGCGTCTTGGTTCATGGCCATAGTGACATCAGGCTTGCTTCAAATACGTGTCCCCGCGGCAGTGATGACCACCTCACCGTCTTCTTTGCTGAAGGCACCCAACTGGGGTGATGGCAGGATGTCCAACACGACCTCCGAGGGACGGCACAGTTTGGCACCCATGGGGGTCACCACAACCGGTCGGTTCATGAGAATGGGGTGCTGCGCAATGAAGGCCACCAAGTCGTCATCGGTCCACTTCGCGTCACCTAATCCCAGTTCATCATAGGGCGTACCTTTTTGTCGCAAAAGCTCCCGCGCTGTCAAATCCAGGGCTCGCAGGAGCTCTAGCAACTGCGTTGTCCCAAGCGGGGTCTTCAGGTATTGAACAACCCTTGGTTCGACACCCGTGTTGCGAATGAGCGCCAGGACGTTGCGTGACGTGCCGCAGTTGGGGTTGTGATAAATGGTGATGTCTGACATGCTGTACAAGTCTTAGGCAATATTTGGGGTTGATGCGATACGTTGATGGTGGCCTCGGGCAAGTGGCCACCTTTGACGATGAAGATTCTCTTGAATATGACCGGCTGCTACGGGTGCTTTTTTAACCATTTCAGCGTAACCTCATCGGGCTTGCCTTGAAAAAACCGCTCCAGAGCCTGCTCAAACACCGGCTCCTGGGGTGCCACCTGCCTGAATAAAGTCATGCACGAGCGAAATTTAAGATGGTCGGGCGCGCCAAAAATCTCAAAAACATTGTCGTTGGCCTGCTGCAAAAGAAGCTGGGTGCATTCAAGAAGTCGTGCGCCAAGGATGGGATGCTGCCAATAGGCCACGGCAACATCCAGCGATTCGATGCCGAAATGTTGGGCCGTCGGGCTGCGGCCAAGAACCTTGAGCTGTGGGAAGATGAACCACATCCAGTGAGTCGTTTTCTCGCCCAGGGCCAACTCCTCCAGGACCGCATCGTAAACCTGGTTCTGTGCATCGACAAACCGCTCCAGCCCAGGCGTCACGGGGTTGATGTCCATCATCAACAGCTGACAGCTCAGACCATCCTGTTGGTTTAGGCGGCGACACTGACTACCTCGGCCGGGCCAACTTCAACCGTCCCGACCGTCTCCACGGGCTCCACAGCTTGAACGTTCTGAACCGGACTTTCATCCTTGGCTGTTGCCAATTGGTACAGCTTGGAGCCGTCACGTGTGCCCGCCACCACCAATGCACCCTTTTTGGCGGCGATGTAGGTCCAGGCTTTGGCACGCGTCGTGATGACTTCTCTGGCTGAATCATCCAGCTTGAGCTTCTTCAAGGCGGCCTCTGCCAGCTGGGCCACAGTGGCTTTCTTGCGCCCCAGGCATTTGAGCCAAAGTTCGGCGCCCATGGCGGGCAGCTTGACCGGTTCGGCAACAACCTTGTCCTCAACTTCCTTGGCTTTGGTTGCTTTGGCTTTTGGTACCTTGGTCTTGGCTACCTGGGTCGTTTCAGGTTTGGCCTCGTCGGTTGGCTTGGACTTGGCCTTTCTTTTTGTCTTGACCGTGGCATTGACCACCGAGAGGTCTTCAACCGGCTGCGCCTGGGAGGCGATGGTGTAGGTCACCGTGGTGGTCGCTGCATCAACGGTCATCAGGGGCTTCAGGCCTTCGAGGGCCTGCTCCAGATTCATCAGGTGCTGGCGGGTGCGCTCAATCTCTTGGGCAATGTGGTTGGCAGCTTCGAACAATGTTTGCATGCGGTGTGCTTTCTTGTGGATGATGTTGAATCCCATGTAGTCTAGTCAGCCCCAGGTGTTACTTCAACAGTGATAGTGGAATTCGCCCGGTGAACCGGCAAACATCAAGTTCCCAATGTCGTGTTTGTCCGAGCGTTCACGCTGAGGAGTGCCATCCCAGGTGCAGTAACGACGTTGCCGTCAATTTGGCGCTGCTTTGAGAATGCTCCATGCCCGCGTCAACGACCAGCGGATGCGGAAAATCGCTGGGGCAGTGATGCCTGCTCCATCAGTTCACCGAACCACACCTGGTATCCGGCATCACTGGGATGCAGCCCGTCAGCGGCGTTCAAATGGGGCTGCAAAACGAACGGGTCGTCGGCGCGTTCATGAAAGAGATTCACGTAGGAGACAGCGTGGCGGGCAGCGGCTTGCCGCACCAATGCGTGTAATTGGCGCGACCGCCAAGTCATGAGCCAGGACACAGGTGCCCAGAAAAACGGTGCATTGCCCACATTGCCGGCGGGCATCAGCACCACCAGGTCAGCCAGTTGGCGAGCCCGCTGCGTCACTCCCTCAACGTCCCGATGCAAGGCATCCATTCCCTTCAACCGGAAAACGTCATTGCCGCCGGTCATCACCAGCACCATGTCAAAGTGGCCCTCGCCGTTGAGCTGCGACAGCAGGTCGGCAAACCCGGCGCCATCCTGCGACCGGTTGTCAATCAGCAAACTGGGGAAAGCCTGAGCGAGCAAGCCCGCCACACTGGCCTGGGGTCCGGTGGCCCCGGTACCTACGGCGGTGCTGTCGCCCACGATGAGCAGTCTCTTGGAGGGTTGCTCAGGCACGTGTTGCAGCGGTTCACTGTGTCGCGCCAATTCCACGGATTCACGCAACAACCACGCCGTCCTGCCACCCACAAACAGGCCAAGGACCACAGCACCCCACAGCAGGAGACGCATGGCAGGTTCCATCCAACTAGTCATTCAGTTCGAAGGTCATAGGGAGGGTCTGTCGGCTTGCACGTGGGGGCTGTTTTGCCCAGGCCCTTCATGGCCCATCGACCAGATGCAGCCAAATCTCATTACGCCGCAAGAACCAGGGCGTGAACGGCGCGTTGTAGCGGGAATACACCGCTTCGCCCACACCAACCAGGTTGGCAGCGCGCATGGCGCTTTGCAGCTGTGCCAGGTGCTGGTCATAGTTGGCCGCTGACCAAAAGCCCAAATAGCGAGTGACCGCCACGCGAGTGGGCGCGATGTCGCGCAGCATGACGCGCGTGTCAAGGGGTTCTGGTGCGCTGGCCATCGTGACCCCCTTGGGCAAAATGAACTGCACCCGAAATCCACCCGGAGCCGCTGTTTGGGTCACGGGGGCGGTCATGTCCAATTTGACCGGCTCAGCCGCCTGCGTCACCGGTGCAGTCATCGCCAATTGGCGCTCGCCTTTGTTCTTTCCAAAGATATAGCCTGCCAGAATCGGAAAGGCCTGATTCCCGGCTTCTCCAGCGGGACCGGGCACCACGACCTCCGCGACGGTGTAGGCCGCGTACTCGCGCACCTCGATGTCTTCAAGCTTCTGAATGACCTGGTAGTCGGGTTCTTCGGTGGCGTTGCTGGCCATGGAATAGGCGAACAAGATGAGGCCGCACAGCACTACCCCTGCGGCAGCACCAAGCCTGAGGCGTTGACTGGTTTGCTCGGCGTTCAGGAATCGGCAGTCCATCTTCATGTTCGGTGGTCAGGTTGGTCGGGTGGTTCAAGTGTGAGGCCATCACGGACGACTGCAAGTGCGACAGCGCACATGAAGCGCTCAAGAGAGATCTTCAGGTACGGTACCGAACAAACAACCACACTTGGCGGCAACTACATTGACATTGGGTATTCAAGGCCCCCGCGATGTGTTTCCCCTGCTTACCGCGGCTCGCAAGAGATTTGGCCCGGCCCTTGTGCCGGGTTTTTTTTTGGGATAGAGAAGGCAGGCAACAGCCTGCTCACTTCTGAATGACATCAAACTGTCACAGTCGCTGCCAACAATATGAATTCACAAACAACAAAAACAACCCTCAAAATGACCTACGACAACTCACGCACAGACATAGCACAACAGCTTCTTGCCTGTGGGGTAAAGATAGTCGCCCTGCCTGGTGGATGCCTTCAATTGCTTGGCCGGTATGGGAGCATCCTGTTGAGTCATGACCTCTTGACATTGAGCCCCAAGAACCTCGAGCGCCTGTGTTGCGACAACGTTTGAAGTGACTTCTCAGGTGGTGCCTGCGCGACCACATCAGGTTGTACCGGGATACCTCGCGCGGTGATGTTTGGCCTGCCGATGGTGGCGTCACGGCATTCAGCCCCAAGCTATTGTTGCTAGCGCAAATTTGACCACCCCTGCAGGGGTTGACAGACCAGGGGTCGTGATCGATAAGTTCGCGTCGGCAGAGAGAATTACCCGCAACTGGGGTGCTCACCGATATTTGGCACACCTGGTCAATTGGGCATCGGTAGCAACACTCAAGCCGTCAAATTCAGGCCGAAACATGACGCAGGAGAGCGGATCTCATGTCCGCAACTCATTGAGCAATTCCGGGTGACCATCCAACAGGCGGAAAAGATTGATCACCGCTGCCACCGGCCTGGCCTGGCCGCGCTCATATCTTGAAAATGCATTCTTGCCGCCACCCGCCAACCGTGCCGCCTCCAATTGACTGAGCTTCAGTTTCTTGCGAATCCGCGCCAAATCAGCCACTTCGGCTGCGTCCACCTGATCCCGAAACGCCAACCAGGCGGCTTCTTCGCTGGGGTCAAACTCCACAAATCCATCGGCACAGTGGTCGCAAAAGGCTCCGCGTGATTCAGATTTGAAAACCTGACCTTTGTACGTCTGCTCGATCAGCTTCACCCCGTCGTGCAGTGTGCCGGATCCACAAAGGTGGCAGGGCTGACCATTCCATTTACTTGCCATGTCACAACTCCTTGAATAAAACAACGAAATATTCACCGGCCCGCTGGAACTTGATATAGAGCGCAACACCGCTCCACTGGCCGTGATACACGTCTTGCCAGACGCGATGGTCAACGTGCGTGGTCATGCTCTTATAGAAGTGCTTGCGGGTCAGCGCATGCACCACTGCCAGTGCATCAGCCTGTCCCATTCCGGCAGCTCGGATGCCCGTCCTGGCGGAAACGGTGAGGTTCATGTCTGGCACCGACTGCATCTGGACCAGGATGTCGGCCAAAGAACAGTGCGGTGAGCTTTTTCCATTTTACATATTATCCCCTTAAAGGGTAATTCAACCAAGTCGTAGTCAGCTCCACAGATCGCTTTTTCTCGCGCCCAGGATGAAAATATGCTGGTTGGGTCACCACGGCCATCGCCTTCAACTGTGCTGAAGTTGTGTAAGGCCGCAGCCGCCCCGAAAGCTGGACTACCCAAAGCCGCTGGCAGGTGCCGAAATTTAGGCCGACTGCATCACTTTTTATCCGGCGAATCTGAATTGCCAGATCGATGGTGCCCGAGTGAGGCCGCAGTCCGGTGGCTTTTACGGCGGCTGAATTACCCCGGAGCTGGTTGGCCCATTCAAGGGAGAACCAGGCAGCGAGCACTGGTAGCCATGAATGATTCAGACAGATGGGTCACGGATGTAAACGAACCAAGGCCTCCCGAGCGATCGGATCAGCGCAACCAGCGTGTCGCGGCGTCCATCAACCCCTGACGTACCCGCTGCTGGCGAATCGGGTCGGTATCGCCGCAGGCCAGGCGGCACTTCCAGTCGCTAGGCGACTCGAAGTCGCAATGCGAAGCACCTGCGATCAACTCGTCGCGCCATAGCGAAGGCAGCGCATGGCCCCAAGGCGCCGCCACGGCTTGGGCGTTACAGCGCGACGGTGGAGCCCGCAGCAGCAGCGCTTCGGTACGAAGCCGACCGGCTGCCGCCAGACCCAGTCGCTCAGATTCGCCC
>Ga0209066_10007508_pt1 | contig 10783 bp, 6 predicted proteins | sample All_14_2_FD_187198 | JGI IMG/M metagenome (GOLD analysis project Ga0209066, IMG submission 187198) | Freshwater microbial communities in response to fracking from Pennsylvania, USA - Allegheny Zone_MetaG_DW_15 (SPAdes) (version 2) ... | reverse complement strand
GACATGAACCAAGCCTGCAGAAATCCCCACGTCTTCAATCACAAGCTCAACCTCTTTTCCAATCGTTTTTGCAAGCAACCGCTCGATCCCCACGAGGCATTTGCCCAACTCCATGCGACGCAGCCGCAAGGTTCCCGGTATGGCAAAGGCCACCAGTTCACCCGTCAGGTTCGACGCGGTGTCAACGGTCTGCATGATGTCGTCCATATGCGCTGTGACCTTTGCGGGATCGGACGCATCGCTCTTCGCCAACTCCGCATCGCTTAAGATGACCGTCAGCGAATTCAGGATGCTGTGGGCAATCCGGTAGGACAGCTGGCCGATCGCGGCCATTTTCTGCGAGTGCAACATCCGGCGCTCGGTCTCAGCCAGCGCTTCCACAGCGCTGAAATGCCGCTGTTCCAAGAGGACCAAGGTGCTCAGCAGCGCCATTGAAACCGGCGTAACCAGCACCACCGCGATGACGCCCGCAATGCCGAATTCCGAAGCACCATTGGCTTTGGAAATAAGCAGAAAAAAGGGTGCCAACACCAAATCTGTCCCAACCCCGACAACTAGGCTAAAGAGCAGCGCGAGACGTAACGACAGCGCACGAGAACGCCGCAGAAGCCACAGGTTGCACGTCAACCCAAGCAGGCAAGGCAGAAGGATCTGGAGCAGTCCTGGCACCAGGTGAGGCCCGCCGACATAGAGCCGATACGCGCACGGCAACAGAAGGCTTACGAGCGCCGCACGCGGCCCACCCAACAAAGCGGCCGTGCCGATCACCCCGCCCCGGCAGTCGATGGTCATCCCCGAATGCATCACCACCGGAGAGAGCATGACGACCACGCCCATGCCGCCATACAGCAGCCCGAGCAGCCACGCGCTGACTCTCCGTTGCTGGCGGGTCGACCAACCGCTGACGAGCGTGCAAACAGAAGCGAACCCCAACAGCACAAAGAGGTTGGTGATTAAGCCTCGAAACAACTCGGGAAAATTGATACCCGCCTCCCCTGACTCTACTGGTTAAAAGAAGAGATCCCGCTCGCCCTGACAGATGCGGTCATAGTGCTCCTTGACGGTGGGATAGAATTTCGGCAGCGTATCGCGCACGGCATCGAGTTCCCGCTGCAGCAGGGGCTCGCAAAGCGCGCGCGTGGAGGCGCTGGCGAAATCGTCCAGCCACTCGCGGAAGGTCAGCACCGCATTGATCTTGCAGAACTTGCCCTCTTGGCCGGTTTTCAAGGCATCCATGATACAGCCGCCCGTGCGCCCGCAACGGTATCCCGCCGTGCAGAAGGAGGTGATGATCCCTTCGCGCGCCAGATGCGCGATCAGTTCCTCGAGCGTGCGTGTGTCCGAAAGAACAAACTGCTGCCGATCTTTCTCCTGATGGGACTCGTCGGCGAAATCGCTGTACCCCTTGATCGCGATGTTGCTGCTCGCGTCCATCTGCGTGATCCCGCAGGACACGCAGGCGTCCCGTGATTCCGGACGCTCACGGCACGTCACAATCATTCCCGTGTATGGCACCGAGAGCCGGGTGATCACCACGATCCGGCGAAACGTCTCGTCGTCAATCAGGTACGGCGACGTGGTCGGCACATCGGTGCCGCTGGCGGGCTCCAGCCGCGGGAAGGAAATGGTATGGGGGCCGATGCCGAACTGCCGTTCCAAATCGCGCGCATGGCCGAGCGCGGCCATCAGTTCGAACTTCCAGTCGTAGAGCCCGAACAACACGCCCATGCCCACATCATCCACGCCGGCCTCCATCGCGCGATGGAACGCGGTGGTCCGCCAATCATAGTTGCCTTTCACCGTATCCGACGGGTGCAGCCGGGCATACGTCTCGCGATGGTAGGTCTCTTGAAACACCTGAAAGGTGCCGATTCCGACCTGCTTGAGCACGCGGAGATCCTCAACCGGCAGCGGCGCGGCGTTCACGTTCACGCGCCGGATACCCACCGTCGCGCCGTGCGGCGATTTCACCAGATGCCCATAGGCCGTGCGGATCGTTTCCGCGATATACTCCGTCGAGGTGTCGGGATGTTCGCCGTACACCGCGATGAGTCGCTTGTGGCCGATCTTGCCTGCCAGCACGCCGATCTCCTGCTTCACCTCATCCATCGTCAGCATGCGGCGCTTCTGCTCCTCATTCCCGCACCGGAACCCGCAATAGGCGCAGCGGTTCACGCAGAGGTTGCTCATGTAAAGCGGCGCGAACATCACGATGCGGTTATCGTAGACCGACTTCTTCACCGCCAGCGCGGTTTCTGCCATCTCGTCGAGCAGCGACGGGTCGGTGACGTGGATCAGCGTTGCCATCTCCTCCGGCAGCAGCGTCTCGATCGCGCGGGACTTGGCGAGGATTTCGCGGATCCTCACAGGATCGTTGGCGGGCGCCGAGGCGGCTGCCGAAAGGCGGGCGAGAATCACCCCTTCGTCGATATAGTGCTTGCCGCCCGGCAGGTATTTGTCGATCTGCTCTTGGATGACGAACCGTTTGCGGTAATCGGCGGCATTTTGGAAATGACGAATTTTCTCACAGGCGTCAGAGTGGGTCTGCATGGCGTTTCTCCTCTATGCGGTCAGGCAAACCCTAGTCACATCCCGTCCATAACAAACCCTTCCGGACGGCACACACGGCCGTCCGGCTTAGTCGGAACTCGCATTCCTTGGGTCAGAGCAAGGCTCCTCAACCGCAGACAGGTTTTTAAGATACGATTTTGCGGGGCAGGACTCAAGTCCCGAATTCCAGCCGCACCTGCGGCGAGAGCACCGCCGGGCGGCGCGGCAACGACCGCAGATCGAAGCGCGGCAGCACGTCGTGCAGGGCGAGCGACTCGCCCCAAGCCGCCCAGCCGCACCACCACGCCAGCAGGCCGATGATCTTCTCCGGCCGCAGGCCCGCCTCGCGGAACGCCCGGATGCGCGTGTCGCCGTGGCGCTTTGCCAGCCGCAGTCCCTCCTCGCTGACCACGAGCGGCACATGCAGGAACGCCGGCGGCGTCAAGCCTAACGCCCGATAGAGCAGGACTTGCCGCGGCGTGGCCGGGAGCAGGTCCTCGCCCCGCACCACCTCGGTGATCCCCATCGCCGCATCGTCCACCGCCACCGCCAGCATATAGCCCGCGCCCTGCGGATCGCGGGCCAGAACGAAATCGCCGCTCACGGCCGACACCTCCTGCGCATACGTGCCACAGAAACCGTCTTCGAAACTCACCGTCTCGCCTTCCGGCACACGGAAGCGCCACGCGGGCAATCGTCCCTGCGGCAAACTCCGCCGTGCCGCCTCGTAATCCGCAAACCGGCCGCGGCAGGTGCCCGGATAATAAAGCCCGTCTTCGGCGTGCGGCGCGGATTGCCCCGACTCCACGTCGCGCCGCGAACAAACGCACGGGTAAACCTGCCCTTGGCGGTCCAACTTAGCCAACGCCTGCGCATAGAGGGCTTTCCGTTCGCTCTGCGTGTATGGGGCGCATGGCCCGCCAAGGTCAGGACCCTCATCCCATTCGAACCCTAACCAGCGCAGATCCTCCAGCGCAGCCGAGGCCGCACCCGGCTTGTTTTTGGGATGGTCGAGGTCCTCCATCCGCATCACCAGAGCCCCCCCCCGGCTGCGCGCCCGCAACCATGCGATCAGGAAGGTCCGGGCGTTTCCAAGATGCAGCACACCGGTCGGACTCGGTGCCAGTCGCCCCCGATAAATCGGCCTGTTTTCGTTCATGGAATCATCATATCGGCCCCGCCCCGGCAACGGAAGGCAAAAAGCGCTCAACCGATTTCTTTGAGAATCAAGCACTTACAATAAAACCACAAAATATGGTGGACATTGCCGCCGTCAACCACTATATATGGACCCTGTCTGACCGTAACACCTTACTGTCCGGCCTGTTTTCCTCACGTCTTACTACACCTCGTTCATCCTCTTCGCCAGGACCTGCCATGAGTATCGAATCCCTTAAGAATTATGTGTTCACTTCCAAATACAGCCGCTATATCCCCGAGAAAATGCGTCGCGAGACGTTCGGAGAGGCGGTTGAGCGTGTCATCGACATGCATCGGCGGCATTTCGCCGCACGGAACATTGATGTCGAAGACCTGCTGGCCCTCTGTGAACAGGCGATGAAGAAGCGCATGGTTCTGGGCAGCCAGCGAGCCATGCAGTTCGGCGGTGACCCGATCTTGCGCAAGCATGCGCGCATCTACAACTGCACCACCTCCTATTGCGACCGGCCGCGTTTTTTCCAGGAAGCGCTTTGGCTCTTGCTCTGCGGCTGCGGGGTGGGCTTCTCCGTCCAGACCCATCATATCGGCAAACTGCCCGGCATCTCCAAGCCGTCAGGCGCCAACATCACCTTTGTGATCCCCGACACCATCGAGGGCTGGGCCGACGCGTTGGGCGCATTGCTCTCCAGCTATTTCGTCGCCGAGCAGCCGTTCCCCGAATACGCCGGGATGGTGGTTCACTTCGACTACACCCTGATCCGCCCCAAAGGCCGCCCCATCTCGTCCGGCATGGGCCGAGCCCCCGGCCCTGAACCGCTGCGCCGCAGCCTCGATGTGATACGCAGCCTGCTCGACAGGCGCCTCGCCGAGGGCCGCACGCGCCTGCGCTCGGTGGACGCGTACGATATTCTGATGCACGCCTCCGACGCCGTGCTCTCCGGCGGGGTCCGCCGCAGCGCCACGATCTGCCTCTTCTCGCCGGACGACGACCTGATGGCCACGGCCAAAACGGGCAACTGGTTCACCGAAAACCCGCAGCGCGCGCGGTCGAACAACTCGGCCATCCTGCTGCGCAACCAGACCACGCGGGAGCAGTTCGCCAAGCTGATGAAGTCCGTCAAAGAGTTCGGCGAGCCCGGCTTTGTCTGGACGGACCACGTGGACATGACTTTTAACCCGTGCGGCGAGATCGGGCTCTACCCGCAGATCGACGGCGTGTCCGGCTTCGCCTTCTGCAACCTCTGCGAGATCAACATGGGCATCGTCGACAACGCCGAGAAGTTCCGCGCGGCCTGCGAGGCCGCCGCCATCCTCGGCACGCTGCAGGCGGACTATACCGATTTCGGGTACCTCGGCGAGGTCAGCACGCGCATCGCCCGCCGCGAGGCGCTGCTCGGCATCTCGATGACCGGCATGATGGAACACCCGGCCGTCTCGTTCGACCCCGCCCTCCAGCGCGAAATGGCCAAGGTCATCCTCGACGTCAACGCCCAAGTGGCCAAGCGCATCGGCGTCAACCTTGCGGCACGGGCCACCTGCGTCAAGCCGGCAGGCACGACCAGCAGCATCCTTGGCACCTCGTCGGGCATCCATCCGCACCACGCCAAGCGGTACTTCCGCCGCGCGCAGGCGAACGAGGACGAACTGCTCGTCGATTTCTTCCAGGCGCAAAACCCCAAGGCCGTCGAAAAGTCGGTCTGGAACCCCAACGGCACCGATGTGGTGCTCACGTTCTGCGTCGAGGCCAGCCCCGACTCGCTCACCAAGCGCGATGTGGACGCCGTGGAACTGCTGCAGAAAGTGAAGCTGACCAAAGAGAACTGGATCGACGCCGGCAAGCGGCCCGAGCTCTGCGCCCAACCGTGGCTGAGCCACAACGTCTCCAACACCATCTCCGTCGCAGACGGCGAGTGGAACGCGGTCGAGTCTTTCATTTTCGAGCACCGGCACGCTTTTGCGGGCGTGTCGCTCCTGCCCGACGGCGGCGATCTCGACTATCCGCAGGCCCCCTTCTGCGAAGTGCTCACCGCCGTTGAGATCGTCGGGATCTACGGAGTGGGCGCCCTGCTCGCCTCCGGCCTGATCGTCGACGGCTTGCACGTTTTCGACGACAACCTCTGGGCCGCCTGCGACTGCGCGCTTGGACGGGGAGAGAGCCTCGAGACCGAGACGCCGAAAATCTATCCGAAGCGCGTCTTCGAAGCCATCGAAGTCGTCAGGCAGGCCAAACTCGACTGGGTGCGCCGCGCGCACAAGTTCGCCTTGAACTACTTCGGCAATGACGTTCTGAAAATGACCCGCTGCCTCAAGCGCGTGAACGCCTGCAAACAGTGGGAAGACCTGACCCGCACCTATGCGCCGGTCGACTATACGCAGCTGATCGAGCGTCAAGACAACACCACCGTCACCCAGACCGTGGCCTGTTCCGGCGGCAAGTGCGAAATCATCTGACGCCTTGCGCGGATTCCCCTCACGGCACACGGGCTGCTCCGCTCAAGCGGGTCGGCCCGTGCGCTTTCATGCATGGCGCCCGGCCGTTTCCGCCGCGCTTGACACGCGTGTCCCGTTTGGGCATCCTGTATTCATGAAAGTTATCGTTCAACCGTTCAGGGGAGTCGCGTCACAGCCTCCGTCCGCATTGCTTCGAATGTTTTCTCGCACCCGGCGAGGTTTTTTGGGAATCTGCGGGGTTCTGACCGCAAACGCCCTGTTGGGCTGGGGACCGCACCCGGACATCACCGCGAATGCCGTAAAGACTCTCGGCCCCGAGGCGCCGCTGGCGAGCGTGTTGGGGCCGGAGCTTGACCGCTTGCGTTCCCATTGCTGGATCCCGGATGTCTGGATGCAACTCTCCGGCGAGTTTTATTTCGACGACTATCTGTTCACCCCGCAGCGGCCGACGCACCTCGCCACGTCGCACGCTTTCGTCGGCCCGGACGGCAAATATGGCCAGCATACCCAAGTCATGTTCGACATCTATTTCCGCCGCGCGTTGCAGGCGCTGCGCACTGAAAGCCCGGCGAACGCCGCCCGCTGGATCGGAGCGCTTCTGCACTTTACCGAGGACACCGGGGCCCCGCCGCACGCCATCAACGAATCGGGGGCGCTGCACGGGCCCATGGAAAACTGGATTGACGGCAAAAAGATTTCGATCGCAGGCTACACGCCGAAGGTGTTGGGGAGCGATGACGCGCAAGCCTTTGCGGGTTATTGGCAAAATCAGGAAAAACTACACGTTTTCACCGCCGGACAGGCGCACCGCATCAAGACACTGGTTGCCGCCGGCAACCGCACCGAGGCCGAACCGCTGATCCGCGCGTGCGCCAATGAGTCGGCCCGCAATGCCGCCGACCTCTGCGCCACCCTCGGCGCGCTGGCAGGAGCGGGTCCGAAAGGGTGCGGCCTGCGGGGACGCATTTCCGGCGCAACCGGCGATTGCCCGCTGTCGAAGATCGCCGCCAAAATCATGCTTGAAGGGACCGGCTACTCCACCCTCGCGGCGCCAGACGGCACCTACGAGTTCCGGAACCTCCCCGCCGGCGCCTATCGCCTGTTCGTCGCCCACCCCGGCAATGAGGTTTATTCCGGTGAAATCACCCTCTCCGCCGCAGCACAGACGCTCGACATCACCCTGGAGCCGGCGCGCGTCAGGGGGAATCTGTTTCGCAACCCGGCGCTGACTCTGCGCTGGGCTTCGAAAGATCATATCGACATGTGGTACAAGGCCGGCAAAAGCGGCTGGCGCACCGAAGCCGTCCCCGTCAGTGCCGGCGTCCCCTATCGTCTGGAAACACAGTGGAAAGACTCCGGCGCCAAGATGACCTTGCACTGGTCAACGCATGAACGCGAGGGCAAGAAGACCGCAGAGCCGGCATTGAACCCTCCCGACACAAGAAGGGTGGCCACCGCACCGGACGGGGTGAAGTTCGCTTTCGTCACCGTCGAAGGCCCAGGCCTGCCGGACGAAGCCGTATCGTATGTCGCGCTAACCCCGCATGCCGAACAACCATGAAAACGAAACTCCTTGGCTTCCTGATTTTTTCTGTCGCGCTGCACGTCTGGGACTGTGCGGGTGAGGGCTGGCCGATGTTTCGCGGGCCGCAGGGCAACGGCCGTGTTGCCGGCGCGAGTTTGCCTCTGCGTTGGAGCGAGACAAACAACGTGCTCTGGAAAATCGCGGTCCCTCATTCGGGCTGGTCGACGCCCGTGGTGCACGACGGGCGGATTTGGCTGACCAGTGCGACCGCAAAAGGGCAGGACTACTTTGCGTTCTGCGTGGACCTGGCTTCGGGCAGAACCCTCTTCGAAAAGCATCTGTTCCATTGCGACACGCCGGAGCCCCTCGGAAACGCGGTGAACGGCTATGCGTCGCCGTCTTCCGCAATTGAGCCGGAACGGGTGTATGTCCACTTCGGAAGCTACGGCACCGCTTGCCTCGACACGTCGACCGGCGAGGTGCTTTGGAAACGCGAGGACCTCAAGTGCCGGCATTATCGCGGACCCGGCTCGTCGGTTATCGTGTACAAAGACGTGCTCATCCTGACTTTCGACGGCGTGGATCTTCAGTATGTGGTGGCATTGGACAAGCGCAGCGGCAAGACGGTCTGGAAGAGCGACCGCACGATCGCGTGGAAAGATCTGGATGAGAGAGGGCAGCCGAAACGGGAGGGCGATTTCCGCAAAGGCTTTGCCACACCGCTGATCATTGAAGTTGACGGAAAAGGCCAGTTGATCAGCCCGGCGTCCAGCGCGCTCTTCGCCTACGAGCCAGGCACGGGGAAAGAGATCTGGAGCGCCCGGAACGCAGCCTATACGCCGGCGGTCAGCCCTGTTTTCGGCAGCGGCTTGGTGTTCGCCGTGACCGGTCATGGCACGGCGGAACTGCTGGCCATCCGCCCCGACGGGAGAAACGACGTGACCGATTCGCACGTGGTGTGGCGTGTCGAAGGCAAGGATGTTCCGCTCACGCCGTCGCCGGTCGTGTTGGACGGGTTGCTGTACATGCTGTCTGACCAAGGGGTCATGACCTGCCTTGAATGCGGATCAGGAAAGACGGTTTGGCGGGAAGTGATCGGGGGAAACTACCTGGCGTCGCCCATTCATGACGGCGAGAGGATCTATCTGTGCAGCGTTTCCGGCAAAACAACCGTGATCCGCGCCGGACGCGCGTTTGAAAAATTGGCCGAGAACCGTTTGGACTCGGGCTTCATGGCCTCTCCGGCCGTTGCCGGTGATTCGCTGATCCTGCGCACAAAGACGCACGTGTACTGCGTCAGAGCACAAAAGTGATTTTTAAAAACAGCGCGATCGCCATAAGGGCTGCACGAAAGGCGTCGCGCGTAAAAGAGTGAGGCGTACAGTTTCCTGTACGCCCCTCTTTGTTCAAGCATGTGGAATCCTAAACAGACACCACGTGTTTGTGTTCTCGGCTTACTTGCGGCGCAGAGACGGTTTCAAAGGTTTCTTGTAGGGAGTCTTTTTAGCCGGTGCTTTCGTCGTCACTTTTGGCTGGGACTGGGTCCCGCTGCCACAAGCCCCCTTCAGGCACGAGCCATTCACCGAACAACTGCACGCACAGGGCACGCCGTAGGCACACGGCGCACCTTTTGTGCAATTGCATGTGCAAGAAGCCGACCCGCTCGAACAGGCCGACGACCCTTTACTGCAGTTTTTCGACGAGGAGGTGCATTTTGCAGTCGCCGTTCCTGCGAGCACCACAACCATGGCGGCTCCAAGGAGGAGTGAATGAAGTTTCATCATGTGAGTTTCCTTTCTTTGTCTTTACACCACCCGTATGGGATATAAAGTAAAGTAATTTAGATGATATACTTTGTGGGCCATTAAGTCAATGGCGATATTTCAATGCGCGATTGAGGCAAAAAAGTCCTATCGTCGTGTTCTCGTCCACAGGTGTGTTATCGGAACTGCGCCGCGACTTCGGCGATCACATCGAGTTGCGCTTCCAGTTCGGACAGCTCGGTCGCCCAGAAAGCGTGCGACCCCCACCCGGGATGGTTCTGCAAAAAGGCCGCGTCGCGCGCCTGCCGCGCGCACCATGCCAGATAGTAGGTCATGCGCATCGCGCGCAGCGCTTCGATGAGGCGCAATGAGTGCCGGTCAAACGACCGGAAGGTTTCATATCCCTCCAGAAACTGCTCCATCTCTTCACGCGCGTCATCCACCCGCCCCGGCAACAGCATCCAGAGGTCCTGCACCGGCGGCCCGTTCATCATATCGTCGAAATCGATCAGGAACACACCCGTGTCAGGCCGCTCTAAAACATTGGTGTGCTGGCAATCGCCATGCAGCCGGATCGTCTCGACACCCTCAAACAGGGGCGCAACGCTGTCGATCAGCGCCATCCCGAACGTCTCTAAACGTTTTGTCTCGCGCCCATCCAGAAAGCCGTTGTCGAGCAGGTAATCGAGATCCGCCGTCGTCGTAATCAACGGATGCAGCGTCAGCCGGGCTGGCGCCGGCGCGAGCGCGCCGACCCGGTGGACACGCGCCAACAGAGCCCCCAGCCGCCCCCACAGCGCGTCACCTGGATCAGCCGGCTCGATCGGCCTCCCGCCGCGCCGCGGGAACAGGGCATAGGAGATGCCGTCGGCCTCACCCAACGTTCCGCCCTGCGCGAGCGGCAGCGGCGCGACCACGGGAATTTCGTCGGCGGCGCACGCCTGCAGAAACGCATGCTCATCCGTGATCGCCTCGCGCGTCCAGCGGCCCGGCCGGTAAAACTTGGCCACGATATGCTGACCGTCCTCCAGTTCCACCGTATAAACGCGGTTGATATAACTGGGCAACGGCCGGATCACGCCCGTGCACCGTTGCCGCGTGGCCCGTTCAACCGCATCCAGCACGCGGTCAGGCATCAGCAGTGAGAAATCAGCGTCCATGGTGTCCTTCTTTAATCCGCCGCTTCAGCCCCATCCCCTCCAGCACGCGCCCCGCATCCATATAGAGGTCGGCCAATCCGAAGGCATACTCGCTGTTCTGAAAACGCGTCAGCACGCATGCCCGCTCCGCCAGCTTGACCGCTTTGGCAAGATCCTTGTCGGGCCGCTCTTTC
>Ga0209066_10007507_pt1 | contig 10783 bp, 7 predicted proteins | sample All_14_2_FD_187198 | JGI IMG/M metagenome (GOLD analysis project Ga0209066, IMG submission 187198) | Freshwater microbial communities in response to fracking from Pennsylvania, USA - Allegheny Zone_MetaG_DW_15 (SPAdes) (version 2) ... | reverse complement strand
GATATCAGCAAGAACTCCGGAATTGTTGTTGCTACTTCCTAATTCACAAAATGCATCCCACGCAATACATTTATCAGTATTGAGTATTATACTTGAATCGTAAACAACAATAGTTTTAATTGTCTCTGTATTATCCAGAAGCCACAAAGCCTTTTCGTACTGCTCCTGATTACCCACAAAAATTAACCTCATTTTGGTTTCATCGACAATATATTTTAACTGCTGTTTCGACGAAGTTGCATAAAAAGGAACCACAACTCCACGAACTCCAAGGATGCCAAAATCAGATATTGTCCATTCTGGCTTATTATCGCTAAAAATACCAACATTATCGCCATGCCTAAAACCTAGAGTGTATAATGCACTTGACACTGCCTTTACTTTGCCTGCCACTTCTGTCCAACTAATACTTCCGTACTCGGCACTGTTAGTCTTTTTAAATCTAAAAACCTCGCGCGAACCAAAGCGTTCTGCACGCTCCATCAACATATCATACAAGTGCTCTTTCATTCGTGTTTAGGTATTTGTGGTTTAGTAATTTAAGGCAAAGAAAGTTAAAAAACAATCGCAACCACCATTCAAAATTCCATTTCGTTATTTTTCACAACTGTTTTAAAACATCAAAACACAAATGCAAAGAAAAACCCCAATCAAATCGATTGAGGTTTTATCAAATAATTCTTTACTTTTTATTTTATCTACTTTGCAGAATATATATTATTTCCAAGATACGCATCGGGAATATCCTTGTCACCTAATTCAACCTTGCTAATGGGCTTACTGAACTTTTGCTTGAAATTCCACTTATCGGAATTTTTCCAGACAATTGCAGAATTGTACACCACTTCGGTAGTGTTATCGGTAAAAGTAATTAGCAACTTAACAGGCACTGGATACTTCCCTTTTTTGGCAACATTTAAACTCAACTCGTTATTCTTTACAGTTACATTCTCCAAGGCCAAATCCGCATAACCGCTCTCGTAAAACCAAGGATTCCAATACCATGCCCAGTCTTGACCTGTAACAGAGTTCAACGTTAAGGCCAAATCGGTTGGGGTCGGGTGCTTGCTCTCCCATCGGTAAATAAATTCCTGAAATACCTTGCGAAACATGTCCTTGCCTAACATATCGTGCAAAAAGTAGAATCCGATTGCAGCACGCCCATAGTTTTGCATAAAGTAGGTTGCGCCAGTAAGATGCGTTGTAGGAACTGAAAGCGGAATATCGTTTACCGAGCCCATTGTTCGCTGGCTATATGCATTAATGTAGTAATGAGGATTATCGTTCCCGTACTCCTTCTCAATTTCTTTAGGAATAAAAGTGATTAATCCCTCATCAATCCATCCGTAAAGTATCTCATTAGTTCCAACCATAAAAGGAAAATAACTATGGCTAACCTCGTGTGAGGTTACAAAAACCTCAAAAGCTTTTTGATCCGAGGGGCCATCGTTACACATCATTGGGAACTCCATTCCACCATCGCCTTCCCAAATTGTATTGTGAGGGTATGGGTAAGGAACGCCAAGCAAATCCGTTGATAATCGCTCAATTGTCCTACGGGCAATGGCCGCAACGCCTTCGCCTGCCTTAGAGTCGATTTTATAGATATGACCAGCCATGGCGCGACGCTTGGTTTTTGAATCGACCTCAACACTTGTGGCATCCCAGATATAGTGGTCGCTAACGCCAAATGCAAAATCCGAAACATTATTAGCTTTGAAATGCCACGTATTCTCTGAACTATTTTTAAGCACTTTTTTTGAGTGATAATCCTCTGGGGTGATAACTCTTACTACATCATCGGATTTTTTTGCTAAATCGATTCGGTTATTTATTTCATCGGTAAAAAGTGCCTGAGAGTTCTGTAACTCGCCTGTAGCCCAAGCAACATAATCCTTAGGAAGAGTTAACTGCACATCAAAATTACCATAATCGTTATAAAACTCGTAAAGTCCAGTGTAAGGCTCTACGCTCCAGCCCATAATATCGTCGTAAACGGCAATTTGAGGATACCAGTAAGCCACAAAGTACGATGTGGAATCGTAACGACCCATTCTAAGGTTTGTATTATTCGGAAGATTTACCTTCCAGTTAACCTCCATTTTAAGGCTCGATTTTGGACTTAATTTGGAAGGGATTGGAACAATCATATTGGTTTCTCTGTAACGCAATTTGCTTGCAGGAATCTCAACCCCATTAATGCTTACCTTTTGCACATCAACACCAGCAACGCCAATATCGGTTGGCTCAACAGGGGTTTGTCGCATAACCTCTGGTTTATAGAGATTTTGGTACAAGCGTACCACCAAGGCCTTCAAAGTATCGGGACTATTATTGTCGAGAGTTACAATTTCGGAACCCGAGAGCACACCTGTTCGAGGGTCGAAACTTGCTTTTATCTCATAATTGGTGCGGTTCTGGAAATACTTTGGCCCAGGTTTCCCATCCAAAGTTCTAGTACCTCGATCGATGGCTCGTTGTACGTTTGTAGGTATAAACAATTTCGATTGCTGTGCGCTTGCAAACTGAAAACTAAACAAGCAAGCAATTCCACATAGTAACTGTTTTGTGCTCATAATAATTTTGAATTTAATTTTAAAAGAAATGCGAATTCTAAAAATAATACACATTAGAACTTACAATACTTTAAAGGTTTAAGAAGCAAACGAGCCAAAACGCTGATGTAAAGTTAATTTCTGTGAAAAAGAACGGTAAACTAAATAATTTTACGGTGCCGAAACCAAATAAATATTAATCCTGAAATCAAAAGCATTACACCAAGCACAATAAAATATCCGTTGTGCCATTGTAACTCGGGCATAAAACTAAAATTCATCCCATACACTCCAGCAATAAAGGTTAGCGGCAAGAAAAAAGCCGAAAAGATTGTAAGCAACTTCATTACATCGTTGCTGCGCTTTGCGGTAATTGATAGGTAAGTGTTTAGTATAGAGTTAACATCCTCAATAACCTCGTCGTAATGCAGCGTGTAGTTTAGTGCTGTCTCCTTTAAATCCTGTAATAACGAGGCTGAATCGGGACTTACAGTTAAGAGGTTAAATACATTTTGGGTTAACTGCAGGATTTTTTTCGATATCCTAGCTTTCGACTTCTGGAAATACAACGCCTCAACGGAAATGGATTTACCATTCTGAAGGAATATCAACTTTTCAAATTCATCAATCCTATCGCTTTGGGTATGCAAAGGTTTTTCATAGGTTAATAGCATCTCGTTAAAAATATCGAGCACCAATGCCTCTGAACTATCATAAATTAGGGAGCGGTTACTAAGAAAATCAAACTTAGCCCTATGTACGGTTATTAGTAAACTCCCGTTATAAAAGAAGGCTATTTTATTTGATAGCTCTCCAACTGTGGTTACATTGGCAGAGTGATGCGCAGAGTAAGCCCTAAGAATAATAAAAGTATAATCGTTTATTTTCTCAATCTTAGGCAAGTGTCCTTGCTCAAGGCTATCCTCAAGCAAGTTATAATCGATATTAAAAGGTTGAGTTATCTCCTTAAGTTCCTCCTGTGTTGGTTTTTCAAGGTCAATCCACTCAAAGGTGTTATATTTCCTGATGGTCTTGCTCATTTTGTTTGAATTAAGTTCTAATTAACCTGCAACTGCTTAGTTGACATCGATAACTTAACACTTTGGAAAACCTCCTTCACCATCTTAATGTCTTGAAATTGAAAGCCTTCCAAATTTATAGTTTTGGTTTCGCCGTTTACTTTCAAAACTATATCGTATAGCTTTATTTCAACCGACTCAATGCTCTTAAAATGAATAACTTCAACCCTTTTAGATTTTCGGAGTAAATAGGTTATTCCGTTATCATCCCATTGAATAAAAAACTTTTCGTAACGAAGCTGGTCTAAGCCGATATAAAGAAATCCCAAACCTTGAAAAGTGTAAAGAACAGAATTCCAATCTCCCCCAAAAAACCTAGTGTCGAAACCTGTTATTAATGAGTGCACCAAGAGAATAATCCCCAGTGTCAAAAAAATTGCGCTAAAAACCATTGCAAGAACAAAGGCTCTCCTTTTTATTTTATAGGGTTTTAATGTTTCCATAAATTTACTTCGCCATATACTCCAAGTATTCTTGAACAAAGTATACCCAATTGTCAAGCCTATTGAAAAGCTGATTAGTTTCGTTGTAGGGAATTAGTACATCCGGAGCAATACCTATATTGTCAATGGGATTATCGGGCAGTCTTCGAGAGCGTGTTAACGGATAAATCAACTTAAAATTACCGGAGGGTAATAGTTCTGAAACAGCATTTGAATAATCCAAAACACCCATGGTGTTTCTATTACCAAAAAGTATAACCTTATCGCTATTCTTTGCTGCAAGTAAAAATTGCTCAGCCGACGATGCGTTGCTCTCATTTATAATAATGCCTACACGACTAGGATATTTATAAATAGTATCTCGCTTAATAATTTTATCCTGACCCATCATTGGGTGAACAACAAATCCACCCTTATTTTTTCGCATTTCATCGAGCAAGGTATTAGTCCATTTTAAGCCTTCCTCTCCGTTTTTAATTTCGCCTTTACGAATAGCATCCTCATACATTTTAATAATCCCGTCGGTAGCATACCACTCAACTCCTTTACTTTCATAGGGCTTTGTGTATATTAACTCCAAAAGTATTTGAAAGAAATTATCCTGACCTCCGCCATTGTTTCTAATATCAATTATTAAGTTTGGTCGCGATGTAATATCGTTCCAATGTTTCTTTACAAGTTTTTCAACATTTTCGCTCATAAAATCGGGCAAACGTAAATAAACAGTGCTATCGCCTAAAACCATGTCGAGCCAGTATGTGTTTCGCCCATTAGGGTAACTTTGTACATAGGAACTACGCAAAGCTTCGTCAAAAGCAGGAGAGGCGGACTTGCGAACATACTTTGCATCATCGTGAATTTCAAGTATCTTTCCATTAACATGGAGCGATGCGTTACCCAATACAGGCTTACGCCCCTCTATGAGCGAATACTGAATCAGATTAAACTCCGAATTGCCATGCGGAACAAATTCGTAAATAACCTGTCCGGAGTTCCACCCATCAACATTTATTGCAACGCCAATGTATTTATTTTTATCTGTTCGAATCACAGCAAATTCATCCCAGTAACTTTTCCAAATGCCCTCAAGTCCAGATGATGAAATGCAAGCAATCTTTAAACTATCAAAATTAACCTTGACATTTCGTCCATATGTTGAAACATCCATTCGTTTTAACGACAACTTAGAATCATGCCAAACTCTCTGGACTCGAAGATGTTTATCCTTAAAAAAGTCTACATACTCCTGAATATATATGAAACAACTATCGGGACAGGAAATTATTCTCTTACGAGTTCTATCCTCTAACAGTAAAAGTTCTTTCTGCTTTTCGTTTTGAGTCTTATGCTTGTAACCAGGATAATCGTTTTTTATTTTTTTTACTAAATACTCAAAGTCTGCAATGCAATCGGATTTTTGAGCATAAATACTAAAACTTGTGAACAATAGAAAAATCGAAACAATTCTTTTCATATGTTTAAATGTTAATTAACTACCGAGCCATTTCCTTAATCTCATCAAAACCATCCATTACATTCTTAATCATCAGTAAGCGCTGGTTTATGTTGATTAATCTTGTTTTTAGATTCATATTTTTAACTATAGACAACTCCTCGTTGGTTAGCGTAGAGTACTTCCGCATTACCTCTATTTTGGTAACCACAAACGATATGGCCTGCAATATGTTCTCGTAAACAAAACTGCTTTTGGCCTTAACCTCATCGCCCTTATTGGAAGTTTTAATGAGTTCTTGTCCTCGATTACTTATTTTACCACGTTTTCGGAGTTTTTCGTATAGTTCAATATTCTTATTCTCGTCCGATTTGTAAAAAACGCTTTCAAGAATATCGGTTTGGAGAAGTTTTATAATAGTCTTTATTTGAGAGTCGTTGGCTTTGGTGCTACTAAATTTATCAAAGTTTACTGTTTTTAACACCTCAAGGTTGTTTACAATTTCTATATAAAGTAGGCGAAGGTATACGGTCGTATCCTGCTTAATACGCTGGTACTTTTCAATTTTACCTATTACAGTCTCAATAAAATCGACTGATTTTGTTCCTACACCTATTCCTGTTTGAATGGTTTCGAGCATGGTTTGAATGTATTTAATAAATCAAAATTAACAATAAAAGTGTTAAATTCTAGTTAATTACTGTTGATACAATACCTATTGTTGCAAATATTGCTATTTTTATAATACAATTGTTACATCTATTACTCACACCCTAAAAAATAAAAAATGAATCAGTTTAAAGTATTATTCCTTATGTTGGCTGTTTCAATGATGGCCTGTACAGGGAATAAGTATCAAAAAAAAGTTCAGAAGGATAGCAATGGCTACTCCTACGAGTCGGTAAGCAACGACCCCGCAAATCTTCGAGTTTACACCTTAAGCAACGGCTTAAAGGTTTACCTTTCGCCAAATAGCAAGGAGCCTCGTGTTATGGGGCTAATTGGAATAAGAGCAGGCTCAACCAGCGAGCCAGAATCGACAACTGGACTAGCCCACTACTTTGAACACATTATGTTTAAAGGAACAAGTTCCTTTGGAACCACTGATTGGGAAAAAGAAAAACCATTACTTGATTCAATCTCTAATCTATTTGAGATTTATAGAGCCGAAACCGATGAAGCAAAACGTAAATCAATTTACGAGAACATTGATAAACTCTCGGTTGAAGCATCGAAATACGCCATTCCAAACGAGTACGATAAAATGACATCGGAGATTGGCGCTCGTTACACAAACGCATTTACATCGTATGATAGAACTGCATATATCAACGATGTACCCTCAAACGAACTTCAAAAGTGGCTGGAACTTGAATGTAATCGTTTTGGAGACATCGCCTTACGACTATTCCATACCGAACTTGAAACTGTTTACGAGGAGTTCAACATGTACCAGGATAGGGACGACTCAAGAGCTTACAACGCACTTCAGAGCGCACTTTTTCCTAAAAACCCACTTGGTCGCGATGTTATTGGATTCCCATCGCATCTTAAGAATCCATCGATGGTGAATATTCTAAAATTTAAGGAAACTTGGTATGTTCCTAACAATATGGTTATTTGTCTCTCAGGCGATTTCGACCCTGAAAAAGTAATACAGATGATTGATGCTACCTTCGGTAAAATGGAGTCAAAACCACTTCCTACAATCGAAAAAATTGTTGAGGATCCAATTACAGAACCCATTGAGAAAGAAGTTTTTGGACCCGATGCAGAAAACGTTCTTATGGCTTACCGCTGCGAGAGTAATACTCCAGAAAACAGAAAAATGCTATACCTAATGGGGCGTATCCTATACAACGGGAAAGCAGGCATTATTGATATTGACCTGATGCAGGAACAAAAAGTGCTTGAGGCTTATGCCTATTCTGGATTTACCAACGATTATGGTAATTTTACTCTTTATGCAAAACCCAAGAACAATCAAACCCTCGAGGAGGCAAAAGCAGAGCTCCTTAACGCTATAGATAAACTTAAAAAAGGCGACTTCCCCGATTGGATGCCAACTGCCATTGCAAATCAAAACAGATTATCGATGTTACGTGGCTTGCAGGAAAATTTTAGGGTTTACAACTACTTAAACGCTTTCATTCAGCAACAGGAATGGGCAAACATTCTAACTTTTGCCGATGAGGTTGAAAAAGTCTCTAAGCAAGAAATTGTTGATTATGCCAACAAGTTTTTTGCCGATAACTATGTAACAGTTTATAAGCGAAAAGGAGAGGCTAAAGACTTGGTGAAGGTTAGCAAGCCCAAAATCACACCAATCCAAATAAACCGAACAGATAGAAGTAAATACTATGAAGATTGGATGAAAATACCAAGCGATACAATCAACCCTGTTTTTGTTGATTATGCAAATGCTTTCCAAACAGTTAAAGTAAAAGAAGGTGTCGATTTAAGCTATATTGAGAACAAGAATAACGAACTTTTCACCAATTACTATATTGTTGATTTTGGAAAGAATCACAACCTAAAAACTCCAATTGCAATAAACTACTTGCCATACATTGGCACAAAGAAACATTCTGCAGCAGATTTAAAACGCGAACTTTTCCGTTACGGATTGAGCACTAGTGTTTGGAGCGGCGACGATAGGTCGTGGATTTATATTTCGGGACTAAACCGAAACTATGAAAAAGGGCTGGAATTTATGGAGGAAATTCTTAATGAATCGGAGCCCGATACTGCCGCTTACAACAAATACGCTGAGCGCATTATTAAAGAACGTAACGATGCCAAACTAAGCCAGGATAGAATTCTGTGGGAAGGTATGTGGAACTATGCCATTTATGGTCCACGGTCGCCATTCAACGATTTAGTTACCAACGAGGAGTTGAAAAGCATCAATCCAGCTGAGCTAACCGACATGGTTAAAACCTTAACTACCTATCCACATAAGATTTTTTACTATGGACCAAGTTCTTTAGCTGAAGTTAAAACTGAGATTGAAAAGTACCATAAAATTCCTGAAACACTAAATTCAATTCCTCAGGAAAAGGATTACCCCGAAATAGATATTAAAGGAAAGCAAGTGCTTCTGGTTGATTACGATATGTCGCAAGCAAACCTAATATTGATATCGAAGGGCGAACCATTCTCTGAGGATGTTTACATTAAATCGAACCTATTTAACCAGTACTTTGGGAACTCAATGTCGTCCATAGTATTCCAGGAAATTCGTGAAGCACAAGGTATGTCGTACTCAGCATGGTTGGGCTACAATTCACCATCGGAAAAGGATAAGTCGTTCTACCTAATGGGTTACATTGGTACACAACCCGATAAGCTCGATGGAGCATCCTCAACCATTGAGCGCTTACTAAACAATATGATTGAGAACGAAAAATCATTAGAAATTTCTCGAAAATCGATAATGAACACAATATCATCGGAACGAATTATTAACGACCAACTTTACTTCCAATGGTTGTACAATGAGGATCTTGGCTTAAAACGTGATATCCGTAAAGATTTTTATGAGGCCGCAGAAAAAGGCACGATGAGCGATTTGAAGAGTTTCTTTGATGGTTATATCAAAAATAAACCATACACCTATTTAATTATCGGCAACACCAAAGCAATTGATAAAAAAGTGTTGAATAAAATGGGTACCGTAAAGGAATTATCTCTGGAAGAATTATTTGGATACTAGTTTAGATATGTTGAAAGAAACAACCACCCTAAAACAGGGTGGTTGTTTCTTTTATTGAAATCCGAATCTAATTAAAAAAGTTTTAACTGCTCAGCATAATTGGCCGAATTCTCAAGCCTAAGCAACTTCTGCTTAACATCTACACCACCAGCATAACCAACTAATTCGCCATTGCTTCCAACAATTCTGTGACAAGGAACAATTATTGAAATCGCATTGGCTCCATTGGCTGCGGCAACCGCTCTTATTGCCTTGGTATTATTCAACTTTTGCGATAAACCCAAATAGGTTTCCGTTTTTCCATAGGGTATTTTGAGAAGTTCGCTCCAAACACTTTTTTGAAAAGAAGTACCAATCAATAGTAATGGCAACTCAAAGTTCGTTCGTTGTTTCTTAAAGTATTCTTCAAGTTGACGTTGTGTTTCGATGATTAAATCAGTTTGTTTTAACTCGAATGTCGCTTGCAATCCTTCTTGAATTCTATCGTCAATAGCCTGTCGCATTTTCCGGTAACGCCAATCGCAAAGGCAAAGACTACCATTGTAATCGCCAAGAATTAACTCACCATAACTAGTATTAAAATAATTTATGTAGATGGTCATGTCAACGTGCAATGTTCTTTTTTATTATAGTCATCAATACTTCATAACTAATAGGCTTTGTTATATAGTCATTACAACCCGCCTGAATTGCTTTTTCCTTATCGCCAGCCAAAGCATGTGCTGTTTGGGCAATAATTACAACCTTGCCATTGAATTTCCTGATTGCTTCGGTTGTCTCCAAACCATTCAGTTCCGGCATCTTTATATCCATAAGAACCAAATCAATATCAGGATTCTTTTTCATGATATCAATAGCGCTTTGCCCATTATTTGCCTGGAAAATTGTAAAATCTAAATTCCCCAGCATCAGCGTTAATAGCATACTTGAAGCAGAATCGTCCTCAGCAACCAGAACTTTTAGCTTAGGTAGATTTGGTTGCGACAACTTAGACTCTACGATTGGTTTTATTTCCTCTACAAAATCTTGTTGAACAACAGGAATCGTAAAATGGAAAACTGAGCCCACATGCTCCTCACTCTCAACCCAAATTTTGCCACCAAGCATTTCTACAAAAGCCTTGGTAATTGACAAACCCAATCCTGCTCCTTGGTATGCTCTTTTATCACTAATATCAGCCTGAACAAACCTCTCAAAAATGGCTTTTTGCCGGTCTTTAGGAATACCTATACCGGTATCCCTAACCAAAAACTCGAAATTGCTATCTTTACAAAAATATTCAACCTCAACAACTCCCGTATCGGTGAATTTTATAGCGTTCTTAATAAGATTAGTAAGAATTGCGTATATTTTCTCGCCATCGGTATTGATTGTTGAACTCTCTGCACAAACTCCTTTTTTAAGTAAAAAAGCTAGTCCTTTGCGCTCGGCTTCGGGTTTAAAGAAATCGTATAAGTATTTCAATTGTTCATCAATATTGGTTGGTGCAATCTTCAACTTCATTTGCCCCGACTCAATTTTCGATATATCAATTATAT
>Ga0209066_10007506_pt1 | contig 10784 bp, 8 predicted proteins | sample All_14_2_FD_187198 | JGI IMG/M metagenome (GOLD analysis project Ga0209066, IMG submission 187198) | Freshwater microbial communities in response to fracking from Pennsylvania, USA - Allegheny Zone_MetaG_DW_15 (SPAdes) (version 2) ... | reverse complement strand
CCGTCTGCAGGTGGAGCACCCGGTCACCGAAGCCATCACCGGGCTGGACCTGGTCGAGTGGCAGCTGCGCGTGGCCAGCGGTGAACCGCTGCCGCTGCAGCAGGACCAGCTTCACATCCGGGGCCACGCCATCGAGGCGCGCATCTGCGCCGAGAACCCGGACAACCAGTTCCTGCCCGCCACCGGCCAGCTGACCGTGTACCGCAAGCCGGCGCATGTGGCGTTTGAACGCGGTGGCGTCCGTTTCGATGATGGCGTGCGCGAGGGTGACGCCATCAGCCCCTTCTACGACTCCATGGTTGCCAAGCTCATCGTGCACGGCGCCAACCGCGCCGAAGCGCTGGCGAAGCTGGACGCGGCGCTGGCGGCCACCCGCATCGTCGGCCTGGCGACCAATGTGCAGTTCCTGCGCCACGTGGTGCGCAGCGACGCGTTTGCCAATGCGAAGCTGGACACCGCGCTGATTCCGCGCGAAGCCGCCGCCCTGTTCCAGCAGGACAAGGTGGGCCGCGAACTGGCGGTAGCCGCCGCCATCGCCCAGACCCTGGTGCACGAGAAGGCCGGCGAAAGTGCCGACCCTTTCTCGCGCACCGATGGCTGGCGGCCGTTTGGCCTGAGCAGCCGCCGCTTCGATTTCGAGTACCAGGGCGAAGCCCTGACCGCGCAGCTGCGCTACCTGCACGACGGTGCGCTGAGCCTGTCGGTCGGTGATGTGGCCGGCCCGCTGGTTTTCAGCGCACTGGCGGCCGACAGTGGCACCGTGGTGGACCTGCAGTTCAACGGGCAGCGCCAGACGGTGCAGACCTGGCAGCTGGGCGAGGCGGTGCACCTGTTCTGCGACCTGGGCGCGGCTGTCATCACCGAACTCGACGCCCTGGCCCACGCCGGCGAAACCGCGGCCGAAGGCGGCCGCCTCACGGCGCCCATGCCCGGCAAGGTGGTCAGCTTCGCGGTCAAGGCCGGCGACGCGGTCAGGAAAGGCCAGCCGCTGGCGGTGATGGAAGCCATGAAGATGGAACACACCATCGCCGCGCCGGCCGACGGCACCGTGGCCGAGCTGCTGTTCGCCCCCGGTGATCAGGTGGCCGAGGGGGCGGAACTTCTGAAACTGGCGTCGGCGACCGCGTGACTGCGCGGGTCTTGCCGACGCGCTAAGCTTGCCCATGTCCGGCGCCCGATGCGCCGCCCCATTGCCATGAACCTTCCTTCCCGAGTCAAGATCATCGACGTCGGCCCGCGCGACGGGCTGCAGAACGAAAAGCAGCCGGTGCCCGCGGCCGTGAAAATCGAGCTGGTGCACCGCCTGCAGGCGGCCGGCCTGAAAGAGATCGAGGTCACCAGCTACGTCAGCCCCAAGTGGGTGCCTCAGATGGCCGACAACCACGAGGTGATGCAGGGCATCACCCGCCAGCCCGGCGTGCGCTACTCGGTGCTGACCCCCAACCTCAAGGGTTACGAGGCGGCGGTGCTGGACAAGCCGGACGAGATCGTGGTCTTCGGTGCCGCCAGCGAGGCCTTCAGCCAGAAAAACATCAACTGCTCGATTGCCGAGAGCATCGAACGCTTCGCGCCCGTGGTGGCAGCGGCCAAGGCCGCCGGCATCGCGGTGCGCGGCGCCATGAGCTGCACCGTGGGCTGCCCGTACGAGGGAGACATTCCCCCGTCGCGCGTGGACTACCTGGCCGGCCTGATGAAGGGCATCGGCGTCGAACACGTCGGCGTGGCCGACACCATCGGCGTGGGCACACCGCGCAAGGTGCAGGCGGCCATCGAGGCCACGCTCAGACACTTCGACGTGGACCACATCAGCGGCCACTTCCACGACACCTACGGCCAGGCGGTGGCCAACACCCTGGCTGCGCTGGAGCTGGGCGTGTGGCACCACGACACCTCGGTCGCCGGCCTGGGCGGCTGCCCCTACGCCAAGGGCGCCACCGGCAACGTGGCCACCGAAGACGTGGTCTTCCTGCTGCACGGCATGGGCATCGAAACCGGCATCGACCTGGATGCGCTGGTCGACGCCGGCCAGTTCATCAGCGAACAGCTGGGCCGCCCGAGCAACTCGCGCGTGGCGCGGGCGTTGATGGCGAAACGGAACAGCTGAACATGATGCCCCCACGCGCTCTTCGTTCGCTGCCCCCCAAGGGGGCTTTCAGCGCCTTCGGAACGGCCGGGCGGCGCTGACATGGAACTTCACGTCTGGCTCGCCTACTTCGCTGCCGCCTGGGTGATCGCGATTTCACCCGGCTCGGGTGCCGTGCTGTCCATGACGCACGGTCTGGCCTATGGTGTGCGCGGCGCCGGCGCCACCATCGCGGGCCTGGAACTGGGCGTGGCCACCATCCTGCTGATCGCCGGGGTTGGTGTGGGCGCGGTGCTGATCGCGTCGGCCACTGCGTTCACCGTGGTCAAGGTCGTGGGGGCGTGTTACCTCATCTGGCTGGGCTGGCGGCAGTGGCGCAGCCCGGTCGAGGGTGGGGCGGTGCCCGGCGCCTCGGCCGACGCTGCGGTCAGCGGCACGGAGGTGCCGTCGGTGAAGGAGCGGGTGCTGCTTGGCTACCTCACCAACGTCACCAACCCCAAGGGCATCGTGTTCGTGGTGGCCGTGCTGCCGCAGTTCATCGACCCGGAACGGCCGCTCTGGCTGCAACTGCTCATCCTGCTGTGCACCACCCTGTTCACCGATGTGATCGTCATGCACGGCTACGCCTTCCTGGCCTCGCGCGCGCAGCGCTGGCTGGCCACCGCCAAGGCCCGCCGCGTTCAGAACCGCGTGTTCGGCGGCGTGCTCATGGCCATGGGGGCGGGGCTGTTCATGGTCAAGAGAGCGGCCTGACCTCTCGCCCCGCCGCGTTGCATTGCATGTCACTGCAGGCTGGCCGGGCACTGCAACCCCGGTACCATCTTCACCCATGAATCCAACCACCGAAACCCTGCCCGCCGGCGTGCAGCGCGTGGGCGCCGTGCTGGCCGGGCTGGGCCATCCGCATGCGCCGGTGATGCTGGACGACGCCGCGCGCACCGCGCAGCAAGCGGCCGACGCGCTGGGCGTGGCGCTCGGCCAGATTGCCAAGAGCATCATCTTCCGCCGCAAGAACCACCCCAGTGGCGAGGACGCCGCGGTGCTGGTCGTCACCTCAGGCGACCTGCGGGTGGACGAGAAGAAGGTGCAGGCCATCGTCTGCGCCGGGGGCGGCAAGCTCGGCCGGGCCGATGCCGATTTCGTCAAGGCCATGACCGGGTTCTCCATCGGCGGCGTGTCGCCGCTGGCGCATGCCACGCCACCGGTGACGCTGATCGACGAGCAGCTGTTCCGTTTCGACGTGATCTGGGCCGCGGCCGGTCACCCGCACGGGGTGTTCCGCCTGACGCCGCAGCAGCTGCGCGAGTTGACCGGCGCGCCGGTGCACGACGTCACCGCGCCGCCGGCCGTATGAGCACCTTGGCGAGGGACCTCCCGTGAACCGGTTACCGCTCACCCTGCAACAGGCCAGGACCCAGAAGCCCGGCACCGGGGTGCCGTCGCCCTGCGTGTCGGTCTGCCAGATGGACCCGGCGTCCGGCCTGTGCCGGGGCTGCTGGCGCACGCTGGACGAGATCGCCGGCTGGGCCCAGCTGGGCGATGCCGACAAGCTGCGGATCTGGGGCCGCATCGAGGCGCGCCAGACCGCCGCAAGCTGAGACTTTCCGGGGGACACCGCCATGGGCCAGGACCGTTTGCACGACATCAGCTTCTGGTACGACCCGATCTCGCCCTACGCCTACCTGGCCTTTGAGCGCCTGCCGCAGGTGCTGATGGGCCTGAGCGTGCGGGTGCGCTACCGGCCGCTGCTGTTCGCCGCGCTGCTCAAGGCGCACGGCCAGCTGGGGCCGGCCGAAATTCCGGGCAAGCGCGACTGGACCTACCGCCAGGTGACCTGGCTGGCGCACACGCAGGGCGTGCCGCTGCAGTTGCCGGCCGTACACCCCTTCAACCCGCTGGCCCTGCTGCGCCTGGGGCTGGCCGCCGCGGGCGAGGCGGCGCCGGGCGAGACCAGCCGCTACGTGACCGAGCAGCTGTTCCACCACGTCTGGCACGGGGGCCTGGACGCCGCCGATCCGGGGCGCCTGGCCGCGCTGAGCGAGCGCCTGCAGGACCATGTTGTCCAGCGCGGGCAGGTCTGGCCCGGGCCGGACAGCGACGCGGTGCGCCAGCGACTGCGCGCCAACACCGACGAGGCGCTGGCCGCCGGCCTGTTCGGCGTGCCCACGATCACCGTCGACGGCCGGGTGTTCTGGGGTCAGGATGCCCTGCCCATGCTGCGCGCCTGGCTGGACGGCGACGCCTGGTTCGATGGCCCGGACTGGGACGCGGCCGCCCGCCTGCCCGCGGGTGTGATTCGCAGCGCCTGAACCGCCCGGCAGCGGCTTGATCCGGCGCAAGCCTGAGCAGCCGCGCTCCGCGTAACATGGCAACCCTCCCGGCCTGCACCCCGGGCCGGTGTGTGCTTGCCACATTCATCCCCTATCCGGAGACCTTCATGTTCAAGAAAATCCTCGTACCCACCGACGGTTCCGAACTGGCCAACAAGGCCGCTGTCACCGCCGCCCAGCTGGCCAAGAGCCAGGGCGCCCAGATCGTTGGCGTCTATGTGATCGATCCCTTCCCCTACATCGGCATCGGCGACGCCTCGGCCGCCGGCCTGCAGGCTTACCTGGCCGAGGCCAAGAGTGTGGCCGGCCAGGCGCTGGACGCGCTGGGCAAGGTCTGTGCTGCCGAGGGCGTGTCCTTCGTGGGCGACACCATCGAGCGCAACGTGGTCTACGAGGGCGTCATCGAGACCGCCCAGGCCGAGGGCTGCGACCTGATCGTCATGGCCTCGCACGGCCGCCAGGGGGTCAAGGCGCTGATCCTGGGCAGTGTGGCGCAGAAGGTGCTCACCCACGCTGGCGTGCCGGTGCTGATCGTCAAGGGCTGACCACCCGAAACGGGGCGCGCGTCTGGCCCCCGCCACGAGGGAGGCCATTCGTCCCGCTGCTGCAACCGGTGGTCATTCGGTTGTAGCAAGACGTAATGGCCCGGCCGGGCCTGTGTACTTTTGCTTGCAGGTGCCTGCGCCGGCCTGCTTACATTGGCCGCCAAGATGAACCCGTCCTGGCGGCCATGAACCCTCCCTTTGCACCTTCCTGGCGGCGCTCCCTCGGGAGCCGCGTCCTGCTGGCGCTGGGCGCCGCCGCCTTGCTGAGCCTGGCTGCCTGCGGCGGCGGTGGCAGCGGCGGTGGCGCTGGTTCCTCCGGCGGGGTCAGCACGGCCGGCACCGGGGGCACCCTGCCCGACACCCCGACCAGCCAGCGCGACGCGGTGCGCGTGGCCGACCAGGCCAGCTTCGGTGCCACTGAAAGTCTGGTCAGCACCATCCGCGCCCAGGGGGCTGCCAAGTGGGTGTCGCAGCAGATGGTGCAGCCGCTGTCGCAGTACAGCCGGGGCGGCGGTCCCGAGGTGCACCAGCACACCAGCCAGACCAGCGATTTCTGCGACACGCGCGGTGACAACTGCTGGCGCGACTGGTCTTCGTCGACGCCGTTGCTGTGGGACTTCTACCGCAACGCGGTGCAGAAGCCCGACCAGCTGCGCCAGCGCGTGGCTTTCGCGCTGCAGCAGATCCTGGTGGTGTCCAACTACGAGATTTCGGGCACCTACGGCCTGCGCAACTACCACAACGCACTGCTGGCCCACGCTTTCGGCAACTACCGCGACATCCTGCGCAAGGTGACGCTCTCGCCGGTGATGGGCGACTACCTGGACCACGTCAACAACGACCGCGAGGCGCCCAACGAGAACTTCGCCCGCGAGCTGTTGCAGCTGTTTTCCATCGGCACCTGCGAGCTCAACGCCGACGGATCGCTGCGTGGCGGGCAGTGCGTCGCCACCTACGACAACGACATGGTGCGCGAATACGCCTACGCCCTGACCGGCTGGACCTACCCCGCCGGCGGCGCCACGCCCTGGGGCTGCTGGCCCAGCGGGGCCAACTGCCAGTTCTACCAGGGCGACATGGTGGCGGTGCCGGCCTTTCACAACACCGCGCCGCGCACGCTGCTCTCGGGCGTTCGGCTGAACCAGGGGCACAGCAGCGCCGCCGCGCTGGACGCCGTGCTCGACAGCCTGATGACGCACCCCAACACCGCGCCGTTCATCAGCCGCCAGCTGATCCAGCACCTGGTGAGCAGCAACCCCTCGCCGGCCTATGTGCAGCGTGTGGCCGAAGCGTTCACCGCCGGCCGCCACCAGGGTTTCGGCGAAGGCCGGCGCGGGGACATGAAGGCCACGGTGGCGGCCATCCTGCTCGATGCCGAGGCCCGAGGCGACAGCCCGGGCGCCAGCGCCGGGCGGCTGCGCGAACCGGCCCAGCTGTTCACCGGCCTGCTGCGCGGCCTCAACGGGCGCACCGACGGCGATGCCCTGGGCTGGTGGTGGGGCGAGACGCTGCAGCAGCACGTGTTCCGGCCTCCCTCGGTGTTCAACTTCTACCCGCCCAGCTACCCGGTGCCCGGCACCAGCCTGGTCGGCCCGGCCTTTGGGATCCACAACGCCAACACGGCGCTGCAGCGGATCAACTTCGTCAACTACCTGCTGTTCTGGAACGGGTCGGCGCCCAGCAGCGAGGTGCCCGATGCGCTGGGCACACGGGTCGACCTCAGTGCGTTCCTGAACCAGGCCGACCAGCCCGACGCACTGGTGGACCGGCTCTCCAGCCTGGCGCTGGGGGCCCCGCTGCCCGCCACCGCCCGCACCGCGGTCATCAATGCCGTCGCGGCCTATACCCAGCAGAACAACGGCAGCGACTACCGCCTCAACCGGGTGCGCCAGGCGGCCTACCTGGTGTACGCATCGCCCCAGTACCAGATTGCCCGCTGAGCCCGCCATGAAGACACACACCTTTCTGAACGCGCCTGCCCTGAGCCGGCGCCGCTGGCTGCAACTGGCCGGCGGGACGCTGGCCGGCGCGCTGGGTGCCGGCACGCTGACGGCCCTGGCGCCGCGCCTGGCCCAGGCCCAGTCCGGCTACAAGGCCCTGGTCTGCGTGTTCCTCTACGGCGGCAACGACGGCATGAACATGGTGGTGCCCAGCGACCTCTCGCGCCACAACCAGTACGCCGGGGTGCGCGGTGAACTGGCGCTGCCCCGCGGCAGCCTGGTGCCTCTGGCGGGCACCGACTACGGCCTGCATCCGGCGATGGGCGCGCTCTCCACCGCCTGGGCCGACGGCGCGCTGGCGCCGGTCTTCAACCTGGGGCCGCTGCGCGCGCCAATGAGCAAGGCCGAATACCTGGCGGCGGCGGCCACGGCCTTGCCGGACAACCTGTTCTCGCACTCCGACCAGCAGCTGCTGTGGGAGTCGGGCGGTGGCAGCTCGATTGCGCGCACCGGTTGGGGCGGTCGGGCGGCGGCCACCCTGGGCACCGTCAACCCGGTGATCTCCGTCGGCGGCAACGGGCACTTCGGGTTGTCCGAACTGAGTTCCCCGCTGGTGCTGCCCGGTCCTGGTGCCACCTTCGGACTGGAGGGCTACGGCAGCACCTGGGCGCCGGTCACGGCGCGGGAGAGCGCGCTGGACGCCCTGTATGCGCAGGCGCAGTCCGAAACCCTGCCGGAGGCCTTTGCCCGCCAGCAGCGCGATGCCTTCGGCATCGCCGACCGGCTGGGCCCGATCGTGGGCCTCCAGCCCGGCAACGCCAGCGTGGCGCAGATCGACAGCGCATTTGCGCCACTGATCAGTGGCACATCGCTCACCACGCCGCTGGCGCGACAGCTCTACCAGATTGCCAAGCTGGTGCAGGAGAACGGCACCGTGCAGGGCAGCCGGCAGCTGTTCTTCGCCTCGCAGGGCGGCTACGACACCCACGGCGGCCAGATCGCGGGCGATGCCCAGGACGGGCCGCATGCCCGTCTGCTCGGCGACCTGGCCAGCGCCATGGCCTGTTTCCACCAGGCCATGAAGAACCTGGGCCTGCAGGACAGCGTGACCCTGTTCACCCAGAGCGATTTCGGCCGCACCTTTGCACCCAACAGCAGCGCCGGCACCGACCACGCCTGGGGCAACCACCAGCTGGTGCTCGGCGGTGCGGTCAACGGAGCAGCCACCTATGGCACCTACCCGGAACTGGTTCTGGGCGGGCCAAACGATGTCGGGGTGTACAACTGGGAACTGCAGGGCCGCTGGATTCCCGGCCACAGCGTGGACCAGTACGCCGCCACGCTGCTGCGCTGGCTGGGTGCCAGCGAAGGCCAGCTCGACAGCATCCTGCCCAACCTGGCCAATTTCGGCTCCACCCGCAACCTCGGTTTCCTGTCTGCCTGAGCGGCCCGGTCCGTCGCCGGCGCACCGCGGCGAAAGGGGGGTCGGATATCTCTCCGGTCTGCGGCAGGGCAACGCCCGGGCTCCTAGAATGGTCGCCTCCTGCCCCGGAAGCCCCGCATGTCCGACGACCACGCCCCAGCCGCCCTGCCACCTGCCGATTCCGATGCCGTCGTCGATGCGCCCGGTTCCGGGCTGATCCGCATCCGCGGCGCGCGCCAGCACAACCTCAAGAACCTCGATCTGGACATCCGCACCGGCGAACTGACGGTGGTCACCGGGCCCAGTGGCTCGGGCAAGTCCAGTCTGGTGTTCGACACCCTGTTCGCCGAGGGCCAGCGCCGCTACGTCGAAACCTTCAGTGCCTACGCCCGCCAGTTCCTGGACCGCATGGACAAGCCGGCGGTGGACAAGGTGGAGGGTGTGCCGCCAGCGATCGCCATTGACCAGACCAACCCGGTCCGGTCCTCGCGCTCCACGGTCGGCACCATGACGGAGCTGAACGACCACCTCAAGCTGCTGTTCGCGCGCGGCGCCCAGCTGTTCGACCGCGAGACCGCGCTGGCGGTGCGGCACGACTCGCCGGAATCGATCTTTGCCGAACTGCAGCGCAGGACGGCCGAACACGGCGATCCCCGCCTGGTCGTGACCTTTCCGGTCGAACTGCCGGTGTCCACCACGCCCGAGGAAGTCGAACAATGGCTCTCGGCCAGCGGTTACACCCGTGTGCAGGCCGAGCGCACCGTCCAGCGCGAGGCGAAGGACGACGCACCGCCCAAGGGCAAGAAGGCCAAGCCGGTGATCGAAGCGGTGAAGCTGCTGGACGTGGTGGCAGACCGCTTCCGCATGGGCAACGCCGAGCCCGTGCGGGTCATGGAAGCCATCGAGGCCGGCCTCAAGCGCGGCGCCGGCAAGCTGATGGTCTATGTGCTGAAGGACGAAAGCGATCCCGTCGTGTGGAAGTTTTCCACCGGCCTGCACTGCCCGGAAAGCGACATCCGCTACACCGAGCCCACGCCCTCGATGTTCTCCTTCAACTCGGCCGTCGGCGCCTGCGAGAGCTGTCGCGGTTTCGGGCGGGTGATCGGGGTGGACTACGGCCTGGTGATCCCGGATGAAAAACTCACGCTGCGCAACGGCGCGGTCAAGGTGTTCCAGACGCCGGCCTGGAAAGAATGCCAGGATGACCTGATGCGCCACGCGGAGACCGCCGGCATTCCGCGCGACACGCCCTGGAGCAAGCTCACACCCGAGCAGCAGCACTGGGTGAAACACGGTTCGCCGAACTGGAACGGCAAATGGAACCAGCAGTGGTACGGCATTGCGCGCTTCTTCGAGTACCTGGAGAGCAAGGCCTACAAGATGCACATCCGGGTGCTGCTGTCCAAGTACCGCAGCTACACCGAATGCCCCAGCTGCGGCGGTGCGCGACTGAAAACCGACAGCCTGCTCTGGCGCATCGGCAGCAAGTCGCAGGCCGACGCCGTGCTGCCGGCGGCCAGGCGTTACCTGCCCACCGGGGTCAGGTGGTCGCGTGCACAGCTGGAGGCCTTGCCCGGCCTGTGCCTGCACGACCTGATGCTGATGCCGCTGAGCGACCTGCGGCGCTTCTTCGAAGACCTGGCCAAAGACCTGGGAACGTCCACCCCCGCAGCCCCGGCCCCTCGCACCGATGCAGCAACGACCAAAGGCAGCGGCGAGCAGCAGGCGCTCAAGCTGCTGTTTGAAGAGATCAACACCCGCCTGCGCTACCTGTGCGAAGTCGGCATCGGCTACCTGACGCTGGACCGCCAGAGCCGCACCCTCAGCGGCGGCGAGGTGCAGCGCATCAACCTCACCACCGCGCTGGGGACCTCGCTGGTCAACACCCTGTTCGTGCTGGACGAACCCAGCATCGGTCTGCACCCGCGCGACATGGCGCGCATCAACGACGCCATGCTGCGCCTGCGCGACGCCGGCAACACCTTGGTGGTGGTCGAGCACGACCCGGCCGTCATGCTGGCGGCCGACCGCCTCATTGACATGGGCCCCGGCCCCGGTGAACGCGGCGGGCAGATCGTGTTCGACGGCACGCCCGAGGCCATCCGCGAGGCCGACACCCTGACCGGCGCCTACCTGGGCGCGCGCAAGACCGTGGGCATGGGCTTCAAGCGCATGGTGACCGACAGCACGCCGCGCCTGATTCTGGAAGGCGCGCGCGAGCACAACCTGCAGAACCTGTACGTCGAGTTCCCGCTGCAGCGCCTGACCGTGGTCACCGGGGTGTCCGGCTCGGGCAAGTCCACGCTCATCCAGGACGTTCTCGCGCCCGCGCTGCTACGCCATTTCGGCAAGGCCACCGAATCGCCCGGCGCGCACGACCGTCTGCTGGGCGCCGACTTCCTCAGCGAAGTGGTGTATGTGGACCAGTCGCCCATCGGCAAGACCGCGCGGTCCAACCCGGTC
>Ga0209066_10007504_pt1 | contig 10784 bp, 19 predicted proteins | sample All_14_2_FD_187198 | JGI IMG/M metagenome (GOLD analysis project Ga0209066, IMG submission 187198) | Freshwater microbial communities in response to fracking from Pennsylvania, USA - Allegheny Zone_MetaG_DW_15 (SPAdes) (version 2) ... | reverse complement strand
TCCTAATGCGGAGTCTTCTTTCTACTTTACTTAAAGCCATATTATTCAGTTTTTACAGGTTATACACTAGCCGATTTACCAGCTTTCTTACGAACAACTTCACCAACAAATCGAACACCCTTACCTTTGTATGGTTCTGGTTTTCTTAATGAACGTAATTTTGCAGCAACTTGACCTAAAAGCTGTTTATCAATGCTTTTAAGGAAAATAGTTGGATTTCCTTTACGCTCAGTTTTTGTTTCAACCTTAATCTCCTTTGGAAGCAAGAGGTGGATGTCGTGTGAGAAGCCAAGGCTTAATTCAAGCACTTGACCTTTAGCTTCGGCCTTATACCCAACACCAATCAACTCTTGTTTAATTTCCCATCCTGTAGAAACACCAACCACCATGTTGTTGATAAGTGCACGGTACAAACCATGCATGGAGCGGTGACGTTTCTGATCAGTGGGTCTGGTTAAAACAAGTTCGGTTCCCTCTACGTTGACGGTGATGTCCGGGTCAACTTTCTGGGACAATTCACCCAGAGGGCCTTTCACGCTTACCACGTTATCGGCGCTAACTTTAACGCTTACACCCTGTGGTAAGTTTACAGGTTTTTTTCCGATCCTAGACATTGAAATTTAATTTATTAAAATTAGTAAACATAGCAAATAACTTCACCACCTACATTCTTAACACGGGCTTCCTTATCGGTCATTAGACCGTGCGATGTGCTGATGATTGCAACACCTAAACCATTTAATACGCGTGGTAGTTCAGTTGAACCACAATATCTGCGTAAACCTGGTTTACTTATACGTTCAATATGCTTAATAGCATTTTTCTTAGTTTCAGGATGATACTTAAGAGCGATCTTAATTAATCCTTGTTTTTCGTCCTTCTCTAGTTTGTAGTTAAGGATATAACCTTTATCGAATAAAATTCGGGTGATATCCATCTTCATTTTAGAAGATGGAATTTCAACAACCCGATGATTTGCCATCACGGCATTACGAATTCGGGTAAGGTAATCTGCAATTGGGTCGGTAATCATTGCTTAATAGAATTATTTTGTTTTTACCAACTAGCTTTTTTAACACCAGGTATTAAACCATTAGAGGCCATCTCCCTGAAGGTGATCCTGCTAATACCGAATTGACGCATATAACCACGTGGTCTGCCAGTTAGCATACAACGGTTGTGCAGACGGATCGGATTAGAATTGCGGGGTAATTTCTGTAACCCTACAAAGTCGCCCTCAGCTTTAAGTTTCGCACGCTTCTCTGCAAACTTCTCTACAAGTTTTGCACGTTTAACCTCGCGGGCTTTCATTGACTCTTTTGCCATACACTAGTTCTTTTTAGCGTTTTTTAAAGGGTAAACCGAATTCGCGAAGAAGAGCATAAGCCTCCTCATCATTATTGGTAGTAGTTACGAAAGTAATTTCCATACCTAGAATACGGTTGATTTTATCGATATCAATCTCAGGGAAAATGATTTGCTCCTGAACGCCAAGGGTATAGTTACCACGGCCATCAAGTTTATCGTTAATCCCTTTAAAGTCACGAATTCGAGGAAGCGAAACATTGATAAGACGCTCAAGGAATTCATACATTCTTTCACGACGAAGGGTAACCTTTAAGCCAATTGGAACATCTTTACGAAGTTTGAAGTTCGAGATATCCTTAGTAGACTTGGTTTGAATAACCTTCTGTCCAGTAATCATGGTTAGATCGGCCTGAGCTGCTTCAATAATTTTCTTATCGGCTACAGCTTGTCCAATACCTTGGTTGATTACAATTTTTTCCAAACGAGGAACTTGCATTACGCTCTTGTAGCCAAACTCCTTCATAAGAGCAGGAACAATTTCCTCTTTGTATTTTGTTTTGAGGGTAGGTACGTATGCCATTACTTAATCTCCTCTCCTGATTTTTTAGAGAATCTCACTAACTTTCCTTTTTCGCTTAGCTTGCGGCCAATTCGAGAAGGCTTACCTGTAGCGGGATCAATTAACATTAGGTTCGAAATATGAATGGGGGCTTCTTTCTTAATAATGCCACCCTGAGGGTACTTGGAATTGGGTTTAGTATGTTTAGAAACCATATTTACACCTTCAACCAAGGCGCGCTCTTTCTTAACTAAAACGCTAAGCACCTTGCCCTGCTGGCCTTTCGATTCGCCAGAGATGACGTAAACCAAATCCCCTTTCTTAATATGTAACTTGCTCATAGTAAATTTGATTATCGGATTATAACACCTCAGGTGCTAATGAAACGATTTTCATGTAGTTATCGCGTAGTTCTCTGGCAACTGGACCAAAGATACGTGTTCCACGAATTTCGTCAGCGTTGTTAAGAAGCACACAAGCGTTATCGTCGAAACGGATGTATGAACCATCGGGACGACGAATTTCTTTCTTAGTGCGAACAACAACAGCTTTTGATACTGTTCCTTTTTTTACCTCGCCGCTGGGTATAGCGCTCTTCACGGTAACAACGATTTTATCGCCAATACGTGCGTAACGCTTTGCGGTACCACCCAGTACCCTGATACAGAGTACTTCTTTTGCTCCGCTATTATCGGCAACTAATAAACGACTTTCCTGCTGTATCATGGTTACTTAGCTTTTTCAATGATTTCTACTAATCTCCAGCGCTTCAGCTTACTCAATGGACGGGTTTCCTGAATTTTAACCACATCGCCAATACCGCATGTATTGTTCTCATCATGGGCGTATAGCTTTGTAGTTTTGTTCACGAACTTACCGTAAATAGGATGTTTAACTTTACGCTTAACAGCTACCACGATGGATTTATCCATTTTGCTGCTAACAACAACTCCTATTCTCTCTTTACGTAAATTTCTTGTTACTTCTTCCATAGCTGTATAGCTTTACTTGTTCTCATTGAGGTTCCGCTGACGCAAGATAGTTTTTAGCCTTGCGATATTTCTGCGGGTCTCGGTAATTTTCATAGGATTGTCCAGAGGCGAAATGCTATGGTTTAACCTTAGCTTGAGTAGCTGAGTTTTCTCAGTATCAATACGCTCCTCAATCTCTTTTATTGTAAGTTCTTTTATCTCTGAAGTTTTCATGGCTCGTTAGTTTGTAGTTTCTTCATAATCGTTACGAACAATGAACTTTGTAGTGATAGGAAGTTTTTGAGCTGCTAAGCGCAATGCTTCCTTTGCTACTTCATATGGTACACCTTCGCACTCGAATAGTATGCGTCCTGGAGTAACAGGAGCAACAAATCCCTCGGGAGCACCTTTACCTTTACCCATACGAACCTCTGCAGGTTTTTTGGTAATAGGTTTATCGGGGAATATACGGATCCAAATCTGACCTTCACGTTTCATATAACGGGTCACGGCCTGACGAGCAGCTTCTATTTGACGACTAGTAATCCAATATGATTCCATCGCCTTGATTCCAAAAGAGCCAAATGCAAGCTGGTTACCACGTTGGGCATTACCCTTCATGCGACCCTTTTGTGCTCTTCTGAATTTTGTTTTCTTTGGCTGTAACATTTCGAAAATGCTTTAATTCTTTAAACTATTTTCTTTTTTTTCGTGCACCGCCGCGTTGACGACCTGCTGCCTGATTGTTGTTCGATGCGGCTGTTGCAGCAGCACTGTTTCCAACATTTGGCGACAAATCACGCTTGCCATATACCAATCCATTGCAAATCCATACTTTGATACCAATTAAACCAACCTTGGTGTGAGCCTCGGCTAGCGCATAGTCAATATCTGCACGGAATGTATGAAGTGGAATTCTACCTTCTTTGTAGGTTTCTGCGCGAGCCATTTCAGCACCGCCCAAACGGCCAGAAATCTGAACTTTAATACCCTCAGCACCCATTCTAATGGTAGAAGCAATCGATGTTTTAATTGCTCTGCGGAACGAAATACGTCCTTCTAGCTGGCGTGCGATGTTATTCGCTACGATAACAGCATCAATCTCTGGACGTTTAACCTCAAAGATGTTGATTTGCACCTCTTTATTGGTAATTTTGCGCAATTCCTCTTTAAGTTTATCTACTTCCTGGCCACCTTTACCAATGATGATACCTGGACGAGCAGTGTGGATAGTAACAGTAATTAGCTTAAGGGTTCGCTCAATAACAATCTTCGCAAGACTTGCTTTTGAAAGCCTCTCGTTTAGATAATCACGAATTTTGCTGTCTTCAACAAGTTTCTGAGCGTATTTGTTACCCCCGTACCAGTTGGAATCCCATCCTCTGATGATTCCAAGTCGGTTTCCTATTGGATTAACTTTATTTCCCATTTAACTGCTAATTATTTGTATCGTTATTAACTGCACTATCAACAATCACGGTTACGTGATTTGAACGTTTACGAATACGATGCGCGCGTCCCTGAGGAGCGGTGCGAATACGTTTAAGAGTTCTACCCTGATCTACAAAAATCTCTTTCACAAAAAGGTTAGCATCTTCAATACGAGTGTTCTCGTTTTTTGCTTTCCAGTTTGCAATAGCAGAAAGTAATAGCTTGTGAACATCCTCAGCAGCGTCTTTACCGTTGAACTTTAGAATGTTTAGGGCTGAATTCACGTCTTTACCGCGTACCAGGTCTACTACCAAGCGCATTTTACGTGGAGATGATGGGCAATTGCGTAGAATCGCAATTGCTTTTTTCTTTTTCTCCTCCTTTAGCCTATTGGCCATTGTATGTTTTCTTGCACCCATTGCTTAGTTTCTTTAATCAATTCACTTATTTTTTCTTATTACCAGCGTGACCACGGAAAGTGCGTGTTGGAGCAAACTCTCCAAGCTTATGACCAACCATGTTTTCGGTAACATAAACAGGAATAAACTTATTCCCATTGTGAACTGCTATGGTGTGTCCAACAAAGTCGGGAGAAATCATCGAACTGCGTGACCATGTTTTAACAACAGCCTTCTTGTTAGATTCATTCATAGCGCTAACACGCTTATCTAACTTATATTCGATGAAGGGACCTTTTTTAAGTGACCTACTCATACCTTCAATTTTTACTGATTACTTTTTCCTGCGTTCAACAATAAACTTATTGCTAGGATTCTTCTTAGAGCGTGTTTTGTAGCCCTTAGCAGGAATACCTTTGCGTGAGCGTGGATGACCTCCCGAAGCGCGTCCTTCACCACCACCCATTGGGTGATCTACAGGGTTCATTGCAACACCCCTGTTGCGAGGACGACGACCTAACCAACGGGTACGTCCGGCTTTACCAGATTTCTCCAAAGCGTGGTCGCTGTTCGATACGCTACCAATGGTAGCTTTGCATTCGGTTAACACCATACGGGTCTCACCGCTAGGAAGTTTAATAATTGCATACTTACCTTCACGTGCAAGAAGTTGTGCATGTGAACCAGCACTTCTTGCCATGCAAGCACCTTGACCTGGGTATAATTCGATGTTATGAATTAATGTACCAAGTGGAATCTCTGCCAAGTAAAGAGTATTTCCAAGCTCCGGAGCGACTCCTCTTCCTGACATGATTTTTTGACCAACTTGTATTCCGCTTGGAGCAACTATATAACGTTTCTCACCATCGGCATACTCTACAAGTGCAATACGTGCTGTGCGGTTTGGATCGTATTCTACAGTTTTCACTGTAGCTTCAATCCCTTCGCGTTCGCGCGTAAAGTCGATCAATCTGTATCGGCGCTTATGACCACCCCCTATATATCGCATGGTCATTTTCCCCTGGTTATTTCTACCACCAGTTTTCTTCAGGGGGCGTAGCAACGATTTCTCAGGCTTCGAGGCAGTAATTTCCTCGAATGTGCCTATAATTTTGTGTCTCTGTCCTGGTGTAACAGGTTTTAGTTTCCGTACAGCCATTTTCTTTAGATGTTGCTATAAAAATCAATTTTCTCACCATTCTTCAACGTTACAATAGCTTTTTTGAAGCTGTTTGTGCGGCCAACAAGGAAACCTGCTTTTGTGTAACGGGTTTTTTGTTTTCCTGCGTAACGTATAGTATTCACTGAGTCTACGGTAACTCCGTATAAATTCTCAATGGCTTTTCTTATCTGTAACTTATTCGCTTTCTTATCAACAATGAAACCGTACTGGTTTACCTTGCTGGTTAAGCGCTCCATCTTTTCAGTTACAATTGGTCTTATCAGTATGTCCATCACTCGTTCAATTAAGAAACTTTAAACATTTTATTGAGAACATCTACTGAACTCTCAGAAAGTACTAATGCTTTCGCATTTAATACTTCGTAAGTATTTATAGATGAAGCATCTACAACTTTACACTGTTGTAAATTTCTGGATGACAAAGATATATTTTTATTTACATCGCCCAACACGAAAAGTGTTTTTTTGTCAGCCACTTTCAAATTATTGCAAATTGAAAGGAATTGTTGAGTTTTTGGAGTATCTAAATTGAAATCTTCCACAACAACAATTGCGTTATCTTTCACTTTGTATGCTATTGCACTTTTACGAGCAAGTTGTTTTACTTTTTTGTTCAACTTGAAGCTGTAATCGCGAGGTACTGGACCAAATACGCGTCCACCACCACGGAATAAAGGTGATTTGATGCTACCTGCACGGGCAGTACCTGTACCTTTTTGCTTCTTTAACTTGCGTGTGCTACCGGAAACCTCATTACGTTGCTTCGATTTGTGAGTACCCTGACGACCATTAGCAAGAATTTGCTTAACGTCAAGATAGATAGCATGATCGTTAGGTTCGATGCTAAAAATAGAGTCATCGAGTTGGATCATTCTCCCGGTTTCCTGTCCTGATATGTTAAGTACTTTAATTTCCATTATTTCTCAATAATTAAGTAAGAACCTTTTGCACCTGGAATGGAACCTTTTACAAGGAGAAGGTTGCTTTCAGGGATAACCTTAAGAACACGAAGGTTCATAATTTTAACCCTATCGCCACCGGTCCGACCGGGTAGCCTTTTCCCTGGGAAAACACGTGATGGGAACGATGACGCACCCATAGAACCAGGGTGACGCTGACGGTTATGCTGACCGTGAGTTTGACCACCCACACCGCCGAAGCCGTGACGTTTAACTACACCTTGGAATCCTTTACCCTTGGTAATACCGGTAACATCAACCCAACGGTCGTCGTTAAACAAATCAACGGTGATAACATCACCTAGTTGGTTAGTGCCATTCCAATCTCTAAACTCAACAACTTTACGTTTAGGAGTGGTGTTAGCTTTCTGGAAATGACCCATCATGGGTCTGCTGGTATGTTTCTCCTTTTTGTCATCAAAGGCAAGTTGAATAGCAGTATAACCATCGTTATCTGCATTCTTTACCTGAGTGACAACGCATGGACCAGCCTCAATTACGGTGCAGGGGATATTTTTTCCATCCTCACCGAATACGGAAGTCATTCCGATTTTACGTCCAATTAATCCTTGTGGCATTGTCTTTACAATTTACAATTCACACTCATACTTTAATTTCTACTTCGACTCCACTTGGAAGTTCGAGCTTCATAAGAGCATCGATAGTCTTCGGGGTGGAGCTGTAGATGTCGAGCAAACGCTTATAGGAGCATAGCTCAAATTGCTCCCTTGATTTTTTGTTCACGAATGTTGAACGGTTTACCGTAAAAATTCGCTTGTGCGTTGGAAGCGGGATTGGCCCGCTCACCACAGCGCCTGTAGCCTTGACCGTTTTCACGATCTTTTCGGCCGACTTGTCTACCAGGTTGTGGTCGTACGATTTGAGTTTAATTCTAATTTTCTGGCTCATTGTACATATTAGTAAAAGTAATTATTCAATCTCCTTTACTTCCTTACCACGCGATTTTTCCACAATCTCTTTTGCGATATTTGCGGGAACTTCGGCGTAGTGAGAGAATTCCATTGTAGAAGTAGCTCGTCCGGAAGATAGAGTTCTTAGAACTGTAACATAACCGAACTGCTCAGAAAGAGGTACCTTGGCTTTAATTACCCTAGCAACTCCTTTAGATTCCATACCAGCGATTTGACCACGACGTTTGTTTAGGTCACCAATTACATCACCCATATACTCCTCAGGAGTTACTACCTCAACGCTCATAATAGGCTCAAGTAGAACTGGTGATGCTTTTGGAGCAGCTGCACGGAAACCGTAGCGAGCTGCAATCTCGAATGATAGAGAATCGGAGTCAACTGCGTGGAACGATCCATCCTTCAGAACAACCTTCATACTAGGAACTTGGAAACCAGCCAGAACACCATTGTTCATAGCGGTATCGAAACCTTTCTGAATGGAAGGAATGAACTCGCGGGGAATATTTCCACCCTTAACCTCGTCAACAAACTGTAATCCAACAACACCTTCATCGGCTGGGCCAATTTCGAAGATGATATCAGCAAATTTACCACGACCACCAGATTGTTTCTTGAACACCTCGCGATGTGATACAGTTTTTGTAATAGTTTCCTTGTATGCAACCTGAGGAGCCCCTTGGCTTATATCCACATTAAACTCACGACGAAGACGGTCAACAATAATTTCAAGGTGAAGTTCACCCATTCCATTAATAATTGTTTGACCACTGTCTGGATCGGTTTTAACACGGAAGGTTGGATCTTCCTCAGATAGTTTTCCTAAAGCAATACCTAACTTATCAAGATCTTTCTGAGTCTTTGGTTCAATTGCTAGACCAATTACAGGCTCAGGGAATGTCATTGACTCAAGAGCGATAGGATGTTTCTCATCGCAAATGGTATCGCCGGTACGTAAATCTTTAAATCCAACTACAGCACAAATGTCACCAGCCTCGCAGAACTCAATTGGATTTTGCTTGTTAGCGTGCATTTGGTATAGACGGCTAATACGTTCTTTTTTACCTGTACGGGTATTGAAAATGTAACTACCACTATCAACCTTACCTGAGTAAACTCTCACGAATGCTAAACGACCTACAAAAGGATCAGTAGCAATTTTGAAAGCTAAACCGCAGAATGGTTCTGAGATAAGTGGCTTACGTATAATTTCATCCCCACTATCAGGGTTTGTTCCATGAATATCACCTTTATCTAGAGGGCTAGGAAGGAACGATATAACAGCATCTAAAAGACGCTGAATTCCCTTATTCTTGAATGATGCTCCGCAAAGTACTGGTACGATAGACATATCGATGGTTGCTTTGCGAATAGTTTCAAGCATTTCCTCTTTAGTGATAGAATCTGGATCCTCAAAGAAACGCTCCAATAAATCATCGTTATAAGAAGCAACTGCCTCAATAAGGGCGCTACGCCATTCGGCTACTTCGTCCTTCATGTTGGCAGGAACATCCTCTAAACGATAATTCACGGTTTTTGTTTGTGGATCATCGAACCAAACAACAGCCTTGTTTTCGATTAAGTCAACAACACCAATAAAGGTATCCTCAGCACCAATAGGTAACTGAATAGGAACTGGATTTGCACCTAATTTTTCCTTGATTTGACCAACCACCGATAAGAAATCCGCACCAACGCGGTCCATCTTATTTACAAAGGCAATTTTTGGAACTCTGTACTTATCAGCTTGACGCCATACGGTCTCGCTTTGTGGTTCAACACCACCTACAGCACAGAATGTAGCAATGGTACCATCAAGTACACGAAGAGAACGCTCAACCTCAACGGTAAAGTCAACGTGACCTGGGGTATCGATAATGTTAATTTGATACTGCTGATTGTTATACTTCCAGAAAGTTGTTGTAGCAGCCGAAGTAATGGTAATACCTCTTTCCTGCTCCTGAACCATCCAGTCCATTGTGGCAGCACCATCGTGCACCTCTCCTATTTTATGGCTTTTACCAGTATAAAAAAGGATACGCTCGGTAGTTGTTGTTTTACCGGCGTCGATGTGTGCCATAATCCCGATGTTACGAGTAAATTTTAAATCCCTGCTCATCTATAATCCTACCTTCCCCGTATCGTGAATTAAAATCTGAAATGTGCAAAAGCTTTGTTCGCTTCAGCCATTTTATGCATATCTTCTTTCTTCTTGAAAGCAGCACCTTCTTCGTTGAAAGCAGCCATAATTTCGGCAGCTAATTTATCGCTCATACCTTTACCCGAACGTTTGCGTGAGTAAAGAACAAGGTTTTTCATAGAAAGTGATATTTTTCTCTCAGGGCGAACTTCCATTGGAACTTGGAAAGTTGCACCACCCACTCTGCGGCTCTTCACCTCAACTTGTGGGGTAATGTTCTCCAATGCCTTTTTCCAGATCTCAAGTGGAGACTTATCGGCATCCTTCATGCGCTGACCAACAATTTCTAATGAATTGTAGAAAATTTCATACGCAGTACTTTTCTTACCCTCGTACATCAGGTTATTTACAAACCTGGTAACCATTACATCACCGAATTTAGGATCGGGTAAGATGATTCGTTTTTTTGGTTTTGCTTTTCTCATTGTTCTAAAGCATCAACTGAGGTTAAATTTTACTTTTTAACTTTAGGTCTCTTAGCACCATACTTCGAACGACGTTGTTTACGTCCTTCAACACCAGATGCATCAAGTGTTCCACGTACTAAGTGGTAACGAACACCAGGTAAATCTTTTACCCTGCCTCCGCGGATAAGCACGATAGAGTGCTCTTGCAGATTGTGACCTTCTCCAGGAATGTAGGCATTAACCTCCTTACCGTTTGTAAGCCTAACCCTGGCAACTTTTCTCATAGCCGAATTCGGCTTTTTAGGAGTAGTGGTGTACACACGTACACATACCCCGCGTCTCTGAGGGCAAGCATCAAGCGCAGGCGCTTTACTCTTGTCAATCAGTTTAGACCTTCCTTTTCTTACTAGTTGCGAAATTGTTGGCATAAATTGATGAAA
>Ga0209066_10007502_pt1 | contig 10785 bp, 8 predicted proteins | sample All_14_2_FD_187198 | JGI IMG/M metagenome (GOLD analysis project Ga0209066, IMG submission 187198) | Freshwater microbial communities in response to fracking from Pennsylvania, USA - Allegheny Zone_MetaG_DW_15 (SPAdes) (version 2) ... | reverse complement strand
AGAATGTCATCACATCACCGGAAAATACTCTCTTCTAATCAAGATTTATAGCCACGACAATGAACATCTCAAGCAAATTGTTGTAGAAAAAATACAATCTATTCCTGAAATAACTTTTACGGAAACTTTCATCTCTTTACAAGAGGGCTTTACTCGTCAATTACCGGTCAATCTTTAGATTCTCAATTTTGCCTTTATTCTCCTTACCTGAGAGCACCCCTCTTCCCTCTTATTCATGCTCTAGATTAGGCAATAGATAAACTTTACGCCTTTAAATTTGTTACTTTCGCACAAGAAATCACTAACTCGATATAAAATGAATTTCGATTTAATAGTAATAGGTAGTGGTCCCGGTGGTTATGTTGCAGCCATCCGTGGCTCCCAATTAGGGCTTAAGACTGCTGTTGTTGAAAAAGCAGAATTAGGTGGTATTTGTCTCAACTGGGGATGTATCCCAACTAAAGCTCTGCTTAAGAGTGCTCAAGTCTATCAATATGCTTCACACTCTAATGAATATGGGGTGAAGATAGATGGGACTGTATCGGCTGACTTTGAAGCAATCGTTAAAAGAAGCCGAGAGGTTGCAGCAGGAATGAGTAATGGGATTCAATATCTTTTCAAGAAAAACAAGGTAGAACATATCAAAGGGTTTGGAAAGCTAAAACCAGGCAATATTGTAGAAGTAACCGATGAGCTAGGCAACAAAACTGAAATCACAGCTTCACATATTATCTTAGCAACTGGCGCGAGATCTCGTGAATTGCCTAACCTAAAACAAGATGGCATAAAGATCATTGGATATCGCCAAGCCATGACGCTTCCTAAGCAGCCTAAGTCAATGGTAGTTGTTGGTTCTGGGGCTATTGGCTCAGAGTTTGCATATTTCTATAATGCTATTGGTACAGAGGTGACTCTGGTTGAATATATGCCGAACATCGTCCCAGTCGAAGATGAAGAGGTATCAAAACAGCTTGAAAGATCATTCAAAAAACAAGGGATTAAGGTAATGACCAATGCGTCGGTTGAAGCAGTCGATACCTCCTCCGATTTATGTAAGGTTACAATTAAGACCAAAAAGGGGGAAGAGGTTATTGAGGCTGAAATCGTTTTATCAGCTGTTGGAGTATCTACCAACCTGGAAGGTCTTGGACTAGAGGAAACCGGGGTGGAATTTGATAAGGGTAAGATTTTAGTTGATGATTACTATAAAACTAATATCGATGGAGTTTATGCGATAGGTGATATTGTTCATGGCCCAGCCCTGGCTCACGTAGCATCCCATGAAGGCATCATCTGTGTTGAGAAAATCGCAGGTCATCACCCAGAACCCATGAATTATAACAATATCCCAGGATGTACCTATACCCATCCTGAGGTTGCTTCTGTTGGAATGACTGAAAAAGCTGCCAGAGAAGCGGGACGCGAGATAAAGATTGGGAAGTTCCCATTTACGGCATCTGGCAAAGCCTCTGCAGCCGGGGCAAAAGAGGGCTTTGTAAAAGTCATCGTTGATGCTAAATATGGCGAGATACTAGGCGCCCATATGATCGGTGAGAATGTAACCGAAATGATCGCTGAAATCGTTGCAGCCCGCAAACTTGAGAGCACTGGCAGAGAGATCATCGATACAGTTCACCCCCACCCAACCCTCTCTGAGGCTGTCATGGAGGCTATGGCCGCAGCTTACGGCGAGGTCATTCATATCTAAGATCGCAACTGGCAACTGGCAAGTGATAAAATGTAACCAGTTTTCACTTGCCAGTAGCTAGTAGCCAGTAGCCATCCCACTACTCAGCTACCGCCCCTCCCTTATAAAGCTCACTTAGAAACGGTAACGAAGGGGAGCTAATAAATTCACTCAAACCAAGACTTGACCATTTACTATCAATTATTGCAATAACCTCCTTACTCATTGTTACAATATTTGGCCAATCTCTATCAAAATTATCCCACTGAGGGTACTTTCGTGATGCATTAACGCATATAATCTGGTTATTCTTTTGACTGGAAAACACATCTCTGAGCGGATCAATATTATTGGCAATTCTCCATACAAGATACCCCAAACGCTCCAGTGAAACCCCTTCCTCAACAAAAACAACCCATCCAGAACCTTTAATTAGGTCATTGGCAATCCATCTTTCAAAACAATCCCTTATATCATCTGTGGCGTATCGACGGAACCGCACAATAAGTATCGGTAATCCACTTAGTAGAGTAACATCTATTACACCACTACCTTCCAACCTCTGAAAAGGGTTACCTGTCAAATATAGAGCCATTGAAGACTCCGATTGAACCTCTCCTTTCCATTTTGCTGTTGCATCAATACCAAGCTTTGAACCGTAAGCAAACCGTCGGCTAGCATGATCTAAAACATCCATAGGACCCTTACTATAATGAAGATCTTCAGCCAAATTGGTGTTTTTAACGATGCATTCAGCAACAGCAGAATAGTCATGAACATCTACATCTGCATCTACTACAACCAGAATCTTATTGAACATCATCTGTCCTGCACCCCATAAGGCGCTCATTACACGGGCAGCATGGCCAGGAAATTGCTTTTTTATGCTAACGACAACAATATTATGAAAGACCCCTTCTACCGGCATCCCCATATCGACTAGCTCAGGCAACATTGTCAAGCGAATCGGCATTATAAACAATCGCTCAGTAGCCTTTCCAATCCAACCATCCTCCATTGGCGGTATGCCAACGATTGTGGCAGGATAGACCGCTTTCTTTCTATGGGTAATGCACGTAACATGAAAAACAGGATAGAAATCGGCTAGGCTATAATAACCCGTATGGTCGCCAAATGGCCCTTCCCAGGCAAGTTCTTCAGCTGGATCAACATAACCTTCTATAATGAAATCAGCATCTGATGGCACTTCTAAGTCGCATGTCAGACACTTCACTAATTCAACTTTGCGCCTTCTCAGGAATCCTGCCAATAGATACTCATCTATTTGATCGGGTAACGGGGCAGTTGCAGCATAAGTATAAACCGGATCACCTCCTAAAGCAACAGCAACCGGCATACGTTTTCCTGAAGATTTATATTGTTGGTAATGACGTGCCGAGTTTTTATGAAGATGCCAATGCATCCCGGTAGCTTTCTCAGAAAATACCTGCATTCGATACATCCCGAGATTTCGAACCCCTGTTTCAGCATCTTTTGTGTGAACTAATGGAAGAGTAATAAATGGGCCACCATCATGAGGCCAACAGGTCAAAATAGGAAGTTTTGTTAAATCAGGACTCTCCATCACCACCTCCTGACAGACCCCTCTCCCCTTATTTACCTTAGGCATCCAATCTGACACTTCCGAAAGGGTAGGCAATATCTTTAACTTATCGATAAAGCCAGGAGCAGGAGCCATCAGTTTCGCCATCAACTCAGCTATACGTCGTCCAGCTTCATCAAGATCTGATAAACCCAGAGCATGGCATATTCGCAAATCTGAAGCCATTGAATTGATTAACACAGGAAAATCAGTTCCAGTATTCTCAAAAAGCAGTGCAGACCCTCCTCCTTTAACAAACCGATCTGCGATCTCTGTTATCTCCAGATTAGGAGAGACATACCCTTTTACCCGTAATAATTCACCCTGTTTTTCTAACTGGGAGATAAATTCATCTATATTTTTGTAAGCCATATCAAGGTTTTCTGTGAACAATACAAAATTAGCATTGTTTACTTAACCAGTTTGATATAAATTAATCTATCAAAATTAAACTCAACCATGAAGAAAAATAGTGGCATTGTAACATTCTTAGGAAACCCTCTTACGCTATTAGGCGAAATGATCACAGTAGGTACTAAAGCTCCAAATTTCACAGCAATTGGTGAAGGCTTGAAACCCGTAAGTCTAAGTGATTTTGCCGGTAAAGTAGTCCTTATTAGTTCTGTACCATCAGTTGATACTGGTGTTTGTGCCGCACAAACACGTAGATTTAACGTTGAGGCAGCCAACTTAGGCAATGTTGTAATTCTAACCATATCAAATGATCTTCCATTTGCACTTGGTCGTTTCTGCGCTGCAGAAGGCATTGATAAGGTAGTAACCCTTTCAGACCACAAAGACACTGATTTCGGTCTCAAATATGGTTTCCTACTTGAGGAACTTCGTTTATTGAACAGAGGAATCATTGTAATAGATAAGAATGGCATCGTTCAGTATGTAGAATATGTTAAGGAAAACACGAATCATCCTGACTATGATGCAGCTCTTGAAGCGGCAAAAAAACTAGTTTAAATACTACTGAAAAAAGAAACGGGCTATCTTAGATTTAAGATAGCCCGTTTCTTTTTCGTTAGAAATAGTCCTATACCATTTCATAATCAAGACACCTAGTAGGTCATAAGATTGAGTAGATGGGACAAAAAAAGGGCTATCTAAGAAGATAGCCCTTTTTAATTAGATGTTAGATATATTATCTTACGCTGATTTTGCCAGTGGTCTTTTGACCGTTAGCAATCATAGTGTAGAAATACATACCTGCTTTGTAAGAAGCAACATCGATAGTAGTTGTGTTGGCACCGGCAGCAGCTTCGATACGAGTGCTGTAAACGGTTTGACCAAGGATATTTGTAATCTGAATATCAACATTAGCAGCTTTTTCCATGGTGAAGTTAATAGTAGCTTCAGAATTAGCTGGGTTAGGATAAACTTGAACATTGCTGATGTTCTTAGCAACCTCATTTACACCAACACCGGTAAATTGATCAGCGGTGAAGCCAATGCCTGTGATATATCTATGACCAACAGCTTGGTCAGGATTGTTGTTAAATTTAATATCTGAATTGGTAACAGGGATAGTTATATCACCATTGTTTACCATACAATGCTGCGAAGCAAAAATATAGTAGTTGTCACCTAAGAAATCAGAATTTCCGGTAAAATTAACAGCATCAGTAATATAGTTATCACTAACTCTATGAGCGAAACCGTAAACATCTGGATATAAATTTAAAGCAGTCTCTAAAGTCATGCCCCAGAAAGTAGTATCAGTGTCTGTCCAAACAGCATATACATACTCACCATCAGCAGATTTACCAGCTTGTAAACGCATATCCCAACCTTGAGCATTAGTACCTGAACCATAACCAGAAACTTCAGCATCAACAGTCTTGGTCTGTAAATCACTAACCCAGTTGACTAACCAATCATTACCACCTTCAGGGTTGAAAAGTTCAATGACACCACCGGTTTCATACTTGTAAGTATAACCAATGCTATCAGGATGATTTGAATAGCAACTTGCAACAGTACCAAAAATGTGCAAAACACCAGCATTGTCAACAACTGCATCGATTTCGTCGAAGAGGGGCTTTATAACACTACCAGCACCAACTGCACCCCAAAGGTTACTTTGAGCTACTAAAACAGGATGATTAACTAAATTAATATAATTCATAATAGTCCATGTTGCACCACCATCGGTTGTTTTGTAAACAACTGGTGAAAGGGTTGCAGGATAACCAGCTTCAGCACGACTATCATCAGCTATAACAACATAATAACCAACCATACCTGAGTTATCAAAAGCAGCTACAGGATAAAGTCCTTTGTAGGTAGGATTTACACAAGGAACTTCAGGCTCTAAATTATTTTCAACGAAGTTGAAAACTTTAGTTGTTGCATCGAAAGTACCTTTGTAAAAACGAGGTTGTTTTAAAGTATAGTTAGTTCCATCGTCTTCAGTATAAGTTGCGGTTGCAATAGCAGTTCCGTTAGGATAAGCAGCTAAGCTTTCGCGTACTAATGGAGACTCAATACCTGTGGGTAAAGCAACATCTGAAGTCTGAATACTAGCACCGTCATAAGAGACAGTGGTGAAACGGTTCAAAATCCAACCTGAACCAGAAGTGATAGGAGCTTGGAATAATTTGAACGCATTATTAGGATCGGTGTTACCAGCAGGGTTGTAAAGAACGCCTGAAGGATAACGATAACGCTCGGCTGTAGTACCAGGAGCAGAAACACTAGCAAGGAAAGAGATTCCATCATTTGACATCGCAGTTACGATATCATTACTTGTTCCTACAGTTGTGCCAACGTTACCACCGCCACGAGCTGAGAACATAACTGTGTTAATGTCTTGATTGTAATCAAGAGCATTCTGAGTTCCTAATAGAACTGAATAAACATTAACTGAAGAAAACAGGGGAACCAAGGTAAGATCACTCGTTCCTTTAGGAACAGTAACGTTAGGACGATTCCAAGGAATAGTAGGACCAGCTACTGCTGGGTCATCTTTAGAAACTTCTTTCTGCTTTTTAAGATCATTGGTATGCTTAACAGCAGATCTTAGATTTGTCTGAGCCACAACAGAGGCGCTCAGAGCGAGAGCCAAACCAAAAAGTACAACTTTTCTCATGTGCTAGGGTGTTAGGTTTTACAATGTGTTAATTTGCGTGTTGTCTAGAACTTCAAATATAGAGTAAATTTCTGTTGTTGCAACGAAAAAGACAACTTTTTTTACACCCAAGCCTTAAAAGAACAACCTAACTCTCTGTAAAACAAGGCGAATGCCTAATGAGATTTCCTCACTAAACATTCGCCTTTAAAAAGTATTATTCTACAACTAACTTACGGCTTACGCGTTCGCCGTTTATTGTTACACTGTAGAAATAAACACCAGAGTTCAGGTTAGCAACAGGTAAGGTAATCTGTTGAGCACCTTGTTGTGCCTCAATGTTCTGAGAATAAACCTTCTGGCCAGTGATGTTGTATAATGCGATCTCTGCATTACCACCCTTAGCAAGGTTCATCTTAATAGTAGCTTGATCTTTTGCAGGGTTAGGATATACGTCAATTGAATTTACAACGCTTGAGTTTTCCTTTACACCTGTGATAACAAAATCATTATCATTAAACTGAATGCCATTAACATAGAAATGGGTTACAGCTGCACCAGGACCGCCTGCGAAATCAATAACAGTGGTTGTATAAGCAATCTCATTTCCACCATCAATGGTACGAGCAACTTCACCAGCATAGTTAAAGAAGTTGTCACCAGCAAAATCACTTGAATTGGTGAAATTCTTTGCTAAAGTCCTCTTATTGTTGGTAATATCACGTCCCCATCCCTTAATATCTGGGTAACGATTGAAATAGTCATCAATAGTCTGGAATCCCCAGAATACAGGATCAGTGTCAGTCCAAGTTACAAATACACGGTTGCCATCAGCACTACGGCTAGCCTGAACACGGTGGCTCCAACCAGCTGCATCAGTACCTTGTCCGTAACCACCTTCTTCTGCTTTAACTTCACGAGTAGCTAAAGTATCAACGTAGTTAACATACCATGTGTCGCTCTGATCAACATTTGTTAATTCAAAGATGGCTCCCTTTTCATATTTGAAGATATAACGACCTACTGAATCAATGTGATCAGAATAAGTTCCTGCAACGGAAGCAAAAATATGAAGATCACCTTTTGAGTCAACTACTAAATCAGCTTCATTGAAATGAGGTTTTACTGTACCGTTATCTCTACGAAGACCGAAAAGATAATCTGACATAACAGCATTGTTCTTTAAATCAATATAAGCCATCTGATTCCATGTTGCACCACCGTCTGTAGTTTTGTATACAATAGGTTGGTATCCACATAGATCATTCTGAGGGGCTCTGTTATCTGAACCAACATACATTAAATAACCAACTGAACCATCAGGTGAGAAGGCTACATTATTCATCTGATAAGCCATGGCATAGATTCCATCGGTACCTTTTACAACACCTGGCATCATATCTACGCTTGCCCAATTCATTGTATTGTTTCCACCATCAAATACACCTCTGAAAACAACAGCTTTGTACTCGGTGATGCCTGATGAACCTACATACTGCATACCAGCAATATGACCTATTCCCTGACCATCAATAGTCATACCTCCTCTTAAAAGAAGATCACCATTGCCTGTTTTATCAATGCTGGTAAGTGAAAGATTCTGTCCACTCAATGTACCCATTCCAAAGAAGGTACCTGTCCATACTGATGATTTAGTTACAGGACCAGAAACTGAGAAGTATGCTTGATCTGGGCTTGTGTTTCCAGCAGGATTGTAGATGGCTCCACTAGGATAACGAAGCAAATTACTGTTTGCACTCTGTGCAGCAATAAATGAGTTAAAAGAGATACCACCATCATTTGAAACAGAAGCAACAATGTCATTACCTGTTCCAGCTGCACCTGTACCACCACGTGATGCAAACAGAATTGAGTTCGTTGCTGCATTGTAAGAGATACATGTTTGCTCTTCAACTAATGCAGTGTAGATATTAATAGACTTAGTGATTTCTGTTCTTCCTACTTCACTTGTACCATCCCAATTATGCTTAACAGCTTTCGGAAGTACATTAGTAACTTGAACAGGATCAATAGAATTACGGGGAGATGCGTAACGATACCCAACCTCCTTCATTATGCCAGTTTGTGCGATGGATGCAACACCAAAGCACAATGCAGCGCCAAGAAGTAAACTTCTTTTCATGATAATAAACTTTAATTTGACAATAGGTTCGACAGGTAAACGGCGCTTCCACGCCGCCCTCTACTGAGGTCTCACAAATATAGCACGCTCTTTTCAATCTAGCCAAATCAAAATCAACTTTTTTTTACTTTTCTTTAAAAACTCTCAAATAATACTCACAGATAACGCCCACCTCTCCGTTACCCCTGCGCTCCCTCTCCGTTGTTTGTCCATTCTTGACTGGACAAAAAAGAACGGATTCTTGATTATCTTCCCTCCTATAAAGAAAAGCTAATCTATCATATCTGAGATAAAAATAAACTCCTCCTCACGACAAACGATGTTTTTTAAGAAGCACAAGCGAAGAATATATGGAGAGGGAGCGAAGAGCGGAAAAAAAGATACTCAATATCAAAGAAATATAACTTGCACTACACCCTTACCAAGGGTTCTCATTCTTCTATCCCTATTTTCACTAAATTCATTGCTTAAATTTCATACGATTAAGATGAGACCAAAAAAGAAGTATCACCCTGTAATTCTTCTCTTAAAGAAAGAGATTACCATGGAGTTAAAACAACCTCACTCTCTTAATGGAATCATTCTTTATGTAGTTTCGACCGTATTCGTTACCTATCTTTCCTTTCATGGCGATCTTCCAATCACAACATGGAATTCAATCTTTTGGATCATACTAATGTTTGGATCAATGAATGCTGCTTCTCGTGTCTTATACCAAGAACCCTACAGCCGACACGGATTTTACTATCAATTAATTAATCCTACTCATCTGATATTGTCTCGCCTTCTATACAATGGAGTCTTAATGGGAATTCTGGCTCTTTTAACCTTTGGAGGATTTGCTCTTTTAGTAGGGAACCCTGTTAAACATACCGGATTCTTTCTTTTTGAACTTTTTGTTGGAGGATTAGGATTATCCTCGGTGTTAACTGTTGTAGCTGCAATTGCCTCACGGGCCGGACAGAGCTTTTCTTTAATGGCCATATTAAGTTTTCCACTCGTATTGCCACTCATGTTGGTACTAATAAATCTTGGAGAGCAGGCCATCAATGCCGATGAAATTCTTAACACTATCAAAGGAGGGGCTGTTTTAATACTCCTTGCATTTCTTCCTGCTGTAATAGGAGTCTTACTGTTTCCTCACTTATGGAGAGATTAGCTGAACCTTCACATTAAAAAACTTGTTATACCTCAAACATCTATAGAATGAAACAAAACTGGTGGAGATGGCTTGGCGGCCTGCTGGTTCTTTATAGTATTATTGCAGGACTACTTATAAACGTTCCTCAACTCCCTGTTATACATGAGAGTATTAGAAATCTTTTCTATCATGTTCCCATGTGGTTTGCTATGATTTCCATGTTTTTAGCTGGGTTAATTAACTCATTATTGTATCTAAAGCACTTTAACATGAAATTTGATCGCATTGCGGTTGAGTCAGTTAACACCGGCCTACTCTTCTCGTTTTTAGGCCTCTTTACGGGAATGATTTGGGCTCGATTCACATGGGGAGATTTCTGGGTAAATGACCCTCAGCTTAATGGGGCGGCTATTACGATTCTGATGTACCTGGCCTATCTCGTTTTAAGGCATGGAATCGAGGAAGAACAAAAACGAGCCAGAATTAGTGCTGTCTACAATATCTTCGCCTTTGTACTGATGATTGTTTTCATTGGAATTCTCCCAAGACTATCTGAAGGATCTATTCATCCAGGAAAGGATGGAAATCCCGCACTCGGTGTAAAAGGTCTTGATGCAACAATGAGACTTGTTTTCTATCCTGCTTTGGTTGGATGGATTATCATTGCTTTCATCATCAGAAAAATAAGATTAAACCAAGCCCAACTTAAAGACAAAATTCTTGATAAATTTTAACCAGGGAAAACATGAGTATAATCGAAAATAAAATGTTCATTGTGATTTTAGTGCAAGGGGTCATCTTTACCGGTCTATTCATCTACCTTTTGTATCTCCATCTCAAGACTCGTAGATTAAAAAAACACTTAGAGGAACTCGACAATAATAACTAGTCACGCAAAAAACCTAACTTGACTAATGGATATTGTCCAACCATGTCATGACTAAATGACGTTATCGATTCCTTGGCATCCAAATACAAGCAAAATAGCATGAAGACAAAATACATCATTCTTTTAATGGTTCTAGCAATAGCTATTGGGGTCATCGTCTCCACCTTTGCTGACGCCAGTACCTATACTACCTTTACTAAGGCATCAGCCAAACCGGATAGCGAATTTCATGTAATTGGCAAACTG
>Ga0209066_10007500_pt1 | contig 10787 bp, 9 predicted proteins | sample All_14_2_FD_187198 | JGI IMG/M metagenome (GOLD analysis project Ga0209066, IMG submission 187198) | Freshwater microbial communities in response to fracking from Pennsylvania, USA - Allegheny Zone_MetaG_DW_15 (SPAdes) (version 2) ... | reverse complement strand
GTCTGCGAACTGTCCGCGAGGGCAACCAGATAGTGGCGCAAGGCGTCTGCCGCCGACTGGATCAAGCCAACGCCGTCTTCGCTCGGCGCCACGTTGGCACCCAGCAGCCGCTTGATGTAGCCCTCCAGCGGCGCCGTCAACTCGACGACGGTATCCACTTCCGTCATCGCAAACGCACCGTTGATGGTGTGCGCGGCACGCAATAGCGCATCGTCGGCATGGCGCGGCTGCAGCCAGCACGAAGCGACGTAGGCGTCGATCGTCTCCAGATGCCCAAGCACTTCAGGCCGCAGAATCTCGAACAGATCCGGATCGATATGCGCTTCGACGGATGCCAACTCGTCAGATGCTGAAATATCGTCTTGATTCGCCTCGGCATGGGTCGGCATAACTTCGACCGGAAGGTCGGAGACACCGTCTTCCAGCGCGACGCTTTCGAGGGATTCACCAAGCTCCAGATCGATGGAATCGAACGCTGGCGCGCTCTCCTCGAACGAAGAATTGCCGTCGATGACGCTGCCTTCCGATTCGACCGCGAGCGATGCCACCACCGGTTCATCCGACGCCACTTCGCTCAGCGGGTGGTGTTCTGTTTCATCGGTCTCGGACACCGGTAGTGACCAAGACGTCCCGTCGTCCATGGCGAGCGACTCTGCGACCGGCTGCACCGGATCAGCTTCACTATCCACCACATCCGGCACAACATCCGCTTCACTCAAGGCATCCAGCACCTCGGTCTGCAGCGCCAGCCCGACGTCCTGGGTATCAGCGATCAGCTGGGTCGCCATCACGGGCACGTGGGTCGCCACAGTCGGCTCGACATAGAACCGGAGTTCGCCCGCCGCCAACGCATCGGCAGTGGTCTGGATACCATCGACATCGGCACGCAGTCCGGTTTCACCGCGCAACGCACCAAGCAGATTCGGCAGCACGGAAAGCGCGGCCTGCACCAGATGCCGGACTTCCGCCGACGGAGCGATCGTCTGATCGAGCACGCGGTTGAGCATGTTCTCGATTCGCCATGAGAACTCACCCAAGGTCGCCGCTCCGACCAGTCGACCACTACCTTTCAAGGTGTGGAACACGCGGCGAATCGGTTTGACGAGGTCTAGGTTGTCTGGACTGTCGCACCAGGCGGGCAGCAGTTGGCGAAGGTTCTCGATTTCTTCCTGCACTTCCTCGACGAAGACTTCGCGGATTTCCTCGTCGATGTCTTCACCGCCAAGCTGGAATCCGGCCAGCTCGGCGCTGAGGTGAACGGTTGCCACAGTCGAAGGCTCCGACTCGACAACCACATCAGAGATTGACGGCAGCGGACCGGGCTCGACGACGGAGGCCGTCGTCACCGGCTCAATGACGTCATCGGCGGCCGCAAGTTCGAAGGCGCTATCTTCCGCATCGGCCGCAGCATCCACGATGCTCGCGTCGTCCGCATCCTGCACCGCGTCGCTGGCCGAATCCTCCAGCGTCAGCTCGAAGCCCGCGAGCTCAAACGGCGCATCGCTGGCACGAAGTGGCCAGTAGCCAAGTGATTCCAGACTGCGCTGCACGCCGGTGAGAATCTTGTCGCGGCCTGAACGGTGCTCGCGCAGGGCTTCAAGGAAGTACTCCAACCCCGCCAGCGAGTCCGCAAGCGTGTCCATCTGCTGTCCATTCGGCACGCGCCGCATGCGCAGGAGTTCCTGGTCGGTAAACCGCGCCACCGCGTCAAGCAGATCGGCAGCAAGCGGCACTTCCAGCATCCGCATCGCGCCCATCACTTCGGATATCAGGCGAGGCACGTCCCCGAGTTGGGCGTGATCCCAGTTGGACTCGACAAACGCGACAAAACATTGCTTGGCCTGACCGAAGTTGGCCTGTGCCTCCTTGAGCACCGCCTCCATCACCTTGCGTTGCTCGCCAATCGGCACCGCCGAATCGGAGTCCTGCGGATTTCCGCGGACGGCGTTCTGCAGCGAACGGTCATCCAGCAAGGATTCCGCATGCAGCAGCGCGCCGGCGATGTCGAGCATCAGGGATTCATCAGCAACGCGATCACCACGAACGATGCTGGCCAACACGTCGTGCTGGTCCTGAATGATCCGCTGCGCAACCCCCGCACCCAGCATGCTGAGGGTATCCGCAAGGCTGTCCAGAACCGGCAACTGTGGTGCCAATTCGCTGACCTGGCGGTCTGCACGACGCAGGAAAAGATCCAGCGCGTCTTTTACGCGCAGGAGATCCTCCTTGATGTTGCCCGCCACGGTGTCGAACAGACTGACATTGACGCCACCAAGACTCTCCTGCGCAGATGCGACTTCTTCCTTCGAAGGCACCAGTGCAGCCAGGCCATACACCTCTTTCAACTCGGCAGTGCGAGCATTGTCCGGGGCGGCATGTGCAGCAAAATAGAGCAGGTTGCGCGTCAACTCACGCGGTGGATCGACACGGAATCCGGTATCACCTGCTTCCGACAAGTGCTTGATTTCACGTTCGACCCGTCCAACCACTTGCTTCAGACCGGCGTCCATCGGGATGCCGCCCGATTCGACACCGGACAGAACGCCACCGGCGATCCAGAACAGGCGACGCCCTTCCTCCTGCGAAACCACACTGACCAGCCGATCACAGACCTCGATGAGACGCTTCAGATTGCTGGCCGCATCGACACCCTTGAACCAACGCAACAGGGCGACCTGGAATTGACCACGCGCCACCTTGGCAAGTTGCTGCAGTTCGAGATCGGGCAACGCGACGCTGGGACCTGCCGCCGACACGGGCATGGCACAGGTGATATCCGGCGCAAACAACGCACTTTCCGTCAGCTCCGCTTCGCCACGCGATGCACGAAGACGATTGAGCAGCGGCAGAAGCACGACAGGAATGTCCTTCTGCCCGCTTTGCAGACGTTCCAGATAGTCCGGCAACTGCACGATGCCGTCCATCAGCACTTCGTAGGCCACCTCGGGAGCACTGACTTGATGCTCCTGAACTGCGGCGGCGAGCTGCTCCATTTCTTCCGTCACCAGCGCTGCGCCATACAGCTCCACCATACGCAGCGTGCCCTGCACCTGATGCAGATAGGTCGCGCAAAAACGCATCTGACTGACATCACTGGGATCGGCGATATACGCCTCAAGCGCGTGCCGGGCGAGCTTCAGGGTCTCGTCCAGCTCGCCTTTGACCCAATTGAGGGTGGTGAAATCAATGTCTTCTTGCAGCCTCATGCCGGCTCTCATTCAAGGATTGCGGATAAACGCCAGGGTCTGGCGTCCACCGGTTCGGGTGAGCTGCGGATGGCTCCAGCCGGTAATTTCCCCGGCACCGAGCACAAGCAGGCCGCTAGGCCGCAGCAAGCGAGCCAGACCGTCCAGCAATTCACCGCGCCGCTCACGGGCGAAATAAATCAGAACGTTCTGACAAAAGATAAGGTCCAGTTGGCGAAATGGCGCACGTGTCGCATGTAGCAGGTTGACCCGGGCAAAACCCACGCGCTTGCGCAGGCGCTCCTGGATCGTGAACGTCTCCGCATCACTCCGTCGCAGGCAGGTCTCCCAATATTCAACGGGAATCTCATGCATCCGGGAAACCGGGTATTGCGCGTTCTTCGCGACACCTAGCGCCGGTTGACTGACGTCGGTTGCGGTAATGCCGAAGCGGCGCGGCGGGTTCTGCTGCGACAGCGAAGAATCCAACAGCATCGCGATGCTGAATGCCTCTTCACCGGTCGAGCACCCCACCGAAAGCGCATGCAGCGCCTGATCTTCGGCCGTACGCTCAACCCACTTCGGCAGCCATTCGTCACTGATCAACTGAAACGATGGCTGATGCCGGAAGAAATGCGTTTCATGCACCGTGAGGTGGTCAACCAGCGCGGCCCATTCGACCCGTCCGCGCACACCATCCAGCAACTCTTCGTAGTAGTGGGCAAATTCGGTATGCCCCGCCTCTCGCATGCGACGACGCAACCCACTGAGCAGAAACGGCTTTCGCTCTGGCGGCACGGTGACGCCCGTACGCGATTCGAGCAGGCGCACCCAGCGCTCGAACTCGGCGTCTTCCATACGCATCGGTTCGAGCGAAATATTGAGTGGGCTGAAAGCCATCGACATGCCTTACCGGTCTCCTGTGGGTCAGTCTCAGCCTGGCAGTTTGAAGTCGGCGACCGAGCGACGCAGGTCGGCGGCGAGCTGTGCAAGGTTTCCAATCGACTCTGCAGTCTGGCTGGCACCCATGGAGGTCTGACTGGTGATTTCCTGAATCACGTTCATCGTCGACGAGATGTTGGTCGCCGCGGCCGACTGCTGTCGCGCTGCCTCGGAGATGTTCTGAATCAGGTCCGCCAAGTCGTTCGAAACCTTTTCAATCTCGCCCAGTGCCAAGCCCGCGTCTTCCGCCAAGCGCGCACCGGCAACCACTTCGGCCGTGGTCTGTTCCATCGACGAAACCGCTTCGTTGGTATCGGCCTGAATCGTCTGCACCAGCGTTTCGATTCGCTTGGTCGCGTTCGATGCGCGTTCCGCAAGTCGTTGCACTTCGTCGGCCACGACCGCGAATCCGCGACCGGCTTCACCGGCCGATGCCGCCTGAATTGCCGCGTTCAACGCCAGAATGTTGGTCTGCTCGGAAATGTCGTTAATCAGTTCGACGATCGATCCGATTTCCTGTGAGGATTCACCCAGTCGCTTGATTCGCTTGGATGTTTCCTGAATCTGGTCGCGAATCGAGTCCATGCCCTGAATGGTCTGACGCACCACCTCGGCACCCTTGGCAGCAATCTGCACCGAACGCTGCGCCACGTCGGCGGATTCGGCGGAGTTTTTCGACACCTCGTCGATGGAGACCGCGATTTCGTTGATCGCGGCGGAGGCCGAGGTGATCTGCTGCGCCTGGTGCTCGGCGGCTTCCGCCAGATGCATCGCCGTGGCCTGTGTTTCCTGTGCTGCAGCGGCCACCTGCACGGCGGTCTCGTTAATCGTCTGGACCAGGCTGCGCAAGGCCTCGACGGCGAAGTTGATCGAGTCAGCGATGGCGCCGGTAATGTCTTCCGTCACCGTCGCACGTACCGTCAAATCACCTTCTGCCAAGGACCCCATCTCATCCAGCAAGCGCAGAATAGCTTCCTGGTTGCGCTGGTTCAGCTCCTGCGTCACCGCGAATCGACGGGTCTGATCGCGATACAGGCTGTACAACAAGCCTGCCAACCCGAACACCGCAAGCGCACCGGCCGCCACACCCAAGGTCACGCTCGGGAATGCACGAGAATCCGGCATCGCATCAATCGCAGTGTTCAGTGCACGCGCCTTGGCGAGAAGTTGCTCCGACTCGACGAAAATCGTGTCCGACGATTCCTTCACCTCAAACAACTGGGTTGAGGCGTCCAGGATGAATTCGACGTCCTGCTTGGCTTTTGCGAACCCTTCGGCGACGCGAGCGAGCGCCTGTCGACCCGCACCCGATTCCACCCGACGGATGCCCTGCTCGGCGCTACCGTTGTCGAGGCCGACGAGCACCTGTCCAAACATGCTGTAGTCGCGCGAGAAGCGGTCCGCCGCCGATACGGCGGCGGCACCACCCTGCAGAATCTGTGTCACGTAACGCAGCATGCGGTCGGCCAGCACGATCTGCCGAACCGCGATATAGATTTGCGTACTGGGCGCGCCCGATTCGCTCATTGCCCGAACCACTTCGTCCATCTGCGCCTGCAACTGCGGCACACTTGCGGAGAACGCGCTGGCCGAGTCAGCGAGGTTAAGCACCAACTCCTTGCGACTCAGGATCTTTTCCGCGTTTTCACTCACCGGGCCCCACGTGGAAATCAGCTCGTTGAGCTGCTTTTCCACACTGACGCCACCGCGAGATTCCGCGAACGAGGGCAAACCGGTCGCTGCGTCCCCTTTCTTCAGCTTGTCAAGCGCGGCCTGGATGGAGGTCCGGGTCGCCTCCAGCATGTCAAACGACTCGTAGCCGCCCGACGCCGCTTCCTGGGCGAACTTCGCGATCTGTTGCGACTCCACCTGCACCTGGGAAACCAGGCTGCGCGCCTCGCCTTCTTCCGACGAGTTGGATGCGGCAAGGTAGAAGTTGACAATCAGAAAGACCATCGCCACCAGAAGAATCAGGATCCAGAAGTTCAGTGCGCCGCGTCGTTCCTTCGCACCCACTGCGCCGATGTTTGTGCTCATACGTACCCTCACCCGAAATTAATACTGCTGACTGTCGTGCCGCCTGGAACAATTCCCTGGCATCTGCCGTTTCTGCACGACGAGGCCACACCTGACTACTGAGTGCATCCGGAGAGATCAGGCGACCGCGGCCTGCCGGAACTCGACTGTTCTCGCCAACACACCCAGATTGAACACCTTCCACACGGTACCGGCCCACTGAAATGCATCTGTGACGAAGGACACATATCGTCCCTCCAGTGCCTCGTCGAGCATCACACGTTGACCTTCGACAAAATTTCGCTGCCCGTACAACTCGTCGATCAGCACGGCCACATTTCCACCCGGTTGCTTGACGACCAGTGCTCGCATGTTTTCGTGCAGCACGGTGCGCTCGCCCTCAAGAAACTGCTTGAGGTCGACAACCGGCAACAGCGTTCCGCGAACGTTGGCGACGCCGAGTAACCATGCCTGCGCGCCCGGCACCGGAGTCAAGACCGGCACGGTCAACAGTTCGGCGATGTCGGTGATGCTCGATGCCAGTTGGTGGCTGCCAATCCGATAGCCAATGCCACGCCAGAGCCCCGGCGTGTCGATCTGCTCCGGTACGCCAGCCACGTGATTGAGACTGCGCGCCTCGTAGTCACGCAGCACATCAAAGGGTGAAAACAACGAGTCGGACAGCATGTCGATCTCAAGCTCCGCCAATCAGCGCATTGATTCTAGCCAGCAGATCAGATTCCACCGGCGGTTTGACCACGTAGTCCTTGGCGCCCTGACGCATCCCCCAGACCCGATCTGTCTCCATGCTTTTGGTGCTGACGATGATGATCGGAATATGCTGGGTCTTCGGGTCGCGAGACAGCAGTCGGGTGGCCTGGAACCCATTCATGCCGGGCAGAATGACGTCCATCAGGATCAGATCGGGCAGTTCAGTCCGTGCGCGATCCACACCGGTCTCCGCGGAGTCCGCATGCACCACCTGATGTCCATGCCGCTCCAGGACGCGCGACATCACATGCGCATCGGTGGGTGAATCTTCAATGATCAGTATCCTCGCCATTTGCACTCATTCCCCTTGAGTCGTCGGCTTGCGGGAGTTCGGTGCGGATCGACTACTGGCGGCCCACATGTCGCCGAATCGCCGAGAGGAGTTCGTCACGTGTGAATGGCTTGGTCAGATACTCTTCGGAGCCAACGACACGGCCTCGCGCCTTGTCGAACAGACCGTCCTTCGAGGACAGCATGATCACCGGTGTGCTTCGAAACACGTGATTGTTCTTGATCAACGCGCAGGTCTGATAGCCGTCCAGTCTTGGCATCATGATGTCGACAAAAATGATCTGCGGATGGTGATCGGCAATCTTGGACAAGGCCTCGAACCCGTCCGTCGCCGTGACAACGTCGCAACCTTCGCGTTTCAGCAGGGTCTCCGCCGTGCGCCTGATCGTCTTGGAGTCATCGATCACCATGACCTTCAAGCCCGCCAGAGGCGCATTTTCATCCTGTTGTTCCATTGAGTTCCCCCGAGGGCTTTGCCACGTGCTTCCGGCACGCATCATCGAAACGCTATATCCCAGCGATGTCGCCAACTGTCAAGCCGCCGTCGACAACGTTGCGGATGCCCCCCGACATCCCCATCGAAGAATGCGCCGCAAAGGTCTGACCGGAAGCGGGACGTTCGACGATGAGTTGTTAGTATAGCCACAGCTGGTCGTATCCCGATTCAAAACGCTGGAAATTCTTTCGCAGGAGCGAAGTACATGGCCTTGGATGTTGCCGTCCTGATGGACCCGATTGAATCCATTTCGATCAAAAAAGACTCCAGCTTTGCGATGTTGCTGGAAGCGCAACGACGCGGACACCGTTTGATCTACCTGACCCAGCAGAGCCTGATGATTCGCGACGGCGTAGCGCAGGCGCGCATGCGCCCCCTGAAGGTGGCGGACAATCCCTCTGCGTGGTTCGAGTTGGGAGACGAGAAGCTGGCACGCCTCGATGAACTGGACGTCATCCTGCTGCGCAAGGACCCGCCTTTCGACAGTCAGTTTCTCTACGACACCCAGGTCATGGATCTGGCCAAGGCGGCCGGCGTCCTGGTCGTCAATGACCCGCAAGGCCTGCGCGACTTGAACGAGAAACTCGCCGCCCTGCTGTTTCCGCAGTGCATTCCGACCACGCTGGTCGCCAGAGACCCCGACGAACTGCGCCGGTTCGTTGCGGCAGAAGGCGACTGCGTACTGAAGCCACTGGATGGCATGGGTGGACGCTCGATCTTTCGCGCACGACGCGATGACGACAATCTCAATGTCATCCTGGAAACGTTGACACTGGGCGGCACGCAGCTCGCGCTTGCGCAGAGATTCCTGCCAGAAATTGCACAGGGTGACAAACGCATCCTGCTGATCAACGGCGAGCCGGTCGACTTTGCCCTCGCGCGCATTCCCACGGGCAGCGACTTTCGCGGCAATCTGGCTGCGGGAGGACGTGGCGTCGGCCAGCCGCTGACCGATCAGGATCGATGGATCGCCGCGCAGGTTGGCCCGGAAATGCGCCGTAGGGGCATGTTGTTTGTGGGAATCGACGTGATTGGAAGTCACCTGACCGAAGTCAACGTCACCTCGCCCACCTGCATTCGTGAGCTGGATGCCCAGTTCAAGCTCAACATTGCCGGCACGCTGTTTAACCAGATCGAGCAGCTGCGCGCGTGAGCAGGGAACCGACCGCGACATCCGCCAGAGTCACCACCGGCGACAGATTGGGGGCGACGCTGACGTTGTCCATTCTCGCGCACGCGGTGATCGCGCTGGGTGTTGGATTCAGCGTCGAACGCCCAGCCGATGTGCGCCACACGCTCGATGTGATCCTCACCCAGACGCGCAGCACGACCGCACCCGAGAAAGCGGATTTCCTGGCCCAACACTCGCAACAGGGCGGCGGCAACAACCCGAAGCCCGAACGGCCTGCCGAGCCGCAGCGATCCATCGTGCCGAAACCCGACCCTGGCGTGGCACCGGCACCCATCGCGCCCGGCTCTCCCCGTCCGCAACCGTCGCAGCAATCCGCGGTGGTCACGACGCGGGCGGAAAGCGCCACCTTGGCGACGCCGACCGAACGCGTGGTCACCGCATCCAAGCCCTTGCCCAGCAGTCGCGAGCTGATCGAGCACAGTCTGGAAATGGCCAGGCTTGCGGCCGAGATTGATCGCCAGTCGGTGGCCTACGCCAAACGCCCCAAACGCAAGTTCGTCTCGGCCAGCACGCAGGAATTCGAGTACGCGAGCTACATGCGGGCTTGGGTTGCCCGCGTGGAACGTATCGGCAACCTCAACTACCCCGACGAAGCACGACGCCGCAACCTGCACGGTCAACTGGTCATGACCGTCGCAGTGCGACGCGACGGTAGCATCGAGCGAATCGATATCGTCCAGCCCAGCGGCTATCCGGTACTGGACGACGCCGCGCAACGCATCGTTCGGCTCGGCGAACCCTACGCACCCTTGCCGGAAACCCGGGACGAGACCGATATCCTGCATATCACCCGGACCTGGCAGTTCCTGCCGGGCAACATTCTCCGAAACAAATGACGCAACGTACTGTTTGGGTGCGCGCCGCGTTCGCCCCATCCCCGACGTATACACTGACGGCATGCCCCAACCTGATCTCAGCAATCACTTCCTGATCGCCGTGCCCGCACTGGACGATCCGAATTTCTGCGGCGGCGTGACCCTGCTTTGCAGACACGACGCCGACGGCGCCATGGGCATTCTCATCAACCGTCGTTCGGACATTCGCCTCTGCGATGTCTTCGAGCAACTCGGCATTGAGGATTGCGCGGGATCACTGTCCGCTCAACACGTGTTGATCGGTGGTCCCGTGCATCCCGAACGTGGCTTCGTCCTGCACGCCGACGACGGGCGCGAGTGGGATTCGAGCTTTCGGGTCTCGGATACGGTTCTGCTGACCACATCCCGCGACATTCTCGACGCGCTGGCGCGCGGACAGGGGCCGAAGCGCGCGGTCCTGGCGCTTGGCTGTGCCGGATGGGGCGCCGGGCAGCTGGAGTCCGAGCTGCAGGACCATGCATGGCTGACCGCACCGGCAAGCGACGCACTGATCTTCGACACGCCGGTTGCCGAGCGATGGCAAGCCGCGGCGCATTTGCTAGGCGTCGATCTACAACAATTGGCCACCTACGTTGGACACGCGTGAACCACATGCGGAGGCACTGACCTGCGCACTGGCATTTGACGTGGGCGGGCGGCGCACGGGGGTGGCCGTGGGCAACTCCCTGTCTGGCACGGCGCGCCCGCTCGCCGTATTGCCGATGAAGGACGACCAACCGGACTGGGATCAGATCGCCCACCTCGTCAGGGAATGGAATCCGCAAGTCTTGATCGTCGGTGAGCCACTGACACTGGACGGCGTCGAGCAGCCGGCAACCCATCGCGCTCGGCAATTCGCCGCAGGATTGCGCAAACGCCACTCGCTGCAGGTCATTCTGGTCGACGAGCGCTCATCGTCGCGCGAAGCGGACCGCCGCTTCGCAGAACGCCGACGCGCTGGCGCCGCACGACGGCGTGACGCGGCATTGCTCGACGCCGATGCAGCGGCGATCATTCTGGAGCGGTGGTTGCACGCCTGA
>Ga0209066_10007499_pt1 | contig 10787 bp, 10 predicted proteins | sample All_14_2_FD_187198 | JGI IMG/M metagenome (GOLD analysis project Ga0209066, IMG submission 187198) | Freshwater microbial communities in response to fracking from Pennsylvania, USA - Allegheny Zone_MetaG_DW_15 (SPAdes) (version 2) ... | reverse complement strand
GTCACGCCCGAGAGCGCGAGTTTGACGCGCAGGCCCTGCTCGACCAGGCCGCTCAGGACGGCCTCGGCGTTCTGGGCGTGGAGCAGCCCGAACCGCTCGGGGTCGAGCGCCATCACGACCAGGATCTGCCGGGCGCTGCTGTGCGTCAGCGTGTCGGCAGACTGCGCCCCGTACTCGCTGTAGACGAACCCGATCCGCTTGACCTCGCCGACGGGCACGCCGCGGTATTTCACGGGCGACCCGATGTCCAGGCCGGTCACCGATTCGGTGAAGTAGGTTTCGGCGAGCACCGCCTTTTTGCTGAAGACGCGCGCGCCCGCGATGCCGATCACCAGCAGGATCAGGGCGATGCCGGCCAGGACGAAGAAACCGATTTTCGCGTAGTTGGCTTTATTCTCGTTCATGACGGGGTGTTCCGATCATTATGTCTGCTCCGCCTCGCGGTTGAAGAAGGCCCGGACCGTCGCGTTGGGCGGGCGGTCACGCAGGGTGGCGGGCGGCCCCTCTGCGATCAGGCTTCGCGTCTGCTTGTCCAGCATGATGCAGCGGTCCGCAACCGCGAAGATGCTGGCCAGCTCGTGGGTGACCATCACGACGGTGACGCCCTGCGTGTCGCGCAGGCGCAGGATCAGGCGGTCGAGCCCCGCCGAGGTGACGGGGTCCAGGCCGGCGGAAGGCTCGTCCAGAAACAGGATGGCGGGGTCAAGCGCCATGGCCCGCGCGATGGCGGCGCGCTTTTTCATGCCGCCGCTGAGGTCGGAGGGAAAGAAGGCGGCGTAGTCCTTGAGGCCGACCAGCTCCAGCTTCATTTCCGCCACCAGGTAGCGGGCCTCGCGGGGCAGGCCGGTGAAGGACTCCAGCGGCAGGCAGACGTTTTCGAGCAGGGTCATGGAGCCGAAGAGCGCGCCGCTCTGGTAGGTGACGCCGAACCGCCGCATGGCGCGCTCGCGCTCCGCCTGCGGCCCGTCGGCGATGCGGTCGCCCATGATCCGGATCGCCCCTTTGAGCGGCGGGTTCAGGCCGATCATGTGTTTGAGCAGGGTGCTCTTGCCGCAGCCGGAGCCGCCGAGGATCACGAAGACTTCACCTTTCCGGACGGTGAACGACACGTTCTCGAGCACCGGCGTCTCATAGCCGGCGTCCACGTTTTCGACTTCGATGACGGCGTCTTCAACCATAGGTCAGATCTCGAGCAGGAAGAACAGGACGGCGAAGAGGCCGTCGGAAACCGTAATCAGGATCAGGCTGCCCACGACGGCGGCGGTGGCCGCGCGGCCGACGCCGTCCGCCGTCCGGCTGGTCTGGAGACCGTGCGAGCAGCCCACGAGCCCGACCAGCAGGCCGAAAACCGCGGCTTTGAGCAGGCCGAGGAGAATGTTGCTCAGGGTCGAGGCGGCGATCACGTGCTGCCAATAGGTGACGGCGGGCACGCCGATCGACACCAGGACGAGGACCCCTCCGAACAGGCCCGCGATGACGGCGAAGATGCTGAGGATGGGCATCACCAGTGTGGCGGCGATGATGCGCGGCAGCGCCAGGAAGGCGATGGGGGGCAGGTCGAAGGTGGTCAGCGCGTCGATCTCCTCGTTCACCTTCATCGTGCCGATCTCGGCGGCAAAGGCCGAGCCCGAGCGGCCGGCCAGGATGATGGCCGTGATCAGCGGGCCCAGTTCCCGGAAGAGGCCGATGGCGATCAGGTCGGCCACGTAGACCTCCACGCCGAACTGGCGGAAGGATGTGGCGGACATGAAGGCCAGGATGAGCCCGAGCAGGAAGCCGATCAGCAGGATGATGGGCAGCGCGTCGATCCCGGCCCGCTCGAAGTGCAGCAGGGTGTCGCGCAGCCGCAGGCGGCCGGGACGGAACAGGAGCGAGAGCGAGGAGACCGCCGCTTCGCCCAGGAACGCCAGCTGCTCGCAGAGGTCGCCGTAGATGTGCAGGACAGCCTCGCCGATCTGCCGGCTGGTGTGGGTGTTGCGTATGGGGTTGACCGTGGAAGGGTCTTCGGCGAAACGGGCGATCTTGAAGAGCCCCAGAGTGCGCGCCACGACGCCCTTCGCGTCCTGACAGGCGATCGCGAACCCCTGCTGGGCCGAACGCCGGTAAAGCTCGACCACCAGCGCTTCTCCCGCGCCGTCGCAGACAGCCACGGAACTGGCGTCGAGCGTCAAGGTGTCGCCTGCGCCCAAGGCCGCGACAGCGGGCATGACCTCGCGCCAAACCGTCGCCACACGCTCGGCCGAACAGGTCTCTGGGAGGGTCAGGGTCATTGGATTCAAATTACCACGAACAGGGTTGAACTGGAACGCAAAAAAAACGGGGCCGACGCATTCTGATGTTTACGCTGGGCTGGGGAATCCTGTATAGTTTATTCTCATTCAAGGTTTATTGTCTGCTCGAAAGGCGGGCTTGACACGGTCGGTTTCAAAAGCGAGGCGAGGTTATTCATGAAAAGAATGATGTCCGGGATGGTTTTGGCCTGTCTGATGGTTCTGGGTGCCCGTGCCGCGGAGAAAGTGCGTTGGCCGGTTTGGTTCGCTTTCAACGATACGGAAAACATTGATGTCGTCGGTCTGCGCCTCAACTTTCCCGCGGGCCAGTGCGAGCAGGTCAGCGGCATGGATATCGGTCTGATCGGACGTTCCCAGTATTTCAACGGGATACAGCTCAACTTGCTGCGCAACAGCGTGACGGACGCGCTTGCCGGCTGGCAGATCGGCGGCTACAACTCGGCCGGTTTCAGTGATATGGTCGGTCTTCAGACCGGCCTTTGGAACGAGTCGAAAACGATGTATGGGCTGCAGGTCGGCCTCGTGAACCTCGCCGATTACGCCAAAGGGTTTCAGGTCGGTCTGGTGAACCGCGTCGAGGGCATGTACGGCTATCAGATCGGGCTCATCAACATCATCCGTGACGGGCAGGTTCCGTTCTGCCCGTTCATCAACATCGGTTTCTAAACGGCGGTTCAGAACGTGGTTTGAAACGCAAAGAGCGGCTTTTACCGGTCGCTTTTTGCGTTTCGTGTATACAGGAGAAGCCATTATGTTCATCAAGCCTTTCGCCGCTCTGCGGCCTGTGCCGGAAAAGGCGGCCGTGCTGGCCTCGGTCCCTTATGATGTGGTCGACACCGCCGAGGCGCGCGCGCTTGCCGCCGGCAATCCGGACAGCTTCCTGCATGTGTCGCGCCCCGAGATTGACCTGCCCGACAGCGTCGATATCCACGACGATGCGGTCTACGCGCAAGGCGTCCGGGCTTTCAAAGACCTTCAGGCGCGCGGCGTGCTCCAGCGCGAAGCCGATGAGCGCCTCTACGTCTACCGGCAGGTCATGGGCGCCCACAGCCAGACCGGCGTGGTGGCCTGCTGCCACATCGACGACTACGCGAACGACATCATCCGCAAGCACGAGAAGACCCGCAAGGACAAGGAGGACGACCGCACGCGCCACTGTCTCGAGCTGAACGCCAATTCGGGGCCCGTTTTCCTGACCTACCGCGACACCGCCGAGCTGGACGCGCGGGTCGCCCGCGTCCAGGAAAAGGCGCCGCTCTATGATTTCACCGCCGCCGACGGCGTGCGCCACACCGTGTGGCGCGTGGAGGACGCCTCGCCCGACGGCTGGGTCGAAGCCTTCCGCCGGGTGCCGCTGGCTTATGTGGCGGACGGCCACCACCGCGCCGCCGCCGCTTTCCGCTCCGGACGGCAGCGCGGCGCCGCCAATCCCGCGCATACGGGCCAGGAGGAGTACAACTGGTTTCTCGCGGTGCTTTTTCCCGCCAATCAGCTGCGTATCCTGCCGTACAACCGCTGCGTGGTCGACCTGAACGGCCTGACGCCCGCCGCCTTTCTCGAGAAGGTGAAGGGGGTCTTCAGCGCCGAGCCGGCCTCGGGTGCGGAGCCGGCCGGGCCGCGCGAGGTGCGGATGTTTCTCGGCGGCGCCTGGCACAAGCTGACCTGGCCCGAGTTCGAGGCCGATCCGGTGGGCCGCCTCGACGTGAGCGTCCTGCAGGACCGCTTGCTCGCGCCGGTGCTGGGCATCGGCGATCCGCGCACCAATACGCGCGTCTCCTTTGTCGGCGGCATCCGCGGTGCGGGCGAGCTGGTCAAACGCGTCGGCAGCGGCCGTGACGCCGTGGCGTTCTCGATGTTCCCCGTGACGGTGGAGCAGATGATGGATATCGCCGACGCCGGGCAGATCATGCCGCCCAAGAGCACCTGGTTTGAGCCCAAGCTGCGCTCGGGGCTGCTCGTCCACACGCTGGACTGAGTCCGGGCTGGTGGGCCGCACGTTCGGTTCGGTGTGCAGCTCGGCAACGGGGTCGGGCCGGGCGCTTGCGGAACAGGCGCTTCGGCTCCGGGCCTCCGTCAGAGCGCGACGCGTTTGGGCGCCGGCTTCCGTTTCTGCTGCGGGGTCAGGTTCTTTTCGTGGCGCACGGACGCTTCCCGCTCGACGGTCACTTTGAACACCTGGTAGCGCGCGGTGAGGCCGGAGGCGGAGCGCAACACGGGCGGCGGATGCGCCGCGCCGGCGTAAGCCTTGCCCGACTTCTGGGTGACTTCGTTGAAAACGCTCCAGCCGCCCGCGTCTTCGGCCTCGAGGATCTCGGCCACATCCTGTTTGTGAAGCTGCGCCCGCGGCTGTTGCGTGGCTGTTTTCTCGTATTGGATCCGGACGGTCACGTCGTTCAGATAGCCTGCGGTGATGATCCAGTCGCCGTGGCAGTAGACGACGTTTCGCGCGTTCTTGAGGATGAACGTTTCCGCGTCTTGAAGCTCCTGGCCGGCGCCGTAGCGCGCTTCGCTCTGTTTCGGGCTCTCGCCCACGCGCGCCTGAAGCAACAGGGGCGCCAGAACCACCCACATCAAACAAGGTGTCTTTGTTTGCATGTCGAAGATTCTAGCACCCCCGCGGAAAAAACGCACCTAGGAAGGTCGCGGCTTTCTTAAAAACGGGCGATAACCTCCCAGCGGAGGAAGTAGGCCATCTTGTCGGAGGTGTAGTAGTCGCCCGGATCAAGCACTTCCGCGGTGACATGGCCCGACAGGTCGCCGCGCTTGCCGAAGATGTTCTTGAAGAGCGGGAAGTCGTAGCGGACGACGCCCAGCCAGCCGTACAGGTCGCCGTTGCCTCCGCCGAGGTCGTCTTCGACGGCGACATACATCGGCCCCACACTCGCGCGCACCTTATGACCCGGCGCGAGGCCGACGCCCGCTTCGAGGCTGGGATACAGCAGGTTGGACCAGTAGCCTACACCGTACATGAAGCTGTACACGTACATTTCGCTGAACTGCGGCCAGCGCGACCACAGCGGATCCCAAGCCGTGTCGTTATCTCCGCTCCCCTCCCGGTCTTTGTCGCCCGACAGGTAGTAACAGGAGCCGGTGAAGAACGGTTTGGATGTGCTGTCCACCAGCGGTTTATAGGTCAACCCCGCATAGCCCATATAGCCGGCGGTCGAAGCCCCGCCGTCCTTTTCGCCGGCCTGCACGGTGCCTTCGAGTTCGGCTGAAAGGGTGTCGGTCAGCTTGGGCATCACCCGCGCGCCCCACGTGTGGACGACGCGTCCCGGCAGTTTGACTCCGCCCGGCAGCCGGGCCTTGGTCTCACGCTTATAGAGGTAGTACAGCTCGAAAGGGAGCTCGTCGATCTCTTTGGACTTGAAGTAGAGCCCGCCTCCATATTCGGCGAGGTCCTTGCTGCCCGGGTTGATCGAGGTCAACGGGCGCTCCTTGTACTCGGCCCCGTTGCCTTGATAGGGGTGGCCCCAGCTCAACTCGGTGTCCGGGCTGTTGTAAATCGCCAGCAGGTCAAGCGCGTTTTTCTCGTCGAACTTGATGGTCGCCTTGATCGCGTCCATGAAGATCGTGCGCGATCCGTCGAACGGCGTTCCGTCGCACAGCACACGCCCTGCGCCATAGGTCGGCCCTCCGGGGCCGTAGAAATCCTGCCGTCCGATCCGCAGATCGAGCTTGCCGTCGAAGAGGTTGTAGAGGTCCAGATAGAGATTGTCGACCAGCACCTCGTCCGGGGTCTGATAGTTGCGGCTTTCGCGCGGGTTGAAATATTCGCGGAATTCGTCGGCGACGCGCAGGTAAAGCTTGAAATCCTCGTTTTTCACCTGGCCCCACACGCGGGGCCTGATCCGCAGGTAGTTGGCGTTGGGCGCCGTCACCCCTCCCCGCTTCGGGAGATCGTCGCTGATCTCTTGCCGCACTCGCAGATCGGCACCCGCATCCCAGTCCAAGCCCGTCGCCTCGGGCTTAACCTCAGCCGCCTTCGCCGCCGGTGGCGTGGCCGCCGGTTTTACTTCTTCGGCACAGACCGGCCATGCCAGACTTGCGCAAAACGCCATCCCTAACACTTTTTTCATGTGGTTTTCTCGCTCGAACGTGATGGTCATATCGGGAGAAACACACGAGCGTTTCTCCAAGTAGAAACATTTATACCCGAAAGACCGGTGTTCCGTCCAGCGTGTTTTCACAAATTTTCTTAGGAAGTGCCGGATGCATTAAACCGCTCTGTTTGGTACACTTCTCCCATGACAAACGCATTCGCATGGCTGGCCGGCGGCGTGGCCGCTTACCTGTTGGGATCGGTCCCCTTCGGGTTTCTGCTGGCCAAGGCGTGCGGCAAGGACATCCGCACGCTGGGCAGCGGCAACATCGGGGCCACCAATGTGTTCCGCTCAGTCAGCAAGCCGCTGGGCATACTGACGTTTGCGCTCGACGCGCTCAAGGGCTTCTGCGGGGTGCGTCTCGTTCCCGCGCTCGCGGCCCTCGCGACGGGAGAGGCCGATGCGGATGCGGGCATGGGCTTGGCGGTATTCTGCGGCATATGGACGGTGGTGGGGCACAACTGGACCTGTTTCCTCGGCTTCAAAGGCGGCAAGGGCATTGCCACGAGCGCCGGGCTTTTGGTGGGGCTTTCGCCCGCCGGAGCGGGCCTCGCCTTCGCCGTTTGGCTGGTGACCTTTCTCACGACGCGCTATGTTTCGGTGGCCTCGATCACGGCGGCATCCGCTCTCGCCGTCGTCGCTTGGCCGCTCCACCTCGAAGACCGGGGGGTGTGGTTTCCCGCCGTGTTGACGCTTCTCGCTCTGTTGGCCGTCTGGAAGCACCGCTCCAATATCGCCCGTCTGCGTGCCGGCACCGAGTCGCGCTTCTCGTTTGGCAAAAAGGGCGCTCCGCCGGCCGCCCCGTCATGAACCCGCACCGGCGACCGGCGGGTCGCCCTCAAAACCTCTTATGAAAATCACCATCATCGGCGACGGCGGCTGGGGAACAGCCGTTGGACTTTTGCTCAACTCCTACGGACATGCCGTGACGCTCTGGGGCCCGTTTGAGTCGTACGTGAACGAAATCCGGGCCCGGCGCGAGAACACGCTTTTCCTGCCCGGCATCACGCTGCCCGACACGCTCCGCTGGACGGCCGACCCCGCCGAGGCGGCAGCCGGCGCCGAAGCGGTCGTGCTGGTCTCGCCGTCCAACTACTATGCGGACGTCTGCAAAAAATTCAAAGGGCTGATACCGCCCGGCACGCTGGTCGTCAGCCTGACCAAGGGCCTTTGCGAAACCACGCACTGCAGGATGAGCGAACTCGCCCAAGAGATCCTCGGGCTCGATACGCTCGCCGTGCTCTCTGGCCCCAGCCACGCCGAGGAGGTGGCCCGCCAGATACCGACCGCCGTTGTGGCGGCTTCGGAGGATGAGGCGGTCGCCCGGCGCGTGCAGCAGCTCTTCAGCGGCCCGTTCTTCCGCGTCTATACCTCCAACGACCCGCTGGGCGTGGAGATCGGCGGCGCGGTCAAGAACGTCATCGCGATCGCGGTGGGCGCTTCGGACGGGCTCGGTTTCGGCGACAACACCCGTGCGGCGCTGATCACCCGCGGCCTCGCGGAAATCACCCGTTTCGGCATCGCGCTGGGCGCGTGTCCGGGAACCTTTGCGGGGCTGAGCGGCGTGGGCGACCTGATCGTCACCTGCACCAGCCGCCACAGCCGCAACCACTCGGTGGGCGAGCGGCTGGGACGCGGCGAACGCATCGATGCGATTCTGGGCAGCATGAAGATGGTGGCCGAGGGAGTCTGGAACGCCAAAGTGATCCATACCCTCGGACGCGCCTATGGGGTCTCCCTTCCGATCACCGACGTGGTCTACGCCCTCTGTTACGAGGGCCTCGCCGCCCGCGCCGCCGTCGGCTCGCTCATGACGCGCGAGATGAGGCCCGAGCAGTAGCCGCTCTGGATGCGGCCCTGCGGTTTTGGTGAGGAAGGGCGTTTTTTGCATTGTAAAGCGCCCCCCTCTTTTTTATCTTACCGTTTGAAAGCGAGGTTTGCGTGATTTTACAGGTCGTGACATATGGGCATGACATCCTGCGCCAGAAGGCGAAGCCTGTGGCGGAAGTTACGGACGCGGTGCGTCAGCTTGTGCGGGACATGCTGGAGAGCATGTATGCCGCCAAGGGCGTGGGGCTCGCCGCCGAACAGGTGGGCCGCACCGAGAGCGTCTGCGTCATCGACGTGCCGCGCGACGCCGAAAAAGAGGAGTGCCGCGAGGGGAACGCCGCGATCGCCATGCCGCTGGTGCTGATCAATCCGGAAATTACCGCCGCCGAAGGCAAGCAGCGCAACGAGGAGGGGTGCCTCAGTTTCCCCGAGATCGGCGCGCCGATCACCCGGGCGGACAAGGTCACGGTGGCCTACACCGACCTGACCGGCGCGCGCCAGACCGTTTCGGCCCGCGGCCTGCTCTCGCGTGCCATTCAGCACGAGGTCGACCACCTGAATGGCGTGCTGCTGGTGGACAAGATGAGCCCGATGCAGAAGATGTCTGTGTCGGGGCAGCTCAAGCGCCTGCAGAAGAGCGCCCAGTCCGCCTGACCGGCTGCCCCTTCCACACCTTTCACTATGTGGGAGCCGCCGTTTTTTCGGATCCGCGCGCACACCGCTTCCGCCTCCCATGAAACTCCTCCACACATCCGACTGGCACCTGGGCGGGAAACTGCACGAGCAAGACCGTGCCGTCGAGCACGCGCGTTTTCTGGAGTGGCTGAAAGGGCTTCTGCGGGAGGAGCGGCCCGATGTGCTGGTGATCGCGGGCGATGTTTTCGACACCTTTACCCCGTCGAACCGCGCCCTCGAACTCTACTATTCTTTTCTTGGCGAGGTGTTCCACGCCGGGCTCTGCCGCGCCGTGATCGTGGTCGGCGGTAACCACGATTCGCCCTCCCTGCTCGATTCTCCCGAGAAAGTGCTGGTGCACCTCAACACCCGCGTCGTCGGCGTGGCGACGGAGGACCCCGCCTGCGAGGTCGTCTGGGTGCCGGGGGCCGAGGCGGGTTCCGGACTCGTGGTCGGCGCGGTGCCCTACCTGCGCGAGGGCGACCTGCGCAGCGCCGCCGAAGGCGAGAGCGAGGGCGAGCGCGACGCGAAACGCCAGGCGGGCTTCCGCGCCCACTACGCCCGCGTCGCCGAGGCCGCACGCTCCGTGTCGCGCGCAAAAACCGGACGCGAGGTTCCCCTCGTTCTCACGGGACACTGTTTCCTCAGCAACGCGGCGTTTTCGGATGATCATTCCGAACGCGCCCGCTCCATCGGCGGGCTCGACGGTTTCGCAAGCGCCCTGCTGCCCCCGGCCGACTACCTCGCGCTGGGCCACTTGCACCTGCCGCAGGCGGTCGGAGGCAACCCCGCCTGCCGTTACGCGGGCTCGCCCGTCCCCATGAGCTTCTCTGAGGCGCAAGGCGTAAAGTCGGTGGCGCTCGCGACCTTCGGGGCAAACTCCGGCGACCCGGTTGAGGTGCGCACCGTGCCCGTGCCCGTCTTCCAGAGGATGGAGCAGGTGACCGGCATGCCCGACGCGATCAAGACGCGCCTTTCTCAACTCGTCCAGGCCGGCGAGCCGGTCTGGACCGACGTGCAGGTGACGGAGGGCGAAGGGGAGCTCGCCGCGTTCTGGGACGAGCTTTCTGTGCTCGTGCGCGACACGCCCGTGAAAATTCTGGTCCGCCGCAACAGCCGACCCAACCGCGTGTGGTCCGGGCGGGGCTCCTCCGATGAGATCCGGCTCGACACCCTGACGCCTTCAGCGGTCTTCCGGATGCGCCTCGCCGAGGAGTCGTTGACCGAGAGCGAACGTGCCGCCTACACCGCTTTGTTCGACGGCCTCCTGCTCGATCTCACTGCGGCCCGTATCACGGCGGAGGCGGCGCCATGAGAATTCTTTTTCTGCGCTTCGCCAACATCAACTCGCTCGCGGGCGAGTGGGCCATCAACTTTGAGGACCCCGCTTTCCGCGACGGGCTCTTCGCCTTGACCGGACCGACCGGCTCAGGAAAGACCTCGGTCCTCGACGCGCTGTCGCTCGCGCTGTATGGCCGCACCGTGCGCCAGAGGATCTCCAAAGAAACCAACGAGGTGATGACGCGCGGCACAAGCTCCGCCTTGTCCGAAGTCACCTTCGAGACCCGTGGCCAGCGCTTTCTCTGCACGTGGTCGCAGCACCGTGCGCGCGCCAAAGCCGGCGGCAATCTCCAGCCCGCCAAGCGCTCGCTCACCTGTTTGGCGGACGGCAAGACGCTCTGCGAGCGGCTCAACGGGATGGACGATGCGGTCGCCCAAGTCACCGGCATGACCTTCGAGCAGTTCACGCGCTCGGTTCTTCTGGCGCAGGGACAGTTCGACGCCTTTCTCAAAGCCAAGGACGACGAGCGCTCCGATATTCTGGAACAGGTCACCGGCACGGAGATTTACTCCGAGATCGGGGCGACGGTTTTCGCGCGGTATCAGC
>Ga0209066_10007498_pt1 | contig 10787 bp, 8 predicted proteins | sample All_14_2_FD_187198 | JGI IMG/M metagenome (GOLD analysis project Ga0209066, IMG submission 187198) | Freshwater microbial communities in response to fracking from Pennsylvania, USA - Allegheny Zone_MetaG_DW_15 (SPAdes) (version 2) ... | reverse complement strand
CGGTGCTGGCGAGCGTGGCGGAGAGCTTCTCGGCGATGTGCAGGTTCTTGCCCACGCCGGTGACGACGATTTTGCCGCCTTTGTCGAGGGTTTCGGTGAGGAGGCGCACGGTGGCGAGGAAGTCGTCCCCGAGGGCGGCCTGAGCGGTGCGGAGGCCTTCGATTTCGGTCTCGATAACCGCCCAAGCGCGTGAAAGGATAGCTGCGTTGTCCATAAGGGGGTCAAGTGTAGCTCAAAGGGGGCAGGGCGCAAAGGGTTTTTCGTTGGGTGCGGGAACGGGACGGGTGCGGGAAACGCTCAACGTTCAACGCTCAACGCTCAACTCTCAAGTAAAACCCCGTGAGATTTGGCAGCTATTCGCAACGCTCCGCACTTGAACGTTGAGCGTTGAGCGTTGAACGTTGAAAGTTAATGTGCCGCGAATGCGCAAAACAGATATATTTTATGCGCAAAAGCCTCTAGTTTCCGGCCGACATTTCGGGTATGTTGACTTGGTGACATCCGGATTTTCCGGAGCACGGTCTGCCAAAGGGGGAAGGGGAGAGCGCATGAGTCAGGATACTTGCGGCAACAGGGGCGCGACGCCGGCTTCATACAAGTGGCAGCTGGTGGCGCTGCTGTGGGTGGCCTTCTTCCTCCACCAGGGCAACCGCCAGATCTACAATGTGGTTCTGCCGCTGATCAAGAGCGGGCTGGATCTGAGCGACACGCAGGCCGGTCTGGTGCAGAGCGTCTTCACCGCGATTTACGGCGTGTGCGTGCCGCTGGCCGGTTTCGCGGGCGACCGCCTGCGCCGGAAGTGGCAGATCCTGATGAGCATCGTGGTGTTCAGCGCGGGCACCTTGCTGACGGGGCTGGGGGGCGGCGTCCTGGCGTTCGTCGTGTTCTACGGGATGGCGACCGGCGGCGGCGAGGCCTTCTACTATCCGCCCGCCACGTCGCTGATGGGGCAGTTCCACGACAAGAGCCGTGCCACGGCGCTGTCGATCCACCAGACCGCGCTCTACGCGGGCATCACCTTCAGCGGCTTCTTCTCGGGATACATGGGGCAGCTGTGGGGCTGGCGCGCGCCGTTCTACGTGTTTGGCGGCGCAGGCCTCCTCTGGGCGTTTGTGATGCTGTTCTGCATGCGCGACACGCCGAATCAGGAGCACGACACGCCGGTGGCGCGCGTGTCGATCCAAGAGACGCTGGCGCACATCTTGGGCAAGCGCTCCGCGATCGCTCTGGCGCTGGCGTTCGGGTGCATGGTCTACGTGAACATCGGGTTCCACACGTGGATGCCGACCTACCTTCACGATACGTTCGGGTTCGCGCTGGGCAGGGCGGGGTTCTCCGCCGTGTTCTACCATTACCTCTGCGCCTTTTTCGGCGTGATGATCGGCGGGCGGCTGACGGACCGTTGGGCGGCCCGGCGGAAAACCATCCGCTTTGAGGCGAATGCGTGCGGGCTGATTCTGGGCGCGCCGTTTATTTATCTGATGGTCAACACAAGCTCCGAGGCGATGTGCTTTGTGATGTTGGGCCTGTTCGGGCTGTTCCGCGGCATCTACGACTCCAACCTGTTCGCCGCGCTGTTCGATGTGATCAAGCCTCAGTACCGGGCTTCGGCCACAGGGCTCATGCTCTCGTTCGCCTTCCTGGTGGGCGCGTTCTCGCCGACGGCGCTGGGCATGCTCAAGACGGCGTTCACGCTTTCGGTCGGGCTGTCTTCTTTGGCCGGGTTTTACGTGCTGGGCGGAATCATCATCCTGATTGCGCGCGGGTTGTTTTTCAGGAAAGACTACGAGGAGGTCAAGGCATGAAGGGTGATGTGTTCACGGCGTCGCTAATTGTTCTGCTGGGCTGCGGGATCGGAGGGGGCGCGCCGGCGCGGGCGGAGCTGCCGGCGGCCTACCGCGCGGCCTGGGACGACCCGGCGCTCGTGCGGCGGATCGATGAAGGGATCGAGCGGAACCGCAAAGGCGAAGTGACGCTCCGCGTGGTGGACGCGGCGGGCCAGCCGTTGGCGGGCGCGTCGCTGGCGCTTCGGCAGACGGCGCACGACTTCCTGTTCGGCTGCAACGCCTTCGTGCTGGGGCAGCTTGGCACGCCCGAGCGGAACCGGCGCTACGAGGAGCTTTTCACCCGGATCTGTAACTTCGCGACCGTCCCCGTCTACTGGAAAGGGACCGAGCCGCGGCAGGGCGAGCTGCGCTATCAGGAGGGGTGCGAGGATATTTGGCGGCGGCCGCCGGTGGACCGCTTCATCCCCTTCGGCAAGAAATACGGGCTGACCCTGAAGGCGCACCCGCTGCTGTGGCACGAGCACAATCCGGACTGGCTGCCCAAAGACCCGGAGGCGCTGAAGGCCCTGTACCGGAAACGGTTCCGGGAGCTCTCCGGGCGGTACGCGAAAGAGATCGCCATCTGGGAGGTGACCAACGAGTCGACCGGCTGTCACGCGACGTATCCGCTTTTCTCCGAAGACCGGGCGTACGTGGCGTGGGCGCTCCGAGAGGCCGCGCCGCTGTTCGGCGCGGAGAACCGGCTGATGATCAACGACTTCACCCAGTTCAACGAGCGCCTGCCCGCGGAGAACGCCTACTACAAGCAGCTCAAAGGCCTGCTGGAGCAGGGCGCGCGCATCCAGGGCATCGGCCTGCAGTTCCACCTCTGGTTCGAGCCCAAGCTGATGGAGCGGCATCTGGCGGGCGAGCGGTATTTGCCGGCGCGGCTGCTGGAGGTGTACGACGCTTTCGCCGCGTTCGGCCGTCCGCTCTACATCACCGAGATCACGGTGCCCGCGCCGGCGGGGCCGGGCGGCGAGGCGGCGCAGGCCGAGGTGCTGCGCAACCTGTACCGGCTCTGGTTCAGCGCCCCCGCGATGGCGGGTGTCACGTATTGGAATCTGGGCGACAGCATGGCTCACGACAAAGAGAACACGGCCGCGGCCGGGCTGGTCGACAAAGAGCTGAACCCCAAAGCCTCCTACCGCGCGCTGGAGGAGCTGGTCACCCGCACCTGGCGCAGCCGCGCCGAGGGCGTGACGGGCGCGGACGGGACGCTGCGGTTCCGCGGCTTTTACGGCGCGTACGAGCTGGCGGTCACGCGGGGAGGCAAAACGCAAACGGTTCCCCTGCGCCTGTCGAAAGGCGGCCCCGCGGAACAGCGCGTGGTGGTGGATTGAGAAGCCAGAAGACAGGAGAAAGGCAAACGATTTGCTTGAAGAGGTCAGCAAACTGTTGGATGCCTATTCACAGGCTATTCGAGCTTCCGACTACTGACTACTGACTACTGACTTCTATCTTTCAACACAGGACAAAGCGATGAATCCGAACAGACAGACGACGATCAGGCAGGCTTTTTCACTGGAGGGACGGCGGGCGCTGGTGACCGGTTCCGCGCGCGGGATCGGCCGGGCGATCGCGCGGGCGCTGGCCGAATATGGCGCGACCGTGGCGGTGCACGGCGTGCGGGCGAGCGACGCGCTCGACCAGTCGCTGGCGGACGTGCGGGCCTTCTCGCCGCAGAGTGCGGCGGTGACCGGCGACTTGGGGGAGTGCGGCGCGGCGGGGCACATTGTGGCGGCCGCCACCGCCGCGGTCGGCGCGCCGGATATTCTGGTGGCCAACGCCTCGGTGCAGGTCCGGCGGCCGTGGCTGGAGATCCCCGAAGAGGAGGCGCTGCTGCAGATGCAGGTGAATTTCCATGCGACGCTCCAGCTTTTTCAGGCGGTGGTGCCCGCGATGGCCCGGCAGCGGTGGGGCCGGCTCGTTTCCGTCGGCAGCGTGCAGGAACTGCGGCCGCATCCCGAGATGCCGGTCTATGCGGCCAGCAAGTCGGCGCTCGAGAACCTGGTGCGGAACCTCGCCAAACAGGTCGGGGCGGACGGCATCACCGTGAACAATCTCTGCCCGGGCGTGTTCGCCACCGACCGCAACGCGGAGGCGCTGGGCAACCCCGCCTATGCGGAGAAGGTCCGCAACGCCATTCCGCTGCGCGATTTCGCGGAGCCGGAGGACGCGGCGGGCGCGGCGCTCTTGCTGTGCTCGGACGCGGGGCGCTATATAACCGGCACGACCCTCCGCGTGGACGGCGGGATGGGTGTGGCGTAATGGGTTACAAGTTACAGGTTCCAGGTTGCAGGTTATTTTCTCAACCTGACACCTGAAACTGGTGGGTTCGAGGTTCTGGAGGGACGGGCTCTGTACCGTCCGTAAAACGGAGCGAGAAAGCATGAGCGAGAAAAAAGAAGAAAGTCTGTTGCAGAAAGAAGCCAAGATGATGAAGCTGGAGAAGCTCATCGCGCAGCGCGAGGGTGTCTCCAAGAAAGAGTTCCCGGTGCCGGTGAAAGAGCTGCTGGCGCGGTACGAGCAACTTTACACCGGCGCGATCAGCGACGTGCTGCGCGAGTTCTGCCTGCTCGACCAGTCGCTGCCGGGGCACCTGCGTCCGCTGCGCGACGGCGACGTGGTGGCGGGCCTCGCCTTCACGGTCAAGAGTGCGCCGAACGTGAAGATCACGGGCGAGATGACCTTCCGCACGCAGATGCTCGACGAGATGGGCGAGGACCATTTCGTGGTCTGGGACACCTCGAACGACGAGAAGGCCACGCTCTGGGGCGGAGTGATGACCGCGACCGCACACGGCAAGGGCGTGCGCGCGGCCTGCATCGACGGCGGCATCCGCGACACCAAGCAGATTCTGGAGAAGCCCTTTCCCGTCTACTACAAGCACCGCATCCCCAACGGCTCGCTCGGCCGCTGCCTGATCACGCACTATCAGATCCCGATCCGGATCGGCGACGCGGTGATCAAACCCGGCGACGTGCTCTTCGCGGACTGCGACGGCGTGGTGTGCGTGCCGCGCGACATCGCCTACGATGTGCTGCTGCGCGCGGAGGAGATCCGCGAGAACGAGAAAAAGATCTTCGGCTGGGTGGCCCAGGGCGAGACCATCCATGAGATCACCGAAAAAGGCGGCTATTTCTAAACGTTCGTATCGCGAAACTTGTTTTTCCCTCTTGCGCGTGCGGGGTCGTTATGGTAAATTATCCCTGTTCAAAACAACCCATGAGGTGACGGGCGGGTGCCCGGCGGACTCAACGAAATTTTTAATTTCGCGGGTTGACAGCATATGTGGCATGTGCTAAATTGACACCGTTTTTGGAGTTACCAGCGATGTTTAGGAGTCGTCTGGTGACAACAAAAAGAGAAACAACAAAGGAGTACTCATGAAGAAGTTGATGATGCTTGCCGCCGCGATGACGATCGTGGGTGGCGCATACGCAGCAAACAGTTGCCAGGACCAAGAGAGTCCTGACCTGGATTGCTTGGAAGTCGGCGTTTGGGATTTCACCGCCTCTGGCAAGACGGCCAACACCGCCCCCAAGGGCGCCTACAAGACCGTTCAGAAGTTCAGTCTCAAGGGCGCGTTGGTCAGCGTCGGTCAGCCGGCGATCGCGGGTTACACGTACACGTCCAACCTGGTTGATCAAGTTTCGACGGTGACCAATCCTGCGGTTGAAGTCGTGACGACCAATCTGGTTGAAGTGACGCCCGGCGTGACGAATGAGGTGATTACAGTTTCCACGAACGCGGAAACCGTTGTGGTGTCCACGAACGCGGTTCAGGTTGTCACGACCAACACGGTTCTTGACTATGCCTCCTGCTGCGTCGAAGGTTTCGATGTGTACCTGTTCGACAAGGAAGAGGACGTGATCGTCAAGTTCGAGGCGAACGAGATCGCCAAGCTGACGGTGTTCGGCAAGAACTTCGACACGCTGCTCAAGCCCGGCAAGTCCACGTCCATCGAGTCGGACATCCTCTGGACCTTCGCGAACGAGGACCTGCTTCCGATCAACCTGCAGTTCGTCGGCTTCGGCAAGACGAAGCGCTGGATGTCGAAGGCGACTCCGGACACGGATCCCTGCGGCGACAACAGCGTCGAGGGCTGCGATGAGTCGATCGACTGGCCGAGCTGGTCGGGCTGGTTCACGGGCATCTGGGATACCGACAACAACGACTTCCAGAGCCTGAACTGCGATGACCTGTGCGATGCCATCGTCGGCGGAACCTGGTCGGCGAAGTTCAACAAGAAGCTCGCGGCCGCCTCGGATGTCGAGCGGGCGATCGAGGGCAAGTTCAAGGCGCAGATCGTTGACGCCGCTGATCTTGTTTCTGAATAATGTCTGAATCCTGATTCAGGCACATGCTAAAGAGGCTCCCTTCACCGGGGGCCTCTTTTTTTCGTAAGGAGGTGCCGCATGGCTGAACTGATTGTCGCACTCGATGTCTCATCCACCGCCGATGTCATCCGAACGGTTGAGCGGCTCGGCGACTCCGTCGCCTTCTACAAAATCGGCCTGGAACTTTTCAGCGCCGAGGGACCGGATGTGGTCCGCGCCGTCAAAGGCCGGGGCAAGCGGGTTTTTCTGGATCTTAAACTCCACGACATCCCGCGCACCGTCGAGCGTGCGGTGGCGGCCGGCGCGGCGCTGGGCGTGGACCTGATGACCCTGCACGCGGCCGGGGGCAAGGCCATGATCCGCGCCGCGCAAGACGCGGCCCGCGCCTGCGGGGCGCAGGCTCCCAAGCTTCTCGCCGTCACCGTACTGACCAGTCTCGACCCGTCGGATCTCGCCGATCTCGGCGTCGGCCGCGACATGCAGGCGCAGGTCGAGGCGCTCGGCCGACTCGCCTGTGCGAACGGCGCGGACGGCATCGTCTGCTCACCCCGCGAGGTGGCTCACATGCGGGCCGCCCTGGGCGCAGGCGCTTTGCTGGTGACCCCCGGCGTGCGGCCCGCAGGCGCGGCGCTCGGCGACCAGAAGCGCGTCGCCACGCCGGGTCAGGCGGTCCGGGACGGCTCGACGCACCTGGTGGTCGGCAGGCCCATTCTCGAAGCCGCGGACCCCTGTGCCGCCGCCCGCGCCATCGCGGAAGAGATGCGCTGCGGACAAGCGGCAGGGTTGCGCGACCCCTCGGGATCATGATGCGTTGCGCGTGGAAATTGCAGCGCGAGCGGCGAAGTAGGGCGGGACGTCCCCGGACCGCCCCTCGCAGGACTGACGTCCGGTTCTCGCTCGGCGGTCCGAGACGTCCCGCCGTACCCGGCTTTGCGCGTGGCAGATGAGATCCTTTCAATCGGAAACGCGAAATCCTCGCGCCGCACCCGGCCACCGACCGATTGCGACTCGAAGGCCATTTCGCCGAAATTTATGACAGTCCGGCAATAACTGGCTTAAACGCACGTTTAATGCACCTGTTTAATGGACGCGGTAGACCGGGCGGCAGGAACCGTCCGGCGGCGTCAGAAGGGTGGCGACATGAAGACGGCGAAACAGACGGTTTTAAGAAGCTTGATCGTGGCGGCCTGTGTGCTGGCCGCCGGGACGACGCTGGCCGGCCGCGGCGGCGGGCGGGGGCACGGCGGAGGATCGCGGGGTCACGGATACGCGCCGCACCGTGGCGGGCCGGGCATTGGCCTGCTGTTTGGGCTGGGGCTGGCGCTGCCTCCTCCTCCATTCGTGATGCTGCCCGCGCCCGTCGTGATTGCGCCCCGGCCGGTGGTGGTGCAGAGCGGGTACTGGCAGGAGCGCGAGGAGCGCGTGTGGATCGAGGGGTGCTGGGTTGAGACGTTCGATCCCTACGGCCGGCGCTGCAAGAGTTGGCAGCCGGGACGCTGGGAGATCCGCCGCATCCGCGAGTGGGTGGAATAGGCGGCAGCAGGCAGTCTGGTTTTCAGGTTTCAGGTTTCAGGTGTGCACAGTCGAGTGTCGAGCGTCGCAAAATTCCGGCGACAGAGCGCCGGAACTACAGAAAACCGGTAACTCAACCTGAAACCTGTAACCTGAAACCCAGGAACCCGTAACCTCCCCACCGGTCCGGGCGAGCCTACTTCTCCTTGACCCGCGAGACGGCCTGGCCGTCGGGGCCGAGCGCCGCGCGTGAGGAGCCGCAGGCGGCGAGCACCTGGTCGGCCGTGCGGAAATGGCACTTGCAGGTTTTGAGGAGAATCTCGGGACCCGCTTTTTTCACCAGCTCGACGGCCGAAGCGCGGACCTGTTCGGATGCGCCCTTGTGTGCTTGGATGCCATAGGTCTCGCCCAGCCGGCCGAGCCCGCGCAGGAAGGCCTCGCGGGCGAGCACCGACGCGGCCGCGACCGCGATGTCCGATTCGGCTTTGTGCCGCTGCTCGAGCTTGATCGAGCGGCCTTTTTTCATCAGCGCGCGCTCGATCACCTGCTTGGCGCCGAACTGGTCGGCCACGGCGCGCGGGCAGTCGGGCACGGTCTCGAGAAGGTTTTCGATGCAGCGCGCGTGGGCCCAGGCGAGCAGGGTGTTCACGTTGCGCATTTTTGAGTAAAGGCGGTTGTAGGCCTCGGGCCCGATGGCGACGAGCGCGAAGCGCTTGGGGCCGAGGAGCTGACGCGTCTTGGCGCCGATGAAAAAGACGGCTTTGTCCGTGAGCTGCTTGCAGTCCTTGACGCCGAGCTCCTGCATCGCGTGGGCGAGGTCGGGATCCACATAGACCGCGCTGGCCACGAGCGAGCCGAAGAAGTCGCCCTTGCCGCTTTCGTCAATGCCCATATGCGGCGCGACCAGGTCCGGGTTCAAAAGTTCCTCGTAGCCCACGGTGGCGGATTGGAGCACGTTGGGTTCGAGGAAAAAGAGCACGAAATCTTCGGCGCCCTTGCCTTGGACGAGGCATTTTCCGCTCTTGTAGAGATTGACGACGCAGTCTTGGGCTTCGACCGCGATGAGGGTGTGCGGCACGGTCTTCGGCTTGTAATTGCCCATTTTAAGCAGGATCTTCAGCGCCTCTTGCTGCTCTTTGTTCAGGACAAACGTGAACGAGTTCTTTTTGATTTCCATCGCACACAGATTACACCATAAGCGGGCGGGGGTGACAAGCGGGAAGAGTCCGTTGCTTGCCGTCCCAGGTGTTTTTTGGTTTACTCCTGCCGGTTGCCGAACGCTTCGAACAGGGAAGCTCTTGCAAAACCCCCTCGGCGCGGGTGGCACCGCGCCCTCCCGTGTTCAAAACCACACGGTTTGGGTTGATTCGGGAGGGCCGGGTGCCACCCCGGCCGTTTTCGTGTGGGGTTTTGCATGAGCCTTTAGGAGATGAACGTCATGCTGAAGAAAGTGCTTGCGGGTGGCCTCTTGCTGGGGCTGGGGGGTTGCACGCTGATGAGGCAAGAGGGGAAAAAAGCCGTGGGGGCCGCAAAAGAGGATCCCGCCCGCTTTTCGCAGGCCGCCTTCCGCGCGCCCGCCAGCGACTACCGCTCGGTGCCGTTCTATTCGCTGAACGACGAGCTCGATCCAGGCGAGCTGGACCGCCAGCTCCGCGCCTTCAAAGAGGGCGGCTTCGGCGGCACCTTTCTCCACAGCCGCATCGGCCTGCTCACCGAGTACCTCAGCGACCGGTGGTTCGAGGTCATGGCGGCGGGGGTGAAGAGCTCGCAGGAGCTGGGCATTGACGCCTGGTTTTACGACGAGGACAAGTGGCCCAGCGGGTTTGCGGGCGGCATCGTGCCGCTCAAGGACCCGGCCTTTCAGGCCCGCTCGCTCGTGCGCGTGAGCAAGGAGCAGCCGGTCAGCGCGCCGGACGCCGTGCTTTTCGAGGACGCCGCGCACAAGTACGTGTGCCACGTGAGCCCGCTGGGCGACGCCTGGTTCAACGGGACCTCGTGGGTCGACCTCATGAACCCCGACATGGTGAGGGCGTTCATCGATTGCAGCTACGCGCCCTATGTGCGGAAATTCGGCGGCAAGCCGCACGTGCTCGGCATCTTCACCGACGAGCCCCAGATCAGCCCGCGACCGAAGATCGCGAACCAGGGGGTGGTCAGCTTCTCGCCCGTCATCCCCGCCGCCTTCAAGGCGCGGAACGGCTACGACGTGATCCCGAACCTGCCTTCACTCTTCGCCGAGGTCGGCGAGTGGCGCAAGGTCCGGCTCGACTATTACCGCACGCTCGCGGCCTGCCTCGAGCAGGCCTTTTCCAAGCAGATCGGCGACTATTGCTCCACCAACGCCTTCGTCTGGACCGGCCACTTCAACAGCGAGGACGCGCCCGCCGGCAACATGCTCAACGAAGGCAATCTGATGCAGCAGCTCCGCCACATGCAGATGCCCGGCATCGACGCGCTCGGCCTGCATTACAACACGCTGCACTGCGGCAAGGTCATGACCTCCGTCGCCAACCAGTACGGCCGGCGCCGCCGGCTGAGTGAGCTTTTCGGCATCAGCGGCCACAACATGACGTTCGAGGACCGCATGTGGATCACGGGCTGGCACACGCTGATGGGCGTGAACTTCATGTGCCCGCACCTTTCGCTCTACAGCATGAAGGGTGAGCGCAAGCGCGACTACCCGCCCACGATCAGCCCGCATCAGCCCTACTGGCGGTACAACCGGATTTTTGAGGACTACTCCGCGCGTCTGGCCTACTTCGCGACGGCCGGTCAGTCCGAGCCGGAGATCTGCGTGCTGAGCCCGATCGAGTCGGACTACATCGAGCACGCGTCGAAGCGCTCCGGCCCGCGCGATGCCGCCTATGAGCGCCTGCTCAACGCGCTGATGCGCACGCACCGCAATTTCGACATCGGCGACGAGCAGATCATCTCCGAGGTCGGCGTCGTGGCGAACGGGCGTTTCGTGGTCGGCCAAATGGCCTACCGCGTGGTTGTCGTGCCGCAGATGCTGACGATCCGCGCCTCCACGCTCGCGCTGCTCAAGCGGTTCGCGGAGCAGGGCGGCGCGGTGCTGGCCGCCGAGGAATACCCCGCGCTGGTCGAC
>Ga0209066_10007497_pt1 | contig 10789 bp, 9 predicted proteins | sample All_14_2_FD_187198 | JGI IMG/M metagenome (GOLD analysis project Ga0209066, IMG submission 187198) | Freshwater microbial communities in response to fracking from Pennsylvania, USA - Allegheny Zone_MetaG_DW_15 (SPAdes) (version 2) ... | reverse complement strand
AAACCATTTCAACCATCTTTAACAAATTCTTTAAATACTTGTCTTCATAACGATCAAAATCATTGGTAAGATTCGATAAATACTTTGATGTTTGATCTTTTTGAAGTTGAGTAATATCTTGATCGAGTAGTTGATCAATATATTGACGCTTCATAAGATTTAAGCTCTTATTCAAATAAACTGATTTTAAATTTGTGTAAATTAAATTGATTACTAAGTTGATACCTAAAATAACTATCATGATTTTAGCAATCTCAAACATATCATCAATACGCTTTTCTAAACCATAATCCGTAATAAAGCGCATTAAATATATACTATAACCATTTAGACTCACAGAAATTGTCATAAACAAAGTTACAACAACTAACCAAGGAATCGATCCATATCTTACTTTTTTCATCGATTTACCCCTTTTTCTAATGCGATTATCTTATTAAATCGGGATGACAAATAATCAATATGACGGTGTGACACACAGATAATTGTTTTATCAAGATTTAAAAGCGTATCATAAATCTTTAAAGATGTTTGATCATCTAAACTAGCCGAAGGTTCATCCACAAACAAAATATCTCGATCATGATATAACTCGCGAGCAATACTTATTCTCTGTCTTTGACCACCAGAAATATTAGTTCCATCTTGTTCAAGAATATGGTTTTCTTTTAATTCTAATGTTTCTACCCAATCATAAAGTGCCGAATCTATTAAACATTGTTTAAACTTCTCTTCATTGTAGTCCATATTTAAAATAATGTTATATTTGATAGAATCATTAAACATAAAATGATTTTGTCTTACATAACCTGTATGTTTTAAGAAATCATCACGATTTATATCCTTAAGTTCAATTCCATCTACTAGAATCTCACCTTGATAGGAAGAAAGATTCTTAGATAAACAATCCAGTAAAGTTGTTTTACCCACCCCTGATGGACCTGTCATTAAAATCCTATCGCCTACATTAATATTAAAATTCATATTATTCAGAATATTCTTTTCACCATAATTAAAGCTTAAATTTTTAAGATTAATACTTTCTTTAAATATGAATGGATGACTAGCCTCATTTTTTATATCTGTTTTCGTGATGCGATTGAAAATATCTCTCGCGGCAGTAAAGCGATTAATAAAACTAAAGCCATTAATCATACCCCAAATAAGTTGTCCTATTAAATTAAATACGATGATAAGAGAGGATAATGATAACTTATCTTGTATAAATAAGTATGTAGCATAGATATAGACTAATGTCTGAAAACTCGTCGCAATCCAAGCATTAATGTTAAACTGAAACTCATCTATTCTAAATGCTGTTTTCTTAATCTCCTCAAGCTTTGAAACTATCGCATAAAAAGGAGATCTAAAATTTGATTCAACCTGATAAAGCTTTATCACTTCTAAACCATTTAGAATATTAGAAAGTTGAATGGTATATTCAGCATTTGCTTCTTGTGTTTTTTTCTTTATGTTTCGTGTTGGCTTCTCATACACTCTTGTCACAATAAATAATAAAGAACTCGCAAATACAGTACTTAAAGCGATGAGTGGAGATATAAAGAACATAATTATAATACCCACAACAAAAGAACCAAAACTAAATACAATATTTAATATAGAAAGAAAAAAATCCTTCTCAAATACATTTATATCTGATACAACTAATGCCATATAATTTTCTTTTGCTTGAGAGCGATATTCCTCAATCGAAAAATTCATAATTTTTTCATAGGCTAAACATCTTACTTGAATTAATACATCTCGCATAAAACCAATTCTAAGGAATCGCGATAACATTTGAAGAAGAATAGGACTAAATGCAAAAAGGATCATTAAAAATAACCGATTTATTATCGTACTTGTATCATTTGCTTCAATAATCGAAAAAGCCATTGATAAAGCAAAAGTAAACGCTAAGCTATTAAAAATTGTTAAGAATGCGCCAAAGATATATTTAAAAAACTGTTTGCGATTCTTCAGAAACAAATCTTTTATTGTCATAATAATCCTTCCTAAACGATATCCACAATAAATACTTTAACACTATACTTACTAATTTACTAATATTTATGATTAAGTTTACTTAATTATTCGATTCATTGAATAAATGGCAGAAATTATCTACAATGCGTAAAAAAAGAGCTTACGAATAAGCTCTTCTCTGATTATTTAAGATAATAAGGTTTTACGAATGCAGGTACACCATTCTTATAAGTAATAACAGGTTGACCTTGAATTAAAGGACGCATATATGCGATCGCTTCATCTGTAACACCACGATAATTAGGTTTTGCCCATTCAACTGGGAAGTTCTTAACATGGTTAGCTACATTACTTGCGGCAGTCGCAAAGTACTCAACATCATAAACGTCAGAATCTTTACGTTTAACACCAACCATTTGACCAGTGAATGAAGGATTTGCTGAACGCATATGTGCACTCATACCTAACTTGAAGGATTCTTCAACGTCTACTAGAGATTGTTCAGTCGCATGACAACGTTGAGCTGTACTTAAATCTTGAACTTTACAACGACTTGCTGTTCCTGAACTTAAGATTAAATCTTTAACTGCATTTGCTGCACCACCAAGAACCGCATGACCGAAACCATCATTCTTAGCTTCACCAGCTGCTAAATAAGTACCATCAGCGTAACGAGCACCTTCAGATACTACAACATAACATTTATTCTTTTCATCGATACATTTCTTAACTTCAGCTAAGAATGTTTCTTTGTTAAATGGAATCTCAGGTAATACAACGAGATCAACAACTCCACTTAAACAAGCTGAAGCAGCTAACCAACCAGCATCACGTCCCATTGTTTCAAGAATGAAAACTTCTTGACGAGTATATACATTAACATCTAACCAAGTTTGTAGAGCTGTAGTCGCAATGAACTTCGCTGCACTTGCATAACCTGGGCAATGATCTGTAACCATCAAATCATTATCAACTGTTTTTGGACAGCCAACGAAACGGCGATTAGTAATATTATGTGCAGCTGCATACTCGCTTAAAGCGTACACAGTGTCCATTGAGTCATTACCACCGATATAGAACATAGTGTCGATATCATACTTTTCTAATACTTCGAATAATTTTTCAAAATCCGCAACATTCGTTCTTTTTAATTTATAACGGCAAGAACCTAATGCACTGGATGGAGTTTGACGAAGAATGTAGTTTTCTTCTTCACTCATATGTGTTAAATCCACAAACTTTTCTTGTAGAATACCTTCTATTCCATTTAATCCACCATAAACTGTCTTATAAATTGGATTTAATTGGTTTCCTTTGACAACACCAGCTAATGTCGCATTAATGACAGATGTAGGTCCACCACTTTGCGCTACGATACAATTTCCCATAGTTGTTTCTCCTTTTTGAACGATACTATTATAGCGTATCCGACTCTACTTGACTACTTTTGTTTAATTGTTCATGTAAGCTTTCCCATTCTTTCATCAACGCATTAATTTGATTGTGAATATCATCAATTGATTCATCCAACTCTTGCATGTTCAAATGATTATGATAATAGAATGGATCAAAACGTTTCTCACGAGCAATAGCTAATTCTTCTTCTTTTAAAGCAATCGATTCTTCAATTTTCTGAATCTGTTTATTAATTCTTGAAGCAGATTGACTCGACCTCTGACTCGATTTAATTTCTTTCTCAGCTTTTTGGTTTACTTCAACTTTCTCTACAATTGGATCGCCCACCTGATAATAATCCGCACGACCACTCTCAATACTCAAAATACCTTTTGCCATCTTATTCACAAAATATCGATCATGAGATACAAATAAAATTGTTCCTTCGTACTCACTCAAAGATTTTTCTAATGCTTCTTTACCAGGAATATCTAAATGGTTAGTTGGTTCATCTAAGATAAGCAAATTTGATCCTTTTAACATCAGTTTTGCGAGCGCTAATCGAACTTTTTCTCCACCCGATAAAACATTCACTTCCTTGAATACTTCATCAGAAGTAAATAAGAATGATCCTAAAACAGTTCGAATTTCAGTCTGAGTCATATCCGGATAAGCATCCCACAAATCTTCAATAATCGTTTGATTACTTCTATACTCGATTTGTTCTTGGTCAAAATAACCAATATCAATTTGATGACCAAATAGGTATTCCCCACTTAATGCAGGAACTTTGCCTAATATAGTTTTTAGAAATGTTGATTTACCATGACCATTTGGCCCCACTACAGCACAATGATGACCATGTATTAACTCTAAGTTTATTTTCGCTAATGAGTCATGATAACCAATCTCTAAATCTTTGACCAGCAATACTTGTTTACCACCACGATTCTTCGCAAAGAATCGAGCTTTAAAATTACGCTTATCTTCTTTGGGTGCTTCAATTTTCTCAAGTTTATCTAAATATTTAATTTTTGATTGAGCAAACTTAGCTTTATTCTTTTTATACCTAAACTTTTCAATCAATGTTTCTAATCGTTCAATATCTTTTTGTTGACGTTTAAATGCCGATAATTGCTTCTCTTGATTCAACGCTTTTTGTGCTTGATACGAAGCATAATTTCCGTAATAAGTCGTCAGTTCACCAAATTCCATCTCTATTATCGTTTTTGCTACATGATCAATAAACATTCGGTCATGCGATACAAATACTAATGCTTTTTCATAATGATTCAAATATGTCTCTAACCACTCAATCGTACTCATATCAAGATGATTGGTAGGTTCATCTAAAAGTAAGATATCAGGTTTACTAAGTAGTAAGTATACAAAGGCTAAACGAGTTTTTTGACCACCTGAAAACTCCCCAATTCTTCGCTTTAGATCACTCTCTACAAACCCAAATTGAGTAAAAATAGTCATCATTTCTTGTTTATACGTGTATCCACCTAAGCGTTCATAATTCTCACTTAAGTTTGAAAATAAGCTCAACAAATCATCACTCGTATGAAGTTTTAACTCATTAGCACATTCTGCTATTTTTTCTTCTAATATAAACAAAGGTTTAAACAAAGATAGAAAATAATCTTCTACTATCAAATTCTCATCTTTGAAACTAGCTTGAGCTAAATAACCAACAGTTAAATCTTTAGGTTTAAAAATATCCCCTTTGTTTAAATCCAATTCTTCAGCTAGAATTTTTAATAAAGTTGTTTTCCCACAACCATTTCTTCCAATAATAGCTATTTTATCATTTGGTTTTATCTCTAAATTCAAATTTTCAAATAGTGTATCCGCTCCAAAAGATTTGGATGCTCTTGATAATTGTAATGTCATGTTATTCCATTCCTAAATATTTTAAATAACCATTTACGATGTTATTCACCATTTGATCAAATTCATTTTGATAAACATTTACATCAAGTGGACTTGAAATAAAGAACACTTCTAAGCTTACAGATTGAATTCCTTTTCTTTCATCTTTATTAAACTCACTGTTCTGTTCAATCGCAAGATCAGAAATAGTTCCAGCAGAAAGAATTCGTCCTCCAGCTTCACGAATAACAGGATATGAATCTAAATTATTATATCGACTGGACGCAACTACCCCAGCAATATTAGTGCTAGTTTGACGTCCATATGGAACAAGCCCAGGTGTTGATATAAAAGACTTAAAAAGTGCTGTCGCAAATTTATTGGATGAATAAGACGAGTAAATGATACGACTACCACGAGTCTCTTCATTGGTAGTAAAGTTAAGATTAAACTCAATATAATGTTTAACATTTGCTTGATATGCTTTATATAATCGGCCATCTATCCCATATTGATTAATCACACTATCTTCATTTTCTCTTGCAAGAAGAACTTTTAAACCTTTTTCCTCTAACTTTTCTTTAACCGCAAGTGTGATTCTATATAACTCATTCGCTTCCACAAGATTATTTACAGTTCTACCTTTATCTACAAAGTTATAACTCTCAGTATTATGAGCCGCATCTAGATAAACATCATAAACTTCTGAATTATCATTTTCTAATGTTTGATCAGTAACTTGAATAAAAAAGTAATTTTCATCCATGATTGGTAATGAATCTTCTTTTTCTTTTAATAAATCTTTATCAGAAATCAAATCAATTTTCTTATTTAATCCATTCCTTCTAACCGTATAAAATTCATCATACAATTCAGAAGATGTAATTAATCTCTTTTCTTTAAGAGAGTCAACTACAAACAACTCATAAAACCCATTAGGTAAATTTTCTAAAGGAATTTGTTCATCCGCATTTTTACCTAGCATATAAACCCATTCACTGTTATCACATATATTCCTAAGCTTAATTGTTTTACCAATAAAATAATCAGCTTGATTTATATCATAGATATTATTATAGATATTAAGTGTTTCACCATAAAATAAGTAATCTTTCAATTCTATTTTATCTTCGTATACTAACTCATTTAAAACAGACTGAGTTTTTGTATAACTATAATCACAAATCACAAAACTTGGCGTATCAATTAAAAGTTCCTTTGGAAATAATAGGTTAAATAATATATAACCACTTAATACAATCAAGATAAAAGACGGGATTATGACCCGCCATTTTAACTTTCTTCTTCTTCTAGGGACAACTCTTGGTTGATAAACCATTTAAACCTCCTTAGTAATCTAGGTTCTTTGGAGTACGCGCAAAAGGTATGACATCACGAATATTTTGCATTCCTGTAATATACATTAAGAAACGTTCAAACCCTAATCCAAACCCAGCATGTTGGCATCCACCATATCTACGTAAATCTAGATACCACTTTAAACCTTCTTCATGAATTTTCATCTCTTCCATACGTGTTTTTAAATAATCATAACGTTCTTCACGTTGTGAACCACCAACTAACTCACCAATTGCTGGTACAAGTAAATCACATGCCGCAACTGTCTTTTGATCATCATTTAAACGCATATAGAATGCTTTAATATCTTTTGGATAATTGATTAAGAATACCGGACCTTTAACAATCTGTTCACAAATATATCGTTCGTGTTCTGATTGTAGGTCTGTACCCCACTCAACTGGGAACTCAAACTTAACTGGTGCCTTCTTCAAGTGTTCAATCGCTTCAGTATATGTCATTCTTGCAAAAGGTGTCTCTAATACTAGATTTAATCGTTCTAATAACGATGTATCTATTCTCTCATTAAAGAACTTCATTTCTTCTTCTGCATTCTCAAGAACATATTGAATACAACTCTTAACCATATCTTCGATAAGATTCATATCATCATCTAAATCCGCAAATGCGATTTCGGGTTCAATCATCCAAAACTCACTTGCATGACGCGCTGTATTACTATTTTCAGCTCTAAAAGTAGGTCCAAACGTATAAACATCTCTAAATGCCAAAGCATAAGCTTCAGCTTGAAGTTGTCCAGATACGGTTAAACTTGCTTTCTTACCAAAAAAATCTTCTTCATAGTTTGCGTCAGTACGGGTTGTTACATTAAAGACTTCCCCTGCACCTTCCGCATCATTTCCAGTAATAATTGGCGCATGAACATATACAAATCCTTGATTTTGGAAGAATTCATGAATTGCCATACTCAAAACTGAACGAACTCTAAAAACTGCACTAAACGTATTTGTACGAGGACGTAAATGTGCAATCTCTCTTAAATATTCAAAAGAATGTTGTTTCTTTTGTAAAGGATAATCTGGAGCACATGCACCTTCAAGAGTTACTGATGACACCTCAATCTCAAACGGTTGTTTCATATTAGGCGTCAATTTAAACTTCCCAACAACTGTGAGTGCAGTCCCAGTAAGATAATGACTAACATCTTCAAAATTTTCTAACTCATTTGTATAAACTAACTGAACATTTCTAAAATATGTTCCATCATTTAATTCAATAAAACCAACATTTTTATTACTACGGTTTGTTCTAACCCAACCCTGAATTTGAACAATATCCATTGATTCAATTTCAATAATAGATCCTTCTTTTACAATCTCATAACATTCTCTAACTGTCATTAATGCTTCCATGTTTGCTCCTACGAAATAGAATTTGTTTCGAATACTAATTCTTGTATCATTGATACGACATCAACTGCTTTAATATTCACACCTTTTGGTACTTGAATATGTTCATGTGTGAAATCCACAATCCCTTTTACACCAGCGTCAATTAATAAGTTAACAGTTTCTTGAACATCCTTAGAGACAGTTAAAATCGCAATTCTACAACCTTCTGGTATACGTTCCTTTAACTCACTTAAAGGATAAACTGGTATTTCGTACATAGCACCCGTTTTATTAGGTTCAATGTCAAATGCACATACTATTTCACCCACCACATGATTCCAACGATTATAATTCATCAATGCACGACCAAGATTACCTGCCCCTACTATGATTAATTTTTCTTCAAATCTTCCACCTAAGTGACGTTCAAAAACATCAATTAACGCCTTTACATCATATCCATAGCCCTGTTTACCAAGAGATCCTAGGAATGAAAAATCACGTCTAATGGTAGTTGGTTCAATATCGACAAACTCTGAAAGTTCACGAGACATAATGCGTTGGACACCTAGGTTATCTAGTTTTCTTAACGCTTTTAAATATACAGGAAATCGCTGTAAAGTTGCCTTAGGCACCATTTGTTTTAAACTGTTCATTTTATTACCACCTTATAGTATTTTAACACAAGACTTATAGTTTGTGAATATTTTCATAATCTTCACGCATAATCTAAACCTGGATTTGCACTGATATCAAGATCTCCTCTCACACCATGTTGATACGCTACATATGCTACCGCACCAATCATAGCCGCATTATCTGTACAACACCACATAGGTGGAATTGTAATTTTCAAATCTGGGTTATCTATTTTAAGCTCATTTACTCGTTCTCTAAGTCTAGAATTCGCTGCCACTCCTCCAGCCAATACAAAATGTTTTACCTTATTTAAACTTATAGCTAACTTAGTTTTTTCAATAATTTCATTAAGCGCTGCTTCTTGAAAGGCAAAAGCTAAATCTTCTTTTATTATTTCTTCCTTATTCTTTTGAATAAGTTGTAATACTGCAGATTTCAAACCACTAAAACTAAAATCAAGTGGGTTTTGAGTTTTAATTTTTGGTAATCGATAATTTTTCTTACCATTCTTCGCAAGTCGATCGATATGTGGTCCACCAGGATATGGCAACCCCATAACACGTGCTACTTTATCATAAGCTTCACCAATCGCATCATCCTGTGTAGAACCCAAAATTTCAAAGTGATATTCCTCTTTTAGTAACACAAGCTCCGTATGACCACCTGACACGACTAAAGCTAAAAGTGGATACTCAAGTTTATCTACAAATTGGTTTGCGTAAATATGACCTGTTATATGATGTATAGGTATTAGTGGTTTATCGTAATACCATGAAAGAGTCTTTGCGGCGATTAAACCAACATGCAACGAACCAATCAACCCTGGTCCCTGTGTTATTGCGAAAGCATCAATTTCTTCAATCTTAAGATTTGCTGCTTTAATAGCTTCTTCTAAGACAATAGAAATATTCTCAATATGAATTCGTGATGCTACTTCTGGAATCACGCCTCCAAAAGCCGCATGTGTATTAATCTGTGAAGAAACAATGTTACTCAATACAGTATGTCCATCCTCAACAATAGCTACTGCAGTTTCATCACAAGATGTCTCTATAGCACATATTTTCATATTAACCTCCTTTAACTTCTTTAACCATCAAGTAAGCATCTTCATGATTATCTTGATAATAATCTTTCCTAATACCTTTTTCTATAAAGCCAAAACTATGATATAAATTGATGGCTTTTATATTACTAACTCTAACTTCAAGACTTACTTCCTCTACATTGTTCTCAATACAAACAGTATCAAGGAAATTCATTAATATCTTCGATAATCCTTGAGATCGAAAATCTTTTTTAACTGCGATTGTTGTGATTTGAGCTCTCTCATAAATTAACCAAATTCCAATATATGCTTTTATCAAGTCGTCTTCAACTAATACGAAATATAATGCATATGGGTTTGATTGTAATTCTACTTCAAAATCTTCCTTGGACCATGGATGAGAAAATGCTTCATTTTCTATTTCGCATACTTGATCTAAATCAGATAACTTCATTGATCGTATCATGAATGATAAGCCTCATTATCCTTTAAATAGCGAGGAACTAATGCGTGAATATTATTTATTTTTTGCCAATATTTTTCCAAATCCATAAAGTTTTTTGTATAATCCGGATAATATTTTTCTTTCGAAATAAGCTGACCATCACCAAATATCTTTAAATTTGAAGTATCTAAATCATCAAAATCGGATAGTAATACAACTCTTTCATTTATAAGAGGAATGCCTTCATGATAATGAGCATAATAAGCACGTTTTGCCCGAGCATCTAATAAAATGTGAACATTTTTCTCGAGTCCAGCCAATACGTGTAATGATGATAATGTGTAGACCTCAATATTAGCAAGAGCACCTAGAACTTTGGCTACAGTCATACCAATTCTTAAACCAGTATAACTTCCAGGACCATCCGTTAAAACAATTCTATTTAGATCCTTAGGACTTATATTTGCTTTATCAAATAACGCATTTATTTCAACTAAAATAGTTTCTGATTGTTGTTTAAACGCTTCTTTTTGAATTGAGTTAATTACATCTTTATCACGATATAATACTAAGGTTAAATAATGAAATGAAGTATCAATTGCTAATGTTATCATATAAGATCCTCGATTAATTTCTCATATTTTAATCCAATAGGATTAAATATTAATTTACGTCTATTCTTACTTATTG
>Ga0209066_10007495_pt1 | contig 10790 bp, 10 predicted proteins | sample All_14_2_FD_187198 | JGI IMG/M metagenome (GOLD analysis project Ga0209066, IMG submission 187198) | Freshwater microbial communities in response to fracking from Pennsylvania, USA - Allegheny Zone_MetaG_DW_15 (SPAdes) (version 2) ... | reverse complement strand
TTCGGGCGTCGCCGCGGCCTGCATCGTCTCGGTCGCCGCGCCGGCGACCCTGCCGACGCTCGCCTACGCGGCCGCCTCGCCGCTGGAGGTGCGGACAGCACAGGCGAAGGACTTCACGCGGATCGAGTTCCGCTGGGCCGGCGGCGCGCGCGTGTCCCAGCGCCGCGACGGCCAGACCCTGACGCTGCGCTTCAGCCGCGACGCCAGGCCCGACTTGTCGACCCTGCGGATCATGCCGCCCAAGTGGTTGAAGGGCGCCCAGTCCCGAAGCACGCCGGGCGGTCTGGAGATCGACCTGCTGCTGGCCGACGACGCCGAGGCCAAGGTCGGCTCGGCTGACGGGGCCATCTACGTCAACCTGTTCGCCCGTCCGGCCGCCGCCGATGTCACGCAGGCCGCGCAGACCGCCGCGACCCCGGCGCCGGAACCCGCGCCGCGCGCTCCCCGGCCCAATCCTGTGCCGGCCGGCGGCGTCGTCCGCGCCGTCGCCGAAATCGCCGGTCCGCAGGTCAATCTCCGGTTCGACTGGGCCAATCCCGCCGGAGCCGCCGTGTTCCGTCGCGGCGAGGCGATCTGGATCGTCTTCGACGCCCCCGCGACCCTCGACATCGCCAGGGCGCCGCGCGGCGTGTCCCAGTACTCGAAGATCCAGGCGTTCAAGGGGCGGGACTATTCGGCGATCCGCCTTGTCGCGCCGCGCACGCTGCCGATCGCGGTGGTCGGAGAGGGCGCCAGCTGGACGATCCGGATGGGCCCGGGCCCTCGCGACGAGCCCGGCAAGATCACCGTTCAGCGCGACAGCGAAGCCGCCGAAGCGGCGCTCACCGCCATCGTCGCCGGCGCCACCGCGCCGATCTGGCTCGACGATCCCGCCGTCGGCGACCGGATCGCCGTCGTCACCGCGCTCGCCCCCTCGAAGGGGCTCACCACGCGCCGCGACTATGTCGAGATGGCGCTGTTGCCGACCTTCCAGGGCCTGGCCATCGAGCCCTACGCCACCGACCTGCAGGTGCTGGCCGAGGGAGATCTGGTTCGCATCGGTCGGCCGTCGGGCCTGGCGCTCTCCCCCGCCACCGCGAGCGCCCGGATGGCGGACGCCGCCGACGGCGCGCCCAAGGCGGCGGGCATGCCGGGACTGATCGACGAGACCTGGGCCCGGACCGGTCCGGGCGGCTTCATGCCCCGCTACGCGGCCTTGACCGAGGCCGCGGCCGAGGAAGGCGCCAAGGGCAAGGATGCGCCGACCGAGGCGCGCATGGCCCTGGCCCGCTTCCTGATCGGCGCGGAACTGGCCCACGAAGCCATCGGCGTCCTCAACGCCACCGCCCGCGAGCGCGAGACCATCGCCGGCGAGGCTGAGTTCCGGGGCTTGCGCGGTATCGCCCGCGTCATGGCGGGGCGCGACAAGGAAGCGGAGACCGACTTCGCCAGCCCGGTCCTGGGCGATGATCCCTCCGCCGCTGTCTGGCGCGGTTACCTCGCGGCCCGGAGCGGCCAGTGGTCCGACGCTCGCGGCAAGTTCCAGCAGGGCGCCATCGCCATCGGCCAGTTCTCGCCGGTCTGGAAGGCGCGGTTCCTGCGCGCCGACGCCGAGGCGGCGCTTGAGCTCGGCGACATCGCCGCCTGCCAGCGCCGCATTGACGAGGCGCTGAAGGAGACGCTGCCGTCGGCCGAGCAACTCGCCGTCCGGCTGGTCCAGGCGAAGATGCTCGAGAAGCGTGGAGCCAGGAAGGCCGCGCTCGGTCTCTACAACGCCATCGGTACGGCGCCGCTCGACCAGCTGGCCACCCCCGCGCTCCTCCGGGCGACGGCGCTGAAGCTCGAACTCGGCATGATCTCGCCGGTTCAGGCCGCAGAGTCCTACGACGGCCTTCGCTATCGCTGGCGCGGCGGCGCGACCGAGCTCGACACCATCCGTACGCTGGGCCAGCTCTATATCGGGCAGGGCCGCTATCGCGAGGCGCTGGAAGCCTTGCGGTCCGCCGGGTCGCGGCTGCCGGACCTGCCGCAGGCCGTTGCGCTGCAGGAAGAGCTCAGCGCGGCCTTCCGCTCCCTCTTCCTGGATGGTCTCGCCGACGGGCTCGAGCCAGTCCAGGCGCTGGCGCTGTTCTACGACTTCAAGGAGCTTACGCCGATCGGCGCCGACGGCGACCTGATGGTGCGCCGGCTGGTCCGGCGGCTCGTCGACGTCGACCTGCTGGGCCAGGCGGCCGAGCTGCTGCGCTATCAGGTCGACAATCGCCTGGACGGGGTGCCCAAGGCCCAGGTTTCCACCGATCTCGCGCTGATCCAGCTGATGGATCGCAAGCCCGAGCAGGCGCTGGCCGCGATCAACAACTCCCGCACCACCGTCCTGCCGCCGGCGCTCAACGCCGAGCGCCGGATCATCACGGCCCGGTCGCTGATGGCGCTGGGGCGGCTCGACGCCGCTGAGGAAATTCTCGAGCAGGACGCTACCCCCGAGTCCCGCGAAGTGAAGGCCGAGATCGCCTGGAAGGGCCGCAACTGGGCCGTGGCCGGGGCGCTGTTCGAGGCGGGCCTGGGCGAGCGCTGGAAATCACCGCTGCCTCTGCGTCCGGACGAAGAGGGACGTCTGCTGCGCGCCGGGGTGGCCTACAGCCTGGCCGGCGACGACGCGGCGCTCGGACGACTGCGCGAACGGTTCGACGGCTTCATCGAACAGAGCCGCAATCCCGAAGCCCTGCGCGTGGCCTTCGCCGCCGCCGACGGCGGAACCCTGACCGCCAACGATTTCAGCCGCGCCGTCGCCGACAACGAGGGCTTCTCCGGCTGGGTGGCCCGCATGAAACAGAAGTTCCGCGACAAGCCCTCGCCGACCGGTCCGGCGCCGGTGCGGACGGCAGCAGTAGGCGCTGCGCCCGCGGGCTAGGTGCGCGTCGACTGGCTGTCTTGCGTGCTTCGACACGCGCTCTTCGAGCGCTGCTCAGCATGACTTGGAGAGGAAGCCTTCTCCTTCAGTCATCCTGAGCAGCCGCGCAGCGGCGTGTCGAAGGACGCACGGCGTGGCTACCCCCCGCCGCGCTGGAAGCTCTCCACCAGGCTCCCGGCCACCAGCCGCCAGCCGTCGACCAGCACGAAGAAGATCAGCTTGAACGGCAGGCTGACCACCACCGGCGGCAGCATCATCATGCCCATGCTCATCAGCACGCTGGCCACGACAAGGTCGATGACCAGGAACGGGACGAACAGCAGGAAGCCGATTTCGAAGGCGCGCTTCAGTTCGCTGATCATGAAGGCGGGCGTCACCACGCGGATCGGCGTGTCCTGCAGGGTCGCCGGCCGTTCGATCTTCGACAGCCGCACGAAGAGGGCGAGGTCCTCACGGTCGACCTGACTGAGCATGAAGGCCTTCACCGGATCGCCGGCCGCCTCGAACGCCTCGGTCAGCTCGACCTGCTGGTCGAGCAGCGGTTTGACGCCCTCGTCGTAGGACCGCTGCAGCGTCGGGCCCATGACGATGGCGGTCAGGAACAGCGACAGGCTGATGATCACCGCGTTGGGCGGGCTCTGCTGCAATCCCAGCGCCGTGCGCAGCAGGCTCAGGACCACGACGATCCGCACGAAGCTGGTGGTCATGATGACGATCGACGGCGCCAGCGACAGGACCGTCAGCAGCCCGATCAACTGGACCACGCGCTCGGTCAGGCCGGCGCCGGTGCCCAGGTCGATGTTCACCGCCTGCGCCAGAGCGACGGCCGGGATCAGCATGCTGGCGAAGAAGGCGATCAGCGAGATCGCCAGCGCCTTCTTCAGGTCTTCGCGGCGGACGTCGAACAGGCTGGTCCAGAGTTTGGCGGCGGCGCGCATCAGGCGGCGATCTCCGGAACTTTGCGGCGCGGGGCAGGGGGTTTCTTGGCGGTGTCCAGCAGCCGGCCTTCGCCCAGCAGCACCAGCTTCTCCTCGCCATCCAGGCTGACCAGGACAAGGCGGCGGGCGGGGTCCAGCATCAGGCTTTCCACCAGAACCAGGCGCCGCTTCTTGCGGACGGGCTGGAAGCGGGCCAGCGCGTCGGGCCCGAACCGCCGCATCGCCACGGCCGCCAGCCCGATCAGGCCTAGCGTGACCAGCAGGGCGAAGACGGCGCGAAAGGCGCCTGCGGCGAGGTCCATGGAAAGCGCACCGGAAAAACGATCCCGACGCTTCTCGCCCCGCAACCCTTAAGGCGCGATTAACCCTGTTTGTTCACCATGATCGGTGATGGATACGTCCCAGATTCCCCTGTTCGCGATGCTTCGCCAGCGGCTCGGCTATCTGGGCGAACGCCAGCGGGTCATCGCCCAGAACGTCGCCAACGCGGACACGCCGGGCTACGCGCCCCGCGATCTCAAGGCGTTCAAGTTCGAAGCTCAACTCCAGTCGCAGCAGCTTGGCCTCAGCATGCAGCCGGCCCAGACCAGCACCGGCCATATGCCGGGCGGAGGCGTCCGGCGTCCGGGCGCGTCCGCCGGCGCCTTCAAGGCCGTCAAGGGCGTGGACAGCGAGACCACGCTGGACGGCAACTCGGTGGTCCTCGAGGACCAGATGATCAAGATGTCGGAGGCGCGGATGCAGTATGACGCCGCCATCGGCTTCTACCAGAAATCCATGGCCCTGCTCCGCATGGCCGCGCGGCCCCCGGGCCGGTAGGAGAGCCCTGAATGGCCGAGATCAAGTCCCAGGCCGACACCGCCATGATGGTCGCGGCGTCGGGCATGCGCGCCCAGCAGGCGCGGATGCGGATCATCGCCGAAAACCTGGCCAACGCCAATTCCACCTCCCGCGTCGCGGGCGGCGATCCCTATCGTCGGCAGGTGCCGATCTTCGAACCCCAGGCCGTGGGCGGAGGCGAGGGCGTGCGCATGAGCCGCGTCGAGCCGGACCGCAAGGCGTTCCGCACGACTTATGATCCCGGCCACCCGGCCGCCAACGCTGAAGGCTATGTGGCGCTTCCGAACGTCGATTCGCTCGTCGAGGCGCTCGACATGAAGGAGGCGCAGCGCGCCTACGAGGCCAACCTCAATGTCATCGAGACCGCGCGCTCCATGGAGATGCGCACCCTCGAACTGCTCAAGCGATAGGCCCGCAACGCCATGATGACGCCGCTCGCCGCCGCCAAGGCCTATGCCGCCACCCAGGGGGGCGCGACCGCTGGTCTGGGCGCCGCCGCGCCGTCCGGGGCGCAAGACTTTGGAGACCTGCTCAAGTCGGTGATGTCCGACGCCATGCAGGCCTCCAAGACCGCCGAGGTCCAGATCGCCAACCAGGTCGCCGGCAAGGCTGAACTCATCGACGTCGTCACGGCCATTTCCTCGGCCGAGGCCAGCCTGGAGACAGTCATGGCCGTCCGCGACCAGGTGATCTCCGCCTACCAGGAGATCATGAGGATGCCGATCTAGGCGCTACCGCCCCCGGACCCCCGCGAACCTGAACGGCGGACAACGACGCGATCAGGTTCGGCTCAGGCCGGGCGGCGCATCTTCACCTTCGACGGTCCCGCTCCCCCGGAATTCCCCGGGTCGGGACGGCCCCGAAGGAGTGAAGACCATGAAGAAGATCCTCGTTGCGACCCTCGCCATCGCCACTCTGGCCGGCGCCGGCGCGGCTGCCGCCCAACCCTACGGCGGCCCGCGCGGCGGCTACGAAGTCGGCTACAGCGGCGGCTACGACCGCTACGACCGCTACGACCGTCGGACCGACTCGCGCGACATCAACCTCCGCCAGCAGGCGCTGCGCCAGCGTCTTGATCGGGGCATCGAAAGAGGTCGTCTGACCCGTCGCGAAGCCGAATCGCTGCGCTACGAGCTTCGCGAGATCAACCGGATGGAGCGCCAGTTCCGCGCGTCGCACGGCCTGAACCCGCGGGAGATCGCCATCCTGGATGTCCGTCTCGACCGGCTTGAGCGCCGCATGCGCGCCGAGATGCGCGACGACCAGCGCTACGGCTACGGCTACGGCGACCGCCGCTACTAGGACCGGCGAAATCCCACACCGTTGAGGAGGGGGCGGCGCGAGCCGCCCCCTCTGTCATTCCGGCTCGACGCCGACGACGCGACGCCCGGCGTCCAGGCGCACCGTCACGGTCGCCGCCACGCCCCCGGCCAGCATGTGCCGGGTGATCCGCTCGAAGTGTTGGATGAACGCCGCGATGGCCTCGCGACGCTCCGCCGGAAGGTCAGCGGGCGCCGCGCCCATCAGGCCGGCCTCCTGCTCGCATCGCCAGTCCAGCACAGTGTCGAAGTCGGGCGCCGCCAGATGCACCATGGCGTCGAAGCGCTCGAAGAAGCGCTGGTAGGGGCCTGCCAGCGCCGCGTTGACCCAACCGCGCCAGATCCTGTCCCGATCCTGCTCCCGCTCAAGCGCATTGACCGGCGCCGCCAACGCCTCGGCGGTCTGCGGCGTCGCCCCCAGGCACCAGCCATCCATCAACACGACCCGGGCTCCGCCGGCATGGGCGACAGGCTCGACGCGGTCGTCCGCCAGCTTGTCGAATCGGGGCAGCCGCGCGGAGCGTCCCGCCAGCAGGTCGTCGAGAACGGCGTTGGCGAGGTCCAGGTCGTGTGTTCCGGGCGGCCCTCTCACCGCCAGCAACGGATGGATCGAGCGGGCCAGCGCCGCCCGTTCCGCCCGCGTCAGGTAGACGTCGTCCAGCGACAGGGCCGCGCCGCCCAACCGGTCCGCCGCCGCCCTGGCCAGAGTCGTCTTTCCCGACCCTTGCGCCCCGGCGATCCCGATCAGCGCCGGCCCCTCGCGGCGGGCGGCGAGCGTTTCGATGAGGGTCAGCAGGGCGGGGTCGATCATGCGCCAGACTTGTCCCGGGCGGGCGGTTCGTAAACCGGCATTAACCATGTTCGGGCGAGTTAGCAGGGTGTTCTCCGCGATTCCCCGTGAGGCTTTCCCATGAACGGCGCCGAAGTGCTCGACATCGGCCGTGACGCCATCTGGCTGACGCTGCAGCTGTCGGCCCCGGTCCTGATCGTCGGCCTGATCGTCGGCGTCGGCATCGGCCTGGTCCAGGCGTTGACCCAGATTCAGGAAGCCACGCTGGTCTATGCTCCGAAGATCGTCGCGATCTTCATCGCCCTGCTGGTCTTCCTGCCGCTCATGGGCGCCCTGATGGGCGGGTTCATGAACCAGATCGCCGCCCGCATCTCGGCCATGTGAGGGCGGGGTGGAGGCCTACGCCACCGCAGCCCAAGTCTACGCCGCCGGTCTCGTCTTCGCGCGAGTCGGGGCCATGGTCATGCTGGTGCCGGGCCTGGGCGACGCCAGCGTGCCGCCGCGCATTCGCCTGTCCTTCGCGCTGTTGATGTCGATGATCCTGACGCCGCTCGTCGCGCCCCAGGTCGTCGTGCCGGCCGCCGTCAGCGGCGTCGCCGCCGAAGTGATCCGCGAGACCCTGATCGGCCTGATGATCGGCGCGGTCCTGCGCATGACGCTCAGCGCCCTGGCCGTCGCCGGCGAGGTGGTGGCGATCCAGACCACCCTGGGCTTCGCCCAGACCGCCAACCCGAGCCAGGCCCAGCCGAGCGCGACGCTGTCGACCTTCCTGAACCTGATCGGCGTCACCCTGGTGATGACGACGGACCTGCATCACCTGTTCTTCGCGGCGATGGTCAATTCCTTCGACCTGTTTCCGTTCAGCCGCACGCCGCCGATCGGCGACGCGGCGACGCTGGCGGTCCAGACGTTCGCCGGTTCCTTCGCCCTGGGACTGCAGCTGGCGGCGCCGGTGGTTGTCTTCTCCATCGTGTTCAATATCGCCACCGGCCTGGTCGGGCGGGTGATGCCGCAGTTCCAGATCTTCTTCGTCGCCTCGCCCCTGGCCGTGATCTTCGGCCTGTCGATCTTCGCCCTCAGTCTCGGGACCATCGGCATGGTCTGGACCGACCGCTTCCGCGACGTGCTGGGGGCGTTCAGCTAGATGGCCGACGAATCCGCCTCCAAGACAGAAGAGCCGACACCCAAGAAGCTCGCCGACGCCCGCAAGAAGGGCGACGTCGCCAAGTCCATGGACATCCCGCAACTGGCCTCACTCGCCGGCGCGTTCGGGGTGATGGCCATTGGCGGCGGCTGGTTCCTGCGTGACATGGCGATGCAGCTGCTGCCCTTCGTGGCGCATCCCGACGAGATCGAGCTGTCGGGTCAGGGCGCCATGCAGGTCGTTGTCCAGGCCGGCCTGGCCGCCGCGCCGCTGACGGTCACAGTCCTGGCCGGCGCCGGCGTCGCCGGGGGCATCGGCTATCTGGCGCAGACCGGCTTCATGCTGACCGGCGAGAAGCTCAAGCCCGAAGCCAAGAAGATCTCGCCGCTGGAGGGCTTCAAGCGCATCTTCGGGGTCGAGGGGCTGGTGCAGTTCCTAAAGTCGGTGCTGAAGATCGCGGTCACCGGCTGGGTGGCCTGGCTCGTCCTCAAGCCCCGGGCCGCCGACCTCAGTGCGCTGGCCAGCATGGAGCCGGCCGCGATGCTGCCGCTGAGCGCAGACCTGATCCGCGCCCTGTTCTATGCAGTGATGACATTCCTCGCCCTCACGGCGGGGCTCGACTGGTTCTGGCAGCGGCAGCGCTTCACGGCGCGCATGCGGATGTCCCGCGAGGAGCTGAAAGAAGAGTACAAGCAGTCGGACGGCGATCCGCACGTGAAGGCCAAGCAGAAGCAGATCCGGGCCGAGCGCTCGCGTCGCCGCATGATGCAGAACGTGCCCAACGCCACCGTCGTGATCATGAACCCGACCCACTACGCCGTGGCGCTGCGCTACGAGGCGGGCCAGACCGCCGCGCCGGAGTGTGTCGCCAAGGGCGTCGACGATCTCGCCCTGCGCATCCGGGCCCTGGCCGAGGACAGCGGCGTGGCGGTCATCGAGGACCCGCCGCTGGCCCGCGCCCTGTACGCCGCCGTCGATGTCGACCAGCAGATTCCCGAAGCCCACTTCGAGGCGGTGGCCAAGATCATCGGCTTTGTCATGAGCGCCGCCCAGCGGCGCGCGGGCGCACCGCGCGCCAGACCGCTTTAGCGAGTACCATCCATGCGTGATTCGCCCGGAACCCCGGCTGAGCTGATGGCGGAACCTGCGCCGACCGAGCCGCCTGAGCGGCGCTTCGACCCGCTCGTCTGGGCGGCGGGGGGACTGTTTCTGCTCGCCATCGCCTTCGGAAGCGCGCCCGCGTGGCGCGCCGGACCCGACACGCTCGCCGGATTGCTGCTGCTCGTGGGCCTGGCCGGTGTCGCCCTGCTGGGCCTGATGGCGTTCCGTGGAACGGTCGCTCCCATCGAGATCGAAGACGAAGGCGCGGAAGCCTTCATCGAGGCTCTGCCCGAAGCGGCGGCGATGGCCGGCGCCGACGGGCGCATCCTGGCCGCAAACGCGCCCTGGCGCGCCGCGTTCGGGGGGATGCGCCGGCTGCCCCGCAACGGACATGTCGCCCCAGGTCTGTTCGCCGCGCTCGCCAAGGCCCGCAAGGGCGACATCGCCCGGGCCTCGATGAAGGTCGCGCTCGAGACGTGGCCGGTGACGGTCGCGCTGGTGGGGTCGGGCCGTTTCCTGCTCAGACTCGATACCGCCGGCCATGAGCCGCTGCGCCTGACCGCAGCGGAAGCAGCGCCGACAATCCCCGCCGCCGCGCCGCCGCACCGGTCGCGCGGTCCGATGGGTCTTGATCCCCTTGCCGCCGCCTCGCCGTTCGGGGCGGCCATGCTGGAGGGCGAAGAGGTGTTCGGCGCCCGCATCGTCGAGGCCAACCCCGCGCTCGCGGAGATGACCTCCGACAAGGCCGTCGCCGGCGCGACCTTCGGCGACCTGATCGACCCGGCTTCGCGCATCGACGCGGGCCTGGGCGCGGCGGAGGGACGGTCGGGTCCGATCGAGGTCCGCCTGGCCCACGATCCGTCCCGCATCGCCCATCTCTACCTGGCGCGCGTCGAGGATCGCCTCACCGCCTATCTGGTTGACGTCACCGAGCAGAAGCAGATCGAGCTGCAGCTGGCCCAGAGCCAGAAGATGCAGGCCATCGGCCAGCTTGCCGCCGGCATCGCCCACGACTTCAACAACCTGCTGACCGCGATCCAGCTGCGCCTGGACGAGCTTCTGGAGCGTCACCCGCTGGGCGATCCCAGCTACGGCGACCTGTCGTCGATCAAGGGCACGGCCGCCCGCGCCGCCGACCTGGTGCGCAAGCTGAAGACCTACAGCCGCCAGGAGACTCTGCAGCGCGAGATCCTCGACCTGGGCGAGACGATCAGCGACTTCGAGGTGCTGCTGCGCCGGCTGCTGCGCGAGAACGTCAAGCTGGATACCGACTACGGCCGTAACCTGCCGCTCGTGAAGGTCGACAAGGGCCAGCTCGAGATCGCGGTGATGAACCTGACGCTGAACGCGCAGGACGCCCTGATCGCCGCCAAGGGCGGAGGCCAGATCCGGCTTCGGACGGCCAGGGTCACCGGTTCCGAAGCCGCCGGGCTGGGTTACGCCGGCGTGCCGGTGGGCGACATGGCGATGATCGAGGTTCGTGATGACGGCCCCGGCATCCCCGCCGACGTGCTGAGCAAGATCTTCGACCCGTTCTTCACCACCAAGCCGGTGGGCGAGGGCACGGGCCTGGGCCTGGCGCAGGTCTACGGCATCGTCAAACAGTCGGACGGCTGGATTCACGTGGAGAGCCCGCCGGGCGAAGGCGCCACCTTCCGCATCTTCCTGCCGATCCAGGCCGCGGCGGCGGTGAAGGCGCCGGTCGCGCCGGTGGCCACCCTGGCCCGGCCGCGCGCGGCGCGGGACCTGTCCGGCGTCGGCCGTATCC
>Ga0209066_10007494_pt1 | contig 10791 bp, 11 predicted proteins | sample All_14_2_FD_187198 | JGI IMG/M metagenome (GOLD analysis project Ga0209066, IMG submission 187198) | Freshwater microbial communities in response to fracking from Pennsylvania, USA - Allegheny Zone_MetaG_DW_15 (SPAdes) (version 2) ... | reverse complement strand
GTTCGCGCAAATCCGTCGAAATGGGTCTGACCATGCCATGCTGGCCTCCTGCCCAGCCAGCATCTTGAATCACAAATCTCCTTCAAAGGGAATCCCCTTTGAATCAGTCATATGTCATCCCGCTCTAGCCACGTGAGTCTGTATCTTGCGCCTTTTTGTCGAGCAGACGGACTTCGTCGCCGGTCGACAATGAATCCGGCGGGCTGTCCACCACGAGATCGGTTGCCGTCAGACCTGAGGCAATGCTGACCTGCGCGCCGAAATCCTGCGCGATGGTGACGGGCCTGATCGTGACGCGGCGATCAGGGCCGACGATGGCGACCGCCGTACCCTCGCTGCGGAACAGAAGCGCACTCGCAGGCACGCGCACCGAGGCTTGCGCCGCCGGAAGAATGAACGAGACTTGCACAAAGGCACCGGGCTTCAGCAGGCCCTGTCCGTTGTCTGCTTCGAACTGGACGAGCATGGAGCCCGACGTCGCGCTGACCGCACCGGCGGCGCCGATGAGCTTTGCGTCAAAAGTCCGGTCGGGAAATTCCGGCACGGAGAGTTTCGCTTCCATGCCGGGCACAATAGCGGCGGTATAGTTCTGCGGCACCTGCACATAGACGCGCATTTTCTTTGTGTCCGCGACGGTAAAGAGCGGCCGTGCGGCCCCGTTGCCGGCCACGATCAGCGCACCGATGTCCGTTGAGCGGCTGGTCACAATACCGTCGAAGGGCGCAACGATACGGCGGAAATCCTGCAAGGTACGCAGACCATCCACTTCGGCCTGCGAGGCGCTTTCCATGGCACGACGGACAGCATAATCGCTCTGCTTCTGATCGGCGGCCTGTTGCGAGACCGCCTCCTTCTCAACGAGCTTGTTCCATCGCTTTGCCGTGGTTTCAGCCAATGCGCGCTGCGCCTTGGCGGTGATCAGATTGGCATTTGCCGCCGCGACCTGCTGGTCAATATCTGGCGTGTCAATTTCGGCAAGAAGCTGACCTGCCTTCACCTCGGTGCCAATATCGGCATACCAGTTCTTCAGGTAGCCATTGGTCCGTGCGTAAACGGGGGCCTGCGACCAGGCTTCGATCGACCCCGGCAGCGAGAGCGTGCGCGCATCACCGTCACCCGAGGGATGAAGCACGGCAACGGTCGGCATGGCCTGCTCGGCTGTCCAGTTCTTCAAATCCTGCTTTGCCAGCAACCGTGTCATCACGCCCAGACCGACAACGACGACGGCCACCGCGATGGCGATGACGCCGACGCGCTTCAGCTTGCGGTCATCACGCAGCAGGGGTTTCAGGGGCTCAGGCATACTCTTCTCCAGTATTTCCGGCGGGAGTGTGTTTTTCACGGCCATGAGCCAGCGCGAACACAACCGGCACAAACATCAAAGTGGCGAAAGTCGCGACGATCAGACCGCCGATCACGGCGCGTCCGAGCGGGGCGTTCTGCTCACCGCCTTCACCGAGGCCGATGGCCATGGGTGCCATGCCGATGATCATCGCCAACGCCGTCATCAGAACCGGGCGGAAGCGCGTGAAGCCCGCTTCAAGCGCCGCCTTCACCGCGTCTCCTGTCGCTTCAAGCCGCTCGCGGGCGAAACTGACCACAAGGATCGAGTTTGCCGTACCCACGCCCATACACATGATCGCACCGGTCAGGGCCGGTACCGACAAGGTCGTGTCGGTGACGAACAACATCCAGATAATACCAGCAAGCGCACCCGGCAAGGCCGTGATGATCACAAAAGGATCAAGCCAGGACTGAAAATTGATGACAATCAGAAGGTAGATCATCACGACCGCGCCGATCAGGCCAAATCCCATGCCGGAGAAGGCCGTGTTCATCGTCTGATATTGACCGCGCAATGCGACAGTTACACCCTTTGGCTTTTCCTTTTCGAGCGAGGCAAGAACGTCCTTGATGTCGTCGGCAACCGCGCCGAGATCGCGATCCTGCGTCGTCGCATAGATATTTGCCATTCTCTGAATGTTATATTCGGAAACGACCGCATTGGCGCTGCCGCGCGTCAGCGTGCCGAGCCCGCCCAGGACCTGAAGATTGCCGGTCGAGGATGAGCCTGTGACCGGCAGGTTTTCAAGGCGGCTGAGTGAATCGACCAGATATTCGGGCGTCTGGGCAACCACTGAATAGGAAATATCGTTTGCCGGATTAAGCCAGTAAACCGGTGCCGATTGCGAGCTACCGGCAAGCGAGGTGCCGACATTGCTGGTGACATCGCGCTCGGTGAGGCCAAGCTGACCAATGCGCGTGCGGTCGGCGTCAAAGCGTAGTTGCGGATATTGCGAAGACTGCTGGATGCGTGCATCGGCGATGCCCGGAATCTCACGCACCTTGCGCAGTATTTTGGTCGCGAAGGCCAGATCGTCTTCGAGCTTGCGTCCGATCACCTGAATGTCGATGGGGGCCGGTGCGCCGAAGTTCAAAATCTGGCTCACGATATCCGACGGCAGAAAGGAATATGTCGCAGTCGGAAATTCACGCGGCAATACTTCACGCAAGGTCTTCACATATCCGTCCGTCGGCGCGTGGCCTTCCTTCAGACCGATCAGAATGTCGCCGTCCTGCGGCCCGATGGTGCCTGACGCATTATAGGCGGTGTTGATGCCGCTGTTCGGCAGGCCGATATTATCGGCGATCGAGTTCAGATCTTCCGGCGGAATGATCTCGCGGATGCGTTGCTCGATACGATCAAAGATGGCCGAGCTTTCCTCGATGCGTGTGCCCACAGGCGCACGGACATGCATGGTGATCGAACCGGCATCGACCGAGGGAAAGAAGTTCTGGCCGAGAAAGGGCACCAGCAGAAATGACAGCAGCACGCAAGCCATGAAACCGATGATGAACGGTGTGCGGTTGCCGAGTGCGCGTTCGAGAAGGCCTGCATAGGCTTCGCGCAGACGCTCAAAGCGCTTCTCGAATGCGCGTTGCAGCAAGACGAGCCGGTTCTGCGACGGGCCGGGCTCGCCCGCCTCGTGGCTGTGACCCGGCGCGTGGGGACGCAGCAGATACATCGCCATGGTGGGCACGAGCGTGCGCGACAGCAGGAAAGAAGCAATCATCGCGAAGACGACAGAGAGCGCCATCGGCACAAAGAGGAAACCGGCAACACCGGGCAGGAAGAACATCGGCACGAAGACGATGCAGATGCAGAGCAGCGACACGAAGGCCGGAACGACGATCTGCTGTGCGCCATCGAGAATGGCGGTGCGCACGTCCTTGCCCTGCTCCAGATGCCAGTTGATGTTTTCAATCGTCACCGTCGCATCGTCAACGAGAATGCCTACCGCGAGTGCGAGGCCACCCAATGTCATAATGTTGAGCGTCTGCCCGAAGGCGGCGAGCGCTGCCACGGCGGAGAGCACCGCAAGCGGGATCGAGATGGCGATGATGACTGTCGAACGCCACGACCCGAGGAAGAGCAGGATCATCAGGCTGGTCAGCAAAGCTGCGAGCGCACCTTCATAGATAACGCCGGAGACCGCCGCCTTCACGAAGATCGACTGATCATTCATCGGAACGATTTTGAGGTTCGGCGGCAGCACTTCCTGAAGCGCAGGCAACCGGCTCTTGATGCCATCGACAATGGCGAGTGTTGAGGTCGCACCCGATTTCAGGATTGTCATCAGCACCGAACGTGCGCCGTCCACATGAACGATGTTGGTCTGAGGCGGGCTACCGTCGCGGACATGGGCCACATCGCGCATATAGATCGTCGCGCCGTTGATGGTCTTCACGGGAATGTCGTTCAACCCTTCGATAGAAGACGGAGCATTGTTGAGTTTCAGGATATATTGGAATTTCCCGATTTTGACGAAACCGGCAGGCGTGATCTGGTTCTGCGCGGCAATGGCGTTGCCGACATCCTGCGCTGAGAGGCCTTTTGACTGAAGCGCCACAGGATCAATATCGACCTGCACCTGCCGCGTCTTACCGCCATAAGGATAAGGAACGGCGGCGCCCGGCACGGTGACGAGATCGGTGCGGATCGTATTCAGCGCGAAGTCGCCAAGCTGCTGCTCCGTCAGTCCCTTACCCGACAGCGCAAGCTGGAGGATCGGCACGGTTGAGGCGCTGTAGTTCAGGATCAGCGGCGGCGTCGCGCCTGGCGGCATCTGTTTCAGCATGGTCTGCGAAACGGCCGTGATCTGCGCATTGGCGAGGCGGATGTCGGCACCCGGCTGAAAGTAGATTTTTACAATGCCGATGCCCGTCAACGACTGGGCTTCGATATGCTCAATGTCGTTTACGGTCGTTGTCAGAACGCGCTGATAGGGCGAGACCATGCGACCGGCCATTTCGTCAGGCGGCAGGCCGGCATATTGCCAGACCACAGCAACGACAGGCACCCGGATGTCGGGAAAAATGTCGATGGGTGTGCGGAATGAGGCAATGCCGCCGATAATCAGGATCATCAAGGCGAGAACGACAAAGGTATAGGGCCGCTGCAACGCGATACGCACGATGGATTGCACGACTTTACCTCAACCGACTGTAAGAGAATTCGGATTACATGTTCAAAACGCGTGTCCAAACGAGCGTGTGCTTGACGTAAGGATGCTCGCAGACACCAGCAAGCCGCCACGGCTGCGCACGGCAACACGTCATGCTGGGGGCACACATCGTGACGTGCTGCAGCCGTAACGGCCTCGGATGGCTAGCATCCGTTGCTGTATTGCCCCGCAACAATGATACTGTCTAATATGATTTTCGGCTTAATTGATATGCAGAACGGAATATTAGATGGAAATCAGGCACTTTCGCTACTTTGTCCATGTTGCTGAGGAATTGCATTTCGGACGGGCCGCAAAGCGTCTGGGCGTGTCGCAGCCGCCGCTGAGCCAGCAGATTCAGGTTCTGGAAAATGAGATCGGGGCGCGCCTGTTCGAACGGACCAACAGGCGGGTGGAACTGACCGAAGTGGGCCGGTTGTTCCTGCCCGAAGCCCGCGCGGTACTGGAACAGGCCGCACATGCCGTGGCGGTGGCGCGGCGGGCCCATCGCGGCGAGATCGGGGAGATGACCATCGGCATTACGGCCTCGGCACCTTTTACCGGCGCGGTGTCGAAAGCCATCCTTGAATTCCGGCACGGCTATCCGGACGTGCGGCTCACCATGAACGAAATGCCGAGTCCGTCGCAGATTCAAGAAGTCGCGGCGGGAAGCCTGCAGGCCGGTTTCATTCGCGGCGCGCAACTGCCCGATCTGCCCGCCGGCGTCAGCGCCACCGAAATCCATGAGGACCTTCTGGTGCTGGTGCTGCGCGAAGATCATCCGCTGGCGCAGACCGGCAAGCCGATCAGCATGAAACAACTCAAGGACGAACCTTTCGTCTTCTATGCACGCGGCCTCGGTGCCGGATTTCACGAACAGTTGCTGGCGCTTTGCCATGCGGCCGGTTTCGAACCAAAAATCGCGCAGGAGGTGCACGAGCTTTCGACGCTGCTGGGTCTCGTCGCTGCGGGCCTCGGCATCACCACCGTCGCCGCTTCGCTGCAGGCGTTGCGCGTCGAGCATGTGGTCTACAGACCACTTGATGCACCGGGTGCCTCGGCAAAGATGTGGCTCATCCACAATGAGAAAAAAACCTCGCCGTCCTGCAAGGCTTTCATCAAACTCGTTTTGCAACATCACGGCCAGACAGCGGACAGCAGCGTGCTGCTGCCGGTAAAGTGAGAATTGCGACTACGAAATGCTTAGGTGTTTGGTCCCGGAGTTTGATGGGTTGGGTCGAGTGTGAATCGTTCTGGCTCTGAAATCCAGCATTTGACAATGAACTCGTAGGGCGCGAGGCCACGAAGGGTCTTCAGGCGTCTTCCGAAGTTGTAGGCGTCACGGCGCCCGAGCCAGTGCTCAGCCCCGCCTGCATAACCTTCGAATACAACGAGAAAATCCGGCCGCAGCCGGATCGGGAGAACGCTTTCGCGAAGCCAAGTGGCAGAGGGATGGGCCTGACGTCGAACCTTATCTTCCCCATAAGCCTTTGAAAATAAACGATATCCGTATTCTGCTCGCCCTTCCTCCACGTCGTCGTATGGCAATGGCGATCCGCTGCTCCAGATTAGTGTGTTGCGGGTGCCGAAGTCGTAGTAGGCTACTAGGTCATTGCGCGAAGGTCTGAAAAGTTGGCGCGATACTGCTGCCACCTTCGGCAACCACAAGGAGACAGCGATGGACAAGGACCGTATCGAGGGTTCGGCGAAACAGGCCAAGGGGACGGTCAAGGTAGCCGTTGGCAAGGTTACTGGCGATGCCAAGCTGGAGGCCGAGGGCAAGGCCGACAAGGCCGAAGGCAAGGTGCAGAACGTGATCGGCGGCATTAAGGATGCCGTTCGTGACGCTGTCGACAAGGCCTGAGCCCGGCAGCAACGGGGCGGCGGACTGCGAGGCGGCCCCATGCAGCCGCGCGGGCCCGCCGCGAACCATTCGAATGCTCGGGGCAGCTATTCTTCAGAACAGACCAGATCGAGCAGGCCATGGAAGGAAACGGCATGAACGCAATTAACCGGCGGGGGCTCACGGCGGCGCTCTTGGCCGCGGTGGCGCTCGGCGGTGTCGCCTGCACCAGTGAAAGCACCCGGACCTCCGGCTCGGCGACCAAGGGCAGCGACTGAGCCAGTATCGACCGCGAGGTCACAGCGGCGATCTCCGATCGCTATGTGCAGAACCCCGGCAGCAGAACCTTGGCCGACAATGCCGTGGCCATGCTGGTCTTCCCGAGCATCACCACGGCGAGGCTCGGCTTCGGCGGCAGCTATACGGTACGGGTGCGATGCGGGAGGGTGGCCAGACCACGGCCTACTGCAACCTGATCGCCGCGAGCTTCGGCTTCCAGGTCGGCGCACAGTCCTTCTCGCAGGTCTACTTCTTCAACACCCAGGAGGCGCTCGACACCTTCCGCGAGACCCAGGCTTCGAGGCGAGCGTCGGCGTGACCGCCGTGGCCGCCGACTTTGGTGTCGGCGGCAACATCACCAGCTCGACCCTGCAGCAGCCGGTCGTGGTCGTCACCTGGGGCCAGTCCGGCCTGATGGCGGGGGCGACCGTCGAAGGCGTGAAGATGACCGAAATCAACCCCGACTGAACCTGCCATCCACGCGCCGCTGGCAGAGCATCAGGCCATCGCCAGCGGCACCAACGAATAAGGTGACCCATGAATACCATTCTCATCGTCATCATCCTGATCCTGTCGCTCGGCGGGGCCAGGTGCCGGCTGGCGGGGCTGTCTTGACGCCGCGCCCCAGCCCGGTGAGCGTCCGGCCTGCCCCAACTTGCTGATCTGATCGCTTGGTCGATGATGTGCGGGGAGTTCGACAAGGGTGTCCAGTCTGCATGGTGGACTCTTTCGTGGCCGGAGCGCTGTTGGGATCGTTGATGCCCGGTGACAGCGCGCGCAGCGCGATCTCGGCCAAGAGCTCCAAGCCGAAGAGCGGGTCCCGTTCGGTGGTGCGCTGGGCACCTATCGCGTAAGTGCTGCAAGTGGCAACGTGGCACCAGCCGCCGCTCCGATCCTGAGGAAGCGTTTGAAGGGGTCTGTGAAGCGGTCGGCAGGTTCGTGCGGAAGGTCTGTGCTTTCCTTAGCATCGCGATCCTGGCTCCTGAGGTCGGCAATATACGACGCCAGCGGGACTGGATGCCAAGCGGTCGTTTGATAGACTGTAACAGCAGAACCGATCACCGAATGCTTCCTGCTGGAAGGTAGAGAGATGCAAATTGCGATACTTGGTGGAAGCGGTTTGCGGCGCTTGCTTCTTCTGTGGTTCGGCGGCGCGGTGCTAAGTGGAATTACCATAGTCTCTCCAGTTCCGCCGACAATGGCGGCTCCGCCGGGCCCAACCGGTGTGTGGCTGATGGGTGTGCAGGTAGCCATTCAGGTTTTCGATTGTGACAGCATGCTTTGTGGTCGGATCATCTGGCTGAAGGCACCACTCGATCCTCAGGGCCTGCTGAAACGTGATAAACTCAACCCCGACCCGGCCCTGCGCGAACGTCAGCTCTGTGGCCCTACCATTATCCGGAACCTGCGCACCGGCGGTGGCAATAGATGGGAGGGTGGTTCTTTCTACAATCCGAATGACGGGACCACCTACGGACTAAGTATGAAACTGAAATCCCCGGACGTGATGTCGGCACGGATCTACAAGGGCATCCCGCTCTTCGGTGAGACGAGAACGCTGGTTCGCATTCCGATGGGAATTTCAAAGGGATGGTGCTGAGTGGTCACCAACGGTCGAGTTTTCCGCACGCCTATAATTGAAACAGGAAATTGGCACATCTCAGTGCGGCCCAGCCTTCCATCCAGGTGATGGTGAGGGAGGGTAGCCGGAACTCGCCTTGTAGAGGTTGCCCTCGAATGACAGGTCGCGGTCGTGGTCGGTGAAGAAGAACTCGCGCCCGTCGATGCGCGAGATACGCCAGCAGGTGGCGAGCGTCGTCACAGGCCCGGCGAGATGGGTCGCGAGGGCGGAAGAAATGGATTTCATATTGGGGGCTCTGCTTCCGACTGCTTGCAGAGTCGCATGGCGTGAAGCGTTAGTAACGCCAGCTTGACTTTCGTAAATCGAAAGTCAAATATCCGTTCCTAACGAATTCGAACAGGAACGCAGGTGTGCCTTGAGCCGGAACGTTCCGCCGCCATGACGGGACCGCCAGACCATGCAGCGCCAGACCGGCCGATATGAACACATTGTCGTCGGAGGCGAGGAAGTCGCCGCCTTCGTGCCCTTTCCCCTGCCGCCGCGCGCGCCGGAGCTTGTGCTCGACGGTCGCCTTGCGGCGCGGTTGCGCGCCGCCGAGGGGGCGCTCATGCGGCTCGATCTCGCCGGGGAGATGGTTCCCTCCCTCGACTGGTTCCTCTACGCCTTCGTCCGCAAGGAGGCGGTGATCTCGTCACAGATCGAGGGCACGCAGGCGACGCTTGTCGATCTGCTCAATTTCGAGGCCGGGGAAGGCACCGCCCCGAACGCCGATATCGAGGAAGTCTGCAACTATCTCGACGCCCTTGCCTATGGGCGGGAGGAATTGACGCGCCCTGGCGGCTTGCCGCTGTCCATGCGGCTCCTGAATGAGGCGCACCGGCGGCTGATGACGGGCGCGCGCGGCGCGAACAAGCAGCCCGGCGAGATCCGCCGCAGCCAGAACTGGATCGGTGGCAGCCGACCGGGCAACGCGGTGCATGTGCCGCCGCCCCATATGCTGGTGCCGGAACTTCTGAGCGACCTCGAGAAATATCTGCATGAGGATGATGGCCTGCCGCCGCTCGTCCGCGCCGGCCTCGCCCATGCCCAGTTCGAGACCATCCACCCCTATCTCGACGGCAATGGCCGCATCGGGCGGCTCCTGATCGCGCTCCTCCTCGAGCATTGGGGCCTTCTCAAATCGCCGCTTCTCTATCTCAGTCTTTTCTTCAAGCGTCACCGCGAGGAATATTACCGGCGCCTGAACGCCATTCGTCTCGACGGCGACTTCGAGGGCTGGACGGACTTCTTTCTCGACGGCGTCGCCGCGATCGCCGACGAGGCGACAGAAACTGCGCGCGATCTCTTCGCCATTGTCGCCGCCGACCGGGCGAAGATCCTTGCCGCCGAGGCGGCGTCGGTCGCTATATTACGGCTGTTCGAAGCCCTGCCCCGCCATCCTGTCGTGACCGTCGCTTCCGCCATGCGCCTCATCGGCGCCACCAAGCCGACAGCGATCCGCGCCATCGATGCGCTTGAGGCGGCCGGTGTCCTCGAGGAGACGACGGGCCGCAAGCGCGACCGCCATTTCGCCTATCGCGCCTATGTGGACCGGCTGCGCGTCGGCGCCGACCTGATCAGGGAGTGAGCCATGTCTGACAAACCCAGGAAGAAACCCACCGAAGGCTTCGACAGTTTCAACGAGATCGCGACGATCCGCATCGAACTCGAAGACAGCGATCCGCTGATCTGGCGCGCGATCGAGGCACCGACCTCGATGACGTTGAAGGCACTGCACGAGACCATCCAGCAACTCATGGGCTGGTTCGACGACCATCTCTGGGCATTCAGCGACAAAAGCTGTCGATACATCCCGCCCATGGTGGAGGACTGGGGTGACAAGCCCAGCCGCAAGGCCGGGACGGTGCGGTTGCGCGACATCTGCGGTCCGGAGAAGACCGTCCTTACCTATGTTTACGACTTCGGCGACGACTGGCGCATGCGCATCGTCATCGCCGACATCCGTCAGGGCGACCCGGACCTGGGTTATCCCCACTATCTGGGCGGCGAACGGGCTGCACCGCCCGAGGATTGCGGCGGCATCCCCGGTTTCCATGGTCTGCTCGACGCTTACGAGAATCCGGATCGCCCGAACCATGCCGAGGCCCGCGAGTATCTGGAAGACTACGACCCACACACGATCGACGAGTTGCCGATCAGATACGCGCTCGGCCGCATCGCCAACCGCCGCAATGCCGCCCGCAAGCGGTTGAAGAAGAAGGCGGAGGCGTAACGATCCGGGGTCGATCATGTCTGCTGCGGGATTCAGACCCTGATCTCCGCTACCTGGATCTGACCCCAGCTGCCGAGCTGGTAGGTTTCCAGGCGCAAGTCCATCTGGTCGCTGTCGAAACGGACGGGCACGTCGAACTCGAAGTCCGCCGTCACCTGCACACCGGAGGCTGGCGCCGTGGTGAATCCGATTTACAAGACCCTCGCCATCCAGCGCGAGCAGAAGCCAATACATATTTTGCAAGCGAGAATCTTGCTGTTGGAAGTTGCCGATGCATGACGGTGGGATTGAGCCGTTCTCCGCTCGCAAT
>Ga0209066_10007493_pt1 | contig 10793 bp, 9 predicted proteins | sample All_14_2_FD_187198 | JGI IMG/M metagenome (GOLD analysis project Ga0209066, IMG submission 187198) | Freshwater microbial communities in response to fracking from Pennsylvania, USA - Allegheny Zone_MetaG_DW_15 (SPAdes) (version 2) ... | reverse complement strand
ATCATCATCAGCGTCTTCCCGAAATGGTCGAAGTTGCCGGCGACGAACTCGATCGCCTTGCGGGCGTCCTCGATCGCCTTCTGCCGGGCTGCCGCTTCCTCGGCGGCCTTGCGCTGGGCTTCTTCCTCGGACCGCTTCTTCTCGGCGATCTCCGCCTCGACCTTGCGGCGCGTGTCCTCCTCGAACTGCCGTCGGGCAGCCTCGGCCTGGGCCTCGAGATCGGCCTTGGCCTTGGCGTCCTGCGCGGCCTTGGCCCTCGCCTCCTGATCGGCCTTCGCCTTGGCTTCCTGTTCGGCCTTCTCGGCGCGCAGCCGGTCGGCTTCCTCGGCCGCCTTGCGCCGCGCCTCTTCGGCTGCTTCGGCCGCGGCGCGCGCCTTCACCATTTCCGGATCGGGACCGCGCGTGGCCATCGCATAGTAGCCGCCGCCCCCGCCGGCCAGCAGCACGACGGCCGCGAGACCGGCCCACAGGCCGGCGCGCGACTTCGCGGCCGGAGGAGGCGACAGGGGCGACGACGTCGTCGCGGGTCCGAGAACGGACCTGCGCTCGGCCGGTCCGTCCTCCGCCTTACCCATCACCATCGTGGCATTGGCTTCCGGCGCCGCCGTCATGCCGAGAATGGGACGCCAGCCGGCAATCGATTGCGGGCGATCGCGGGCGACCACCGTCAGGCCGGCATCGATGCCAGCCAGCAGGCCGGGCGAAAAGCCCGCCGGCGCCAATTTGCCGAGCGGCTCATAGCTGTCGTCCAGCATGCGGTCGAAGGCGTTGGGCGGCGCCTTTCCGGCGATGGCGTGATAGATCGTGGCGGCGAGGCCGTAGATGTCGGTCCACGGCCCCTGCTTGGCCGACGTCATCTGTTCGGCCGCAGCATATCCCGGCGTGAAGATCGCCGTCATCGCTGCCGTGCGGCCGACCATCGCCGCGCGCGAGGCGCCGAAATCGATCAGGGTGGGATTGCCGACGGCATCGAGCAGGATGTTCGCCGGCTTGATGTCGCGATGGAGGAAGCCCGCGGCATGCACCTGCTCCAGTCCGTCGAGCAGCGGCCACAGGATGCGGTCGACTTCCTCGGGCTTCAGCCGGCCGCCGGTGTTGATGCGGTCCTCGAGCGTCGCGCCGCTCAGCAGCTCCATGACGATGTAGGCGGTGCCGTTGGCCTCGAGGAAGTCGAAGACCTGCACGATCGCGGGAACGCGATGCAGGCTGGCGAGCGTCCGCCCCTCGGTGACGAAGCGGTCGCGGCCCCAGCCGAAATCGTCGGCCATCTTGGTCGTGCGCGGCAACACCGTCGAACCGTCCTGGCGCACGGCCAGCGCCGAAGGCAGGTATTCCTTGATCGCGACCTCGCGGCCGAGCTGAACGTCGCGGGCGCGATAGGTGATGCCGAAACCGCCCTGACCCAGCACCGACACGATCTCGTAACGGCCGATCATCTGGCCGGCCTTCAGCGAGACATAGTCGACCTCGGGCGGCGGCGTGGCGCCGGAGAGGGTCGTGGGCTCGTTCATGGGCGGTCCACGCCGCTAGGTGTGATGAACGACCAGCTCGACATCGCCGAGCCGCAACTTCGATCCCGCCTGCAGCGCCGTCGGCGCTCCTGCCTTGAGGACCGCGCCATTCACAGCCGTGCCGTTGGTCGATCCGAGATCCTCGACCTGCAGCGCCTCCCCGGCCAGGCTCAACCTGGCATGGCGGCGCGACACGGTCGGATGCGGCACCACCAGCTCGCACTGATCGGCGGCGCGGCCAATGCACAGGCCTTGCGACTGGCCGACCAGCTTCTCCATCGACACTTCGAACGCGTGCTTGCGGCCCGCCGAGTCCGGCCCCTCGAAGCGCAGGGTGATCTGCGGCACCATGCGCGTCGTCGTACCGGGCGCCATCAGCTTCGCCGGACGCACGTGGAACACCTGGACCGAGCGGCTGACGTTCTTCAGCTGATGCTCGCCGCCATCGTGAAAGGCGTACTCCGTGCGCAACTCGACGAGGTCGCGGACGGCACGCGACACCGCGATGCCGCCGGGCTCCGCAAGCGTCTGGATGCGCGCCGCCAGATTGACGCCGTCGCCGAAGATGTTCTGGTCCTCGTCGTCGATGATGACTTCGCCGAGATGAACGCCGACGCGAAACAGCATGCGCTGCTCTTCGCTCAGCGATTCGTTGAAGCGCGCCATCCGCTCCTGAATGTCGATCGCCGCCGCGACCGCCGAGACGGCCGAGCCGAACTCAGCCAGCATTGCGTCACCTGCCGTACCGACGAGGCGGCCGCGGCCGGCGTCGATGGCGGGACGCCAGACTTCGATCTGGGCCGACTTAAGGTGACGGAACGTTCGGGTTTCGGCGCCTTCCATCATCCGGGTGAACCCGGCGAGGTCGGCATGGACGATGGCAGCTAGACGGCGTTGCATGGTCTCTTCGCTTCAGCGGCCGAATCCCGATCTACGGCCCGGCGGCAGGATACCCCGCCCGGCGGCTTTCGGCACGGCCTCAGATACTGCCGGCATCCTGCATTGAATCACGGCAATCTTGGGACAACCGGCACGATCATGTGCCGGCGCCGGCTTTCAACGGCCCTTGAAGGTCGGGGTGCGCCGTTCGCCGAGGGCCGCCAACCCCTCCTTGAGATCCTCGGACGTGGCACAGGCCTTCTGCGTCTGGCGGATCGACGCCATGTCGGGTGCCGCCTGGGCGAATTGCTCGATGGCGCGCTTCATGCCCGACATCGACAGTGGCGCGAGGCCGGCCAGCCGTGCGGCCTTCTCGGCCACCTTGTCCTTGAACTCTGCGCGCTCCACCAGCCAGTCGAGATACCCGACCGCCAGGAGCTCGGTGTCGTGGAAATCCTCCGACAGCAGGAAGGCGCGCTTGGCGAAGCTCGGGCTCACCTTCTGCGTGTAGCGGCGCAGTCCGCTCGGATAGTAGTGCAGCCCGAAGCGCGCCGCCGGCATGAAGAAGCGCATGCCCTTGACGCCGAGTCGGAAGTCGCAGGCCAGCGCCAGATCGGTCGCCCCGCCATAAACACCGCCGTTCAGGGCACACAGGGTCGGCATGCGCATCGTCTCGATGCGGTCCATGACGACTTCGAAGGTATTGTCGCCGCCCTCGTCCTTGCGCTCTCCGGCCGGGATCGAGCCGAGGTCGTAGCCGGAGCAGAAGGTCTTGTCCCCGGTGCCGGTGATCACCGTGACGCGGACGGCGGGATCGGCATCGGCCGTCTCGACCGCTTCGCGCAGCAGCTTCAGTCCCGCAGGATCGAGCCGATTGTGCTTCGCAGGATCGTTCAGGGTGATGGTGGCGATGGGGCCGTCGACCGACAGCAGGACTGTGTTTGTCATGTGGCGTCAAAATAGCCGAGCCGGTCGCCAAAAGCGACCGAGCGCGGCATATTGCGGATCGGAGGAATTCACATGACTTACACTGCCCCGCTGGCCGACATGCGTTTCGCGCTGCGCGAAGTGGCCGGTCTTTCCGGCGTCGCCGCCCTGCCTGGCTACGAGCACGCGACGGACGACACGATCGACGCGGTGCTCGAGGAGGCCGGGAAGCTGGCCGGCAACGGCCTCGCCCCGCTCAACCGCGAAGGCGACAAGGTCGGCGCCAGGCTCGAGAATGGCGTAGTGCGCACCGCGCCGGGCTTCGCCGGCATCTACAAGGAATTCGTCGAAGGCGGCTGGAACTCCCTGCCCTTCGATCCGGAATTCGGCGGCCAGGGCATGCCGTGGCTGCTGGCGACTGCCGTCCAGGAGATGTGGCAGGCCGCCAACATGGGATTCGGGCTGGTGCTGCTGCTGAACCAGGGCGCGATCGATGCGATCCACCATCACGGATCGGCAGAGCAGAAGGCGACCTATCTGCCCAAGATGATTTCCGGCGAATGGACCGGGACGATGAACCTCACCGAGCCCCAGGCCGGCTCGGACCTCGGCCAGCTCAAGAGCCGGGCGGTGAAGAACGGCGACCACTATCTCGTGAGCGGCCAGAAGATCTTCATCACCTATGGCGAGCACGACATGGCCGAGAACATCGTCCATCTCGTTCTCGCGCGCACCCCCGACGCGCCGGCGGGCGTGCGCGGCATCTCGCTGTTCATCGTGCCGAAGTATCTGCCGAATGCCGACGGCACGCCGGGCAAGCGCAACGACCTGCGCTGCGTGTCGCTGGAACACAAGCTCGGCATCCATGCCAGTCCGACCTGCGTGATGTCCTTCGGCGACGACGGCGGCGCGGTCGGATATCTCGTCGGCGAGGAAGGCCGCGGCCTCTCCTACATGTTCACCATGATGAACAATGCCCGACTCTCGGTCGGCATCCAGGGCCTGGCCATCGCCGAGCGCGCCTACCAGCAGGCGGCCGCCTTTGCGCGCACCCGCGTCCAGTCGAAGGACGACGGCAGCGCCGCCCCCGCCTCCGTATCGATCGTCCATCATGCCGACGTCCGCCGCATGCTGATGACGATGCGCGCCCAGATCGAGGCGATGCGGGCGCTGGGCTACTACACCGCCGCGGGCATCGACGGCGCCTTGAAGCAGCCCGACAAGGCGGCGGGCCGCAAGATCCAGGACCGGGTCGACCTCCTGATCCCGATCGTGAAGGCCTGGTTCACCGACCTCGGCAACGAGATCGCCTCGACCGGCGTGCAGATCCACGGCGGCATGGGCTTTGTCGAGGAAACCGGCGCCGCCCAGCACCTCCGCGACGCCCGCATCCTGCCCATCTACGAAGGCACCAACGGCATCCAGGCGCGCGACCTGGTGGGCCGCAAGATCGCCAAGGACGGCGGCGAGACCATGCTGGCGCTGGTCGCCGAGATGCGCGCCACGGCCGAAGACATGAAGGCCGCGCCCGGCGACGACATCGAGGCGATCCGCACCGGCCTCGTGGCTGCGGCCGATGCGCTCGAGGACGCCACCCAGTGGGTGGCCCAGTCGGTCAAGGCCGAGCTGGTGAACGCACTGGCGGGCTCGGTGCCCTTCCTGCGCCTCGCCGGCACCGCGCTGGGCGGCTGGCTGCTGGCCCGCAGCGCTTTGGTCGCACAGGCGCGCCTCGCCCAGCGCGACGGCGATCCCGCCTTCCTGGACGCCAAGCTGGTGACGGCGCGCTTCTATGCCGAGGTGATCCTGCCCCCGGCCCTGGCCCAGCTCGGCCCGCTCAAGGCGGCGGGACGGACGGTGTTCGCGCTCCCGGAAGAGCGGTTCTGAGCGCACAAAGGGCCAACGCCGCGCCGGCGATCAGCAGCGGAGCCCGGATCGACAGCCCGTAGAGGGCCGTGCCGCTCAAGGCGCCGGCGATCCAGCCCGCGGCCATGGCGGCGTGCAGGCGGCCCGCGACCAGCCCCTGCCGGTGTTCTCCGCCCAACCGCGCGGCGTCGATCATCAGGCCCGCCTGCGCCAGACCATACCCGATACCGAGGACGGTGAATGCCGCGATCAGTATGTTCGGTCCCCGCGCCACGAGGGCGCCCGCGATGCCCGCCAGGCAGAGGACGAGGCCGAGGGTCATCATGTCCCTCGTGCTCAGCGCGAGAGCACGCACGCCGAAGGCCTGGACCAGGAAGGCCCCGGCGGCAAAAGCCGCAGACGCAAACCCCGTCGCGCGGATCGCCGCTTCGGTCTCGAGCCCGAAGCGGTCCTGGACATAGAAGGCCGTGGTCGGCTGTAGGGCGCCGAAGCCCAGGACGATGACGAAGGCCAACAACGCATAGGCTGCGAGACCGTCGACCGATGCGCCTTCCACCTGCGTTATCGCTGCCGGCCGCGGTCCTTCACGGACACCAGTCACCGCCAGGGCGGCCAGGGCGACCAAGATGGCGGCGGCAGCAACCGGCCAGGCGAGATCACGCCCCACCAGCATCGCCACGAAAGCAGGGCCCAGCACGCTGCCGACACTCACCGCCGCGCCAACCAGGCCGATGCCCGCCTGCCGTTGCTCGCGCGGTGTCGCATCGACCATCCAGGCAATCGCCGCCGGCTGTATGCCACCGGCGAAAAGCCCGTAAACGATACGCGCTGCCAAAAGCCCGAGGAAAGCGTACGGCAAGAGCGCCGCGTAGAAGGCCGCGAACAGCGCGAGCGAGATAGCGGTCGCGACGAGCCCCGCTGCCATGACCCTCATTCTGCCGAAGCGATCCGAGAGGCGACCCCAGGATGAAGCCGTCAGGAAGAACAGCACGCCGGAAGACGCGAAGATGGCCCCGACCTCGAACTCGCCGATGCCGACTTCGCGACCGAACAGGCCGAGCGTTGCGAATACCGCCCCGTTGGCCATGGTGGCCGTGAAAACGGCGAAGAGGACGATGGCGACTTGCACGCGCCCAACGTCGGCCGAACGCGCGCGTCAGGGAAAACACAAATCATTGCCGCACGTTACCGATCGTTGCGGCTTGTTACAGCGTCTTCACCATGCGCACACGGATGCGGGCGTCCTTGCCGTGATCCGGCGGTCCGCGATGAACGATCTCGAAGCCGTGGCTGCCGTAGAGCCTGACGAGGTGATCCATCATCTCGGCCGTCACGAGCGAGATCGTGCGGTCTCCCCGTGCGTGAGCCACTTCATCCAGCCGCTGCAGGACCCAACGCCCAAGGCCCGAGCCCTGCTTCGACGGATCGACGGCGAGCCGGTCGAGAAACAAGTCCGCCTCTCGCCGCTCCGTGGCGGCGACGCCGACAATCCGCCCGTTCTCCTCGGCCACGAACACGTCGCCGCGCTCGATCGAGGCTGGCAGCCATTTGTAGTAGTCGGCTGGGATCTCGCGGCCGAGCCTGGCGAGATAGGGCGTGAAGGCCGCGCGCAGGACGCGGTCGGCGTCGGCAAATTCGGACGGCAACGCCGCCCTGAAGATGTAATCCATGGCGCGAGACTACACGAAAAAACGCCCGGTCCTTCGACCGGGCGTCTTTGAATTCGATAGCGGGAAGAGGCTTTACGCCGCTTCCTGCTGCTCCGCCTTGTCGGCCGACGGACCGCTGTCCTGGCCCTTGGCCGAGGTGTCGCGCTCGACGAACTCGATCACGGCCATCTCGGCAGCGTCGCCAAAGCGGTAGCCGGCCTTCAGCACACGGAGGTAGCCGCCGTTGCGCTTGGAATAGCGGGGCCCCAGCGTCGTGAACAGCTTGTCGGCCACGTAGGGATCGCGCAGGAAGCCGATCGCCTGGCGACGCGCGTGCAGACCGCCGCGCTTGCCGAGCGTGACCAGCTTCTCGACGATCGGACGCAGGTCCTTCGCCTTGTGAAGCGTGGTCGTGATCTGCTCGTGCTTGATGAGAGCACCCGCGAGATTCATGAACATCGCCTTGCGATGCTCGGCCGTGCGATGAAACTTCCGGCCGCGATTATTGTGACGCATGACTTCTTTCCTTCTGCCGGCCTAGTACGGCTCTTCCAGCCGCTTGGCCATTTCCTCGATGTTGTCCGGCGGCCAGCCCGGGATTTCCATTCCCAGGTGGAGGCCCATGCCGGCCAGCACTTCCTTGATCTCGTTCAGCGACTTGCGGCCGAAGTTCGGCGTGCGCAGCATCTCCGCTTCGGTCTTCTGAACCAGATCGCCGATGTAGATGATGTTGTCGTTCTTCAGGCAGTTCGCCGAACGGACCGACAGCTCGAGCTCGTCGACCTTGCGCAGCAGGTTGCGGTTGAACGGGAAGTCGTCCTGCTGCTCCTCCCTGCGGACTTCGCGCGGCTCCTCGAAGTTGATGAAGAGCTGCAGCTGGTCCTGCAGGATGCGGGCGGCGAGCGCCACGGCGTCCGCCGGCATCGTCGTGCCGTTGGTCTCGACCGTCATCGACAGACGATCGTAGTCGGTGACCTGGCCGACGCGGCTGTTCTCGATCTTGTAGGAAACGCGCTTGACCGGGCTGAACACCGAATCGATCGGAATGAGACCGATCGGAGCGTCCTCCGGGCGGTTCGCCGAGGCCGGGATATAGCCCTTCCCGGTGGCGACCATGAGTTCCATCGAGATCGAGGCGCCGTCGTCGAGCGTGCAGATCAGGTGCTTCGGATCCATGATCTGGACGTCGCCGGGCAGCTCGATCATCCCCGCCGTGACTTCACCGGGGCCGACGGCGCGCAGGTAGAGACGCTGCGGGCGGTCGCCCTGCATCTTCACGGCCATCGCCTTGATGTTCAGCACGATGTCCACGACATCCTCGCGGACGCCGGGGATCGACGAGAATTCGTGCAGCACGTTGTCGATCTTGATCGACGTGACGGCCGCACCCTGGAGAGACGACAACAGGACGCGCCGCAGCGCATTGCCGAGCGTGAGACCGAAGCCGCGCTCGAGCGGCTCGGCGACGATGGTCGCGGTGCGACCCGGATCGACGCCGGCTTCGGTGACAAGCTTCTCCGGCTTGATCAGGTCCTGCCAGTTCTTCTGAAGCACGTGGGCTACCCCTCTAGACCGGTTCGAGCGAGCCCCTTGGGACTCGCCATACATTCCCCTTGAGCGGGCGGCGCCATGGGCGCCGCCTCCACTCGAAATCAGACGCGGCGACGCTTCGGCGGCCGGCAGCCATTGTGCGGGATCGGCGTCACGTCGCGGATCGACGTCACGGCCAGGCCCACCGCCTGCAGCGCGCGCAGCGCCGACTCACGCCCCGAGCCGGGACCGCGCACCAGGATCTCGATCGTGCGCATGCCATGCTCCATCGCCTTGCGACCGGCACCTTCGGCGGCCATCTGCGCGGCGAACGGGGTCGACTTGCGCGATCCCTTGAAGCCCTGCTGGCCCGACGACGACCAGGCAATGGCGTTGCCCTGGGCGTCGGTGATGGTGACGATCGTATTGTTGAACGAGGCGTTCACGTGGGCGACGCCGGCGATGATGTTCTTGCGTTCCTTGCGACGGGGACGCGCGGCGCCGGTGGCGGCTGCAGCTTTGGCCATGACCGAGATCCCTTCTTACTTCGTCACTTTTTTCTTGCCGGCGATCGGCTTCGCCGGGCCCTTGCGGGTCCGCGCATTGGTATGCGTGCGCTGGCCATGGACCGGCAGGCCGCGCCGATGACGCAGACCGCGATAGCAGGCGAGGTCCATCAGACGCTTGATGTTCATCGCCACTTCGCGCCGCAGGTCGCCCTCGACCGTGTAGTCCCGGTCGATGGCCTCGCGAATGCGAATGACCTCGTCGTCGCTCAGCGTATTCACGCGGCGCGACTCGTCGATCCCAACTTTTCCACAGATCTCCTTGGCTTTCGCCGCACCGATCCCATGGATGTACTGAAGCCCGATCACGACACGCTTGGCGGTCGGAATGTTCACACCGGCTATACGAGCCAAAGTCCCAACTCCTTCAAAGACTTATGGCGCGCTCGCGCGCGCCCGTCACATGTTCCGCTGGCCCCGGAAAAGCGCGCGATTATATGTATCCGCACCCCCGAGTCAATGGAACTCACCCTTGTCAAGTCCCCGCCAGAACACCCGTGAGCTGGCGGTAAACCTCGTCCATCGCGGCCATCCCGTCGACCTTCCGCAGCACCCCGCGGGCGCTGTAGTAGGGCAACAAGGGCTCGGTCTGAGCCCTGTAGGCAGCCATACGAGTCTTCATGGTCTCTGCATTGTCGTCCTTGCGGCGAGTGAACTCCGTCGACCCGCAGACGTCGCAGACCCCATCGACCTTCGGCCGCTTGAACTTGTCGTGGTAGCCCGCCCCGCACTTGGCGCAGGAGAAACGGCCGACGATGCGCTCAGTCAGAGCCTTCTCGTCGACTTCCATCTCGATCACCCGGTCGAGCTCCTTGCCCGACTCGGCCAGCATCTTGTCCAACGCCTTGGCCTGAGCTTCGGTCCTCGGAAAACCGTCCAGGATGAAGCCCTTGGCGCAGTCCGGCTGGGCGATGCGGTCGCGGATCAGGCCCACCATCAGCTCGTCGGGAACGAGTTCGCCCCGCTCCATGATGCCCTTGGCCGTCTGGCCCAGTTCGCTACCCGAGGCGACGGCCGCCCGAAGCATGTCGCCGGTGGAAAGCTGGATCAGCCCCCGCTCCTGCTGCAGACGCTGAGCCTGGGTACCCTTGCCGGCCCCCGGCGGTCCGAGAAGAATGATGTTCATCGGCCCTTGCCCCGCAGCCGGGCCTTCTTGATGAGGCCCTCATATTGGTGGGCGAGCAGATGCGCCTGCACCTGCGTCACCGTGTCGAGTGTAACGGACACCACGATCAGGAGGCTGGTGCCGCCGAAGTAGAAGGGCACGCCACCGCGGGCAATGAGAAGCTCCGGCAGAATACAGACAGCGGAAAGATAGAGCGCGCCGATCACCGTGAGCCGGTTCAGGATGTACTCGAGATACTCCGCGGTGTTCTTGCCCGGACGGATCCCGGGAATGAAGCCGCCGTTCTTCTTCAGATTGTCGGCCGTGTCGGTCGGATTGAACACGACGGTCGTGTAGAAGAAGCAGAAGAAGACGATCAGGCCGATATAGGCGATCAGATAGGCCGGCTGGCCATGACCGAGATGGGTCGCGAACCATTGGATCCAGCCCGGCTCACCCGTCCCCTGAAACGACGCGATGGTTGCCGGAAACAGCAGCAGCGACGAGGCGAAGATCGGCGGAATAACGCCGGCCGTGTTGATCTTAAGGGGCAGGTGCGAGGCCTCGCCGCCATACATGCGGTTGCCGACCTGGCGCTTGGGATACTGGACGACAATGCGTCTTTGCGCGGTCTCGACGAAGACGACCACCGCCACGACCAGAACGACACCGATGATCAGTGCGATGATGAACAGCGCCGACAGCGCGCCGGTGCGGCCGAGTTCGAGGGTCTGAACCAATGCATCCGGCAGAGCTGCCACGA
>Ga0209066_10007491_pt1 | contig 10795 bp, 8 predicted proteins | sample All_14_2_FD_187198 | JGI IMG/M metagenome (GOLD analysis project Ga0209066, IMG submission 187198) | Freshwater microbial communities in response to fracking from Pennsylvania, USA - Allegheny Zone_MetaG_DW_15 (SPAdes) (version 2) ... | reverse complement strand
CGCCAGCGGCCTTCTCCTTGTCGCCCACGACCAGGATGTACGGCAGCTTTTGCAACGCGTGCTCCCGTATTTTATACGTGATTTTCTCGTTGCGCAGGTCTGTTTCGACCCTAAGCCCTTGTTTTTGCAGCGATTTCGCCACTTCCTGGACGTAATCGGCCTGTGCATCGGTGATCCCGGCCACCACCACCTGCACCGGCGCCAGCCAGACCGGCAACGCGCCGGCGTGCTGCTCGATCAGGATGCCGATGAAGCGTTCCAGGCTGCCGACGATGGCGCGGTGCAGCATCAGCGGGCGGTGGCGGCCGCCGTCCTCGCCCACGAAGTCGGCATCCAGGCGCTCGGGCAGGTTCGGGTCGATCTGGATCGTGCCGCACTGCCAGGGCCGGCCCAGCGCGTCCTTGAGCGTGTACTCGATCTTCGGGCCATAGAAGGCCCCCTCGCCCGGCAGGTACTCGAACTCGCAGTCCGAAGCCTTCAGGCCGTTGGCCAGCGCGGCCTCGGCGCGGTCCCAGCTTTCCTCCGTGCCGATGCGCTTTTCCGGACGGGTGGAGAGCTTGTAGATGATGTCCGTGAAGCCGAAGTCCTTGTAGACCTTTTGCAGCAGCTGCGTGAAGGCCACCACCTCGGATTCGATCTGGTCTTCGGTGCAGAAAATGTGGCCGTCGTCCTGCGTGAAAGCGCGCACCCGCATGATGCCGTGCAGGCCGCCGGTGGGTTCGTTACGGTGGCAGGCACCGAACTCGCCGTAGCGCAGCGGCAGGTCGCGGTAGCTCTTGATGCCCTGCTTGAAGATCAGGATGTGGCCGGGGCAGTTCATCGGCTTGAGCGCGTAGTCGCGCTTTTCCGATTCGGTGGTGAACATGTTCTCGCGGTACTTGTCCCAGTGGCCGGTTTTCTCCCACAGCGACTTGTCCAGGATCTGTGGTCCCTTGACCTCCTGGTAGCCGTTCTCGCGGTAGACGCGGCGCATGTACTGCTCCACCTCCTGCCACACCGTCCAGCCCTTGGGGTGCCAGAACACGGTGCCGGGCGAATGCTCGTCGATGTGGAACAGGTCGAGCTCGCGGCCGATCTTGCGGTGGTCGCGCTTCTCGGCCTCCTCCAGCATGGTCAGGTACTGCTGCAGGTCTTCCTTGCTGGCCCAGGCCGTGCCGTAGATGCGCTGGAGCATCTCGTTGCGGTGGTCGCCGCGCCAGTAGGCACCGGCCACCTTCATCAGCTTGAAGTGCTTGAGCTTGCCGGTGCTGGGCACGTGCGGGCCGCGGCACAGGTCCTCGAAGGCGCCTTCACGGTAGAGCGAGACATCCTCGTTGCTCGGGATGCTGCCGATGATCTCGGCCTTGTAGTGCTCACCCAGACCCTTGAAATAGGCCACTGCCTCGTCGCGCGGCAACACGCGGCGCACCACCGGCTCGTCCTTGCTGGCCAACTCGGCCATCTTCTTTTCGATGGCCGCCAGGTCCTCGGGCGTGAAGGGGCGCTTGTATGAGAAGTCGTAGTAGAAGCCGTGCTCGATCACCGGGCCGATGGTGACCTGCGCCTCCGGGTACAGCGCCTTGACGGCGTAGGCCAGCAGGTGGGCGGTCGAGTGGCGGATCAGTTCCAGGCCGTCGGCGTCCTTGGCGGTGACGATGGCCAGCGGTGCGTCCTCGCGGATGACGAAGCTGGTGTCCACCAGCTGGCCGTTGACCTTGCCGCCCAGGGCGGCCTTGGCCAGGCCAGCGCCAATGGAGGCGGCGACTTCGGCCACCGTCACCGGGCCGGGAAACTGTCGCTGGGAACCGTCGGGAAGCGTGATGTTGGGCATGGGGTCGGGTCCGAAAACAAAAAAGCGCGGCAGGGGCCGCGCTTGAGTGGGGAAGCAGAAAGAAAGGATTCCGGGCAGGCGCGAACTGCAGGCCTCAGCGGGCCGTGAAGAAGATCTCCGTGGGAGTTCGCGGTGTCATAACCAGATTGCCTTTCTCGCTCTTATGCAGATGGAACCTTGAGATTTTCCCACAAAAAAGCCACCCCGAGGGGTGGCTTGCTGTCTCCTCGGCCTCTTCGGGCCACGGATCCGGAGGTCGATCAGTGGAACTGCTCTTCTTCGGTCGAGCCGGTCAGGGCCTTCACGGAGGAGGAACCGCCCTGGATCACGGTGGTCACATCGTCGAAGTAGCCGGCGCCGACTTCCTGCTGGTGCGACACGAAGGTGTAACCCTTTTCGCGGGCAGCGAATTCGGGCTCCTGCACCATGTTGGTGTAGTGCTTCATGCCTTCGCCACGGGCGTAGGCGTGGGCGAACTGGAAGGTGTTGAACCAGTTGATGTGGATACCGGCCAGCGTGATGAACTGGTACTTGTAGCCCAGGGCCGACAGCTCTTCCTGGAAGGAAGCGATCTGGCTGTCGTTGAGGTTCTTCTTCCAGTTGAAGGACGGCGAGCAGTTGTAGCTCAGCAGCTTGCCGGGGCACGAAGCGTGCACGGCCTGGGCGAATTCACGGGCGAAGCCGATGTCGGGCACGCCGGTCTCGCACCACACCAGGTCGGCGTAGGGGGCGTAGGCCACGCCGCGGCTGATGGCCTGCTCCAGACCGTTCTTGACGCGATAGAAACCTTCCTGGGTGCGCTCACCGGTCAGGAACGGCTTGTCGTTGGCGTCGTGGTCGCTGGTGATCAGGTTGGCGGCTTCGGCGTCGGTGCGGGCCAGCACGATGGTGGGCACGCCCATCACGTCGGCGGCGAAACGGGCAGCGATCAGCTTTTCCACGGCTTCTTGCGTCGGCACGAGCACCTTGCCACCCATGTGGCCGCACTTCTTCACAGCAGCCAGCTGGTCTTCGAAGTGAACGCCAGCGGCACCGGCGGCGATCATGTTCTTCATCAGTTCGAAGGCGTTGAGCACGCCGCCGAAACCGGCTTCCGCGTCAGCGACGATGGGCAGGAAGTAGTCGATGAACTCGGCGGAACCCGGCTCGATGCCACGGCTCCACTGGATTTCGTCGGCGCGCTTGAAGGTGTTGTTGATGCGGCGGACCATGGTGGGCACCGAGTCGTAGGCGTACAGCGACTGGTCGGGGTACATGGTTTCGCTGGTGTTGCCGTCGGCGGCGACCTGCCAGCCCGACAGGTACACGGCTTCCAGACCGGCCTTGGCCTGCTGCATGGCCTGACCGGCGGTGATGGCGCCGAAGGCGTTCACGTAGCCCTTCTTGGCGCCGCCGTTGACCTTCTCCCACAGCTTCTCGGCACCGCGCTGGGCCAGGGTGTACTCGGGCTGCATGGAACCGCGCAGACGCACCACGTCAGCGGCGGAGTAACCGCGCTTGACCAGCTTCCAGCGGGGGTTGGTTGCCCAGTCTTTTTCCAGGGCTTCGATTTGCTGTTGACGGCTCAGTTGCGCATTCAGGGCTTTGGTCATGGGATCGCTCCGTGAGGTTGAGAGAAAGTTTGCCGGCCACGCACCAAGGTGCTGTCCGATGGGTGAACTTTAAGTCTTATAGAAGACTTTTGGAAGCTCTTATGTCTTATAGAAGACAAAATTTTTTCCTTAATAAATTCAATGACATTTGAGTTCATTTTCTCAATGCGGAACAAAATCTCTTGGATTGAGAAAATTTTGCGCGGCGCAACATCATTGAATTTCACAATAAGAAAATCAACTCTCTCATCCCGGAAACCACCCCGCGATACGGCCACCACAGAGCGCAAGGGAGCTTGAGGCATGATGCTGGCCCATGCCGTCCGCCCCCAATACCGCCGCCCCTCGCTGGCTCGCCTACGCCAGCCTGGCGCTGAGCATGTCGCTCGTGGGCAGCTATGTTGCCCTTTCCAAGCCGCTGGTGGCGGTGTTCCCGGTGTTCCTGCTGGCCTGGCTGCGCTTTGGCATCGGCGGGCTCGCCATGGCCGGCTGGCTGCGCCGCCCGGCCGACGAACCGCCGATCACGCCACACACCCGGCGCCTGCTGTTCCTGGAGTCCTTCCTGGGCAACTTCCTGTTCTCCATCTGCATGCTGTTCGGTGTGCGCCTGACCACCGCCGTGGCTGCGGGGGTGGTGATGTCGGCGATTCCTGCCGTGGTCGCCATCCTGAGCGCCCTCTTCCTGAAAGAACGCATCGGGCGGCGCACCGCGGCCGCCATCGCCTGTGCGGCGCTGGGCATCGGCCTGTTTTCGCTTCAGAAACCGGCACACCCGAGTGGCGCGACCGCCGAAGGCAGCTTCCTGGGCCTGCCGCTCGCGCTCTGGGGCAACCTGCTGGTGTTCGCCGCCGTGGTGTGCGAGGCCTCCTACGTGGTGATCGGCAAGCGCCTGACCGAGGGCCTGGGCCCCAAGCGGATCTCGGCCATCATCAACCTCTGGGGCTTCGCCCTGGTCACACCCGCAGGCATCTGGATGGCCCTGTCCTTCGACTTCCCCGCGGTGACGCCCGGCCTGTGGCTGCTGCTGGTGTTCTACGCCCTGGCGGCCAGCATGTGGACCGTGTGGCTGTGGATGACCGGCCTGAAGACGGTGCCGGCCTCGCGCGCCGGGGTGTTCACCGTCATGCTGCCGGTCAGCGCCGCGGCGGTCGGCGTGCTGTTCATGGGCGAAGCCCTCACGCCGCTGCAATTGCTGGCCTTCGCCATTGCCCTGCTGGGCCTGGTACTGGCCACCCTGCCCGGCCGCCAAGCCGTGGCAGCCGGCTGAAACAGCCGGCGGCGCCCGGCCCTACACCTACAGGCAGAACAGGCCACTCGGTTGGGTGATGCCCATCCAGAGCGCCCAGCCGGAGGTCAGCGCAAGGGCGAGGCCGGCCAGGCGGATCGCCCAGGCACCGGACTGCCCCCCGCGCAGGCGCAGCAGCAGCCAGGGGCCGGCGGTCAGCGAAATCGAGGTGCCAGCCGAGAACAGGGCCATGATGAGGGCGCCATCCCAGGCGCTGGCCGAGAGCGAAGCCACCAGCAGCGCCGAATACAGCAGCCCGCAGGGCATCAGCGCCCAGGCCACGCCCAACACCAGGGGCGCCCGGGCACCCAGTCGGGTGAGCGTGGGACGCGCCCGCCGCCAGACCGATTGCGCCAGATTGTCCAGCCAGGCCGGCTGACGGGCCTGCCACAGCAGGGAGAGCCCCAGCAGAAAGGCCGCCACATGGAACATGGTCCAGAGCGGGCGCACCACCTGCGTGTTGGTGCCCAGCCAGGCCAGGCCCTGCACCGAGCCAGCCGCGAAGGCACCGAACAGGGCGTAGCCCGCCATGCGGCTGAGCTGGAAGGTCCACAGGGCGCGGGTGCTGCGTTCGCCCGCCGCGCGGCTGATGCCCGCACAGGCGGCGCCGCACATGGCCACGCAGTGCGGTCCGCCGACCAGGCCCATGAACAGGGCCGTCATCGCCATCGAAGTCTGCATGGGCGGGACTCTACCAGCGCACCGGCGCCCTGCGGCGAGCAGGGCTGTCGCCGGTGGCGTGGTGGATCAGATGATCTTGGAAAAACGTGCGCGGTCGATGTCGACCTGCAGGTATTTGTCGAACACCATGGCAATGGCGCGCACCAGGTACCAGCCGGTGGCGGTGACCTGCACCCCCTGGTCGTCGATGGCCACCAGCCCGTGCTCGGCCAGACCGGACAGGGTGTCCAGTTCCTTGGCGAAGTAGGACTTGAAATCGATCAGGTGGCCGAGCTCGATGGACTCGAACTGCAACGCCCCCTGGCACATGATGGACATGATGACCGAGCGGCGCAACAGGTCGTCGCGCGTGAGCGCCAGACCGCGCACGATGGGCAGCCGGCCCTGGTCGAGCGCGTCGTAGTAGTCTTCCAGTGTCTTGGCGTTCTGGCTGTAGGTCGCGCCGATGCGGCCGATGGCGGACACGCCCAGCGCGATCAGGTCGCAGTCGGGCTGGGTGCTGTAGCCCTGGAAGTTGCGGTGCAGGCGGCCCTGGCGCTTGGCCACGGCCAGCGCATCGGTGGGCAGGGCGAAGTGGTCCATGCCCACATACACGTAGCCGGCGTCGCTCATCGCGTCCAGGGACATGGACAGCATGGACAGTTTGTCGCCCGGGCTGGGCAGTTCGGCAGAGATGATGCGCCGCTGCGGCTTGAAGCGCGCGGGCAGGTGGGCATAGGCGTACAGCGCGATGCGGTCCGGCCGCAACTGGTTCACCTGGGCCAGGGTACGGGCAAAACTCTCGGGGGTCTGGAGCGGCAGGCCGTAGATCAGGTCCACGTTGACCGACTCGAAGCCGATCTTGCGCGCGGTCTCGACCAGGGCGAACACCTGGTCGGCCGGCTGCACGCGGTGCACCGCCTTCTGCACGGCAGGGTCGAAGTCCTGCACGCCGAAGCTCAGCCGGTTGAACCCCAGGCGCGCCAAGGTCTGCAGGCGCTGGTCGGTGACGGTGCGGGGATCGACCTCGATCGAGTACTCGCCGCCGGGCACCAGGGTGAAGTTGCGCCGCAGCATGGTCATCAGGTCTTCCAGCTCGGCGTCTGAGAGGAAGGTCGGGGTCCCGCCGCCCAGGTGCAACTGCGACACGCTGTGCCCCTTGCCGAAGTGCTGCACCTGCAGTTCGACCTCGCGGGAGAGGTAGCGCAGGTATTCGGCAGCCCGCTCGTGGTGCTTGGTGATGACCTTGTTGCAGGCACAGTAATAGCAGACCGATTCGCAGAACGGGATGTGCACGTACAGCGACAGCGGCAGCGCCATGGAACCGGCGCGGCGCTGTTCAAGGGCCTGGATGTAGTCGGCCTCACCGAAAGCTTCGACGAAGCGGTCGGCGGTCGGATAGGACGTGTAGCGCGGGCCCGGGATATCGAAGCGCCTGAGCAGATCGTCGGAAATGGCGTGGCTCACAAACAGTTCTCCAGTTCTGGAGGCTGACTGTGCCCCAGGCCTGGCCCCGGGCCCTTGATCTTCATCAAGCCGGCACGTCGGGCCCGGCCGCTTCCCCATCCAGCCAACGCGTGCTGGCAGGGTTTTCTCGACACCGCCTTGGTGCATGCGTTAAGCTTGCGACGGATTTTTGGATAATTTATGGACGTTCAAAGCATCAAAGTCGCTTGCTCGAGCTGCAATCTGCGCGAGTTGTGCCTGCCCATGGGCCTCAACCCGGACGAGATGACCAAGCTGGACAACGTCATTTCCACCCGCCGCCGCATCAAGCGAGGCAGCGCCCTGTTCAACACCGGTGACAAGTTCACCTCGCTCTACGCGGTGCGCTCGGGCTTCTTCAAGACCTGCGTCACCACCGCCGATGGCCGCGACCAGGTCACCGGGTTCCAGATGACGGGCGAAATCATCGGCCTGGACGGCATCGTCAGTGACCGTCACTCCTGCGACGCCATCGCCCTGGAGGATGCCGAAGTCTGCGTGATGCCCTTCGATCAGGTCGAAGAACTCTCGCGCGAGTTCACCACGTTGCAGCACCATGTGCACAAGATCATGAGCCGCGAGATCGTGCGGGACCACTCGGTGATGCTTCTGCTGGGCAGCATGCGGGCCGAAGAACGGCTGGCGGCCTTTCTGCTGAACCTGGTGCAGCGCCTGCACGCACGTGGCTTCTCGCAGTCCGAACTCATTCTGCGCATGACGCGGGAAGAGATCGGCAGCTACCTGGGCATGAAGCTTGAGACCGTCAGCCGCACCTTCTCGAAGTTCGTCGAGGAAGGCACCATCGAGGTCAAGCAGCGCTACGTGCACATCAAGAACACCGAAGCGCTCCGACTGATCGTCAACCCCAACACCTGCCGCTGAACGCGGCCCCCGCTCAGCAACAGGGTCCGTTGCGCGAGCAGTCAGCCGGGCGCTGGTCCGCAGGCACCGGACAACGGTTCACCTCGAACGGGGAGACGGACAACAGGGTCGTCAACGCGCTCGAGGCCATGGTCACGATCCAGAAGACGAAAAACGCCAGCGTGTAGACCGCCTGACGCGACAGGGGCAAGGCACTGCCGAACCAGTGCAGGTCGCTGGGATCAACCAGCGCAAAAACGATCATCTCCAGCACCGCGGCCACCAGAAAGGCGGGCCAGGCGATCCACATCCATCGTTGGGCTGTCATCTTGTCTCTCCTTGCTCTGGGTCTTGTGTTCGATGACTGAAGCGGGCCTCCCCTGCACCCGGGTGCGGCCCTACTTGTCGCCCGGAACCAGGGGCGAGGCCGCGTGGTTGCGGGCCTGCGCGGCAGGTTGCAGTTTCGCCAGCGCGTCGGCCCTTGCCTGTCCTTCGAGCGCCTGCGCCGCCTGCAGATCCCGTTCGTAGTCCGCCTTGTTCAGCACCGGGTCTGGGTTGCTGATGGCAATGAACGCGGTGGCAATGCCAGCCACCACCACCGCCAGCGGACCGCCGACCACCAGCCACATTTCGGGCACACGCCACCAGGCCACCGGCCGGGACCGGCCTGAAACGTCTTGCGCTGATGCACTCATGAATTCACTCCGTACGCCTTGACAGCGAAGAACAGTTTATCGGGGAACCAGGAAAGCCGCCTTCTCGGAAACCTGGTCCGGATCGTCGGCCATCGAGCGCACTTCAAAATGGATCGGATGGGAACCGGGCGCGGCGCTGTTGGGCGGAATCTGCACCCGAACGACCGCCGAGCGGACTTCAGTCGGCAGCACCTCGATCTCGCTGTCGCCGGCAATGCCGATGCCCTCAAGCCCGGTGACGGTGATGCGGTAGCGCTGGCGCGCCTCTGTGGCGTTCATGATGTGCAGGCGGAACACGTTCTCGATCCGGCCCTGTTCGACCATGCGCGCCAGCGTGCCACGGTCGCGGATGACGTCGACCTTGAGCGGGGTGCGCAGGAAGAGGCTCACGAACACGGCCAGCGTGATCAGTCCGAGGATGGCGGTGTACACCAGGACCCGGGGCCTGAAGGCATGGCGGATCATTTCCTGCCGGCTCCACCCTTTGGCCATGCCGTTCTGGGTGGAGTACTTGACCAGGCCGCGCGGGTAGCCGACCTTGTCCATGACCTCGTCGCAGACATCAATGCAGGCGCCGCACCCGATGCACTCGTATTGCAACCCGTTGCGGATGTCGATGCCGGTCGGGCAGACCTGCACACACAGGGTGCAGTCGACGCAAGCCCCCAGGCCCAACGCTTTCGGGTCGGCCTTCTTGGAACGCGCACCCCGGGGCTCGCCACGGGCTGCGTCGTAGGTGACGATCATCGTGTCCTTGTCGAACATCGCGCTCTGGAAGCGCGCATACGGACACATGTACTTGCAGACCTGCTCGCGCATGAAGCCGGCGTTGCCGTAGGTGGCAAATCCGTAGAAGAAAATCCAGAAGGTCTGCCAGGGCCCGAGCGAACCGGCCAGGGACACCACGGCCAGTTCACGGATGGGCGTGAAGTAGCCGACAAAGGTGAAACCGGTCCACAGTGCGAACAGCACCCACAGCAGGTGCTTGAGACCACGCTTGCCGAACTTCTGCGCGCTCATCGCCGACTCGTCGAGCCGGATGCGCGCGGACCGGTCGCCCTCGACCTTTTTCTCGATCCACAGGAAGATTTCGGTGTAGACCGTCTGCGGACAGGCATAGCCACACCAGAGGCGCCCGGCGATGGCAGTGAACAGGAACAGGGCCAGTGCCGAGATGACCAGCAGCCCGGTGAGGTAGATGAAGTCCTGCGGGTAGAGGACCAGGCCGAAAATGTAAAAGCGGCGCGCTTCGAGATCGAAGAGCACCGCCTGACGGGCGTTCCACTCCAGCCAGGGCAATCCGTAGAACACGATCTGGGTGACCCAGACCATGAGCCAGCGCCACTTGGTGAACAGGCCGAAAACCGAGCGGGGATGGATCTTCTTGCGCGAGGCGTAGAGGGAGATCATCACCTCATCATCCGCCGGCACACCCTTGGGGATGTCCGCGGCGGCGGCGACGGTCGTCAGATTCGGGGGCGGGGCGTCGTTGCGGGAAGAACTCACGGATGACCTGACTGGGTGGAAATGGGTGGCATGACCTTCATCATGCCACCACGTTCACTGCTGGGCGCCGGGCTTGTTGGACAGGCCCCAGACGTAGGACGCGAGCACGTTGATCTGGGCTTCGTTGAGCAGCGCGGCCTGGGCCGGCATCTGGTTGTTGAAACCGTTGTTCACCGCGCGGATGATCGCGTCTTCACCCCAGCCGTGCAGCCAGACACCGTCGGTCAGGTTGGGCGCACCCATGGCCTGCATGCCCTTGGCATCCGGACCGTGGCAGGCCGCGCAGGCGGCGAACTTCGCCTTGCCCTGGCTGGCGCGAACGGCGTCGTGCGGGCTGCCCGAAAGGCTGAGCACGTAGTTGGCGACATCGCGAACCTCTTCGGCAGTGCCGACAGCGGCGGCCATCGGGGGCATCACGCCCGCACGGCCCTGAGCGATCGTGGTCTTGATGTAGGCATGGCCGGAGCCGCCCAGCCAGTCACCGTCGGTGAGGTTGGGGAAGGACTTGGCGCCGCGCGCGTCGGAACCGTGGCACTGGGCGCAGTAGTTCATGAACAGGCGCTCGCCGATGGCCATGGCCTGGGCGTCGGCGGCGATGTCCTCGGGCTTCATGCCGTTGTATTTGGCATAGATCGGGGCGATCGCCTCTTCCACCTTCTGGACTTCAGCGGCGTGCTGACCCTGCGAGGACCAGCCCAGCGCACCCTGGAAGCGGCCGAACATGGGGTAGAGGGCACCGTAGACCAAGCCGAAGATCACGGTGATGATGAACAGATAGACCCACCACTTGGGCAGGGGGTTGTTCATCTCCCGCAGGTCGCCGTCCCAGACGTGCCCGGTGGTGTTGTCATGGTGGGTGGCCGCCTTGGTCGTCCCGCTGATGTACAGCAGCACCGCGCAG
>Ga0209066_10007489_pt1 | contig 10797 bp, 9 predicted proteins | sample All_14_2_FD_187198 | JGI IMG/M metagenome (GOLD analysis project Ga0209066, IMG submission 187198) | Freshwater microbial communities in response to fracking from Pennsylvania, USA - Allegheny Zone_MetaG_DW_15 (SPAdes) (version 2) ... | reverse complement strand
TTATTATTAACAATAAGGATAGTCTTTTATACCACTCATTGGGGTTTGTTATCGCCGTTCTGTGGATGCTTATTCTTGGTAATATTATTGTAAAGAAGATTAGCAAACTAAAGAGCCAAATTGACGCAGGGTAGGTAAACATACCCATTTCCCATGGGTCTACCTTTAGCAGCTATAGTATCTGGAATCTGTCCGTCCCCGTTGGCCGTAGTCTTCTTGATGCAGCCCAATAAAACAGCTCGGCGTATGCCCGTTAGCCGTAGTCTTCCCGCAGCAGCCCAATAGATAAGCTCGGCGTATGTCTCTGACTACGTCGTAGCAGAAGCAAATCTCCTGATTTGTGTATTGGTTGTTGTTCGTCTGAAGACCAACAACAACCAATACGGGTACAGTCTCTGTTTCGGATCTTGCGCTGGGCTGCCTCGCTGTCCGGCCGCATCACATGAAGTCAGTTTGGTGTAACCCAGCAGCTGCATCTGGCCATACCCCACCGGGAGGGCTCCTTCACTATAGCGCTGGTAGATACTGCCAATGGCGGTAATACGGTGCTGGATGTAAAGCAGGTAGCTACCAGCGCCACTGCCGATACCATTACATTCGACTTTAAGCCGCTATCGCGCAAAATACTGATACTGGACACCTCCGTATTGGGTGGTACTGGCAATAACTATATAATTGGTATGATGCATCATGACAAGTAAAAAAGTCCGTGACCTTTCAGTAACGGACTTCTATTTTTGATGACAACGGTTCACAAAAAACTACTCTTCTTCCACTGGTACATTTTCTGTTCCATCTTGTGTGCCGAGAATAAAATCTATTGCCTTAATAGACAATGTGCAGGCTGTAAATATCAGGTATTTGTTTTTTTCTAACTCTACGGCCCAATCCGCAGCATTGAGCCCAGCATATTCTACGACCTTTTCAATGCCGGAAAATGATTGCAAGTACCCAGTGGCAATCTCGGCAACAAGTTCTTCCAATGAACATGAAGGGTAGCCCAGTTCTGTCATCTGCACCAGGCCCATCCTATCGAGCCGCGTGCAATGTCCTGTACTGTGCGTAAGAAGATGCAGGAGTGTCACATAATATTCTTCATCGGTGCTATAAGTAGTCCTTTTAGGCATATTCACAATATCCGATACCGGATTATAGTATGCCTTTGGCTCCTTATGTTTAATGCCCGGTCTGTTGGGCATTGCAGCCACTATGCGCTCACATGTAGCTATAGGGTCTGTATATACTGACTGTTCAGACAAATGCTCAGGAGATATACCTGCGCATTGCGATACATTATACACCTTGTAATAGCCAAGAGCTCCGGTTTTCTTGTCTGTACCGCTCACTGCATCTTTGCTGTTCCAGTAGGCAACTGTATGCGGTTTCTCATTTGGCAAGATAGATGCGCCGATAGTCGCAAGTTGATTTTCTGTCAGAAAGAGATTCTTCTCGTACTCCATCATTCCCAGCAATATGGCATTTATGCCTTTGTACTGCTTTTTTGAAATGAGGTTTGTTGGTAGTCCTCCTTTCTGCCATGATACCCGCCATGGGATTATACCATTCTTCAGTTGTTCCAGCATACGGTCATTGATAATACTGTAGACATCGTTTCTGCTCCCTTTTTGAGCAGTAGCTTGTTTTTCCATTGTTGTTGATTGTTTTGTTAAAGAATCATTTGTCATTTTAACTGTATAGGTATTAAGAGCATGCTGAAAGGGGGAAGAATATGCCGAAAACGGCAAATCCATGTAATGAAAAAAGCAACCGTATTACCGGTTGCTTAGAATAGAGAGAGCTGCGAGCCTCCTTTATGCACTTCGCCCAAAGCAGATGGCAATAGAATCTCACGCTGTGCTGCTTTCTTCTTTCGTTCAAGGCTATTGCGGTATTGATGCCACAATGGAGACTGTTCCTTTTGCGCTATCCTGAAAACGCCAAAGGGCAAAAACGATATCCGGTAACTGAATCGGAAGTCATCCGGATGTAATGCATCTGCACACATTACCTCGCTGCCAAACATACCGTTTAGGAACAGGTTAATAGCAGCCATTTGAACACAGGTTGCATCTATATCTATACCAAAGTACAAATGCTGCTTACCGATCGTTTTTGCACCAGCAAGTAACATTCTGCCACTACCGCAGGTAGGGTCAAGAATGTGCTTGCGGGCATTGTCTCCCTGACTCTCTCCTGCAAGACTCTGTGCCATGAACATACAGATTTGCCAGGGCGTAAAGAACTGCCCGGCATTTTTTCTGCAAAAATTCTGTTCATAGAAATCACCAAGAACATCATTGCCATCTTTAAGACGATCTTCCATCTCACCAACAAGGCAAGTAAGCATTTGTGGAAAGAGATGTACATCAGGCTTCTGATATCGTGCTACCGTCTCCAGATATAGTTCTTCCTCATACGATTTGCCGGTTATTGGGTTCTGGGAGAAGGCACAAAGGGTCATAGTTAAAAAATCGTTGAAGACAGAGCGTAGGTCATACTTGTAGCCAAACGATTGCATCAAACTTGCAAAGGTTTCTTTTTTGTTTTTCATGGTACGTTTTCTTTTTAGCATACCAGATGGCTGTAAAAAAAGAACACGAAAAACTTGCCTAATGCGGTAAGAATAATGGCTTAATCTGAAATTCGCATTTGCTCTATCACCTTGAATATCTGGAGTGCCACCTGTGGCACGATGGCATTCCCATACATCTTTATTGTTTCCCGTCTCCACTTCGAAACGGAAATTCCGCCCAATTCACAGGGAAGCCCATCATCTCCCCGACAAACCGGGGATTGAGTTGGCCAGTTTCTCCAATAGCCACTGCAACGTAGTCGGGTAAACTGTTTGATTTGCCTCTGCCAACCTCTTGCAGCTTCTCTGGTGTTCTTGCTCCTTTCCAGTCTCGTGCTGTTGGTGTGGGCAACAAACCATACTCTATACCTTCGGTGCGGAGCACCGACACCGCAAGCTGGAAGTACAAACGCTTGTACTTCGTATCCTGCAGTTTCCAGGTCAGCATGCACCTGTTCGAAGACCATCCCCTCATTCCAACTAATAATTCCGTAAACATTTTCAGCGATGACCCATGTTGGCTGGATTTCCTGTATGACTCTAAGCATGTCAGGCCAGAGATATCTGTTATCATCCGTGCCTTTTCGCTTTCCTGCCTCGCTAAATGGCTGACATGGGAACCCTCCAGTGAGTATGTCAATTTTCCCTTTGAATTGTTTGGCATTGAATTCTCTGATGTTATTAATGCTCTGTGCATCGGGCCAGTAATGGTTGAGGATACGATTGCAAAAGGGATCAATCTCACAGTGAAAGATATTGTTCCATCCCATCAATCCCGCTGCGAGGTCGAAACCTCCACCGCCTGAGAAAAGGCTTCCATGGTTCATAATTTTTGAGAAAGCATATGCGTAGCAGCAACAGCTTCGAATAGCTTGTAGTAATACTTGTTGATATTTGCTTCTTCCTTTCCGTACTCAGGCAAAAGCTCTGTATAGGACTCCACGATAATGTGCGTGAGATTGACTCTAAAATTGCTGTCATCATTACAGAATACATGCTTCATGTCAGAGAGCGTATAGTAGACAGGTTTACCGACAGTGTTTTCGCATAGGACATTAAGTGCACCAAGCAATTGAGTAAAGCCTGGCGATGCCGGTAATCTGTCAGGTACTTTTACTGCAATATCAGTTACACGGTATCGGTTTATAATATCTTCCAATACAGCAAGAATTGATTGCAATTTATCCTGTGACCATTTCCCTTGAAAGGATCGTAACTGGTGGTGGATAAGAACCTTATCTTGCAGAACAGCAAGCCCGATGAATCGGGTCCCCGGATTAATCCCGAGTATTGTAACGACCTTCATGTTGCTTGATTAGATAAGTAAATAATGCCCCCCTTGTCTTACGTATCTGAGCTGCTGGAATGCTCATAACTCGTTTGAGTTTACCCCGAAGAAATGATTCTGAGTATTGCAATACCAAGTCTCGATAAAATGGTAGGGCATCCTGGTCGCTTAATGTATCGGCTAGCTCTTGTGCTAACATTTCATTTTTTGATTGAGTCATAAATAATTTAGCCGTTATTGGTAATTCAAGTGGATAAACAGACACTTGATTGTGGATTAATCTTCTCGGCGAGCGATATTTATTTATCTAATAAATAAATCGACGAATCGAAGAAGCATCCCGAAACTGGCACGGGAACAAGCTTGCCAATAATGATTTTGCCGAAGATTTGTCTTTATGGATCTCTGTTTGATGGCTTCTCTTTCAGCTTTTCTTGTGGAAATAACTCCCGCTGGTATTCCTTGCCAAGATGATAATACAGTTCATTTACCAGGGTCTTGTATAAGATGGAAAGCTTTAAGAGGTTCTCTGTACTCGGCATGGTTGCGCCTCGTTCCCAACGTGATATCATGCTTGTACTATTAAGTCGTAGCAGTGACATGACATCTCTTTGGCTATACCCCATGAGCCTGCGGAACTTTCGCAAACTATTAAGAATGTTTTTTCTTCGTGCTGCCATTCATACCTAGCATACCAATCCTCCGGATAACTGACAGAGGGGAGAATTAGCCTCAATCAGTAATAATCTTAACATCAAAAAAAGTGAAGTAATATGCTTCGTTGAGAAGAATAAAGCTCCGCCTATTTGACAACAAAAAAGAACAGTATAAAGTGTCCCTTATGCCACACAGAAAGAATAAAACCGCAAAGAGTTATGATGTAGCATCTGAACTGAAAAAGGTGGGACATTTGTTTCGTGAATTGGAGAAAGACAAAAGCTTACCGTCATTTGGAGAGCATTTTGTATTCTGCCTGCTATCGGGCTTTGCTGAGCAGGTGAACTTAAAGAAACTCTATCCGAAGACATACAAAAAACTCGACTTGGCTTTAAAGCGCCAAACGGCTTTGATATCAAAAGCTACAAAATAAGCATCAAATATCCCCGCATTTTGTTGTTGCTGATACTGGTAAGTTATTCCCTCTGTGGATTTTACCTAATACCTCCATAATGGTATTATGGAGGTGCAACACAAGTGCTTACACACTGGTATAAAGAGGCTTGAATCCAAAGAGGGAGAGCGGAGGCGCTTGTGTTGCAACAACGTCAGTAACCGCTCTCCCTCTTTGGAGTATCAATATAGCCCTTCATTCGATGGCTTGGATAAAGCATTTGACCTTCTATTTGAAGAAGTATTAAAGGATAACCCAATAAACATATGGAACAAACCAAATTGATTGCAACATACGCGCGGGTATCTACCGCACGGCAAGAAGAGGAACGGACAATCAAAACACAGTATGATGTACTTAAAGATGAAATACTCCAAAAGGGGTATACAGTTGTTCGGGAATATTCAGATGATGGGTGGAGTGGAGACACATTAGCAAGGCCTGGACTTGATCAATTACGAACGGACGCAAAAAATAAACTGTTTGACGCAGTTCTTGTCTACGACCCAGATAGGTTAGCCAGACGGTATTCATATCAGGAATTGATAATGGACGAATTGAAAGAGGCAGGAATTGAAGTTATTTTCATTACAATTTCTGCTCCTAAAAACATCGAGGATAAAATTCTGCATGGGGTTCGCGGATTGTTTGCTGAATATGAACGGGCCAAAATATCCGAGCGATTCCGTCTGGGAAAAGTTAGGAAAGTAAAAGAAGGGCATCTGCTTGTAAGTGAGCCATTATATGGATATGATTACAATCCAAAGGAAGACAAACGACACGGCTATTATACAATAAATGAAAGGGAGGCTGCTATTGTATTGAAAATCTTCACCTGGGTTGCAGATGAAGGACTTACTTTACGTAAAATAGTTCGACGACTACAGGAGTTAGATATTAAGCCTCGAAAAAGTAAAAGAGGTGTATGGAGTACCAGCACGTTAACTTCTATGCTTAGAAACAAGGGTTATATCGGTGAAGCGCATTGGGGTAGTTCTTATGCAGTTGTTCCAATGAACCCTACAAGTCATGAAAAATATAGAAAAAACAAAAAGAGTAGTAGAAAAATCCGACCAGAAAATGAATGGTACTCAATTCCAATACAAGCAATAATTGAACGAGAACTGTTTGACCGAGCAAGGAAGCAATTAGACACCAATTATGCTCTGTGTCAAAGAAACACAAAGAATGAATATCTGTTGGGAAAGAAAATCTGGTGTATTTGTGGAAACAGAAGAGCAGGTGAAGGTCCCAGGCAGGGAAAGTACTTGTATTATCGTTGTAACGACAGAGTCTTGAGTTTCCCATTGGCGCGAAGTTGCAATGAGAAGGGAATAAATGCAAGAATAGCTGACAATCTCGTTTGGGAAAATGTGGTAGCTTTAATGAGTTCACCAGAATTGATAAGCAAGCAAATTAAACGTTGGTTAGCTAAGCGGGAGAATAAAGATCAAACTACCGTTGACGATATTGATTCAATAATGAAAGAAATCGAAAAATTAAAAAATGAAGGAGACCGCTACAATAAAGCCTATGGCGCAGGCGTGTTTACAATTGAACAACTAAATGAGTATGCGTTACCATTACGCGAGAGAATAAAAAATCTAAACGCTCAAATTTTAAAACTTCGACAAGAAAAAAATCAGATAGATTTCAAAGTACTGCCGAGTGAAGAGCAAATAGAATCATTTGCAATAGCCGCAAGAAAAAAACTTGGGGACTTGAATTTTCTGACGAAACGGGCGATAGTAGTTAATGTAATAGAAAAGGTGGTCGGAAACCAGGAAAAATTATTAGTTTATGGTAATATACCAATATCAATAGATTCAAATGTCGCATTCTACTCTGACGATAGGAGTCGTCAGAACACAACCCGACTTTTCGAAGGCGAGAAAAATGGATCTATTCATTTTGAATTAACCATCGAATTACCTCCACCTTTGAAAAGAGGTGTTGACTATGGATTTAGACCAGGACTGGTTACCACTGGGCAGGTCGAGTAATTTCCCCGATAGTGTCGGTAAGAATAGGATCAAACTGGCTTACTTTTAGTACACCCTTACGTATCTGCTTACATAAAGTGGCTATCCTCTTTAACTCAATGGTATTTTTCTCAAAAGGGCTTACTACAGCTACCGGCAAATTCATTTCCCGGATGACGATTTTCACCGGCTCTACCAAATCTGAATCGTTGGAAATTACTACAGCCATGTCATACAAGCCCTTCCGACCATCATTAATTAGGTGAGAAGCTATGTTTACATCCGTGCCTTTTTCCTCTGTCTTAATGACCCGCGCATAGCCCGTGCTATCTGCATATCGCATCGTCACAACATGACTGAGAAATGATCCCTGAATAATCTCCAAGCCTGGAATGGTACGAAGTGCCCTGAGGTATATCTGCTGCCTGTTTGGCCTATTGTGATCCCGGTCATTTTCTCGAATTTTTATCGGTGCAGTAAAGTACTTAATCTTAGCTACTGTATGATTTGGAAACAGCAGTTCAGAGAGTTTCTGAAGGTTCAGCCATTTATACGGTGAGCCTTTCAGACAGCCGTAGTAGAGATTAAAACCGTCCACATAGATGTACATTCTCATTCCATGTATTGTACTGTAAAATGCAGAAACCGCAACAGAAGTTGCGGTTTCGCGTCCTGCCACCGAAGCAACAGGAGGTACTGGTCTAGTATACTAAACCGGGTAAATTAGTCAATGGCGATATCAAATCCCAAACATGTAACCAAATACATGCGTGTAGCTACAGCACCTACTTTGCTTTAGCAAGTAAATCCTTCCCTCTGTAAATGATGGATGATAGTGTATATGCTTTCATCATGGGAAACAGTGACATTACACCAATTGGCGTAACAAATTACAGAACTACCCGCAAGCAGTTTGGCATCAAAGACAACGACCGATTGCGTCACATATATGTTGTCGGAAAATCAGGAACAGGGAAGAGTACTTTACTTTGTAATATGGCAACTTCCGATATCGAGCGGGGTAACGGGCTTTGCGTCATAGACCCACATGGAGATATTTCGGAAAACCTCTTACAACGCATACCAGAAAACCGAAAGAAAGACCTCATTTATTTCAACCCTGCAGACCTTAATCAGCCCATCGCTTTCAACCCACTACACGCTATTCACCCCAATTACCACCATCTGGTAGCCTCTGGGCTAATCTCCACCTTTCGCAAGATATGGAGTGATAATTGGGGGCCAAGACTTGAATATATCCTTCGCTTTAGTCTCCTGACCCTCCTGTGGTATCCTCATGCCACATTGCTGGATATACAGCCGCTGTTGACAGATATACGCTTCAGGAATGACATACTCGTGTATGTAAGGGATGAACACATTCACGCATTCTGGAAGAACGAGTTTGAGAAATATTCACCTTCATTCCGCAATGAGGCAATATCTCCAATCCTCAACAAGACCGGATTATTCACATCATCCTTACCACTCCGAAACACAGTAGGGCAAAAGACAAGCAGCTTCAGAATGCAGCGAGTGCTTGACGAGGGCAAGATATTAATCGTAAACCTATCCAAAGGGAAGATAGGGGAAGACGCATGTGCACTCTTAGGCTCGATGCTGGTTAACTCTATACAGCTTGCTGCTATGCATAGGGCCACAATAGAAGAACACCACCGCAAGCCCTTCTACCTCTACATCGATGAAATGCACAGCTTTGTTACGCTTGCCATTGCAGATATTCTTTCTGAGGCACGAAAATACAAGCTGTCGTTGTTCTTGACGCATCAGTACATCAGCCAACTACAGCTACCAATACAGAAAGCCATATTCGGCAATGTAGGGACAATTATTTCGTTCCGGGTGGGGGCTGAAGATGCTCAATACCTTGCAAGAGAATTCTATCCAATATTCAACGAAGAAGATTTGGTGAGCCTGCCAAGATATGCCATGTACCTGAAGCTTATGATTGATGGCACAGCAAGCGAAGCGTTTAGTGCTATTTCTTTATCTTCCCAATAGAGGGGTACGGGGAAGCATCCCCGCAAGATTGCATTTCGTCAGGAAGGAAGATTTATCTTTCGCCATGGCGAAATGCAATCTTGCAGAGTTGTAACTATTAAATCACACCTACATAAAAGAATGGAAGCTTGACTGACGTTGAACACACCAAAAAAACGACACAGGGATAAATTTCCGGTTAGAGATACAGTATTTATTAACGATTGCACCATACAGCTAATGCTTGCAACATTTGGTAAATTTGTATCTATTAGCACAAAAACAGCAAATACAATATAGGTTAGAAATGACACCAGATATAAATTTTAAATACATTATTCCACGTGGAGGAAGCCAAACGAGAGCGTTCGAGGAATTGTGTGCACAACTTGCACGGAAAACTCTTAATAAAGGTGAGGAGTTCGAGCGCTATCATGGAGATGGTGGAGATGGCGGTGTCGAATGTATCGCCAAATCTTATGACCAATCCATCATTGGATGGCAATCCAAATTTGTTACAAACGTAGAAGATTTAATCAGACAAGCAAGTCTGTCTTTGGAAACAGCAGTAAGAATTCATCCTACTTTAAAAAAATACATTTTATGTTTTCCATTTGATTTAACGGGACGAACTGGCAGAAAAAGTAAAACTGGTGAACCCGCACAAAGCAGAACCGACAAACTAAATAATTGGATAAAACAGTCAATTAGCAAATACAAAGCACAAGGCGCGTTACTCGAGGATATCGAAGTGTGGCCAGCAAATAGGCTTATAACATTGATGTTGCAATACGATATTTCAGCTGGCATTCAAACATATTTCTTTTCGGATACGAGCGTTCCATTGGCTTGGGTGGAAAAGAATATTGAAATAGGCATTAAGAAGGCAGGACCGAGGTACAACCCAGCACTATCCGTAGAAACAAGTGTCTGGAATTCATTTGCAGCATTCGGGCAAACTGATAGCTGGAATACAGTTGTCAGCGAACAATTAGAAAAGGTAAAAAACGAGCTAAAGAATTTCAAGGAAAACGCAAGCAGACAAAGCAACGACCCTGTATTTCCAAACCTACAACCGAAGCTTAGAGAGCAAGCCCTAGCCATTTGCGAGATTATAGAAAATACAATAGTTACACTGTCAGGTTCATTTACAGATCAAGCTCTAGAAACCATCAAAGAGCATATTGTAGAATCAATTCAATTGCTTGCTGAGCTTGAAGCACAGCAAATTGACGAGCTTAATATACAGCACAAAGGAGACATTTGGGACAATAAACAATGGAGGTCGTTTATGGCTGAATATATGGTTAGTTTCCCCGCTGCTAACCTAGATCACACAAGAGATATGTCTAAAAGCTTACAAGCATTGCTATCTTTCGTAAAGTCGGCTTACCTAAAACTTGCTTCGGCAAAAGTGTTTGTACTGTCAGGCATAGGAGGCTCGGGAAAAACACATTGTATTTGTGATGTTTCTGCGCAGCGACTTGAAGGCAATTTGCTCAGCTGTATCATATTTGGTGATCAGTTTTCAGGAAATCCCGACGAATTCACACGTTTCTCGGAAGCTCTTGGACTGAAGAATATGAGCAACGACCAGTTGTTGGACGCGCTCAATGCTGCCGGCGAACAAACAGGAAAGCCGTTTGTCATTTTCTTTGATGCTATAAACGAAACCATTCCGAGAAGCTATTGGACAAATCGAATCATCGCTTTTGCGGATGAAATTGCTAAGAGACCATTTTTGAAACTATGTATTTCCTGTCGCTCGTCGTTCTTGCAAGTTTGCTTACCCCAGCCACATAATTTTATAATAATTGAACATACAGGCTTCAAAGGCGTTGAA
>Ga0209066_10007488_pt1 | contig 10797 bp, 11 predicted proteins | sample All_14_2_FD_187198 | JGI IMG/M metagenome (GOLD analysis project Ga0209066, IMG submission 187198) | Freshwater microbial communities in response to fracking from Pennsylvania, USA - Allegheny Zone_MetaG_DW_15 (SPAdes) (version 2) ... | reverse complement strand
CTCCAAATCATCATGGGCCTCCTGAGTCTGGTTTTTGTTGCGCTCTGCGTCCGTTCGTTCATTCTCGCCCGGAAAGCCCAGGGCCGGTAAGACCGGCGGGATTTTCGATTCTCGATTTTCGATTTTCGATTTCTCCCGTCACGGTTCCCGCTCTCTCCCTCAACCAATCGAAAATCGAAAATCCCCAAATCGAAAATGAAAGTCGGCGTCTTTTCCGCGATCCTCAGCCACGTTTCCCTCGAAAAAGCCCTCGAACACATCGCCGGCCTCGGCTGCGATACCGTCGAGCTCGGCACCGGCGCCTATCCCGGCAATGCCCACTGCAAGCCGGCCGAGCTCCTGGCCAGCAAGGCGAAGCTCGACCGCTTCGTCGATACCGTGAAGGCCAGCGGCCTTGAGATCAGCTCGCTTTCCTGCCACGGCAATCCCCTGCATCCCGACAAAAAAATCGCGGGGGCGCATCATGCGGTTTTCGTGGACACCGTCAAACTCGCCGGCAAGATCGGCGTGCCGGTCGTCACGACCTTCTCGGGCTGCCCCGGGGATCATCCCGGCGCGAAGTATCCGAACTGGGTCACCTGCCCGTGGCCGCCGGATTTCCTGACGATCCTCGACTGGCAATGGAACAAGGTCGCCATTCCCTACTGGAAAAAACAGGCTACGTTCGCCAAAAACCACCGGGTCAAGATCGCCTTCGAGGCGCATCCGGGTTTCCTCGTCTACAATCCGGAAACGATTCTCAAAATCCGCGACGCCGCCGGCGAAGTGATCGGCGCGAATTTCGACCCCAGCCATTTCTTCTGGCAGGGCATCGACCCGGTGAAGGCGGTGCGCGCGCTGGAGGGAGCCATCCACCACGTCCACGCCAAGGACACCGGGCTTTATCCCATCAATGCCGACGTTAACGGCTACCTCGACACGAAGCACTACACGGATGAAAAAAACCGCTCGTGGATTTTCCGCACGGTCGGCTACGGCCACGGCGCGGATTTCTGGGCGGACTTCATCAGCACGCTGCGCCTGACCGGATACGACGGCACCCTGTCCATGGAACACGAGGACAGCCTCATGACCCCGGCGGAAGGCCTGCGCAAGGGCGTCGAGTTCCTTCAGGGCCTCGTCATCCGCGAAGCCAAGGGCAAGGTCACCTGGGCATGAAGCCGCCCGCCGCCGCGCGGGTTCCGGCCGGATGAATCCTCGGCCCTGGATGCGGATCGCGGTTCGCGGGGGCGTTTTCCTGCTGCGGCATCTCCTGGCTCTTGCCGGGTTGGTCGCGCTGGGCTGTTTCTTTTGGACCGTCGTTTATTTTGGCCTGCTGCTTTGGGCGCTGACTTCCGGGGGAGGAATCGGCGGGCCGCTGGCGTATCCCGCCGGCCTGGTGGTGGTGTTCTGCCTCGGCGTTGGGGCCGGTCTCGGCCTGCTGCTGCCCGCGACCGCCCTGGCGGAATGGCTCGTTGGCCGCCGGCATTGGCCGGTGCTCGCCCAGATCCCCGTCAGCGTGGCCCTGCTTGTCCTGATATGCTCGGCGATCGTGTTCGCCGGTTCTGGTGAACTTTCGACGGGTTTCCTGAATCAGCTGGCGATTGTCGGCGTTCTGGTGGCCCTGAACCTGGTCCCGCTCGGCATTTATTGGTGGATCGCCCAGAGCGGCCCCTTGATTTGGTCGGGGTTGGCCCGCTGGAAATCGCGGAAAATCCCCCTTCTCCCCCGCTAAGCCGGGCATTTTGCTTTCTTTTTACTGATTAGGGCCTTAATGGGCGGGAAATGAAAAAGCAAATCACCCGCATTTCCATCCTTCAATCCAGCAAGATCATTACGGTGCTCTACGTGTTGGTCGGGCTCATTTACACGATTCCCGGCATCCTGATGATCGTTTTCGGAGGCAAGGAACTCATGATCATGGGTGTCGTTTACTGCCTGATGCCGGTGATCATGGCGATTTTCGGCTTCATTTTCTTCGTCATCTTCGCCGCGCTCTACAACCTGCTGGCCAAATGGCTGGGCGGGGTCGAATTCGAGACGACGGACGTGGATTAAGCGGCTAACGGACCGTTTCCGGCGGCGCCAGCGCCCCGGAGCGTTCCAGCAACGGCCGGGCCTCGCGGCGGAGGGCGGGCAGCATTTTGGCGAAAATCAGGCCCATGAGAATGCACGCCGCGCCGTTCACGCAGGTGGCGAACGTGATGCTGGTCCAATCCGCCAGGGTGCCCGTCAACAAGGCCCCCAGCGGCATGCCGCCGGAGAAGCCCATGGTGTAAATGCTCATCACGCGGCCGCGCTTGTCCTCCTCGACCATGTTCTGGATCAGGGTGTTGTTCGCCGCCATGACGAGGATGCTGCCCAGGCCGGTGAAGAGCAGGCAGAGCATGGAAAGCCATTGCTGCTGCGAAAAGGCGAAGACAAACAGCGCGCATCCGGCGGACACCGTGCCGAACAGGATGACCCGGCCGATGCCGCGCAGTTCCTTGCGGCTGGCGAGATACAGCGCGGCCAGCACGGCGCCGGCGGCCGAGCTGGACATCAGCCAGCCGAGCGTCCGGGCGTCGCCGTGAAACACGTGATTCGCGTAAACCGGGATCAACACGCCGTAGGACAACCCGAAAATGCCCATCAGGCAGGGAAACAGGATGTGGGTGGTCAGCGGCAGCGAGCTGAAGGCGTAACGGAAGCCGAGTTTCATTTCCTCCCAGACCGAGGCCATCCGCGGGGGCGGCGGGGCGGCGTTCAGGCGCATGAATCCGAGGGCGGTCAGCACCGCGACGTAGCTCAGGCCGTCGATCAGAAAGCAATACCCCGTTCCCCACGCCGCGATGACCAGCCCGCCGATGGCCGGACCGACCAGCCGGGCGAGATTGAACATGGAGGCGTTCATTCCGATCAATCCCGCAAGGTGCTCGCGCTTTTCGACCAGCAGGACCGGCAGGGATTGGCGCGTGGGGAGATCGATGGCGGTAATGACCCCCTGGACGACCGAAAGGACGACGAGAATCCCGATCGTGATGTGCCCGCTGAGCGTGAACGCGGCCAGCGTCAGGGCTTGCAGCATGGCGGCGATCTGCGTGCAGATGAGCAGCTTCAAGCGCGGCAGCCGGTCCACCCACACGCCGGCAAAGGGGCTCAATAAAATGGCCGGAAGCTGCCCGGTGAGCGCCACCAGGCCGAGCCACAGCGGGGAGCCGGTGAGGTCGTAAACCAGCCAGACCGTGGCGGTATTCGTCATCCAGGAACCAATCAGCGAGATGATCTGGCCGGAAAAAAAGAGGCGATAGTTCCGCGAGGCAAACGGAGTCAGGAGGCGGGCGGCGAACACGGGTTCCCCCAGTTTAGGGGGATTTTCGCCGCTGGCAATCGGGTTGTCGGAGATCGGTGGAATCCCTGCGGCATTTTGCCGCACTTTCGGCGGAACCCCTTGGAAAATTTCCGCAAACGCCCCAAAACGGCATTCTTTTTGCGGGCCGATCATGAGAAAAGGGTTGCAGCCGGGAAAGCCGTATGCAAACTCGGGCGCTGAAAAATGTTCACCAGCAATCGGGCTCCACACTCTGGAAAAGGCGCAGGGCTTAGTGCGAAAATGCACTGCTTGATGGCGCTGGTATTAGCTTTTCTAATAGTGGGCGCGAATCTTGCCGCCGCGGCGGAGGTCTCGGACGCGCCGGCGCTTTCCGAATCCGAAAAGGTTCAGCACCGCGTCGCCGACATGTTCCAGCCGCTCTCGAAGCCGGCGGAAATGATTCACGACGTCTCGCTGGTCGTGCTCTTTGTCTGCGCGGTGATTTTCGTGATCGTGACGGGCATGCTGGCCTACGTGGTCATCAAGTTCCGCAAGCCGGGGGATGACGACGGGCAGGAGCCGCCGCAGATTTACGGCAGTCGGAACATCGAGCTGGCCTGGACGGTGATTCCGATCCTGATCACCATCGTGCTCGCCTTCGTGACGACGCGAACCATCGGCGAAATCCAGAACGCGGAGATGCCGGAAAACGCGTTGAAAATCCGCGTGGTGGGTCATCAATGGTGGTGGGAGGTCCATTATTACGAGGAAGTGGACGGCCAGCCGGTTACCTACATCGTGACGGCGAACGAGATTCACGTGCCGGTGAGCAGCAAGGATCCGGACAAGCGCCGGCCGACGCACATCCTGCTCCAGAGCGCGGATGTGGTGCACAGCTTCTGGGTGCCGCAACTCGCGGGCAAGATCGACCTCGTGCCGAACCGGACGAATGATTTGTGGATCGACCCCTACGTGACGGGGACATTTTTCGGGAACTGCGCGGAATATTGCGGCACCCAGCACGCCAACATGCTGCTGCGGGTGATCGTGCAGACGCCGGAGGAATTCGAGGAGTGGAAGCAGGAGCAAATGGCGCCCAACCTGCCGCCGCAGACGGCCCAGGAAATTCGCGGGCATCAATTGTATTTCGATTATTCCTGCGTGAACTGCCACAAGATCGAGGGTTCGCCGTCGAAGGGCATCTTCGGCCCGGATTTGAACAAGGTGTGGACCCGCCAGACGCTTGGCGCGGGAGTTGCTCCCATGGACGAAAAACACTTGAAGATTTGGGTGAAGGACCCGCAGGTCTTGAAAGTCGGCTGCCTGATGCCGGATATGCAATTGCTCGATAACGAAGTTGACGACATTGTCGCTTACCTGAAAACCCTGAAGTAACCATGTCCGCACACGGAACCACCACTACCGCCGATCAGGAACCGTATGAGTTCCCGCCGCTGGAACGTCCGGGCGAGGAGAAGGGGTCGCTGACGGCGGTCATCCAGAACCTCGTCTTCACCGTCGACCACAAGAAGCTCGGCCTGATGTATATCGGCTCGGGCCTGCTGTTCTTCGTGGTGGCGGGCATCATGGCCACGCTGATCCGCTGGCAGCTCTTTTTCCCGCAGCACACGTTCCTGGAGCCGGATGTCTTCAACCGGTTCTTCACCATGCACGGAACGGCCATGGTGTTCCTCGTGGGCATGCCCATCCTCTTCGGTTTCGCGAACTACCTGGTGCCGATCATGATCGGCACGCGGGACATGGCCTTCCCCCGGCTCAACGCGTTTGGCTTCTGGGTGTTTTTGTTCAGCGGCCTCTTTCTCTTCTTCAGTTACCTGGGTGCGCCCGGCCTGTATGATGCCGGTTCGGCCCCGGACGTCGGCTGGTTCGCGTATTCGCCGCTGACGGCCAAGCCGTTCTCGCGCGGGCACAGCACGGATTACTGGACCCTTTCCATTCTCCTCAACGGTATCGGCAGTATCTCGACGGCGGTGAACATCCTCGTCACGATTTTCTGCCTGCGCTGCAAGGGAATGACGCTCGGCAAGATGCCGCTCTTCGTCTGGATGTTCATCGTGGTGGCCTTCCTGGTCATCATCGCCATGCCCCCGCTCTCCGCGGCGCAGATCATGCTGACGCTGGACCGTTACCTGGACGCGAAGTTCTTCGACACGCAGGCGGGCGGCTCCGCGGTGCTCTGGCAGCACTTCTTCTGGATCTTCGGCCATCCGGAAGTTTACATCCTCATTATCCCGGGGTTCGCCATTGCGTCGGAAATCATCCCGGTTTTCTCCCGCAAGCCGATCTTCGGTTATCCCATCATGGTCGCGGCGACGGTCTCGATCGCCTTCATCAGCCTGGGCGTCTGGGCGCACCACATGTTCACGGTGGGAATGACCTCGCTGGGCAACACCTTTTTCGCGCTGTCCACCATGATCATCGCGGTGCCGACGGGCATCAAGATCTTCAACTGGATCGGCACGATGTATGGGGGCAAGATCCGCCTGGAGCTGCCGATGCTGTTCTGCATCGCGTTCCTGTTCCAGTTTTTGATCGCCGGGTTGACCGGCGTCATGCTGGCCGTCGTGCCGTTCGACTGGCAGCTCAGCGATTCCTATTTTGTCGTCGCGCACTTCCATTACGTCCTCATCGGCGCGCTGCTCTACACGTTCTTCGCCGGGTTCTATTATTGGTATCCGAAGGCCTTCGGCCGGATGCTCGACGTGAAGCTCGGCCACTGGCATTTCTGGCTGTTCACGATCGGGTTCCACGTCACATTCTTCCCGCAGCACATCTCGGGTTTCCTGGGCATGCCGCGCCGCATTTTCACCTACGAGGCGGACCGCGGCTGGGAAATCTGGAATCAGATCTCGACCATCGGCGTGATCTTCCAGGTCGCCGGGGTGCTGTTCTTCGTTTACAACCTGATTTATTCCTATTTCAAGGGCAAGGAAGCCGGCGACGATCCGTGGGATGCGTGGACGCTGGAATGGGCGACCACCTCGCCGCCGCCGGAATATAATTTTGATGAAATCCCCGAGGTGCGCAGCCGGCGGCCGTTGTGGGACAAGAAACATCCGGAAGATCCCGATTGGAAATTTGAATGAGCTCCGCTGAACTGACCTCCGCTCCCGCCGAATGGAAGCTGCCCTCGCAGCGGAAAGTCGGCATGATCTGCCTGATCACCACGGAATCCGCGCTCTTCAGCATTTTCGTGGTGGCCTACCTGTTCTACCTCGGAAAGAACCTGAACGGCCCCTACCCGCACGAGGTCCTGCACTTCCCGTGGTGGGGTTCCGCCGCGCTCTTCGGCAGCAGCGCCACCGTCATGTTCGCGGAAAAGGCGATGCACCTCCGGAAGTGGGGCCATTTCTTTTTCTGGTGGGCCTTCACTATGGCGCTGGGAGCCTATTTCATCTATTTCACGGCGGCGGAGTGGGTTCATCTCATCTACCACGAAGACCTGACCGTCCAGACGAACGTCTTCGGTTCGACCTTCTACGCCCTGGTCGGTTTGCACGCCAGCCACGTCATCATCGGGTTGGTCCTGCTGGGCATCGTTTTTATCGCCGGCCTGCGCGGCAAGATTCATCCGGACCACTTTGAGCACGTGGAAATGGTGTCCTGGTATTGGCACTTCGTTGACGCCATCTGGGTCGTCGTGCTGCTGGTGGTTTACATCATTGGAGTTCAAACCTGGTCATGAGTCACGATCCGCATCATTCCGATCCGAATTCGGTCGAACTGCCCACGCCGACCGGCTGGCCAATCGTGGCCGCGTTTGGCCTGACCCTGCTGTTTCTCGGGCTGGTGACCAGCCTCGTGGTCTCCGCCGCGGGAATCATCGTGGGTTTGATCGGAACCATCGGCTGGTTTTCCGACGTGTTTCCGCACCCGCAGCATGAGCCGGTTCCGATCCGGCCAAAGGACCAGCACGCCCAGCCGATTCGCGTGGAAGGCCGCAAGGTCCAGTTGCTTCACGTGGGCGAGGACAGCCACCGCATGCACGTTCCGGAGGAGATTCATCCCTACCGGGCCGGCGTGCTCGGCGGATTGGCCGGCGGGGTCGCCATGGCGGTGGTCGCCTGCGCCTACGGCCTCATCGCCAAGGGCAGCATCTGGTTCCCGATCAACCTGCTGGCCGCGGCCTCGGTTCCCACGCTGGCCCAGGCCAGCGTCGAAGCCTTGACGGAATTCAGCGTGCTGGGATTGATCATCGGGTTCGTCAGCCACGTGGGCATTTCGATTCTGGTCGGCCTCCTTTACGTCGTGGTGCTGCCGATGCTGCCGCAAAAGTCGGAATGGATCTGGGGCGGCCTCGTGGCTCCGCTTTTCTGGAGCGCCGGCATTTTCCTGACGCTGGGCGCGATCAGCCCGGCGCTGGCCCAGAATATTTCCTGGCCGTGGTTTGTGGCCAGCCAGGTGGTGTTCGGTTTCGTTTGCGGATACGTCGTGTTCCATTCCGGCAAAGTCCGCACCATTCAGGGGCTGACGATGTCGGCCAAGCTCGGCGTGGAAGCGCAGCACCGGGGGGACCATTCATGAAGTCCGCTCCCTTTATTTTCGTGGCAATCGCCGCCGCCGGCCTGACAGGCTGCAAAGAGGGAGAGTCGTTCGATGACTGGATGCCGGGCAAGCCGAAGATCGAAAATGTCTGGAAGGCCCCCACGGAAATCACCGATTTCACGGAGCTCTTCAAGGAGAGCTGCCAGGGCTGCCACGGCTTCGGCAAGGTGGGAGGCGCGGCGATCGCCATGGACAATCCGACCTATCTTTCCATCGTGACCCCCGAGCGTTTGACCGAGGTGATCACCCACGGCGTGAAGGGCACGACCATGCCGGCCTTTGCGATCGAAAATGGCGGCCTCCTCACCGACGAACAGATCCACATTCTGGTGGAAGGCATTCTGGCCGGGAAGGGCGCGAATCCGGCGCCGGCCGGGCCGTTCCCGCCCTACGCCGCGCCGCTGGGCGATCCGGCCAGTGGTGAAAAAGTTTACGCGGAATACCTGGCGGCCGTCCTGAAGCGCGAGCCGAAACTCGCCTTGCCGGAAGATCCGAAGGTGCCCCGGGAAGATTTTCTGACCAACTTCGCGTTCCTCGACCTCGTCACCGACCAATATCTTCGCACCCTGATTATTTCCGGCCATCCGGAGATGGGGCTGCTCAACTGGCAGGAAGCCATTCCCGGCAAGCCGCTCAGCGATCAGGAGATCGCCGACCTGGTGGCCTGGATCGCCTCCAAGCGGCTGAATGAGTTCGGCCGTCCCGTGCCGCTGCCGGCCGCCTCGCCGGCGCCGGCGGCCGAACCCGCCCCTGCCCAACCGTGAGTTCCATGAATCCGTCGTCCCCATCCGAGGAAACCAAACCCTGCGCCTGCGAGGGCTCCGGCGCTCCGGAGCCGGCCAAGAAGTCGCGCCGCGATTTCCTGTTCCACATCGGCATGGGCTTGAACGTGCTGGCTGGCGCGCTGATTTCCGTGCCCATCCTCGGCTATTTGCTGGGAGTTCTGGTGAACAAGACGCCGCTCAAGCCCGTTTCGCTGGGCAAGGTGGAGAATTTCCCGGAAGGCACCACGCGGCTGGCCTCCTACGAAAATCCCTACCACCGCGACGTCGATGGACCCACGGCCCACATCCCCTGCTGGGTTCGCCGGATTCAGGGAAATGACTTTCAGGTTTTTGCCATCAATTGCACCCATCTCGGCTGCCCGGTCCGCTGGTTTGAAGAGGCGAAACTCTTCATGTGCCCGTGCCATGGCGGCGCGTTCTATCAGGATGGCCGCCACGCCTCCGGCCCGCCGCCGCGGGGTCTTTACACCTACGAGATTCAGGTAATCAACGGCGAACTGTTCATCATGGCGGGAATCCTGCCGACACTGGCCAGCGAGGGCCACCACGACAAGGTATGATCGAACTCGGCAAAAAAGTTTACGGTTGGTTTGACGATCGGCTGAAGCTGACCCGGTTGCATGAGCATACCGCGGGCCACCCCATTCCGGGAAACAGCGCGAGCTGGTTCTACGTTTTCGGCAGCGCGACGCTGCTGTGCTTCATCATCCAGGTTGTCACCGGATCGATGCTGGCCTTCTCCTACGTGCCGTCGGCGAAGGAAGCGTATTCGACCCTGCAATTCCTGACGTTCGAAGCGCCGCTCGGCTGGTATCTGCGCGCCATTCATTACTGGGGATCGAACATCATGTGCGCCATGATGCTCATTCACATGACGCAGGTCTATTTGTTCGGCGCCTACAAATATCCGCGCGAACTGACCTGGGTCACCGGCGTCTTCCTGCTGCTTTGCACGCTCGGCGCCGCCTTTACCGGCCAGGTCATGAGGTTCGATGAAGACGCGTATTGGGGCCTCGGCATCGGCGCCGCCATCGCCGGCCGCACCCCGGTCTTTGGCAACGAAGTGGTCACGCTCATGCTCGGCGGCCCGATCATCGCCTCGGAAACCCTCGGCCGATTCTTCTCGCTTCACGTCTTCGTCATCCCGGGAGCGATCATCGCCCTGGTCAGCATTCACCTCCGTTTGGTGTTGCTCAAGGGCATCAACGAATACCCGAAACCCGGCCGCGTGGTGCGCAAGGAAACCTACGACCGCGAATACGACGAGATCATCAAGCGCACCGGCATCCCGTTTTTTCCCAACGGCATCGGCAAGGATCTGATTTTCTCGGCCTTCACGATCGTTTTGATCCTGGCCTGCGCCGCGATCTTTGGTCCGAAGGGGCCGCTCGGACCGGCGGAGCCGACGGAAATCGACACGCTGCCCCGTCCCGACTTCTACTTCCTGTGGATCTTCGCGGTCGCCGCGCTCATGCCGGTCTGGCTGGAAGATTTTGGCCTGCTGGTCGCTCCGGTGCTCGGCATCCTGTTCCTGATCGCGCTGCCCTTCTTTAATGGCACCGGCGAAAAAAGCTGGCGCCGCCGCCCGGTCGCCGTGCTTTCGGTGATTTTGATCTGGTTGTCGCTCGGCCTGTTCACCTGGCTGGGTTACACCTCGCCGTGGTCGCCGGTCATGAATGCCTGGACGGGGGATCCCATCCCGGAAGAATTTCTCAAGGGCCGCACGCCGCTCGAGCTCCAGGGCGCCGTGGTGCTGCAGAACAAACAATGCCGCAACTGCCACGCCATCGGCGGGATCGGCGGTCACCGCGGTCCGGATCTGTCGGACGTGGGCGCGCGCCTGAACCGGGATCAACTGATCCGCCAGGTCATCCAAGGCGGCGGCAACATGCCCGCTTACGGCAAGAACCTTTCGCCCGCGGAAGTCGATGCCCTGGCCGCCTACATGGTTTCGCTCCGGCCGGAAGGCATCAAACCGGCGCGGGATTCGACGCATCCGGCCATTCCGCCGAAGGTGACCAAGGAGAAGAAAGAGGAACACGCCGCGGTCCCAGCTGACTCCGAGGCGGATCGTTCCTGATCCGCGGTGAATTCGGCGGCGGAAGCTGCGTTCCTTTCCTGGAACTTCGAGCCGCTCCAGACCGGCTTCCTGGCCCTGGCGGCGCTGGTGTATTT
>Ga0209066_10007487_pt1 | contig 10801 bp, 5 predicted proteins | sample All_14_2_FD_187198 | JGI IMG/M metagenome (GOLD analysis project Ga0209066, IMG submission 187198) | Freshwater microbial communities in response to fracking from Pennsylvania, USA - Allegheny Zone_MetaG_DW_15 (SPAdes) (version 2) ... | reverse complement strand
ACGATATCGAGGTCGAGGGCCAGGCCGGCGGCGGGCTGGTCAAGATCCGTGCCAGCGCCAAGGGCCGCATTCTCGGGGTTTCCATCGATGACAGCCTGATGAAGCCCGAGGAAAAGCAGATCCTCGAGGATCTCGTCGCTGCCGCCTTCAACGATGCGCGCGACCGGGCCGACCGGGTCTCGAGCGAGCAGATGCAGGAAATGCAGGCCTCGATCGGCCTGCCGCCGGGCTTCAACCTGCCGGGGCTGGGGTAAGGGCGCCCTGTCGCCCGAACTCCCGCCAACATGGCCAAGCCTCAACGCCAATCCACAGGCGATCGGTCCTGCGTGTTGCAGGCGACCGGCGCGCTCCCCATATCCCCGCCATGACCGAAACCTTTCCTCTCCTCCCCCTGCGTGACATCGTCGTCTTTCCTGGCATGGTCGTGCCCCTGTTTGTCGGGCGCGAGAAGTCGGTGGCAGCGCTCGAAGCGGCGATGGAAGCCTCGCGCGATATCGTCCTCATCGCCCAGCTCGATCCCGGCTGCGACGATCCGGGGGCCGAGGATCTCTATGATGTCGGCGTCATCGCCCAGGTGCTCCAGCTTCTGAAGCTCCCCGATGGCACGGTGCGCGTGCTGGTCGAGGGCAAGGCCCGGGCGCGGCTCAGGGGCCTTGCCGACGAGGGCACCTATATCGCCGCCGCGGTCGAACAGGTGGAGCCCGAGACCGTTTCGGGCAGTGAGGTCACCGCGCTGATGCGCGAGGTCGCCCAGCAATTTGCCGAATATGCCAAGCTCAACAAGAAGCTGGGCGAGGATGCCGCGGTTGATCTTGGCGAAGTCGATGATGCCGGGCAGCTTGCCGACACCATCGCCGCCGCGCTCGGCGCCAAGGTGGCCGACAAGCAGAGCCTCTTGGCCGAGGCCAATCCCCTGAAGCGGCTCGAGCTGGTGCTGGCCTTCATGGAGGGCGAGCTGGCGGTGCTCCAGGTCGAGCGGCGCATCCGCGGGCGGGTCAAGCGCCAGATGGAAAAGACCCAGCGCGAATATTACCTCAACGAGCAATTGAAGGCGATCCAGTCGGAACTCGGCGGGGGCGATGATGGCGCTGCCAACGAGATCGCCGAACTCACCGAGAAGATCGCCAAGACCAAGCTCTCCAAGGAAGCCCGCGCCAAGGCGGAGGCCGAGCTGAAGAAGCTCAAGGCGATGCAGCCGATGAGCGCCGAGGCGACCGTCATCCGCAACTATCTCGACGTGCTCCTCGGCCTGCCCTGGGGCAAGAAGTCCAAGCTCAAGAAGGACATCGCCCGCGCGCAAGCGGTGCTCGATGCCGATCACTACGCGCTCGACAAGGTCAAGGACCGGATTGTCGAATATCTCGCGGTGCAGGCGCGCACCAACAAGCTCAAGGGGCCGATCCTGTGCCTCGTCGGCCCGCCGGGGGTGGGCAAGACCTCGCTCGGCAAGTCGATCGCCAAGGCGACGGGCCGCGAATTCGTGCGCCAGTCGCTGGGCGGGGTGCGCGACGAGGCCGAGATCCGCGGCCATCGGCGCACCTATATCGGCTCGATGCCGGGCAAGATCGTCGCCAACCTGAGGAAGGCCGGCACCAGCAACCCGCTGTTCCTCTTGGACGAGATCGACAAGCTCGGCCAGGATTTCCGCGGCGATCCGGCCGCGGCGCTGCTCGAGGTGCTCGATCCCGAACAGAACAACCGCTTCCAGGATCACTATCTCGAGATCGATCTTGATCTGTCCGACGTGATGTTCGTGTGCACCGCGAACAGCCTCAACCTGCCCCAGCCGCTGCTCGACCGCATGGAGATCATCCGGCTCGAGGGCTATACCGAGGACGAGAAGGTGGAGATCGCACAGCGCCACCTCATCCCCAAGCAGATCGAGGCCCACGGCCTCAAGCCGGGCGAATTCACCCTCACCGAGGCCGGTCTGCGCGATCTCATCCGCTATTACACCCGCGAGGCCGGGGTGCGCACACTCGAGCGCGAGATCGCCAAGCTGGCGCGGAAGTCGCTGCGGCAGATCCTCGAGAACAAGGCCAGCACGATCACCGTCACGCCCGAAAAACTTGCCGACTTTGCCGGGGTGCGCAAGTTCAAGCACGGGGTTTCGGAAGCCGAGCCGCAGATCGGCGCGGTCACCGGGCTGGCCTGGACTTCGGTGGGCGGCGAGCTGCTCACCATCGAGAGCGTCACCACCCCCGGCAAGGGCGAGATCAAGACCACCGGCAAGCTCGGCCAGGTGATGAACGAGAGCGTCCAGGCGGCCTTCAGCTTCGTCAAGTCGCGCAGCGCCACCTATGGCATCAAGCCCAGCCTGTTCCAGCGCCGCAACGTCCACATCCACCTGCCCGAGGGCGCGGTGCCCAAGGACGGGCCGAGCGCCGGGATCGGCATGGTCACCTCGATCGTCTCGACCTTGACCGGCATCGCGGTGCGCCCCGATGTGGCGATGACCGGCGAGGTCACGCTGCGCGGGCGGGTGCTGGCGATCGGTGGGCTCAAGGAAAAGCTGCTCGCGGCGCTGCGCGGCGGCATCACCACGGTGCTCATCCCCGAGGAGAACCTCAAGGACTTGGCCGAGATCCCGGCCAATGTGAAGGAAGGGCTCGAGATCGTGCCGGTCTCCCACGTCGATGAGGTGCTTGCCCGGGCGCTCGTTGAGGCGCCGCAGCCGATCGAGTGGAGCGAGGAGGACGATCTGGCGAGCCAGCCCGATGCCGCCGCCACCGCGGCAAATCCCGCCGCAGCAGAGGTGCCAACCGCGCATTGAGCCGCTAGAACGCCCCCACTTGCCGTGATTCGCGGCAGGGTCGCACTTGTTCCGGCAGATGTGAGGGCAACCGCTTGAAATCCCCTGCCGCCGTTTCGTGCCCGGCAGGGTGGGCGTGGCAGCCTTGCCAGAGGCTGCCCGCGTGCGGCGGTTTGCCTTTGACAGGTCCTGCAAAAAGGTCTCAATCTCTGGCCTTTCCGCAAGCGCGATTCATCCAGACCAGAACATCCACGAACGAGGGGGTCCCCTTATGAACAAGAATGACCTGATCAGCGCCGTGGCTGACGCCAGCGGCCTGTCGAAGAACGATGCCGCCAATGCGGTGGAAAGCGTGTTCGATGCGATCACCAAGGCGCTTTCGTCTGGTGACGAGGTGCGGCTGGTGGGCTTCGGCACCTTCTCGGTGGCCAAGCGCAAGGCATCGACCGGGCGCAATCCGCGCACCGGCGAGCCGATGAAGATCAAGGCCTCGAACCAGCCCAAGTTCAAGGCCGGAAAGGGCCTCAAGGACGCGGTCAACTGACCGGCGGCTGAAGCCTTTTTGGCGGATCGCTGCGAAAAACCCCGCCGGCCACCTGGCCAGCGGGGTTTTCTTGTGCCGCTTGCGCTGTGCCGCGGCGCAGCGCGCACGGGCTGTCAGGGCGTGGTGGCGATCAGCGCGGTCGGGATCTGTGCGGTGCGCGGGGTGATGCGCCAGATCAGCGTCTCGCCCCCGTCGGCCTCGGCGCGCGGGCCTTCATCGGTGTTGTTGGCAAGGATGCGCATCCCGCTTGCGGCGCGGATGGCAAAGGTGCCCTCGATCTTGGGCACGTTCTTGAGGGCTTCGCTCTCGCCCGATTGCTGGGCATCGCCCGCGCCCATCGTCGCCAGCGTGCCGAGCGAGCCGAGGCCGAACAGCGCGCCCATTGGCCCGCCGGCCTGGTCGCCCGTCTGCGTGGCAAAGCCCGGCGCATTGATGCGCAGCTGCCCGCCCTTGCGCTGGATCACCTGGACAAACGGATTGGTGGCAGGAAAGCCCTCGATCGTCGGGAACATGAAATCGTGGCTCATGCTGCCGCTCACCCGGTAGCTGACCTCGAACACCCCATCGCCCTTGTTGACCACCCGTTCCCAGCCCTTCTGGCGCTGGAGCAGCGCCACCAGCTCATCGGCGGCCTTGGGATCGGTGGGGTCGATCCCGCCCATGATCGCGGCCATTTGCTGCGCTTCTTGCTTGGCCCTGGCAGCGCGCTCGGCGGCACCGGCCTCCCATTCGGCGCGCTGGGCCTCGATCTCGTTCCTGGTGCAGGGGCGGGTCTCGTCCGATCCGTCCTTGTAGCATTGCGAAGGGGTGAAGGTCTCCTCCCCCTCGGCCCCCATCTGCGCCAGCTTGCTGAGGCCGAGGAAGAAGATCTCGCCCTCGTAGTGGAAGGTGAAGCTGTCCGGCCCGGTCAGCACCAGTTCGGAGGTGAACTTGCCGGGCGAGACGAAGCAGCCTGAAAGCGCCAGCGCCAGGCCGGCGAGCAGCGCCGCAGCGCGCAGCCGCATCGATGAAAGCATCGCCATGATCATTCCCCTCCCATTGCGCCGCGGCGCGGCCCCGCGGGCATACTAGCCGCGGGTGGCCAGCGCATAAAGCGCAATCGCCGCGGCGTTCGAGACATTGAGGCTTTCGATCGCGGCGCTGATCGGCAGGCGCGCCAGCACGTCGCAATGGGCGGCGATATTGGGGCGCAGGCCCTCACCCTCGGCGCCGAGCACCAGCGCCACCGGGCCGCCGGGCAGGATCTCGGCGAGCACCGCCTCGGCCTCGCCGGCAAGGCCGATGCGCCAATATCCGGCCTCGGCCAGCTCCTCGAGCGCGCGGGCGAGGTTGACCACCCGCACCCAGGGCACCGTCTCGAGCGCGCCCGAGGCGGCCTTGGCCAGCACCCCGCCTTCGGGCGGGGCATGGCGATCCTGGGTGACGATCGCCGCCGCCCCGAAGGCCGCCGCCGAGCGCAGGATGGCGCCCACATTGTGCGGATCGGTAACCTGATCGAGCACCACGATCGGCCGCTCAGGTTGGCCAAGCGCCACCTCATCGAGGAACACATCCTCGAGCGGGGCGCATTCGAGCACCAGCCCCTGGTGCGGCGCATCGCGCGGCACCAGCCGGGCCAGATCGGCCGCCTGGGCGTGCTCGATCGGAAAGCCGGGGGGCAGCTCGCCATCGAGGCTGGCGAGGCCCTCGGGCGTGGCCCAGAGCTTGCGGTGCTGGCGCTCGGGGTTCTTGAGCGCGGCCTCGACCGGGTGGCGGCCCCACAGGCGCACCGGCGCGCGCGCGGCGCGGCCTGATCCGCGCCCGCCCTTCATCCGACCGGCCCTGCCCCTGAGGGCGCGCTTTCGTTCTGCCTTGCTCATCGCTTGTCCCGGCTCATGACTGCTGCCCAAGGCCCCTGCCAGCAGGGCCATTGACAGGCAAGCACCGCTTCGCCAAAGGGGCGCCTCTCGGCGGCAGGCCCGGCAAGGGACTCGCACAAGGTTAAGAGCCCGAAAGGCTCGCAGATGCCCCCCGCAAGAGCGGGGACTGTGTGGACAGGTGGCCGAGTGGTTAAAGGCAGCAGACTGTAAATCTGCCCGCGCAAGCGTACGCTGGTTCGAATCCAGCCCTGTCCACCACCCCTTCTGCCCTTCAGCCGAAGCTTCGTGCAAAACCGGATGCGGCTGGCCTGCTTGCCCGGCGCCAAAGGCAAGAATGAGGGGCGGCCGTTGCCGACCGCCCCGCAACAGATTGCCTCGCCTTGCCTTTCAGAAGCGGAAGCCGGCGGCAAGGCCGTACCGGCGCGGCTCCAGCGTGAAGACATTGGTGAACAGGCCCGAGGACTGGTCGGTCACGTAAAGCCCGGTCACCGCATTGCTGTTGGTGAGGTTCTGGACGAAGGCGCGCACATACCACTTGTCATCCGGGCCATTGAACTGGGCCTGGGCATTGAGCACCGTGTAGGAGGGCACGCGGTTGATCGCGCCGTTGACGATGTTGCCGAAGCTGGGGCCGGTATGGGCAACATCGAAGCGCGGCACGAAGCTCATGTTGTCACCAACATTGAAGGTGTACTGCACCCCGGCCGAGATCTTGTAGTCCGGGGCCTGGGGCAACTCGTTGCCGCGAATGTTCTGCAGCACGCCTTCGGGCAGCATCTGGAAGCCGGTATTGGCGCTGAGCGCCTGGAGCACCGCGCAGAAGCTGAAGGCGCCGCCAACCCCGGCAGGCAGGCCGCTATCAGCCGGGAAGTTGGTTACCCCCTGCAAGCCTGCACCGGCCTGCAGACCGGGAATGGCCCCGGCATTGATCGCGGCGTTGACATTGTTGACGAACGCCCGGGTGGCGGCCTGTCCACCGGGGCCATTGTTGATGATGGCGCAATTGGACCCGTTGGAGATGTCCTTGATGATCACCGCGTCGCTGCGATCGCCGGCCGGATTGCGCGGATTGGCCAGGAACTTGTCGCTCGTCACCTTGGTCTTCATCACCGAGCCGCTGATGTTGAACACCAGGTTCTCCACCGGCTCGAGGATGAACTCGCCTTCCACCCCGTAGATATCGGCATCGACATTGTCGTTGACCGAGGTGCGCGCGGTGATGCGGCTGAGCTGCAGGCCCTTGTACTTGTAATAGAAGGCGGTGATGTTGGCCTGCAGCGCGCCATTGAGGAAGGTGTTCTTCGAGCCGATTTCAAAAGCATCGATGAACTCGGGCTCGAAGGTTTCCGGCACGGCGAAGATCGGCTGCAATGGCGGGTTGATCCCGCCCGACTTGTAGCCGCGCGCATAGGAGGCATAGAGCAGGTTGTCGGGCGTCACCTGCCAGTCGATCACCGCCCGGCCAGTGAGTTCGCTGAAGGAGACATTGCGCTCCTGGAAGGGCTGCACGCCCGGCCTGCCCGGATCGGCATCGAAGCCAGCCGCAAAGGGCGAGTTGAAGACATTGCCGGTGGTGCTGAAGGGCACGAAGAAGCTCGCCAGGGTCGAGCGGGCGCGGACATATTTGTCATCGTGGTTGTAGCGCAGCCCCGCGGTCAGCTTCACCGTATCGGTAAGGTTGACATAGGCCTCGCCGAAGATGCCGTAGCTTTCCAGCTCATAGCGATCGGTGTTGTTGCGGTAGAAGGGGGTGCCCAGATAGCCGCCATTGGCCGCGCCCAGCACGCCGACCAGATAGTCGATGCCCCAGCTGTTAATGTAATAGCTGTTCTCGGGCAGCACGGCGTTGACGTAGATCGCGCCCAGCAGGAAGTTGAAATTGCTGTCCCATTGCGAGCTGATGATGGCCTCGAGGGTCTTGCCGCGCACCACCTGGTTGGAGCGGTCGAAATCCTGTGGCGTCGCCGAACACAGCCGCTCACCGCCATAGGCGCCCAGCCCGGTTTCGGTTGCCAGCGAGGTGCAGAACTGGTTGCCCGAGGATACGGCGTTGACGACATTGTTGAGGCCGGGGATCGCCCCGGCGAACAGCCGCGCGGTCGCAAGGGCATTGGCCGCCACCGCCGGGTTGAAGACCGAGAGGTTGTAGTCCACCTGGCTGTCCACCGCGTTGCGCTGATACATCCCGGTGAGCTGCAGGTTGACGCCGCCGAAATCATGCTGGACGCGCAGCATGTATTGTTCTTCCTCGGCAAAATAGCTCGGCGTGAAATCGGTGCGCACCTGCCGCACATTGGCGGGATTGGTGTTGCCGGGGAAAGTGTAGGCATCGGTGCCATAGAGGCTGCCAAGGCCCAGCGCACCGAAGGCCGCACCCCCTTGGGTGATCAGGAACTCGCGGCTCGCCAGCGTGCCGACGAAGGTGGAATTGGCATTGATGAAGCCGAAGTCGCGGCGCGCGGGAAGGCAGCCGAGAATGCCGGTCGGGTCGGTCTGGCACAGCTGCTTCTGGATGCGGCTGCGATCATCATTCTCGCGGAAGTAATAGGCCATCAGATCGATGGTGGTGTCCGCGGTCGGCTCCCAGCGCAGGCTGCCGCGCACAGCGTAAAGATCGCGCCCATCGATCCGGGTGTTGTTGAAGACGTTCTGGGTAAAGCCATCGCGGCGCAGATAGGTGCCGGCCACGCGCAGCGCGAGATTATCGGCGAGCGGGAGGTTGAACATGCCCTTGAGGCGCAGCGAATCGAAATTGCCATATTCGATCTCGCCCGCTGCCCGGATTGCGTCGGCGCGCGGCTTGGCCGCCACGAAGTTGACCACGCCGCCGGTGGCATTGCGCCCGAACAGCGTGCCCTGGGGCCCACGCAGCACCTCGACCCGTTCAAGATCGAAGAACTCGGATTCGAACAGGCGGGTGGCGAACAGCGGCATGCCCTCGGCATGGATCGCGGTGGCCGAATCGCACGTCACGCCCACGCACAGATCGCCAACCCCGCGCACGGTGAAGCTGGCGCCGGTGAAATTGGTTTTGGTGAAGGTGATGTTGGGCAGGGTGAGCTGGATGTCGAGCGGGTTGTTGATCTGCTGACGCTGCAGGGTGGTGGCATCAAAGGCGGTCACCGCGATCGGCACGTCCTGCAGGCTCTGCGCCTGTCGCTGTGCGGTGACGATGATTTCCCTGACGCCGCGCTCCTCGGTGCTGTCCTGACTGGATGCATCCTGGGCTTGTGCCGATGTGGCGATGAGGCCGATCACCGATACGCTGGCCACAAAACCGCTGCGAATAGCAGACGCAATGCTCATTCCTTGTCCCTCCCCTGGCGGTTGACCGCTTGTGCTGGCCCTTGTCTGTCGGACCTTTGCAGGGGACATGACGCCTCTTGCACCCGGAAGTGGGCAACTAACAATTTTGAGAGGTTGGGGCGATCTGCGTGCGGCGCGACGGCGCCAGGGGCCACCAGCGGGGTTCGGCAGCCCGGTGGCCGCTCAGTCGATGGCGTTCACCAAATGTTTCACGTGAAACATTGGCAGGGCCGCGCTTGCCGCCGCCCGCCCGTCCCGCCGCGCGCAAGGCGGGCGGCAGGACGCGATCGCATGGCGGGCGGCGGTGACCGGCGAGGTCAGGGGGCGCCGGGGCCGGCGCGGCCTCAGGCGGCCTTGGCGAGCGCGGCAGCCTCGGCAAAGGCCAGCCCGGGCAGGTAGCGCGCCGCCACCTTGCCGCCCTCGAGCACAAAGAGGTGCAGCCAGCCATTGTCGAACAGCGCGCGCACGTCCGGGTGCTTCTCGAGCACCTTGAGGATCTGCTCGCGCGGGGCCTCGATCATTACGCTCAGGCGCAGCGGCTCGTGCACAAGGCGCTCGCCATCATGCACCGCCTGCCACGGCAGCCCGGCGCGCAGGCGCCCGCCATTGCCCTCGATCACCCCGAACCCGCCAACGACGTTGTGGAGCAGCTTGTTGCCCCCGCCGAACATCTCGGGCGCGACCGACGAGCCGTAATATTGAAGCGAGATCCAGCTTGCCACCACCACCGGGGCGGTGATGATGAGCTCGAGCGTGGCAAAGTCCTTGTCCGCCTGCCAATCATAGGAATGGAGGAAGGCGCGTCCGCCCAGATCGCGCCCCGCGGTGGCGCGGCGCGGCGCGGCGATGAAGGCGGCGCAGCCAGCCAGGCCCCATTCGGGCCGGATCTCGGCCCAGTTGCGCGCCCGCGCGGCGATGGTCTCGCCCCGCGCTCCGGGCAGGCGCTGGGCGCGCTCGGCCCGGGCGATGCGCCCGGCCTCGTCGAGCAGCCGCGTCACCCGCCCGATCACGCTGCGGCGACCTTCGGGCAGATCCTCGGCATAGAGCGTGATCCGGTCGGTGGTGGTGTCGTGCAGCCCGGCGACAAACAGCGTGTCCTCGGGCAGGGTGATGCCCCGCTCGGCCAGGCCGGCGCGGGTTTCGGGATCGTTGAGCAGGATCGCCAGCAGCCGGGCCGAGACCTCGCCGGTATAGCCACCGCAGGCGCCGCAGTGATAGGCGCTCTCGTGCGGGTTGTTGGTGACATTGCCGCCGTGGCCGAGCAGCAGCACCACCTCGCCGTGGCCCTTGGTGAGGCTCATCGCGCCCAGCACCGCGGCGGCGGTATCGGCCTTGGCCGCGGGGCTGAGGCCCCCGATCACCTGCGGCGCCGGTTCGGGCCTTTGCGCCGGGACGAAGCCCAGCGCCGCCTTGATCAGCTTGATCGCATAGACCGGGCCCATCGCCTCGACAAAGGCGAAGGAGGAGACCGCCGCCTGGCGGAAGCGGCCCCAGGCGCGGGTGGTGCGCGCCGCGATGCGGCTGGCCTGGTCTTGCGCCGGATCGCCCGCGCTGGTGGTCTCGAGCGCGGGGGTGAGCAGCACCGGCAGATGGGCCTCGCGGATGTCCGAGCCATGGGCATGATGCGCAAGCGGCAGGCCGAAGAAGCCGGCAAAGCCGATCGTCTCGACGTTGGGATCGAGGCTCTCGAGCGCGCGGCGGAACACTTCCGAGCGCACGTCGATGCAAAAGGCGGCCTGGAGGAAGGGCCGCGCCTCGACCGGATCGGTCGCACCCTCGAGCGCGGCGGCGAGGCGGCGCTGGTGGCCACGGTCGGCCGCGTCCTGGAGGATGGCAAGCGCCACCTCCTCGGTGCTCGGGGTGACTGGGGCGGCGTGCGCGGCGAGCGTCGCGGCCCACTTTTCGGCGATCTGGGGGAACTGCACCAGCAGCGCCTCGTCCCAGACGAGGCGGATGGCAAGGAGATCGAGCAGGGTGCGATCGGTGCCGCCTTCGAGCTCGGCCTGCCACAGCAGCCAGCGGGCGTGCTGGGCCCAGCCGCCGAGGCTCATCAGCAGGCGGTGGAAGGCGGTGGGGGCGGCCGCATCGCCGATCCCGAGTGTCTCTGCGGCCGAGAGGATCGCGCGCTCGGTGGTGTCCGGCGCGCAGGCGACATGGGCGCAGAAATCCGTCAGCCCGGCGATTTCCGGGGTGAGATCGTGCATCGCCCAGGCGCGCCAGGCGGCGAAGGCCTCGGCCCCCGGGGCGGGCGACCACAGCGCCTGGCCACGATCGAAATGGCCCGCCGCCCACAGGCCGAAGCAGCGGTCGATCAGCGCTGGCCAGTCGATCCCGCTCGCC
>Ga0209066_10007485_pt1 | contig 10805 bp, 13 predicted proteins | sample All_14_2_FD_187198 | JGI IMG/M metagenome (GOLD analysis project Ga0209066, IMG submission 187198) | Freshwater microbial communities in response to fracking from Pennsylvania, USA - Allegheny Zone_MetaG_DW_15 (SPAdes) (version 2) ... | reverse complement strand
CGACGAAGGCGGCCCGGGTGGGATGGACGGGTTCGGCCAGGTAATTGCATACGAGGAGCCTGCCGACCACACGTTGTCCGTCGCGGCGGATGCGGTCAAAGTCCGAACGGTTCCGCAGGATGCGGTCCCGTCCCAGTTCAAGCCTTGGTGTGGCGGGCAAATTTGCGCTCCACGCCCTTGGGTAGCAGGCGTTTGCGTCCGGCCTTGCGGCGGCGGGAAAGGGTGGCGCGTCCACGTTTGGTGCGGGTCTTGGCGAGGAATCCATGTTGGCGCTTGCGTGTGCGCTTGGACGGGCGGTAGGTCGGTTGCATAAGCTCTTTCGGTTAATAAAGGGGGTGAACATTAACCAGAGCTGGTATGAAGTCAACCCACGATCTTGCACCGCGAAAACCCGGGGGTCAGGCGGCTTTCCGGAGCTGCTTCAGACTGGCCCCGACCTGGTCGTAGGCCTCCTTCTGGGCTTTGGATTTGGCCCCCTTTTTATAGACCTTGGCCAGCAGGACCAGGATTTTGAGGAGTTTCCGTTTTTCCCGCCGTACTTCGGAAGGGCTTGGAGGTCCGGTTTTCTTTCCCATACCCGACAAGTTGTCCCTTCCCGTCCGGCAACGCACGTTACATTTGGGTGAAGTTGGGGATGAACACCGGCGGCCGGTGGATGGTGGGGAAAGGGGGCTTTTCCCGTGACATTTATCGGCTAGGCTGGGGCCATGGAAGTTATCGTGTGGACCCTGACGGTGGTGGCCCTGGTGGTGGGGTTGGCCGGCGTGGTGCTGCCTTTTTTGCCCGGCCTGGGACTGATCTGGGCGGCCGCCATCATCCACAAATTGATCCTGCCGGAGGTTCTGTCCTGGTGGACCATTGCCCTGATGGGATTGGCCGTGCTGGCCGGGGTGGTTATGGAATGGGCCGCCGGCGCCGCGGGGGTCAAATGGTTTGGCGGCACCAAGTGGGGCATGGGTGGGGCGGTTCTCGGCGGCCTGGTCGGGATTTTTTTCAGCCTGCCCGGGTTGATCATTGGACCGCTGGTTGGGGCGATTCTTGCGGAAAAGATCTTCGCCAAACGCAGCCTCCAGCAATCATCGAAAGCGGGCATCGGCGTGGCTGCCGGGATGGCGGTATCCACCGTCGTCAAGCTCGGCCTCGCGCTGGCCATGATCGCGGCGTTTTTTGTCGACGCTTTCTGGTTCTAGTCGGCGTCCCCTTTGGGATTTGGGCCGTTGGGATTTGGAATTTATTACCCGCTACATGCCCAACCGTGCCGCATGGGTTTTGATCCAGCGTTCGTGTTCGGGGTAATCCGGGCACACCCGGGCCACTTCCTGCCAGAAGCGCGCCGAATGGTTCATTTCCCGGCGGTGCATGAGTTCGTGCAGGATGATGTAGTCGCGCACCGCCGGGGGCATCTGGATCAGGCGCCAGTTGAGTGAAATCCGCCCGGCCACCGAACAGGAACCCCAGCGCGAGCTCTGGTTGCGCACCGTGACCTCGCGGACGGAAATCCCGGTTTGTGCGGCCAGTTCCGCCACCCGGCCGGGCAGTTCGTGGGCGGCCAGTTTGCGCAGCAGGCCCTCCGACAATTTGCGCAGGTCATCGGTGGGTTGGCGCATGCGGATGGATTCCATGCCGATGCGGAGAATGTGGGTGCCCTCTTCCTGGAGCACTTCAAGCGGGTAGGCTTCCCCGCGGAGCAGGATTTCCGTTCCGGGCGGCCAGCTTTTGGGGATGACCGGGCGGGCCTGGAGTTTGAGCCACTGGCGTTCGATCCAGGAAGTGCGGCTGCGGACAAAGCGCCAGGCTTCGGCCTTCGATCCCCGCCCGGGCAGGGTCACCGTGGCGGTTCCGTCGCTGCGGAGCCTGAGCACATACTGGCGCGCGCGGGGGTTGCGCCGGAAGACGACGGGGAAGGTGCGGTTGGCCGCCTCAAGGCACCCCTCGGCGGCGGTGCGTGGGGCCGAGGTGCCGAAATTGAAGAGGAATTGGTCCGATGACACGGCGCCAGTGTAACGCAGGATTGGTTTTGTACAACCCCCGACTCAGGCATTTGGGTTGCCAAAGGCACCGGGATAACACCCCCGTCTTCACGGCCCTATGGCCTTGAATTTTGCCGGGAATCGTTTAGTTTTCCGGCATGAATCTTATACAGAATTTATTACCCAAAACTCGGATTCTTATTTGTGTATGGATCTTCGCCGTGTCGGGGTTCGCGTGGGGAGAAGAGGCCAATTCCAACTCCTCTCCCGGCGCAGGCCAGCCGGGGGAAACCCGGGACAGGGAAGAGGTTATGCAGGGGACTTGGAAGTTTGAGACGGTTGGAGTCGCGGGTCAATGGGGGCAAACGAAAGAGGGTTTGAGCCAAAAGTTTTCCCTGGTTTTTTTGCCCAAAGCCGTAGAAGGCAACATCATCACGGGGAGGGCATTTTTCCCGATCAGCCGTTCGAAATTGAACACGGCCCGCCCCGGAGGATCGGTCAATTTCAGCACTTATTACAAAGTAGGCGGCGGGGAATACGAAGCCAAATGGAGGGGAACCCTGAGTGAAGACGGCACCAAGATCACGGACGGGACATTCTCCATGACCACGGGGCACGGAACTTTTACCGCGGAAAAGAAATAACCCCGGATCTATCCTGTTTTGGCCGGAGCAGCTCCGCGATTCCGCCGGAGGGGCGGAAAACTAGGCGGGAGATGAAGATTTGAGCAGGTCCAAAGCGGCGAATTTGCGTTTCATGACCGGGGTGGAATCGACTTTGAGCCACTGGTCCAGCACGGTCGCGTAGACATTGCGGAAATCCACCTGGAACTTCAAATCGCCGTTGTTGAGATCGGTCAGGCTGGGGTGTTTGCTGTGGATCCCGGGCTTGATGCCGCCGCCGACCAGGAACATCGGCCCGGCCGCCCCGTGGTCGGTGCCGCCCGAGCCGTTCTGCGCCACGCGCCGGCCGAATTCGCTGAATGTCATCGCGAGCACGCGGCTGAAATTTCCCTGCTCCTTCAAATCGGCCACGAAGGCGGCCATCGCGTCGGAAAATTCCTTCATCAGGCGGTCATGGGCCGGTTTCTGGTTCGCATGGGTATCGAAGCCCCCGAGGTTGGCGTAGTAGATGCGCGTGGGAAGGCCGCCGGCGATCAACTGGCCGATGAGCTTGAGGTCCTCGCCCAATTTGGTGGCCGGGTAGGGGGTCTTGGGTTGGTGCGCGGCGACAATCCGCTGGATGTCCTGCGAGGAAAGCTCGGCGTCGAAGGCGGTTCTTTCGAGGAACTGGAGGTTGGATGTCCCGTCGTTGGCCTTGGGTGCGGCGCCGAGGTCCCCCACCGAGGATCCGCTGTTCGATCCGGCGATGTTGTCGCTGTCGGCCATCATCGGGGTCATCTGGCCGTCGCGGGCGTCGGCCACGGCGATATCGCCCGGCTCGATGAGCTTGTAGCGGCCGGGGCTGGCCATGGAGATGCCCATGGGCTTCGGGCCGAGGAAGGCCTGCGGGGGCATGGAGCCGATGTTGACGCCGATGGTGGGGGGCTGGCCCTGGCAGGCGGAGTCGAAGTAGCGTCCGATCCATCCATAATGTTCGTTTTTGTCGGAATCCGAGGCGGTGTGCCATATTTCCATGGAGCGGAAGTGGGACCGGTTCGGGTTGGGGTAGCCCACCCCATGGATCAGGGCGGCATCGCCGTTGTCGAAGAGCCCCTTCATGCCCGTCATATTCGGGTGGAAACCCGCGTAGTCGTCCAGGGGGAGGACGGCATCCTTCGCCAGGGCGAGCTGGGGACGCAGGCGGTAATAGGCGTCGTCGGCGAAGGGGACGACCATGCTGAGCCCGTCGTTACCGCCACCCATTTGTAAGACAACGAGGATCGGGCCGTCCTTGCCCGTGGCGACCTGGATTGCGCTGTCGGCGGCATGGCAGTCGAGGCCGAAGATGGTGGAATTGAGGAAGGCGGGCAGGGTCCACGTGGCCGCCATGCCCATCATGCTGGTGTTGATGAAGTCGCGTCGGGTTTTCATGTCAGTTGGTATTCCGGGCGGGCCATCATGAGGTAGACCAGTCCTTTGACTTTTTCGTCGGCCGGTTTGTCCGCCGACTGCCTGAGGTAATCTTCGAAGGCCTTGCGGGCCGTGGCGGGCACGCCTGCGGGGTAGAATCGTTTGGCCAGGTCGTTGATCAGGGCGGTGCTGTCCTTCGCGGTATCCGGGGTGGTGAGCCGGCGGGAATCGACGACGGGTTGCATCTGCATTTTCCGGTCCTTCATGCGTTCCAGTCGGGCCATCATGGGGTCGTCCTGCATCGTCATTGTAGTGCCGTCCTTTGCGGCCTGGGCCTTGCGCTGTTCCTGGATCTTGGCCAACCGCTGGGAGGCGTCATCGCGGTTGAACATGACACCGCCGGCGTCACCCCCGTAGATGAAAAGTTTTGCCGCGTTTTGCCGGAGCAACAGGGTATTGGTGCTGATCCAGGTCCGTCCGCCATCCCAGCCCTTGACGCTCGGGGGTTCGAGGAGGTTCTGTCCCAGTTGGGTCAGGAGGCCGAGGGCACCCCGTCCGGGGAGGCGGTCCATTTCGACCGCCTTGGCCGTGGCCAGGAGCCATTGCACCGGGCTCTTGATCTGGGTGCCCCTGGCCTTGGCGGAGTAAAACTCGGTACTGCGGAACATCATTTTCAGGAAAGGCCTGAGCTCATAATCCAGCCTGTTCAGTTCATCCCCCAGTGCCTGGACCATGGATGGGCCGGGGCTTTCGTAGACGAAAAACGACCAGATTTTTTGGGCCATGTAGCGGGCGCAGGCCCGTTGTTTGAGGATTTGGTCGACGATTTCCTGGTCGCCGAACTCGCCGGAGACCCCGAGGAATGTTTTGCGGCCATCGTCGTGGTTGTTTTTTACGAAACTGGATTCCTGGTTGAACCGGTTCACGGTCCAGCCGGTGAAGGAGGCCGCCGCCGCCTTGATGTCGTCTTCGGTGTAGTTGCCTTCGCCGAGGGTGAACAGCTCCAGGAGTTCCCGGCCGTAGTTCTCATTCGGCTGGGCTTTGCGGCTTTGGGCCCCGTCCAGCCAGACGAGCATGGCGGGGTCGCGGCCAGCTTCGAGCAACAGATCGCCGAACTTGCCATTGCCCAGGCGGCGGAAGAGGTCGTTCTGCCGCCACATGAAGAAGGCGACCTTCACCTTTTCCACGCTGGTGGCGAAGTGGCCGTGCCAGAAGAGGGTCATTTTTTCCTGGAGGGGCCGGGGACCGTTCCACATGCGTTCGAGCCACCAGTTCTTGAGTTCCTGGATGTGCTGGCGTTCTTCACGCTGGTATTCCATCATTTTGATCCGGCGCTGTTCCTCGGTGAGGCTGCGGAGTTCCCGGCGGCGCTGGGCCAGGGTGGGGTCGGGCTTGGCCCATTCCGGATTGGGCGTGGGGTCGGGGGTTTTTTCCCAGTCGACCAACCGGTCGACCGAAGCATCCATGCCCAAGGTGGTCCATTCCTGGACTTCGGCGGGGGTGGCCCCGAATCCCGCCCGGAGCAGAAGGTGGGCGGCCATCTTCTCATTCCAGTGGGAGCTGGGCAGGGGTTCGAGCATTAGATTGAAACCACCCCCCATTAAGAAAGTTGCGGGAGGCGGTCCGCGAAATAGGCGAAAGGATGGGAAATTGTGGGCCATTGGGGTCAAACGGCCTGTCGTCCCGCCGTTTGACCCCAATGGCCTACAAAAAATCCTACAATCCGTTCTCCCGCCCTCTGGAGAGATTCAATAAGCAGGCCATGTCGGCACCCTTTTCCATTGCCTCCTTCGCGCCCTTCAAGGTTTAATCCCCGGCTTATGAAAATTGCAGTCCTCAGCGGTGATGGCATCGGCCCCGAAGTCATGGAGGCCTCCCTGGCCGTATTTGAGAAGGTTTCGTCGAAATTTTCCCTCAAGCCCCGATTCACCGAGGCCCTTGTCGGCGGGATTGCGATCGACAAGGTGGGCCAGGCCCTTCCCGAGAAGACCGTGGAAATTTGCCGGGCCAGCGACGCCATCCTGTTCGGGTCCGTCGGCGGTCCGAAATGGGAGTCCCTGCCCCCGAACGAACAACCCGAGCGGGCCGCCCTCCTGCCCCTGCGCAAGATTTTCGGCCTTTACGCCAACCTCCGCCCGGCAGTTTGCTACCCCGAACTGGTTGGGGCTTCCCCGATCAAGAACGAACTCATGCCCGGCGGCTTCGATATCCTCGTCGTCCGCGAACTCACCGGCGGGATCTATTTCGGCCAGCCGAAGATGACCGAGGCCACCGCCACGGGGGAACGGGCCACGGACACCCTGGTTTACGAAACCCATGAAATCGAGCGTGCCACCCGGGTGGCTTTCGAGGCGGCCAAGACCCGCTCGAAAAAAGTCCACCTGATCGACAAGGCCAACGTGTTGGAGAGCTCCCTGCTCTGGCGCAAGACAGTCAAGCGCATCGCCCAGGACTACCCGGGCATCAAGCTGGAGTTCATGTATGTCGACAACGCCGCCATGCAGGTGATGAAAAACCCCCGGCAGTTCGACGTCATGCTCTGTGAGAATATGTTCGGCGACATCCTGAGCGACGAAGTGGCCGCGGCCACCGGCTCCCTGGGTCTTCTCCCGAGCGCGTCATTGGCGGAGGGATCCTTCGGTCTTTACGAGCCGAGCGGCGGAACCGCGCCCGACATCGCCGGCAAAGGCATCGCCAATCCCATCGCCCAGATCCTTTCCATTGCCCTGATGCTGGAATACACCTTCAAGAAGCACGAAGCGGCGGCGGCGCTGCAGGCGGCGGTGAAAAAGGTCATATCCTCCGGCACACGCACGGCCGACATCTGGGCCGAGGGCTGCACCAAGGTCGGCACGAAGGCCATGGGCCAGGCCATTGCGGACGCGGTTTGAGGGCGGGTTTTACAGGAAGAACGCGAAGGTCCGCCAAGCAAGGCTGATTTTCAATTTCCCCCACTTTGCGATTCTTTGCGACCTTCCTGTTCAATCCCGGCGGTCGGGATGGTTGGATAGGTCGGAATAGGATTACCCGGTCTGGGAATCAACTTCAGTCGAGGTCAGGCGAATATTTGCGGGGGTAATTTTACTTTTGCACCTGCCGGGCGAGTTGGGCGAAGGTCTGGTAGACGATACTCCGTCGTTCGGCGAAGACACAGCGGATGATCCGGTGCCCCGGTTTTGGGGTATAAAAGAAGATGACCCGGAAGCTGCCGACGCGAAGCCGGTAGAATCCATCCAGATCCGCTTCCAGGGCACAGATATCCCCTTCCTCGCGGGCCAATTTCCGCAGGGCTTCCCGGAGTCTTTTGCGCGGTTCCGGTGCCAGGGTGCCCATGAACTCCACGACCTGGGTGGAGACTTCGACGGTGGCCTTATCCATCGAGCCGGCTTAGGGGGTGGTATTTGGTTTTTCCGGCCCGGGCCGCACCCAGGGCTTTCATGGCCTTCGGGTTGGCCAGAATTTCCAGGGTTTCCATCATGGCTTCCATGCGCTCCGGGGAGACCAGGTATCCCACGACCTTGTCATGGCGTGTGATGGTCACGGGTTGGTCGGCGGCTTCTTTGACCAAGGCCGGGAAACGGGCCTGGGCTTCAGTTACCGAATACGTAGAAGATGCCATGATCTACGTAGAATAGTTCATGGGTCCCGTTGGGTCAAGGGCCATGGGCCGGGCCATCGCGGACGCGGTTTGAGGGCGGGTTTTACAGGAAGAACGAGAAGGTCCGCCAAGCAAGGCTGATTTTAAGTTTTCCCTGCTTTGCGATTCTTTGCGACCTTCCTGTTCAATCCCGGTGGCAGGGTCGGTTCGGCCTGGGAATTGAGTTCACGGAATTTCCTCGGGCTGATCCCCAGGGAGCGCTTGAACATCTTGGAAAAAGCGTAGAGATCGGGATAGCCGACCGCTTCGGCAATCTCGCCGATGCGGCGGTCCCGGTCGCGCAGCAGGTAGGTCGCCTGGCTCATCCGCAGTTGCAGGACGAATTGGATGACCGGGATGCCGAAGAAGCGGCGGAATTCCGTGCAGAAGTGGGGTACCGACCACCCCGCGCGCCGGGCCAGATCCTCGAGGCGCAACGGCCCGGTGAAATGCTGCTCCACATGGGACCGAACTTCGAGCAGGCGGGCGGGGATGGCAGTCTCCGCCTTTTGGAATGCGTGGCGCGCCACCCTGCGCACGAAATTCTCGAAAAGGTTGTGGAGGATTTTGGCGTCGGGCTTCCAACCTTTCAGTTCCCGGGTTGTTTCCTCCAGGAAGGATTCCATCGCTGACGGGTCGGTGATGGGGATGCGTTTCCGGAGGGGGATGCCGCAGGCCTTGAGGATCGGCCCGATTTCGCACCCGGAACAATGGAACCAGGAATGGTTCCAGGATTTTTTGTCATTACCGTAATAATGGCCATCAGGAGGGGCCCAGACCATCAGGCCCGGGCTGGTCCAAGCGGCCTCCCCTTCGGACGTCCGGACCCGGACCTCCGAATGGAAAAGCATGAACAGGTAGTCCCGGGTTCCCTCTGGGCGGTCCACCATGCAGGCTTTCATCCGCTCGTGCAGACCGAGGCGGTGGATCTGGAAGGTGCCCCTGGGTTCGCTGTGGGCCAGGGTGAGCTTGATTTGCTTCATCTTAAGATATTCCAAATTTACGCAGATCCGATCCATTCCCGTCAAGCCGGGGAACGGGCAGGCTTTGTCGATGGCCACTACTCCCTACAACGGTTTGGATTCGAATCTGGGCAACCTGTCCCGCCTTTCGGCGGCGGTCACCCGCTCCATCAGCCCGGAAAATTTCACCGGCGAAAAGGGCAAGGGGGGCATGGCCACCGAGGGCACGGGGGCGAAATGCGCGAGGGATCTCGGACAGGGTTGGAAGATTTCCCCCTCGATCGACATCCAGCCGGGCGAATGCCGGGAGCTTGCCGACATCAAGGGCTCCGGGGCCATCCAGCAAATGTGGATGACGCCCACCGGCCCCTGGCGCTTCAGCATCCTCCGGATTTATTGGGACGACCAGGAGCAGCCGTCGGTGGAGTGCCCCGTGGGGGATTTCTTCGTCTGCGGCTGGAACAAATTCGCCCAGGTTTCCTCGCTGGCGGTTTGTGTGAATCCCGGCAGCGCGTTCAATTGCTATTGGACCATGCCCTTCCGCAGGCGCTGCCGCATGACATTGACCAACATCGGCATCGAGCCGATGAGGCTGTATTACCAGATCAACTACACGCTGACGGACGTGCCGGACGACCAGGCCTATTTCCACGCACAGTTCCGCCGCTCCAATCCGCTTCCCTACAAGCAGGATTATACGATCGTGGACGGCATCAAGGGCCGGGGCCAGTTGGCCGGTGTCTACATGGCGTGGGGCGTGAACAACACCGGTTGGTGGGGCGAGGGCGAAATTAAATTATTCATGGATGGAGATGGGGAGTACCCCACGATTTGCGGTACAGGGGTGGAGGATTATTTTTGTGGTTCCTACGGTTTTGAGAACCCGGTCACGAAACAATACCAGGAATTCACCACGCCCTATGCGGGAATGCCCCAGGTCATCCGGCCGGACGGTGTGTACCAGTCGCAGACCCGCTTTGGGCTTTACCGCTGGCACATCACGGATCCGGTCCGTTTCCAGAAGGATTTGCGCGTGACGATCCAGTCGCTCGGCTGGCGGTCAGGCGGGCGTTACCTGCCGCTGCAGGATGATATCGCCTCGGTGGCGTTCTGGTACCAGACCCTGCCGACCGCGCCATTCCCCGCGCTGCCGGACCGTGATTATCTCGAGGTGATTTGAACAGTTTCCGGGATGCTTAGAGCGCCTTCTGGATAATCCGCCGCTCGTTCTCATTTTCGCGCTCTCTGGGATCGGGAGAACGAGCACGAGTGCGAGTAAGAGATACGAGAGGAGCCTTCGACCAATAAAAATGAAAATGCACTAATCCCGGTGGTAGGGGTGGCCGGTGCGGAGGGTGTGGGCGCGGTAGAGTTGTTCCAGGACGACCACGGCGGCCAGTTCGTGCTGCAGGGTCAGGGGGCTGAGCGACCACGTCCAGTCAGCTTTGGCTTTGACCGCGGGCCCGTGGCCGTCGGCACCACCAATGAGAAAAGCCACCTTGCCGAGGGCTCGGTTTTCCCACTGGGTCCATTGGTCGGCCAGAGCCCGGCTGGTGATGGATTTCCCGGTTTCGTCGAGCACAATGCGAAAATAGCCCTCGCTGGCTGCGAGCAGGCGTTCGCCCTCGTCCACCTGGCTGCCGTTTTTCAACGCGGTCCATTCCACGGCGCCCCGGAGGCGGCCGAGGTATTCGGCCATGCCGTCGCGGGCATAACCCAGCTTGGGCTTGCCGATGGTGAGGAGGAGCAATTTCAAAAAAAGATCCAGCGCCGGACCTTGGCGCAATAGGCCTCGTAGTCGTCGCCGAATTGTTCCCGGAGCTTTTTTTCCTCGGCGGCGACGAACACGCGTTCCAGGACGAAGAAGAGGGCCACGGGGGCAATCAGGGTGGGCAGGGTGCCGTAGCCGGCAGTGAAGGCGGCGGTGAAGACCACCATCGCGGTGTAAATCGGATTGCGTGAATATTTGTAGGGGCCGTCCATGATCAGGAACGTGGCCTTCTTGCCCGGGTCGAGCGGGGTTTCCCGGTGGATGAACTGGGCGATGGACCAGATGAAGAGCATGATGGATCCCGTACCCAGCAGGAAGGCGATTCCGGGATTGCCCCAACCGGGGATGCGCAGGGCCGGGTAGGCGTAGTGCAGGTAGATGCCTCCCAGCAGGAGGGCGGTGGCCCAATAAGGGGGCTTGATCCGGAAAAGCAGGCTGCGGGGGGTGATGGGG
>Ga0209066_10007484_pt1 | contig 10808 bp, 9 predicted proteins | sample All_14_2_FD_187198 | JGI IMG/M metagenome (GOLD analysis project Ga0209066, IMG submission 187198) | Freshwater microbial communities in response to fracking from Pennsylvania, USA - Allegheny Zone_MetaG_DW_15 (SPAdes) (version 2) ... | reverse complement strand
GGGCATCTGGACCTTCGGCGCCTACTGGGCGCTCAAGACCTGGGAGCTGTCACTGTCCAAGCTCGAAAAGGACCCCGGTGCGGCCGTGCGAAACGCGGCGCCTGGTTCGCCCGACCCTCTGTAGGGCAAAAGCGCTGAGTGAGACTCAAACTGCATGTGTGCTGCGAAACGTGAGGCAGAAGGTGGTCCGTCCTTGGGCCGATGTGACTGAAACGGAACCGCCGTGGGCCGTCATGATGGCTTGGGTGATTGACAGACCGAGACCCGTGCCATCGGATTCCGGATGGCTGCGCGATTTGTCCACGCGGTAAAAGCGATCGAACAAGCGTGGCAAGACCTCGGGCGCGATGGTCATGCCGCTGTTGGTGATGCACAGGGTGGCTTCTCCTGGCAGCACTTCGATGGCAACCATGACTTCGGCTTCAGCAGGCGAATGTCGGAGTGCATTCGACAACAGGTTGCCGATGGCACGCCGGACCATCAAGCGGTCTCCCATGATCTGGGCTTCTCCCTTGATCTTCAAGCGGATCCGCTTTTCGTCAGCCACGGCATCGTAGAAATCGAACAGATCCAGCGCTTCCTGATCCAGCGAAATCGCCTCCGGGTTGGGGAGTTCGAGCCCGTGTTCAGTCTTGGCCAGGAACAGCATGTCGGACACCATGCGCGCCAATCTCTGGAACTCTTCTGCGTTGGAGGCAAGGATGTCCCGATAGGCTTCGGCATCCCGTTTCTGCGCCAGCGACACCTGGGTCTGGGTCAGCAGGTTGTTGATGGGGGTTCTCAGCTCATGGGCCAGGTCGCTGGAAAATTCCTGCAGACGCGCAAAGTCCGCCTGCAGACGCGCGAGCATGGTGTTGAGGCTTTCGGCGAGATCGGCAAACTCCACCGGCACGGCTTCGACGGGCATGCGCTGGTCCAGCTTCTGCGCGGTGACCGTCATGGCACGCTCTTTCATGATGCGCAGTGGCGACAGGCCGCGGCGCGCAGCCCACCAACCCAGCAAGCCGCTGACCAGGATGGCCGCCAGCGAATAGAGCACCAGCGTCTGGCTCAGGGACCGCATGAAATGCAGGTGGTGATCGGTATCCAGGGCGATCCGCAGTTGCATTGGCGCGTCGTCCGCGCCCGGCTCGGCCGAAGTCGGGGGCGGGTCGATGCGCGCGCTCAGGCCGCGCAGGGTTTGATTGTCCAGGGTCCAGTCGGTGGGCGTGGCGCCTTGTGGCGCCAGGTCTGAGGGAAACACCATGCCCTCGGTTCCGTACACCAGACGATCGCCCTGACGCAAGTCGATGAAGAGTCCGTGGTGACTGCCCAGCAGCTCATCCAGCCGGCCAGACAGCAGGTCCGGCGCCGGGGATTCTTTGACGATCTTCTGAACCAGCCCGATCTTGTCCTGCAGGTAACCCCGGTCGAGTTCGACAAAGTGCCGGCTCGTCGCGAACGCCACCAGGATCGCCAGACCCACCAGGACAGAGGCCGACACCAGCGCGTAGAAAGCGGTCAGGCGCGCGGTCAGCGACGGTCGCCCGAGCATCAGTTCGAAGCCTCCGGCACTTCCAGCACATAGCCCATGCCGCGCACGGTCTGGATCAGACGGGGTTCAAAGGGATCATCCACCTTGCCTCGGAGGCGGCGCATGGCCACCTCGATCACATTGGTGTCGCTGTCGAAGTTCACGTCCCACACCTGCGAAGCGATCAAGGATCGCGGCAAGACCTCGCCATGGCGGCGCATCAGCAGCTCCAGCAGGCCGAATTCCTTGGCCGTCAGGTCGATGCGTTTGCCCGCCCGGGTCACGCGCCGACGCAACAGGTCCAGCTCCAGGTCGGCCACCTGCAGCGTGGTGGCTTCCAGACCCGAGCGACCGCGCCGCATGATGGTGCGTACCCTGGCCAGCAGTTCGGCAAACGAAAACGGCTTGACCAGGTAGTCGTCGGCCCCCAGCTCCAGACCCTTGACGCGGTCTTCCACCTGGTCGCGGGCGGTGAGAAACAGCACCGGCATCTCCCGCCCCTGGCTGCGCAGGCTGCTCAGAACCTGCCAGCCATCCATGCCGGGCAGCATGACGTCCAGGATCACCAGGTCGTGGTCGCCTTCGAGCCCATGGTGGAGACCGTCAACACCATTGGTGACGAGATCCACCACATAGCCGGCCTCCCGCAAGCCTTGCCTCAAATAGTCGCCCGCCTTGGGCTCGTCCTCAACAATCAGAATCTTCACGGTCGTGCTCCTGACCGCTAGTTTGCCCGCGCGGGCGGCCGTGCGGAGAAAAATGACAGTTTTGTAATCAACCCGACAGGGAGTTGACGGACGACCACCCGCAGAATTCGCCTCGTTTGATCTATGTCAAAAAGGAGCGACTGCAGTGAGATCTTCGTTTAGCAACCGAGCCACGAGCCAACTGCTGGTGGCGGGCATCTTGGCCCTGCCGCTTGCGCTCTCAGCGCAGACGGCCAGCCCTTCACAAGAATCCGACTGGCGTCAGGCCAATGACGCAGTGGGTGCGCTCAAACGTGGCCATGCCGATGTGCTCAAGTGGGAGCAGGCCCATCCGGGTGCATCCGCCACGGCGCCAGTCAGCACCACGGGTGTCGCCATCCCTAACGCAGAGGCGGCGGTTCGCATGGCCTGGACGGTCCATCGCGAACTGGCCCGTCCGTTGTCAAAACTGGGTTCGAAGAACGTGCAATTGATCGCTGAGGGCCGCTCGACAGAGCTCGACCCCAGCCTGCAGCGTCGCGTCGAGGATGCCGGCGAGGTGCTGGAGGTGGCTGCAGCGGGGCGCAAGGCCTGGATTGAGGCCGTGGCGGCTCAGCAGGTCTTGAAGCACCAGCGCGACATGCTGGAAGCTGCCCAGGCCGCCCATGAGCTGGGACAGCGCATGGTGACGGTGGGCAACTGGAGCAAGTTGCAGCTGTCGCCCGTTCAACTGGCCGCATCAAGCGCACGTATGAATCTCCGGCGTGCGCAGCAAGTCGCCGCCCAGGCCCAAAGCCATCTGGTCAAGACCATGGGGAAAACGGGCCTTCAGGAGGCCTTTTCGCTCCCGGACCTGCTGCCAGCCATCCCGGCGAAGTCCATGGCCGAGGCCGATCTGCAAAAGCGCGCCGATGCGATTCGCAACCAGTTGCCCGTCGCAGAAAGCCTCCGCAACCGGGCGCTATCTAAAGGGGCCATGAACGCCTACATGGCCGCCCATGCGCTGGCGCTCGACAGCCAGGGGGATGTCCTGAAAACCCGTGAGTTCATCACCGAAGAAACGGTCCTTCACTACAACGGCATGCTCAAGAGCGTCTGGGACCTGCTGGACGAAGTGCGCAACCAGTCCCAGGCCACGGTGGATGCCATTGGCGCGCAGCGCGACTTCTGGATCGCTGAAGCCGATCTGCAGTGGGTTTTGCAGGGCGGAGAGCCCGACAGCTTCGTATCACTGGGGGGCGCTGGTGAAGTGGCCTCGGCAGCAGCGCATTGAAAGGACAGCATTCATGACAAACAACAACTCCAGACGCCAGTTTTTTGCCGGTGCCGCCGCTTCCGTGGCCGGCCTGGCCGTGGCCCGCTCCGCACTGGCGGGTTTGCCAGAGCCCGTCATCCAGACATCCGTCGACACCGCGCCGCCACTCGTTCCCACGACCGGCCGGCCGTACAACCCCGTGGTGACCCTCAACGGCTGGACCTTGCCCTGGCGCATGAACGATGGCGTCAAGGAATTCCACCTGGTGGCCGAGCCCGTGGTGCGCGAGGTGTCACCAGGCTTTAAGGTGAACATGTGGGGTTACAACGGCCAGAGCCCGGGACCCACCATCGAAGTGGTCGAGGGTGACCGCGTGCGCATCTTCGTGACCAACAAGCTGCCCGAACACACCACCATCCATTGGCACGGTCAGCGGCTGCCCAGCGGCATGGACGGCGTGGGCGGACTCACCCAGCGGGCCATCCCCGTGGGCAAGACCTATGTCTATGAGTTCGAAGCGCGCCGCCCCGGCACCTTCATGTACCACCCCCACGCGGACGAGATGGTGCAGATGGCCATGGGCATGATGGGCATGTGGGTGACCCACCCCAAGGCCAAACACCCGCACATCAGCGCCGTGGACCGGGACTTCTGCTTCCTGCTCAATGCGTTCGACGTGGAGCCCGGCAGCAAGACGCCCAAGATCAACACCATGACGGACTTCAACATCTGGTGCTGGAACAGCCGCGTCTTCCCGGCCATCGACAGCCTGAACGTGCGCCTGAACGACCGCGTGCGCATCCGCATTGGCAACCTGACGATGACCAACCACCCCATCCACCTGCATGGGCACGAGTTCCTGGTTACCGGCACCGACGGTGGCCCGACCCCGCCCAGCACGCGCTGGTACGAAGTCACCACCGATGTGGCCGTGGGACAGATGCGCCAGATCGAGCTGATTGCCGATGAAGAGGGCGACTGGGCCATGCATTGCCACAAGAGCCACCACACCATGAATGCCATGGGGCACGATGTGCCAACCATGATCGGCGTGGACCACCGCGGCCTGGTCAAGAAGATCCAGAAGGTCGCACCCGACTACATGCTGATGGGCGAGCGCGGCATGGCCGACATGGGCGAGATGCAGATGGCCATTCCCGACAACACGGCCCCCATGATGACCGGCACCGGCCAGTTCGGACCGCTGGAGATGGGCGGCATGTTCACGGTCTTCAAGGTCCGCAAGGATCAGAAACCGGGTGACTACAAGGACCCGGGTCCCTACAAGTTCCCCGAAGGCACCGTGGCCTACGAGTGGAACGGAGCGCTCCCGCCGACGCCGCGCCCCGCGGCCAGCAGCGACACGACACCCGCGACCGCCAAGGCGATCAAGCCCACCGCCAAAGGCATGTCGCATTAAAGAGAATCCCCCCTCCTGCGCCGCTTCGCGTCTTCCCCCCAGGGGGACGACACCAGTGGCCCGGCAAAGCCGGTTCCACGGTGTCTCTGGGTTGGAACCGCTTACCCGGCGCCTTCCCCTGTTTTTCCTGCAGTTCCCCCGTTGTCAGTCCCTCACTTGAAAGAAGCCCCATGACATTTTCAGTTTCCATCCTGCCCTCTCGCGCTGCGTTGCTTTTCTCTGGCGCCATGTTGGCCACCACGGCCGCCATGGGCGCCGGCAACCACGCTGGCGGGCACCACGAGTCCCCGATTGGAAAGCCGGGTGTGGTCTCGAAGGTCACTCGCACGATTCAGGTCGACATGAGCAGCGGCATGCGGTTCAAGCCCTCGGACATCCGTGTCAAACAGGGCGAAACGATCCGCTTCGTGCTGAAGAACACCGACAGCGTCAAACACGAGTTCAGCCTGGGAACGCCAGAAGAACTGCTGGAGCACTACGAGGTGATGAAGAAATTCCCCGACATGGAGCACGATGAACCCAACAAGATTTCACTCGCTCCCGGCAAACAGGGTGAGGTGATCTGGCAGTTCACCAAAGCTGGAGCCGTTGACTTCGCCTGTCTGCACGTGGGTCACTTCGACGCGGGCATGAAGGGGCAGGTCAAGGTGGCTGCCAAGTAAGGGCGTCGTGCATCAGGCACAGTTTCATCTCACCATTTCAGGAACCAACGATGACCAAAGTACAACGGATTCTGGGCACAGCCGCCTTGACCCTCTCCTCCCTTCTCGGAAGTCCCGTGTTCGCTCAGATGAACATGGACCACGGAAAGATGGGCATGGCGGCAACGCCCGGCATGACCGACGGCGAAGTCCGCAAGATCGACAAGGAAGCGGGCAAGATCACCATCAAGCACGGTGACATCAAGCACATGGACATGCCCGGCATGACCATGGTCTTCGTGGTCAAGGACAAGGCCCTGCTGGACAAGACCACCGTCGGTGCCCGGATCCTGTTCATGGCCACGAACGAGAACGGTCAGATGATGGTGACCGACATCCAGCCTGCGAAGTGATTCTGCGATCCCGGTCCCTCCGTTTGGCTGCGGCCGGTCTTGCACTGGCAGGGGTGGCGGCAGCCTTTCTGGTGTGGCGATCTGCCGATCCGATTGGGTCGAACCCACCGGGCGTGCTTCGCCTGGATGACCCGGTGATGCTCCAACGGGGAGAGCAGCTGTATCAGACACGGTGCGCCAGTTGTCACGGCGCGAATCTGGAGGGGCAGGCGAACTGGCGGGAGCGGGGTGCCGACGGGCGTCTGCCAGCGCCACCCCATGACGAGAGTGGTCACACCTGGCACCACCCCGACGATGTGCTGATTCGGATCACCAAAGAGGGTGTGGCCAAGGCCGCAGGCCTGCCGGACTACGTCTCAAGCATGCCCACCTTTGGCGATTCGCTCAGCGACGCCGACATCGTGGCCGTTTTGTCCTGGATCAAGTCCCGGTGGTCGTCCGACATCCAGGCCCAACACGACGGCATCAACCGCCAAGCGAACGAGCAGTCGCGGCGCGGACCCTGACATTTTTGTCATCTTCGGGTCATCTTGCCGACCCCGGCCGATGCCTACATTGACGGCATGGCGTGAGGGGGCCGATGCCCCGCAGGGGATACCGATCACCTCCTGGCCTGCTCTGGCAATCCCGCCAGAGGCCCGTCATGAAAGGAATTTGACATGTCCAAGTGGATCCCCACCCTGCTGATGGTCGTCGTCACGGGTGTGACGTTCTCTGCTTCAGCGCAGCAAGCCGCTGATCACAGCCAGCACCATCCTGCCGCCACGGTGACCCCAGCGCCCGCGACCGCCGTTGCACCGCCGGCCGGCATGCCCATGGGCATGGCTTCGATGCCGCAGATGCAACAACACATGCAGCAGCACATGGCCACCATGCAGGCAATGCGCACCAAGATGGCAGCAGCCCAGACGCCGGCCGAACGCCAAGCCCTGATGGCCGAACACACGAAGGCCATGCATGAGGGCATGGACATGATGAACGGCATGAAGGCAATGGGCGGCATGCCCGGCATGGGCGCCCCGGGTGCCGCGCCAGCGGACCCCTCACAGCGTCAACAGATGATGGAAATGCGCATGGACATGATGCAGAACATGATGGACATGATGATGCAGCGCATGCCAGCCGCAGCCACCCCTCCCGCCGGCAAGTGACGGGCGACGGCGGCGTTGAGCGTGCAACGCGGTGCCCGCGAAAACTGGGTGACAGGATCAGGGTGTCATCGACACCGTGCACGTGTGGCCCGGCGAATCGGCGCGGGTTGCCATCGACTTCGCCCACCCGCTCGTGGGCGATCAGGACTATGTCTTTCACTGCCACTCGCTGGAACACGCCGAAGCGGGAGTGATGCTGCGCTTCACGGTGAAAGCCTGAAACGCCTCTCGGCCCATTGACAACGTCCGGCACCGCCGGACGCTCACCCACGACCATGCAACGGCATCGATCCTTCAACCCGGAGACACCTGTGAAACCCCAATTTTCTGCCTGGACACAGGCCCTCGTATCCGCAGTGCTGCTGGCCGGCAGCCTGTCTGTTCACGCCGCCGATCGCAAGATATTCGTGGCCAATGACGGTGCCGGCACCGTCAGCGTGATCAACGCCGAAACCTTCAAGCTCACTCGGCACATTGCGGTGGGTGCGGGAGCGCACAACGTCCAGGTGTCACCCGATGGAAAGCTGGCCTGGGTCACCAACAACGGCACCCCTAAATCCGCCGCTGCCGGCATGGCCCATGCGGGCATGTCGACCGCCGAACACGGCGCCATGGCGGACGCGGGCGAAGTCTGGTCCATCGACACGGAAACCGACGAGGTGGTCGCCCGCGTGGTGGTGGGCAAACACCCGGCCCATGTGGTGGTGTCTGCCGACGGCCGTTGGGCTTACGTCACCAATGGTGGCGACAACACCCTCAGCGTGGTGGATACCAAATCGCTCAAGGTCGTCGACACCATTCCGACCGGAGAATTTCCTCACGGCATCCGGCTGAGTCCGGATGGCAAGCAGGCGTATGTCGCGAACCTGAAGGGCGGAACGGTGTCGGTCATCGACACGGAAAGCCGCAAGGAAATCAGCCAGATCCCCGTGGGCAAGGGCCCCGCCCAGGTGGGCTTCACGTCCGACAGTCGGCTGGCCTTCGTGTCCCTGTCGCAAGAGGCCAGCGTCGCCGTCATCGACCCGGTCAGCCGCAAGGTGATCCGCAAAGTGCGGGTCGGCAATGTGCCGATCCAGCTCTATGCGACACCCGACAACCGCTTCCTCTTTGTGGCCAATCAGGGTAGCCGCAAGAGCCCCGGCAATACTGTGAGCGTGATCGATCTCTCCACCTTCAGCACGCAGCGCATCCAAACGGGCATCGGCGCCCACGGCGTGGTGGTGGGAAACGATGGGCGCCATGCCTACGTGACCAATCTCTATGCGAACACGGTGTCGGTCATTGATGTCCGGTCGCGCAAGTCCGTTGCCACCGTCGCCGTGGGCGTCGGACCCAACGGGATCAGCGTGAGTCCTTGAAAAACAAACGGGGTCATGCCATCGGGTCGCCCTGGTGTGCAGCGGCCTGGAAGGAGAACGCCATGGATATGACAGCGCACCGGCACCCGGCCGTGCATTCCCCTGACCACCGGACCGATCCGGCGGCGCTCAAGGACCCCGTGTGCGGCATGGCCGTCACCGAACAATCGCTTCACCAGGCGGAGCACGTAGGCCGGACCTTCTATTTCTGCAGTGCCAAGTGCCAGGGCAAGTTCGCGGCAAACCCGCTGCAATACCTCGCCCCGGCGCCTGCGCAGGAACAAGCCCCGGCGGTGGCTGGCACGGTCTACACCTGCCCCATGCACCCGGAGATCCGGCAGGACCACCCGGGCAACTGCCCCAAGTGCGGCATGACGCTGGAGCCCTTGTTGCCCGAACTGGATGAGCAGGAAAACCCCGAACTCCAGGACTTCCAGCGCAGGTTCTGGTGGACCCTGCCGCTCACCGTGGTCGTCACCGTGCTGGCCATGTTCGGCCACAGCCTGGGCTGGTTCGACATGGCGGTGCAGAGCTGGATCGAACTTGTGCTCACGGTGCCGATCGTGTTGTGGGCGGGCTGGCCCTTCTTTGTGCGTGGAGCGCAGTCGATCATGAACCGCAGCCCCAACATGTGGACCCTCATCAGTCTGGGAACGGGCGCGGCCTTTGTGTACAGCGTGGTGGCCACGGTGACCCCGCAGGTCTTCCCCGATTCGTTTCTTTCCATGGGGCGCGTGGCGGTGTATTTCGAAGCGGCCGCGGTGATCATCTCGCTCACCTTGCTGGGGCAATTGCTGGAACTCAAGGCGCGTTCGCAGACCTCGGCGGCGATCCGCTCGCTGCTGGGCCTGGCGCCCAAGACCGCCCGCCGCATCGGTGCCGACGGCCAGGAAGAAGACGTGCCGCTGGGCCACGTGCACGTGGGTGATCTGCTGCGTGTGCGTCCGGGCGAAAAAGTGCCGGTGGACGGCACCGTGGTCGAGGGCAGCAGCGCACTCGACGAGTCCATGCTCACCGGCGAGCCGCTACCGGTCACGAAGCGGGTGGGCGACAAGCTCATTGGTGCCACGCTCAACACCAGCGGCGGTCTGGTGATGCGCTCCGAACACGTGGGATCGGCCACCGTGCTGGCGCAGATCGTGCAGATGGTGGCCATGGCGCAGCGCTCGCGAGCGCCCATGCAGCGCATGGCCGACCAGGTGGCGGGCTACTTCGTGGTCGGCGTGGTGGGCGCCGCACTGCTCACCTTCCTGGGCTGGGGCCTGTTCGGGCCCGAGCCGAGCTGGGTCTACGCGCTGATCAACGCCGTGGCCGTGCTGATCATCGCCTGTCCTTGTGCGCTCGGCCTGGCCACGCCCATGTCGATCATGGTGGCGACCGGGCGTGGCGCCACGCACGGCGTGTTGTTCCGCGACGCCGCCGCGATCGAGAACCTGCGCAAGGTCGACACCCTGATCGTGGACAAGACCGGCACCCTGACCGAAGGGCGGCCGACCTTCGAGCGAGCGATCGGCTTCGGTGGTTTTTCCGAAGACGAGGTGTTGCGCCTGGCGGCCAGCCTCGATCAGGGCAGCGAACATCCGCTGGCTGCCGCCATCGTGGCCGCCGCGAAGCAGCAGGGGCTGGTGCTGGACAAGCCCGAGCAGTTCGACTCCGAATCCGGCATCGGTGTGCAGGGTGTTGTGGGTTCGCAGCAGCTGGCGCTGGGCAACACCGCGCTGATGCAGCAGCTCGGGGTGGATGTGTCACCGCTGGCCACCGAAGCCGAAGCGCTGCGAGGGCAGGGGGCCAGTGTCATGCACCTGGCAGTGGACCGGACACTGGCCGGTCTGCTGGCGGTGTCGGACCCGGTCAAGGCCACCACGGCCGATGCCCTGGCCTCGCTGCGCCAGGCCAACATCCGCGTGGTGATGGCCACCGGCGACGGCCTGACCACGGCGCGCGCCGTGGGCCAGCGGCTGGGCATCGACGAGGTGCATGGCGAGGTCAAACCCGCCGACAAACTCAAGCTGGTCGAACGCCTCCAGGCCGAGGGCCGCGTGGTGGCGATGGCGGGCGACGGCATCAACGACGCACCAGCACTGGCGCGAGCCGATGTCGGGATCGCCATGGGCACCGGCACCGATGTGGCGATGAACAGCGCCCAGCTCACGCTGGTGAAGGGGGACTTGCGCGGTATCGCCACCGCGCGCGACCTCTCGGTGGCCACCGTAGCCAACATGAAGCAGAACCTGGCGTTTGCCTTTGTCTACAACGCGCTGGGTATTCCACTAGCCGCGGGTCTTCTGTATCCGTTCACCGGCTGGCTGCTCTCTCCCATGATCGCCGCGCTGGCCATGAGCCTGAGTTCGGTTTCGGTCATTGGCAATGC
>Ga0209066_10007481_pt1 | contig 10811 bp, 12 predicted proteins | sample All_14_2_FD_187198 | JGI IMG/M metagenome (GOLD analysis project Ga0209066, IMG submission 187198) | Freshwater microbial communities in response to fracking from Pennsylvania, USA - Allegheny Zone_MetaG_DW_15 (SPAdes) (version 2) ... | reverse complement strand
GCGTCTGGTCCTGCCGGACCCTCTGGCGGGCGTATCGCTGAGCATCAGCGTGGGCGGCGTCTGGTGTGAGCCGGAAGCCAGTTGGTCGATCTGGTACAGCCAGGCCGATGACGTGTTGTATCGCGTCAAGGCAGAAGGTGGCGACCATTGCCAGGTCGCTCCGGCAGGCGATCAGGGTCCGCGTTTGCCGGGCAATTGATCGCCCCTGCCGTCTGGCAGAGGAGAATTCGTCGGTCTGACCGTACACTCCCGGTTTTGCAACCTCGGGAGTGAAGGCATGCGTGTGCTTGCGATGGCCTTGTTGGCCGTGATGACTGCCCCGGCGCTGGCCGCCGAAGGCATGTGGACGCTGGATAACCTGCCCAAGCAGGCCATGCAGAACGAGTTCGGCTTTGCGCCCGATCAGACTTGGGTCGACAAGGTGATGAAGTCCTCGGTGCGACTGGCGGGTGGCTGTTCCGGCTCCTTCATCTCGCCCGACGGTCTGGTGATGACCAATCATCACTGCGTGGTCGACTGCGTGGCGCAGTTGTCCAGCGAGGGCAAGGACTTCGTGCAGAACGGGTTCATCGCCCGCGAACACAGTGACGAACTGAAATGCCCGGACATGGAGCTGAACCGTCTGGAGCAGATTGCCGACGTCACCGATCAAGTTCGCGCGGCCACCAACGGGCTGGATGGCGAGGCCTACAGCAAGGCCAAGAAAGCCGTGCAATCACGTCTGGAAGCCGACTGCGTCGGCGACGACTCGCAGGCCACGCGCTGCGACATCGTCGAGCTGTATCAGGGCGGCAAGCAACATCTGTATCGCTACACGCGCTTCCAGGACGTGCGCCTGGTGTTCGCGCCCGAAGTGGCGGCGGCGTTCTTCGGTGGCGACCCCGACAACTTCAACTTCCCGCGCTTCAACCTCGACATGGGCATCCTGCGCGCCTACGTCGATGGCAAGCCCGCCAAGCTGGACAACTGGTTCACCTTCAAGCAGGAAGGTGCCGCCGAAGGCGAGCTGGTGATGATCACCGGTCATCCGGGATCGACTCAACGCCTATTGACGGTGGCGCAACTGAAAGCCCTGCGCGATGGCGGTCTGACCGACCGGCTCCTGTTCATGGCGGAACTGCGCGGTCTGTTGACCCAATACGGCGCCTTGGGCGAGGAACAAGCGCGGCAGGCACAACCGGACCTGTTCGGCATCGAGAACGGCTTCAAGGCCCTGCGCGGCCGATTGGAAACCCTCAACGACGACGCCTTCTTCGCCCGCAAGCAGGCCGAAGAAGATGCCCTGCGCGCCTTCGTTGCCGCCGACACCGCGCTGGCCGCCAAGATCGGTGATCCGTGGTCGGCCATTGCGGCGGCCGAGGCCAGCTTCGATCAGTTCGACGATGCCTATCTGCTGATCGAAGGCGGTCGCGGTTTTGCCACCGACTATTTCGGTTTTGCACGCGGCTTGTATCGCGCCAGCGTCGAACGCGAGCTGCCCAACGAAAAGCGCCTGCGCGAATTTTCCGAAGCCGGTTTGCCACGGCTTGAGCAGATGTTGCTGTCCGAAGCCCCGATCTATCCCGCCTACGAGAAGGTCAAGCTGGCCTGGTCGCTGACCAAGCTGCGTGAAGCCCTGGGCACCGACCACCCACTGGTCAAGCGCATCCTCGGCAAGGAATCGCCGCAGCAGTTGGCCGCGCGCCTGATCGACGGTACGCAACTGGGCGATGTCGATGCGCGCAAAGCGCTGTGGCTGGGCGGCGCCAAGGCCGTTGCGGCCTCCAACGACCCGATGATCGCGCTGGTACGCGACATCGACGCGGCCTCGCGCGAACTGCGTCTGCGCTACGAAACCGAAGTCGAAGCGGTGGAACAGAAGAACGCCGAACTCATCGCCCAAGCCCGCTTCGCCAAGGAAGGCACCGGTGTCTACCCGGACGCCACCTTTACCCTGCGTCTGTCGTATGGCGCGGTCCAGGGCTGGAACGAAAAAGGCACCGACATCCCCGCCATGACCCACATCGCAGGCATGTTCGACCGCGCGACCGGCGCCGATCCCTACAAACTGCCGGAAAGCTGGCTGCAACATCAGGCCGATCTGGATGGCACGCTGCCGATGAACTTCGTCTCCACCAACGACATCATCGGCGGCAACTCCGGCAGCCCGGTCATCAACGCCAAGGCCGAAGTGGTCGGTCTGGTATTCGATGGCAACATCCATTCACTGGGCGGCGCCTACTGGTACGACGGCCGCCTCAATCGCGCCGTCGCCGTGCACCCCGCCACCATCATCGAGGCCCTGCGCAAGATCTACGGCGCCGGTGCCTTGGCCGATGAAATGACGGGTCAGTGATCAAACGGTCCGGGATGCGTGAACACGCGCATCCCGGACGTTGATGGCGGGAGTCGATCGGTGCGATGTGGATTCAGCGATCGACCCGAGCGCCCCAGTAGCCAGGCAGACGGTGCTGATGACCGACGGCGTATATCTGCGGGCCGATGATCTCATTCGGCTCGTAGAACACGGTGTAGGGAAACCGATCAAAGTGATACGCCCGCAGTCCGAAATCCCCCTGCGGCCCGCGATATTGGTTTTCGATCAGCAGGTCTCGGACACGCTCGAACTCGGCAAGAAAGGCGTCTGCCAAGGCGCGACTGGCGTGCTCGGCGTAATAAACGACAGCATCACCCAGTTCGCGTTCGGCATCCGGATGAATCCACCAGCTCACGCGATTCGTGTCCGCACACGCGCGAGTGCCTCATCCCCAGGCACCATATTCACGGCACCCGATATGACCGACTCTCGCCTTGCACGAGCGAGTTGGAGCCACGCGGCCTGAGCGGGTGACTTCGGCTCGAAACTCTCCAAGAGGCGTTCGACCAGCTTGGCGCGGTCTTCTGCTGGCAGGCTCAGCGCCTGGGCTGCAAGGTCTTCGACGGGGATCGACATGGCATACCTTGGGTCAGAAAGCCCAAGCATGCCACAGCCAAGGCCGACGAACTGCCGTGGCGCGTGACTTCGACGTCGTTCTCCAAACGACACTCACAGCATCCCCAGCATCAAACCGATCCCGATCCCCCACAAGGCGACGGCAACCACCACTTGCACACTGCGCAAGGTCACTTTGTCGAGCAGACGCGAGCCGATCCAGGTGCCGAGAAAGGCACACAGCGTGCCGACGACGACGGGCAGCAGTAGTGCCGAGTCCGGTTGCAGGGCGGTGCGCAGATCGCCCAAGCCGTAGACGCCAATCCGACTGGCATCGATGATCACCGCGATCACGCCGCCGGTGGCGACGAAGGCGCGTTTCGGTAGCCCGAGCTTGATCAGAAAAGCCGAGCGCAGCGCGCCCTGATTGCCCGACAGCCCGCCAAAAAAACCCGACAACAAACCGCCCAGCGGCAACCACGACGGCGGCAGCGCCACGCGCGCAAAACGGCTCGACATTTCCAACGTCGCGAAGCCGCAAATCAACAGCCCGATCACCGCCTTCAGCGGCGTGATCTCGAACGCGCGCTCGCCCAGTGACCAACGCAGCCAGGTCGGCATCTCGCCAATCCACGCCAACAGCAAAGCCCCCAACACCGCCGCCGCCATCGCGGGCAAACCGAAGCGCCACACCACCCGCCAGTTGGCGTGCTTCACCAACAGACTCAGCTTGAACACGTTGTTGGCCAGATGCACCAGCGCCGTCCCCGCAATCGCCAGCGGCAAGGGGAAGAACAACGCAAACACCGGCGTCAGCAAGGTGCCCAAGCCAAAGCCCGAAAACAGCGTCAGCCCAGCGGCAAACAACGCGGCAAGACCGATCCACAGCAACTCCATGCCCAGTCTCCGAACGGGAAAGCGAGGCCCCGCATCACAGCAGGCCCGGGGCTGGGTCGCAAGTGAAAGTGATCATGGCGGAGAGGATGGTGCGAGGTGGGGTGGCGAAGTCAGGTCGGACTATCGGTGCGCCGGAAAACGGGTCATGCCCGCCAATGCGTGAGTGAAGCCGCACCGAAGGCGTCGGCTTGAACGAACTGCTAGCGCCCAGACGGTGTGCTGGGACGTTCATAATTGGTCAACGAAGCGTTGATTGACGTGCCAGCAAAGTTGCCGCTTGCGTCAAACCCGTCGACCTGGGAGTACTTGAAAGAAAGCTTGTCTCCCGAAGCGGCGGGAGCAAACCGCCTTGGGATCTGTAACCGAATCTCGACAATTTCGCCAACGAACTCGCTGCAGTCCGTGTAACCGTCAATCTCGGCGCTTTCGTCCACTTGCGCGGTAGCGACCGCCACCTTCATGTCAAAGACGCGAGCTTTCTTGCCCGGATACGCGGTAGCGGCCTGCACCGTTCCTTCCATTTCGCAGAAGCGGAAGTCCGATGCCTGTGATGCAGACGCTGGGCACAAGAAGAGCATCAACACTGACGCGAGTAGTTTCATGGGCGTTGACGCCGCATTAAGCGAGCCGCGGCCCGATGACATGTCAGGAAACATCGAAACCTCTCCTCGCGGTCCGCTTGAACGCATATTTAGGTCACTCATGCGACAACCCTGGCGGAGACATTGACGACCACTTTTCAGCAAGGTCTGGCCTGTTTGCAAGGTTTAGCGACTCAATGGCTGCTAGGAAAAAGCAAAAGTCAGCAAACGACAGCACCTCCAGCTGCTCATCCTCGCCGTAAGACGGAGATATGTGCTCCGGCGTTACGCGACGCACTGCCTGAAGGTATCCGCCGTGCGCGTAACTACAGAGGCCATCCCAGTACTGCTTCTTTACACGCGAGAGTAGGCCTCCCGGCGGTCTGTGGACCGATTCGACCGCGTCGATAATGGGGCCGATATGCAAGTCTTTGGGATCAGTGGTGAAGTGCGCGACCTGCTCGTCGGACGCACAGCGATAGAGCCACGCGCCTCGAATGGTTGTCTCAAAGAGCGCCCGCACCAGCGAGAAGGCCGAACCGATAAGGCCACTGGAAATCAGCACATGGACAGCTTTGTGGTGCTCGTGCGCCAGATCAAGGAGAGCTGCAGACAACCTGGCTCTATCGGTCGCAGGAATCTCTAGGCCGTTGATCTCGCGATCAAACTTACGAGCAAGATTTACAGACGCTGAAACCGCCGATTGAATGCTCATGAGTGATCTAACGAATGAAAGGACCTTCCCTGCCGCGCACCGTCTGCAGCGCTCGGTAGCTCGGCCAGGTGGTCGTGCGTGACGATGGGAGGGGGTTCTTCATCACTCGTTCCAGTGGCGCGCCGTCGCGATTGTGGGTGTTGGGGTCGGTCTTGGCAAGAACGCGTTTGCCATTCATGGCGTCGATGACGTTGGTAAAGTGAACCTGCGCGGGCAGTGACCGGTTAATTAAATGGGAACTTCGATTCCCGATTGACGAATTGGTCGGACGCGCGCGTCTTTCAACAGGGTCCGTTGTTTCACACGACAACATGGCCGTTTGTCGTCTCGCAGGTCCATTCCTCTGGCTGAAGTAAACGCGAAGCATCAGAGCAAAGCATGAAGCGCGATCAGATAAAAAATCCGCAGAATAAGGCTGTGGACGGGATCGGCTCGAACGAATTGTTAGGTGCCGCGCCTTGCTGCACCCATTGTCTTGCCGACGATCTGCAGAATTTTTGTTGCAGCAATCGCCTCGGGTTCCTTGCGAGCCCAAGAGTTGGAGTACATATAAGCACGATATTGCGAGCCATCTCGAACTTCCACGACCATGGCGACACCATCAATGATTTCTAATTCTGGCGCGGCAAGTGCCGATTCATCGGGAAGCGTCAAAACGCCAAGCGAGATGATTCTTTTGTAGATGGATTGCCAATTGGGTGCCCGACGATAGTTGACAGTGCAGGTATTGGACTCCTGGCCTTCCTTGGGGTTCGTGCAGCCTTGTAGTACGCTTTGGCGGAACTCGGCTGCATCTTGTGGCTCCATGTCACTAAGGTCATTCCTATAGTGGGCTAGGACCTCTCCGTTGACATTTCCTGACGGGCCGACCTGAAGCCTAAGCATATGATCCGTTCGCATCACGCCAAATCCGACCCATATGCGAATTTCTCGCTCTCCATCCGGGAGGGAGATTTCCTTGAGCTTGCCAATACCGGCCGCTTCCGATGCCCCGTGGGTGAACTGCAAAAGAAATGGTTCGTCAGCCACCGGCTCTGAAGCAAGTGCTTGCACCGCGACGAAAAGCAGGGTTGCTATTAGCAGTGTGCGCAAAGCTCTCATAAGCACCTAATGAATGAAAGTGCCCTCAGAAAAAAAGGTCGCAGACGCGGGCTGGGGAGGGTGAACCGGATTTGTTCCCGTGGCGCCGAAGACCTCGCACCACGAAGCCACTGCTTGAAGCAGGTGAGCGTCGCTCGTCAGGCTCCAGAACGGTTGTTCCGAAAGGGCTCGACCATTGCGCTGTAGCGCTCGATGGCAGAGCAGATGCTTCACAAACGCATCGACCTGCGGCATGAGCGCAGCAAACACGTCTCGACTGTACGGCACGCTCCCTCCTACGCTGAACGCCGTGTTGATCTGCCGTGGGCAGACTCATTGTCAGTACACACGAGTACCTCTCCCCGCGGTCAGCTCGCACAGTTAGGTGCCATCCTGCGGATACTTACTCGGATAGTCTCGCAGCTGACGTTCAACTGCCCGACGCTCACGCCGGGAAAGCTCTTCATCCTTAAGAATGCGGAGCTTGTAGAGACCATCACGCCGCTCGAGTACGGCGGTGCGATCGGCTGCGCGGATGTAGAACGGGTATCCGGCGAGAATGACTTGGTAATCATAGGGCTGCGGTACGATCGATGAGCGCTCGCACAGAACGGCGGTAACTCGTGCCCCGTCCGCTTGCAAGCCACGGAACTGCGTTTTAGCGTTGTAGGAAATGATGCTTAAGCCCGGTGTTGGATCGGTGCGGCTACCGGATTCGCTCGTAGTCATGACAGCACACCAGTACTCGACCACACGAGCCTCTCCCGCGTTCACGTTCGAGAAGGCAGCGATGTAGAAAGCTGCAATGAGGTAGCGCATGGCTCTCAACGCCCGATATACACCGCAAGCGGTGTATATCCAGTTATGGGTACGTTTATATCGATGAAAAGCGCGCGCAACCAGCTAATCTTGCTCGGTTTTTCCGACCTCATCGCACCTTTCCCGGTTATCCAACATCTACCGAAAACGTTACCGCCGTGGATTAGCGTCAATGCTTGCCTGTTGCGTACTTGTGTTGGGAAAAGACCATGATTTTGGTTGGGCGTCAAGCAGGCACGCTTGGCGAAAGCCGCGTCAGGCGAAGACCTAGCGGCGCTCTCCGTCCATGGTGGTTCGCGGCGGTGTGATGTTGCCGAGCGTTTGCTTCACTCGTTGCGTGCGGGATGCTTCGCATGCGATGGCCTTTCCGATTGACCCGGTTCGCTCAATGCGAAATGGTGGTCGCCCGCGCTTTCCGTCATCGAGTCAAAACGTTTCAATCTTCCAGACGCTGAACTCGGAAAGTTGCTCGCCGGAGAATGTGGCGGTGATTGAGACAGCGACATCAAAATAGTTCTGCACTTTCCCCACCGCGATGTCCTCGCGGACGGCCTTGGGGAAATCAGCCAGGTCGGATGGTGTCATCGGTCGCTTGCTTTCGATGGCGGCGCGCCCGACGTTGGCATCCCATCGGACGTTTGTCCCTGCCACGTGAGCAAACTCGCCTTTGGTCAGTCCAAGACGGAGGCCGCCCAAGTCGAGGGACACGGGGCGATAGATTGCAGGAAGTTCGCCGCAGCGCAGCGCGGCGTTGTCGCCGCTGACTGCAAAACCCAGCAATTGATGGGAACTGCCGCCCATTTCCCCGGAGAGGAAGTGGACCACGCCGGACGGGGTTCGGTAGCAGATTCTGGCCTCGTATCCGCCCGCGTCACCGCTCTCAATGAGTTCAGCCGGGCCGAGGCGTTCGGCAACTTGTGCCAAGGTGAGTTTTCCGAGTTCAACGTCGGCCCACACTGAAAATTGAGATCCGTTGTCCGCTGCAGACGACGGAAGGGCGAAGCAACACAGCGCGATCATGCTCGCGAGGGGTGGCATGCCGCAGCTCACGAATGCAACAACCCAAACGGCGCTCTCCCACTCGCAGCGCAGATCAGGCCGAGGACGCGGGTGTGTTCGGGGCGCAGCCATTCCCAGCGGAAGCGCCAGGACCAGTTCTGCGGTCCCATCGTGCCGGGGGTGTTCATGCGGTGGCTGGCGTCCAGGTTCAGCACGTCCTGCAAGGGGAACACCGCCATGTCGGCGACGGCGTTGCAGCAGGCGCGGATCATGCACCAGTGGATGTCGGCATCGGTGGCGGCCAGATAGCTGCCTGCCAGGCGTCGTTCGGCTTCGCTGGCGGCTTGCCACCAACCGCGCACGGTGTCGTTGTCGTGGGTGCCGGTGTAGGCCACGCAGTCGCGTTGCCAGTTGTGCGGCAGGAACTCGTCGCTGGCATCCGTGCCGAAGCCGAATTGCAGGATCTTCATGCCGGGGAATCCGCAGTCGGCGCGCAGTTGCACGACATCGGCGGTGATCAGGCCGAGGTCTTCGGCGACGATGGGCAGTTCGCCCAGGTCGCGGGTGATGGCGTCGAACAGGGCCTTGCCGGGGCCGGGCACCCATTCGCCGCGTTCGGCGGTCGGGCAGTCGGCGGGAATCTCGTAATAGCCTGCGAAGCCGCGGAAGTGATCGATGCGGAAGATATCGGCTTGCGACAGCGCGCGGCGAACGCGGGCCGACCACCAGGCATAGCCTTCGGCGGCCATGCGATCCCAGCGGTACAGCGGGTTGCCCCAGCGTTGTCCGGTCGGTGCCATCGCATCCGGTGGACAACCGGCGACCACGGTGGGCTGACAGTCGGCGTCGAGGAAATACAGGTCGGGACGCGCCCAGCAGTCGGCGCTGTGATGGGCGATGAAGATCGGCAGGTCGCCCATCAGCAGCACGCCCAGCGCGTTGGCGTGGCGTTTGAGGGCGTCCATCTGGGTGTCGAAGCACCACTGCACGAAACGCCAGAAGGCGATTTCATCGGCGTGGTTCTGACGCGCCGCGGTCAGCGCGGCGGGGTCACGATCGCGCAGCGCGGGCGACCATTCCCACCAGGGCGCGCCGTGGTGCGCGGTTTCCAGCGCCATGAACAGGCTGTAGTCGTCCAGCCAGTCGTGTTGATCCGCTGCCCAGGTCTGCAAGGCGGCCTGCGCTGTCTTGTCGCCTTGTTTGCGGAAGCCCGCAAAGGCGGAGCGCAGTTGTGCCAGTCGCCACGGCACCACCTGGGCGAAGTCGACGCGCTGGGCGTCGAAACCCTGCGCGGGCAGCTCGGGCGCTGCCAACCAGCCTGCGGCGATCAGCGGCTCCAACGCGACCATCAGCGGGCTGCCCGCAAAGGCCGAGACGCTTTGGTACGGCGAATTGCCCGGTCCGATCGGATTGGTGGGCAACAATTGCCAGATGCTCTGTCCGGCCTGCGCCAGCCAGTCGGCAAAGCGGAACGCATCCGGCCCCAGATCGCCGATGCCGTGCGGGCCGGGCAGTGAGGTGAGGTGCAGCAAGACGCCTGCGCGGCGGGTATGAAGTGAGGTCATGGGAGTGGGCCTTCGGCAACCCGGCGCAGCACACTCAAGGTGTGGGCGGGAACGCTCAGCGGGGTTTCGCACAAGGGACACAACGCCGCCTCCGGCGTTGCACTATCGAGGATGCACAGCCACGTTCCCTCGGGCAGATGGAAACGCCGGGCTTCGGCATCCGGGTTGAACAGCAACAGCAAACGGGGTTTGTGCGGGTCGGTGGCCCACAGCTCGCAGGCCAGCGCATGTTGATCGGCGGCATGCCAGTCGGCGACCTGCATTTCGTGCCCATTCGGCGCGCGCCAGCGCAGCGCCACCTGATCCACCGCGACGGGTTGTTCGACAAACCAGTGCGGATGACGCAACAGCGGCTCGTCGGCGCGCAGGGTCAGCAGCTTGCTCACCCAGGCCTGCAGTCCACTGTCGGCCTGCGACCAGTTGAGCCAGCCGAGCGGATTGTCCTGGCAATACGCGTTGTTGTTGCCCTGCTGCGAATTGCCCAGCTCGTCGCCCGCCAGCAGCATCGGCGTGCCCTGCGACAGCAGCAACGTGGCCAGCAGGGCGCGTTGCACGGCGGCGCGGCGGGCGACGATGGATGGATCGTCGCTGTCGCCTTCCACGCCGAAGTGGGCGCAGGGCTCGCCATCCCGACCGTCGCGGTTGTCTTCGCCGTTGGCCTGATTGTGCTTGCGCGAATAGCGCACCTGATCGGCGAGGGTGAAGCCGTCGTGCGCCGCAATGAAGTTGACGCTGGCAGTGGGGCGTCGCTGGCCGTGATGGAACAGATCGCTGGAACCGGCGAAGCGCCGGGCGAACTCGCCACGCGTGCAACCGCCGTGCAGCCAGTAGCGCCGCACGCTGTCGCGGAAGCGATCGTTCCAGTCGAGAAAGCGCCCCGGAAAGCGTCCAACCTGATAGCCGTCCGGGCCGCCATCCCAAGGCTCGGCAACCAGCACCGCCTCGGCGAGTATCGGGTCCTGTCGCAGCGCGGTGAAAAACGCCGCCTGCGGATCGAAACCATGGCGGGTGCGACCCAGCACGCTGGCGAGATCGAAGCGGAAGCCATCGACACCCATCTCGCTGACCCAGTAGCGCAGGCAATCGAGCACGAACTGGGTCACGCGCGGGTGCGCGATCTGCACGGTATTGCCGCAATGGCTGTGGTTTTCGTAGCGGCTGCGGTCGTCGGCCAGCAGCCAGTACCAGCTTGCGTTGTCGAGTCCGCGAAAACTCAGCGTAGGGCCGTGCTCGTTGCCTTCGGC
>Ga0209066_10007479_pt1 | contig 10813 bp, 10 predicted proteins | sample All_14_2_FD_187198 | JGI IMG/M metagenome (GOLD analysis project Ga0209066, IMG submission 187198) | Freshwater microbial communities in response to fracking from Pennsylvania, USA - Allegheny Zone_MetaG_DW_15 (SPAdes) (version 2) ... | reverse complement strand
TCGCCATCTACTATTCCGGCGAGCTGGTCTGGCGCGAACGCGAGCGCAAGACCCACGAGATCATCGACGCCACCCCGGTCCCGGACTGGGCCTTTGTCGTCCCCAAGACCCTGGCCATCTCGCTGGTCCTGATCTCGACCCTGCTGGTCAGCGTGCTGGCGGCGATCATCAGCCAGCTGGCCCACGGCTACACGCATCTGGAGCTGGGTAAGTACCTGCTGTGGTACGTGCTGCCGCAATCGGTGGACTGGATCCTGCTGGCGGTGCTGGCGGTGTTCCTGCAGGCGATCAGTCCGCACAAGTTCATCGGCTGGGGTCTGATGGTGATCTACATGATCGCCACCATCACGTTCACGAACCTGGGTTTCGAGCACAAGCTCTACAACTACGGCTCGGTCATCGACACGCCGTTCTCGGACATGAACGGCCAGGGCAAGTTCTGGATCGGCGCCTGGTGGCTGCGGCTCTACTGGAGCGCCTTCGCGGTGGCGCTGCTGGTGCTGTCCTACGGCCTGTGGCGGCGCGGGACAGAGAGCCGCCTGTGGCCGCGCCTGACGCGCCTGCCGCGCCGCATGACGGGCAAGGCCGGCCTGACCCTGGCGACGGCGCTGGCCGTGTTCGCCGCCTCGGGCGTCTTCATCTACGTCAACACCAATGTCTGGAACACCTACCGGACCAAGATCGACAACGAAAAGTGGCAGGCCGACTACGAGAAGACCCTGCTGCCGTTCGAGACCGTGCCGCAGCCCAAGATCGTGGCCATGACCCTGGACGTGGACATCTATCCCGATGAACCGCGCGTCGACACCAAGGGCTCCTATGTCATCGAAAACAAGACGAACGGTCCTCTGAAGGAAATCCACGTCCGGTTCGACCGTGACCTGAAGGTCAGGGGCCTGTCGATCCAGGGCGCCTGGGCGAAAAAGACCTACGACCGGTTCAACTACCGCATCTTCGCCTTCGACACGCCGATGGTCCCGGGCGAGCGGCGCAAGATGAGCTTCATCACCGAGCGCTCGCAGAAGGGCTTCCCCAACAGCGGCGCGGAAACCCGCGTGGTGGCCAACGGGACCTTCATCAACAATCTGGAGATCGCGCCGATCCTGGGCATGGCCCGCGACGGCCTGCTGGTCGACCGCGCCAAGCGTCGCAAATATGGCCTTCCGCCCGAGCGGCGCATGGCCAGGCTGGGCGATGTGGCCTCGACGCAGTTCAACGGCCTGCGCAAGGACGCCGACTTCGTCTCGTCCGACATCAGGGTCACCACCGACGCCGATCAGACCCCGATCGCGCCCGGCTACAAGGTTTCCGAAGAGGTCTGGTCGCTGCGGGACGACATCAAGGGCCCGGCGAAGGGCGAGGGCGATCGCCGCACCGTGCGCTTCGTCACCGAGGCCCCGATCCTGCCGTTCCTGTCGATCCAGTCGGCCCGCTATGCGGTGTCGAAGGAGACCTACAAGGGGATCGAACTGGCGGTCTATTACGACCCGCAGCACGCCTGGAACATCGACCGCATGAAGACCAGCATGAAGGGTTCGCTGGACTATATGCAGGCGCAGTTCAGCCCGTATCAGTTCCGCCAGATGCGGTTCCTGGAATTTCCCGACTACGCCCAGTTCGCCCAGGCCTATGCCGGAACCATGCCGTGGTCGGAGGGGCTGTTCTTCATCTCCGATTATCGCGACCCCGAAAAGATCGACATGATCACCTATGTCGGCGCCCACGAGATCGGCCACCAGTGGTGGGCGCACCAGGTGATCGGCGCCGACCAGCAGGGCGGCTCGATGCTGAGCGAGACCTTCGCCCAGTATTCCGCCCTGATGGTGATGAAGCGGACCTATGGCGAGAGCCAGATCCGCAAGTTCCTGAAGTTCGAGCTCGACAGCTACCTGCGGGCGCGGGGCGGCGATCTCCTGGAGGAACAGCCGCTCTACAAGGTCGAGAACCAGGGCTATATCCACTATCGCAAGGGCTCGCTGGTCATGTACCGGCTGCAGCGCGAGATCGGCGAGGCGGCGGTCAACCGGGCCCTGCGCAAGCTGATCGCCGACCACGCCTTCAAGGGCGCGCCCTATCCCACGACCCTGGACTTCATGCGCGCCATCCGCGCCGAGGCCCCGGCCGACAAGCAGGCCCTGATCACCGACCTGTTCGAGAAGATCACGCTCTACGACATCAAGACCAAGACCGCGGCCGTGAAGAAGCGCGCCGACGGCCGGTTCGACGTGACCCTGAGCATCGAGGCCCGGAAGATGTACGCCGACGGCAAGGGCAAGGAGACGGAAAGCCCGCTGAACGAGACCATGGACATCGGGCTGTTCACCGCCGAGCCGGGCAAGAAGAGCTTCAAGGCCCAGGATGTGGTGCTGTATGAGCGCCGGCCGATCCGCTCGGGCGTCCAGACCCTGACCTTCACGGTGGACAGGGCCCCGAAGTTCGCCGGGATCGATCCCTACAACACCGTCATCGACCGCAATGGCGATGACAATACGGTCAGGGTCGGCGGATGACCGAAGGCAGGCTGAAGCTGGATGCGGCGGCGTTCAACGCCTTTCTGCAGCGCGCCTTTCCCGAAGGCGATCCGGCCTCGATGCCCGAGGCGATCGAGGCGTCCGAGGGGCGGGTCCTGATGCGCCAGCCGTTCTCGCCGCGGCAATTGCGGCCGGGCGGGGTGATCTCGGGTCCGACGCTGATGGCCATGGCCGACACCGCCGCCTATGCGGTCATCCTGACCCATATCGGCGAGGCGCCCCTGGCGGTCACGACCTCGCTGACGATCCATTTCCTGCGAGGCTGCAAGCCGGGTGACCTCTATGCCGAGGCCACCCTGCTCAAGCTCGGCCGCCGCATCGCGACGGCCGATATCCTGCTGTGGACGGAATCGCGCGAGCGGGCCGCCGCCAAGGCGACGGTCGCCTACGCGATCCCCTGACCCGTGATTAGTTCACGAAGCCCTTCTTGAGGCCTTCGGCCATGTTCAGGTGCTCCTGAATGGTCGGGGCGGTGGCGGCGGCGAAGGCCTTGATGGCCGGGGTGTCGCCGTCCTGGGCGTAGCGCTGCAACAGGTTCAGCATCGCCTGATGGGCGTCGACCTGACTGTCGGCATAGGCCTTGTCGAAGTCTTCGTTGCTGGCCTTGGTCAGGTCATCCAGGTCATCCTGCATGTCCTTGGACAGCATCGCCGGCACGGTGATCGCCGCGCCAGACGTCGCGATGGCGGCTTTCAGGCTGTCGCCGGTCTTGCCGTGAGCCGCTTCCATCTTGGCGGCGAAGGTCTTGACCTCGGCATTGGTCGAGCGCGAAGCGGCCAGCTTGGCGGCTTCGATCTCGAACAGGTTCAGGTCGGCGGCCTTCATGGCGAAGACGTCGGCCTTGGTCTCGTCGGCCATGGTCGGGACGGTGGCGGCGGGGTTGGCGTCCGGGGTCGCGGCCTGTTCGGCCGGCGTCGCGGCGCCCTTGGTTTCGGTCTTGTCGCCGCAGGCGGCCAGGCTGAGGGCGGCGAAGGCGGCGCCGACGATGAGGAGATGACGGGTCATGGCTGTCTTTCCCTGCGCGTTTTTCTGGAGGATTGAGGTCTGGTCAGCGTCGCGCGGCGCTGTATGGCTATAAGAACATCACGGCGCCGTGATCGGTTCCGAGCAGGCTGGGGGAGATCGACATGGCGAAGGCGCCGCTGGACGGATTGCGGGTCATCGAGATGGGCTCGCTGATCGCGGGCCCCTTCTGCGGCCAGATCCTGGGCGACTTCGGCGCCGAGGTGATCAAGCTTGAAGACCCCAAGGTCGGCGACCCGATGCGTCAGTGGGGCCGCAGCAAGCCGCAGGGGCTGTCGCCCTGGTGGCCGGTGATCGGCCGCAACAAGAAATCCGTCACCGTCGATCTGCGCACCGGGGAGGGCCGTGACCTGGCCCGCAGCCTGATCGCCAAGGCCGATGTGGTGGTCGAGAACTTCCGGCCCGGCACGATGGAGGCCTGGGGCATGGGCTATGAGGCCCTGTCGGCTGATCATCCGGGGCTGGTGATGGCCCGGGTGTCGGGCTTTGGCCAGACCGGGCCCTATTCACACCGCGCCGGCTACGCCCTGGTCGGCGAGGCCATGGGCGGCCTGCGCCATATCACCGGCGAGCCTGACCGCAATCCGGCCCGGGCCGGCATCTCGATCGGCGACAGCCTGTCGGGCCTGAACGCGGCGCTGGGCGTGATGATGGCCCTGCATGCGCGCGACCGCACGGGCAAGGGCCAGGTGGTCGACGCCGCCATCTATGAGAGCGTGCTGACGGTGATGGAGAACCTGATCACCGAATATGACCTGACTGGCTATGTCCGCGAGCGGTCCGGAGCGGTGCTGCCGGGCATCGCGCCGTCGAATGTCTATCCCACCAAGAGCGGCGAGCTCATTTTGATCGGCGCCAATCAGGACACCCTGTTCAAGCGGCTGTGCGAGCTGATGGGGCGGCCTGATCTGGTCGAGGACGTCCGCTATCGCGACCATGCCGCGCGCGGCGCACACCAGGCCGAACTTGACGCCCGCATCGCCGCCTGGACCGCCGATCAGGAGATCGAGATCCTGCTGCCGCGCCTGGAGGAAGCCGGCATCGCCACCGGCCGGATCTATCGCGCGCCCGACATGCTGGCCGACCCCCACTTCGCGGCGCGCGAGTCGATCGTCACCGTGCCCCATCCGGTGTTTGGCCAGGTGAAGATGCAGAACGCCTTCCCGCGCCTGTCGGAAACCCCGGGCGCGGTGCGCTGGACGGGGCCGACCCTGGGCGAGCACACCGACGCGGTGCTGCGCGAGGTGGCGGGGCTCAGCGATGAGGCGATCGCGGGGCTGCGGGCGCGCAAGGTGCTCTAGCTTAGATCCTCCCCCTCTGGGGGAGGTGGCCCAGAGGGCCGGAGGGGGCCAGCTTGGCCGATGTCCCGCTAGCCCCCTCAGTCGCTCCGCGACAGCTCCCCCAGAGGGGGAGCAGCTATCACGCGCTTGCCTAGTGCCGCCCCGTCACATCCGCGATGGCCCGCGCGATCTGGTGCACATTATAGGGCTTGCGCACGATCGGCGCGTCGAAGCCCATCGGCGCGGCCTTGTCGGCATAGCCGGTGGCGAACACGAACGGCCGCCCTTCGCGGCGCAGGATTTCCGCCACCGGGGCGACAGACTGGCCGTTGAGGTCGGCGTCCAGCACCGCCACGTCGAACACTTGATCGAGCATCGACAGCGCTTCGCTGAGCTCGGCCGCGCAGCCCACCACCACGACGCCGGCGTCTTCCAGGCCCGCTTCCAGTTCGAGCGCCAGCAACAGCGAGTCCTCGACGATCAGCACCTTCAGGCCGGCTATGGCTCCGGGGCGGATATTCTCGTCGGCGGCGATGAGGGTCTCGACGATCCGTTCGGGCGCGGCCTTCTCCGGTTCGGGCGGCGGGCCGTCGGCCAGGGCCTCGGGCGAAGCCTGGATCAGGGCGCTCAAGCCGCCACGCTTGTATTCCATGCGCGCCCGCCCGCCCAGCTCGCGGCCCACGACATCCTCGATCAGGGTGGCGCCAAAGCCGCGGCTGGTCGGCTCGGTCGCCGGCGGCCCGCCGGTTTCCAGCCATTCCAGCGCAAAGCCGCCCTCGGGCGAGCGGCGCCAGACCACCTCGACCTTGCCGTTCTCGCTCGACAGCGCGCCGTACTTGACTGCATTGACCGCCAGCTCGTGCAGGGTCAGCGACAGGGCCGAGGCCGCGCGGGGGGTCAGAAACAGCTCGGGGCCGTCCCATCGCGTCTGGGTCGGCGCCACGCCGCCCAGCTCGGCGGCGGCGATCCGCGCCAGGGTGGCTCCACGCCAGCGGGCGGCGCTCAGCAGATCATGGGCCGAGCTCATCGATTTCAGCCGGCCGGCAAAGGTCTTCAGGAAGACATCCAGCGAGGCCGACTTGCGGGCTGACTGGGCGGCCACCGATTGCACCACCGCCAGCAGGTTCTTGATGCGGTGGTCCAGCTCGGCCAGCAGGCTCTCGCGCTGCTCGTCCTGCTGCTTGCGATCGGTGATGTCCTGGATCACGCCGATCAGGCGCGTCGGCTCGCCGACCTCGTCGAAGGTCATCACGCCGGCGGCGCGATTCCACTGGATGCGACCGTTCTCGTCGGGATTGCGACGGAACTCCACCTCGTAGCGGCCCCGCTTGCGCAGCTGCTCGTCGACGTTTTTCTGGATATGGGCGCGATCGTCCTGATGGACGTAGCGAAACAGGGACTGGCCATCCTCGGCCGGAACAACGCCCTCGGGCAGGTTGGCGATCTTGGCCAGCCGCCGACTGATCCGATAGATGTCCAGCGCGCGATCCCACTCGAACTCGCCCAGACTGGCCGCGCTGATGGCCAGGGCCAGGCGTTCGCTGTCCGGCGTGCGCGCGCCGGCCGGCTCATGGCTGTCGCGGTCTTGCTGGAGGGCCTCCATCGCCAGGGCCGCCAGATCGATCAGGGACTGGCCCGCGTCCGGCGGTTCAGAGGTTCGGGGCTGCGGATCTTCGACACTGAGCAGGCCGACGACCTGACCGTTCGGATCGATCAGGGGCGCGCAGGCCAGAAAGCCGATCTCGTTCAGCGACAGCGTCGCGAGCCGGGCGTCCGAACGCGCATCCGGGCAAATCAGGGGTTCGCGCAGGGCGATCAGCAGGTCAGCGACCGAACCTTGCCGAGGCGTCACGCCGCCGCCGCCGCCGAAACTGGCCTTGCAATGCAGCCGGCCGGCTCCGATCAGCCAGAGGGCCGCGCGGGGAGCCTGAAAATGCGCCGCCGCCAGGCGCACGAGGCGCAGGAAACGCGGATCATCGCCCAGCTTGTCAAAGGCCTTCAACGCCTTGGTGGCGCGCAGCCGAACGGCTTCCTTGTCGGCATCTTGCGCGGAACGGGGCTCCTCCATATTTCGACCATAGACTCGCTTCGCGTCAGGCGCGAGTGTCGATAAAAATTCTGCGGTGGTGAAGCTTCCACCCCGCGTTATTATGGAACTGCACGCCGAGGCTCCGCGTTGACGGGGCTAAGCTAGATCGCCAGCGCAGCTCTGCTGGCCGCGCCGCGAACCGGAGATGACCATGCCGACTGATGTCCTGAAGAACGCCGCGAAAGACGCTGAAAAGGTCAAGAACGCCGCCGCCGCCGGGGTCGATAGCGCCGAGCGCAGCTTCGTCGAAGCCGCCAACGCCGCCAAGGTCTCTCTGGCCGAGGCCGCCAAGCGGGTTGAAAAGTCGGTCGCCGAGGGCTTCGACACCCTGCGCGCCCAGAGCCGCACCTATACCGACACCGCAGGCCAGCAACTGGACGACGCCCAGCGCTATGTCACCGAACGGGTTCGCGAACGTCCGCTGACCGCCACCCTCGCCGGGCTCGGCGTGGGCGTGCTGATCGGCCTGCTGATCGCCGGCAACCGCAATACCCACCGGTGATCTTCGAAAAAACCCTGATGACGCTCGCGGCGGCGGCGGCCATAGCGGCTGCGGCCGCCGTCGGCGTGTTCGCTGCGGCGTTTGCCCTCTATGCGGTCGTCCAGGTCCATCTGGGTGACGCGGGCGCCGCCGCCGTTGTCGCGGCGGTTGCGGCCCTGATCGTCGCGATCGCCGGTCTGATCGCCGCCCGCAAGGTCGAGCAGCACCAGACCCCCAGCCAGGGCGCCGCGCCGGATCCCCTTGGCCTGACGGAAAAGATTGTCGGCATTGTTCGCGATCGTCCCCTGCTGTCGATCGGCGCGGGGCTCGCGGCGGGGGTCTTCGCGTTGAAGAATCCGGTTCTCACGGCGGCTGTTTTCAAGGCCTTCATGGAACCGCGGCAACCGCCACGCTAAATACCCTTCTGCCCGCGTTCCCGTCCTCCCCTCCTGGGAGCGCCATCCCATGGAGTGAGCATGTATACGCTGCCCGAACTGCCCTATGCCTATGACGCGCTGGAGCCGACCGTTTCGGCCAACACCCTGCATTTCCACCACGACAAGCACCACGCCGCCTATGTCACGGCGCTGAACGGCCTGCTGAACGGCGACGACAAGGGCTCGCTGGAAGAGGTCATCAAGACCGCCGCGCCGGGCAAGGTGTTCAACAACGCCGCCCAGGCCTGGAACCACGCCTTCTTCTGGGACGCCATGAGCCCCGAAAAGACCGCGCCGGGCGCCGATCTGGCCGCCGCGATCGACGAGGCCTTTGGGGATCTGGCCGCTCTGAAGACCGCCTTCGTCACCGAGGGCGTCGGCCACTTCGCGTCCGGCTGGGTCTGGCTGGTCGCCGAAGGCGGCAAGCTGAAGGTGATCTCGACCCATGACGCGGCCACCACGGTGACCGAAGCCGGCGTCACCCCGCTGCTGGTCTGCGACGTCTGGGAACACGCCTATTATCTGGACCACCAGAACAACCGGAAGGGTTTCCTGGAAGCCTGGTTCGACACCCTGGCCAACTGGACCCTGGCCGACAGCCAGTTCGCGGCGTCCAAGGGCGCGGGCGAGGCCTGGCGCTATCCGGCGCCGCAATAGCGCAAGCGGCCTGAATGGTGAAACGGCGCGGCCCCGGCCGCGCCGTTTTGCATTTCAGCCCGGCCGGCGATCGAACGCCCAGCTGCGCAGGGTCGCAAAATCGGCGCGCTCGAAGCCCATGGCCGTGACCCGGATCTCGGCCGGGTCGATTTCGATGATGTTGAAGCTGGGCGGCACGCCGCGCTCGCGCACCGACAGGGTGCCCGAGACCACCGCCCGCGTCTTGCCGTCGCCAAAGGGATAGGCCGCCACGAACGGCGTATGGATATGGCCGGACAGAACCAGGTCCGCGCCCGCCGCCGACAGGCTGTTGGCGGCCCGGGTTCCGCCCCGCACCTCGCTGGTCATCGGCTCGCCGGTCAGCTCCATCAGCGGGTGATGGCAGACGACGATCCGGGCGTCTCCCGGCGCACTGGCGAGCTGGCTTTCAAGCCGACGGATCTGGCCGCTGGAAATGGCCCCTTTCGACCAGTTCCAGCGCAGTTGGGCCCGACGGGCGGTGTTGACCCCGAAAACGGATATCCCCGGCGCGCGCCAGACGCCGCCATCGGCGGGACCAAAGCGCGCTTCATAGCGCCGCCAGGGCGCGATGAACCGCTCCAGCAGTTCACCGGGCCCCACATAGGGCGTGTCGTGATTGCCGGGCGTGGTGAACAGCGGCGTGGGCGCGCGATCGAGCCAGGCCCTGGCCGCGTCGAACTCGGCCACGACGCCGTCCCGGGTCAGGTCGCCGGCCGCCACCAGCAGGTCGGGCTGTTCCAGATGAAACCGCGCCAGGGCCGCCTCTGTCGCGGCCTGGTTCTCGCCGCCGAAATGAATGTCTGAAACCTGGATGATCTTGATGGTCATGGCAGCTCGGGCAAGACCACGGCGCGGAAGGCCTTGGGACGGAAGCGGATCTGGACCTCCGGCTCCAGCCGCATCGGCTCTCCGTCGAGCAGAGCGGGGATCCGGCCGCCGGCCCACACCCGGCCCACGCGGCAGCGGCCCATGCTGACCGAGGGGTCATCGCGCCAGGTTCCGCTCAGCGCGCTGACTCCCAGACGGAAGATCTCGATGGCGTTGGACGGATCGAGGGCCGCCGCCTCCAGGGCTCGCTCGTCCTCGTCCAGGGCGGTGGAGACCAGGGGGCACATCAGGGTCAGGGCTTCGGTCTTCTGCCTGGGTCGACCATCAAGGGTAAAGCGCAGGCGGCCCGAAAAGGCGCGACGAAAGGCGCGCTGGGCGCGCAGGACGGTCAGTCGGATCTGTCCGGCCCGCGCGGCCTCGCGGGCGTCCGCCCACAGGGCGGGACTGCCCAGGATGGCGGCGACGAAGAACAGGCGTCCGGCCACCTCGCCGCCCGACACCATGCGCGGGGCGCCGGTCGTCAGGCAGGCCGCCATGGCCTCGGGCCATGAGCGCTCGCCGTAGAAGGCGCGAGGCAGCATGTTCATCGTCCCGCCAGGCAGCGGCGCGATGGGCGGGCCGTCGGGACCCGACATCTCCGCGGCGGCGCGGGCCGTGCCGTCGCCGGCGATGACAAAGACGGCGTCAGGACCGGAATCGATGACGCGGCGCAGGCAGGCGGACAGATCGCCGTCGGGCGTGTGCACCGTTCCGGCCACGCCATGGTCAGCGAGAATGCGCTCGGCGATGGCCGGCGCATCGGCGCCGACTGATCCCGAAGCGGTGTTGGCGATAATTTCGACGCGACGCACGGGCATCCTCGCTGCATGGGGAGTCGGTTAACGGCCAAGCTTTTCGGCGGTTCCGAGCTTCACAACGGAACCTTGCATACGGCTGGTCGTTAGTCAGACCGGGATAGCTCGATGGGAAACCCACTATGAAAAAGACCATGATCGCCCTGCTGGGCGTCGGCTTGATGGCCACGGCCTGCACATCGACCGGCAATGTAGAACGTAATGCCGCCGGCGGCGCAGCGCTTGGCGCGCTCGCAGGCGCTGTGATCGGCAATAATGTGGGCAGCGGCAGCGCCAGCACGGGCGCAGCCATCGGCGCGGCCCTCGGCGGCACCGCTGGCGCCGTCAAGGGCTGCCGTGAAGACGGCGGCTGCGGCGCGAACACGGTCAATCGCCGCCAGTACTACGACGAACGCGCGGGCCGCTATTATTACTACGACTCCCGTAGCGGTCGCTACTTCTGGGAGGACGGTCGTCCCCGCTAGGGCGCGATCACGCCGATGAAGAACCCAAGGGGCGGCCGGCGGATTGCTGGGCGCCCCTTGTCATGTCCACGCACGGGGAGGCCCTATGACCATCAAGATGACTGTGGCGACGCTTGGCGCCGGACTGATGCTCGCGGGCTGCGCTTCA
>Ga0209066_10007478_pt1 | contig 10816 bp, 8 predicted proteins | sample All_14_2_FD_187198 | JGI IMG/M metagenome (GOLD analysis project Ga0209066, IMG submission 187198) | Freshwater microbial communities in response to fracking from Pennsylvania, USA - Allegheny Zone_MetaG_DW_15 (SPAdes) (version 2) ... | reverse complement strand
GGCTGGCCTTCCTCGACATCCTCAAGGAAGCCGCCGAGAAGACCGCCGAACGCGCCGATGAGCAATTCGACGCCGATTTCGCGCTGATGACCGGCGAGCTGACCCGCTTCCTGCCGCAACTGATCGCAGCGCTCGGCGGAGAGAAGGTCGAGGCCGAAATGTCGTCCGCGCCGGCCGCCGCCGGCACGCCGCCGTGGGAAGCCTGAAGCCCGGCGAGCTTTGTTCCTGCGGCAGCGGCAAGCCTTACGCCGACTGCTGCGGTCCACTGCATTCCGGCGAAAAAACCGCGTCGACCGCAGAAGCCTTGATGCGATCGCGCTACGCCGCCTACGTGCTCAAGCTTGAGGATTACCTGCGGGCAACCTGGCATGTGTCGACGCGGCCGAGCGAACTCGATCTGGCTGCCGACGACAGCAAATGGCTGGGGCTGGAAGTGCGTGCTCACGTCCAGTCGGATGAAACGCACGCGACGGTCGAGTTCGTCGCCCGTTACCGGGTCGCCGGACGCGGTCACCGGCTACACGAACTGAGCCGTTTCGTCCGCGAGGACGGGCGCTGGTTCTACGTCGACGGCGAGTTCCTGGCCTGAGCCTGCTGCGGTCGACGCTGCTTTTTGGCAAAAAAGCCCGGTCGACCGCAATATTCTCCGAAGATCAGCGACAGGCGGCGCGGACGATTCTCTCCGTCTTCGCTTCGTCGATTTCCGCATGCCCGCCCAGCGCGATCTTGCCGTGCGCGCGCAGGCCGGCGAGCACCCGGTCGGCGGCATCGGGCTCAGTGATGCCGGCGTCGCGCAGGTGCAGTGGCATGTTGACGCTGCGATAGAAGGCTTCCAGTGCGGCAATGGCGTCCTCGGCGCTCGGCGCGGCCAGGCCGAAAACTTCGCGGCCGAGCTGTTCGAGTTTTTCCCGCTTGTATTCGATCAGCTCGCGCAGCAGCGCCGGCTGGATGATGCTCAGCGTGCGCCCGTGATCGATGCCCCACAGCGCAGTCAGTTCGACGGCGATGCGGTGCGTTGCCCAGTCCTGCGGCACGCCGACGCCGATGATCCCGCACAGCGCCTGGTTCGCCGCCCACATCAGATTCTGCTGCCAGACCGTTTCGTTGTGCTCGGCGAAGGTGTCGGCAAGGCGGGCCAGCGCCTTCATCACCGCTTCGGCGTAGCCATCCTGGACCAGAGCGCCGACCGGGTAAGTCAGGTATTGCTCGCAGACATGCACGAAGGCATCGACGATGCCGTTTTCCAGTTGCCGTACCGGCAGGCTGGCCATCACCGTCGGGTTGAGCACGGCAAACTGCGGCCGCGCCGGCGGCACGTAGAAAGCCCGCTTGTCCAGCGTCGCCGTGTTGGTGACGACGGCCGCAGCATTCGATTCCGAGCCGGTTGCCGCCAGCGTCAGCACGATGCCGACCGGCAATGCCGCCTTCGGCGCGTACTTGCCGATGACGATGTCCCAGCCGTCGCCGTCGTACAGCGCCGCCGACGCCACGTACTTGGCGCCATCCGAGACCGAGCCGCCGCCAACGCCGAGCACGAAGCCGATTTTTTCCCGTTTGACCAGGTCGACCGCAAGATTCAGCGTCGCCAGCGTCGGGTTCGCTTCAACGCCGCCGAAGTCGACGATGTCGCGTCCGGCTAGCGCGGTGAGGATGCCATCGTAGACGCCGTTCTTCTTGATCGAACCGCCGCCGTAGAGAAGCAGGATGCGCGCATCGGCCGGCACCAGCGCCGGTAACTGGGCAAAGCTGTCAGGGCCGAAAACGATGCGCGTCGGGTTGTGGTAATCGAATGCGAACAGGTGGCTCATGCTTGTCTCCATTTTTGTCGGGTCATTGCGGTCGACCGCAGGATAGGCCGAAAAATCTCAGTCGTCGCGGCAGGCCGCCGTGGCGATGTCGAGCGCGCGCAGGCGCAGCGCCGGGTCGAAGATATCGCAGACCAGCATCATCTCGTCGGCTTGCGTTGCCGCGCGCAGCGCCGTCAGGTCGGCACGCACGCGTTGCGGGCCGCCGATCACTGCGGCACCGAGGAAATCGGCGATGCCGGCCTTCTCTTGCGGCGACAGGCTGGCCAGGAAAGCTTCCCGGGGCGGCGGCAGCGACCGGCGATCGCCGCGCAGGATGCCGAGCACGCGCTGGAAGATGCTGGTGGCGAGGAAATCGGCTTCGTCGTCGGTGGCCGCCGCAACCAGCGGCACGCCGACGATGACGTAAGGTTTGGCCAGCGTCGCCGACGGCCGGAAGTTGCCGCGATAGACGGCGAGCGCATGGTGCAGTTGGGCCGGCGCGAAGTGCGAGGCAAAGGCGTAAGGCAGGCCGCGTTCGGCGGCCAGCCGGGCCGAGAACAGACTGGAGCCGAGCAGCCAGATCGGCACTTCGGTGCCGGCGCCGGGCACGGCGACCAGCGCCTGGTTTGGTTGCGCCGGGGCGAGCAGGCGCTGCAGTTCGGCAACATCGCGCGGGAAATCGTCCTCGCGTTCGATCCGGTCACGGCGCAAGGCCTGCATCGTCATCCGGTCGGTGCCGGGGGCGCGGCCGAGGCCGAGATCGATGCGCCCCGGGTACAGTTCGGCGAGCGTGCCGAAGGCCTCGGCGACGACCAGCGGCGCGTGGTTGGGCAGCATGATGCCGCCGGAACCGACGCGGATGCGCTCGGTGGCGCCGGCAATGTGGCCGACCAGCACGGCCGTCGCCGAACTGGCGATGCCCGGCATGTTGTGGTGCTCGGCCAGCCAGTAGCGGACGAAGCCGAGCGTTTCGACGTGGCGGGCGGCGTCGACCGCAATCTTCAGCGCCGCGCCAACGCTGCCGCCTTCGCGGACAGCGACCAGGTCAAGCAGCGACAGTTTCAGATCAGCGAGCGGGTTCATGCTTTTTCCTCATGCAGGCGTTGGTTGATGGCGGCGACTGCCGGCCGTCGGCTGGCGATCCAGCCGAGCAGCGAGAGCAGCGCCAGGCCGCCGCCGATCAGCAGGATGCCGGCGACTTCGATGCCCTTGAAGGCTTCGCCGAAGGTCAGCCGCGACGACAGGATGGCGACCACCGGCGTACCCAGCACCGACAGGCTGGCTTCCCAGGCCGGCACGCGGTCGAGGATGTAGATCCACAGCCACCAGCACAGCGCCGTGCTGAATATCGACATGAAGCCGAGGATGCCGGCGTAGCTCCAGGTCCAGTCGGTCGGCCGCTCGGGAATGACCAGCGCCAGCACGAGCAGCGGGATCGAACCGAGCGCCATCTGCCACGCGGTCAGCGTCAGCAGATCGACCGGCGTCTGGCCGCGCAGGCGTTTGACCAGGATCGTCCCGATCGCCCAGCAGATCGCGGCGCAGATGCCGAGCGCCGGGCTGAGCAGGCTGCCGTGCATTTCCCACGGTTCGATGATCAGCAACAGGCCGATCAGCGTACACGCGGCGGCGATCCACTGCGTGCCGCGGATGCGTTCGCCCAGGATCGGCCAGGCCAGCAGCAGCGTCCAGATCGGCATGGTGAAGATCAGCACCGCCGTCTTGCCCGGCCCGCCTTCGACCAGCGCCCAGGTCTGAAAGATCATGAAACCGGCAACCTGGGTCAGCGCGATGCCCAGCGTCGGGCCGGGGGCGACCAGCGTGAAGCGGCGGCCGGTCAGGCGCAGCGCGATGAACAGCGCCACGGCGCTGCCGATGCAGCGCTCGGCCGCGAAGGCGAAGGGCGGCGAGTATTCGAGGCCTTGCTTGGCCAGCACCCAGGTGTAGCCCCAGATCGAGGAAAGGACGATCAGCGCCACGATCGGGCGCCAGCGGTCGGAGGAAGTCATGTCGTTCTCTGTCTGGCGCGACGGGGGAAACCGTCGCGCCCGGGGTTGTCGCTTACGCCAGCGCCGGGTAATCGGTATAGCCCTCGGCACTGCCGCCGTACAACTTGTCAGCGCGTAACTCGTTCATCGGCGAATCATCGCGCAGCCGGCGGACGAGGTCCGGGTTGGCGATGAAGCCGCGACCGAAGGCGATCAGATCGGCCGCACCATCGGCGACGACCTTGCTGGCCAGTTCCCCGGTGTAGCCGTTGTTGACCATCCATGCGCCCTTGTAGGCGCGACGGGCGGCGGCGTAGTCGAAAGCGGCGCCGTCCGGCGTACGCGTGCCGCCGGTTTCGCCCTCGATGATGTGCAGGTAGGCCAGACCGTAAGGCGCCAGCTTGTCGACCACATAGCCGTACAGCGCCTGCGGATTGCTGTCGAGCGGCGCAGTGAAGGTGGTCTGCGGGCTCAGGCGGATGCCGGTGCGACCGGCGCCGATCTCGCCAACGATGGCGTCGACCACTTCGAACAACAGGCGGGCGCGGTTCTCGATGCTGCCGCCGTACGGGCCGCTGCGGTCGTTGATGCTGTCGCGCAGGAACTGCTCAAGCAGATAGGTGTTGGCGGCGTGGATCTCGATGCCGTCGAAACCGGCGGCGATGGCGTTGCACGCGGCCAGCCGGTAATCCTCAACCAGGCCCGGCAGTTCATCGTCACGCAATGCACGCGGCGTCGAAACCGGGACAAAACCTTCGCTGGTGAAGGTACTGGCTTCGGCAACGCGGTTGGTGGACGACACCGGCGCAGCGCCATCCGGCAGCAGCGAGACGTGCGAAATACGGCCAACGTGCCACAACTGCAGCACGATCTTGCCGCCCGCAGCATGCACGGCATCGGTGACCTGGCGCCAGGCAGCGACCTGCTCGGTCGACCAGATGCCCGGGGTGTCGAGGTAACCCTGCGCCATCGGCGAAATCGGGCTGGCTTCGGCGATGATCAGGCCAGCCGTCGCGCGCTGGCGGTAATAGTCGACGGTCAGCGGGCCGGGAAGGTTGCCCGCGATGGCGCGGTTACGCGTCAGCGGTGCCATCACGATGCGGTTGGACAGGGCGATGTCGCCAATCTGGATCGGATCGAACAGGGTGGTCATGCAGGAACTCCTTGGAATTGATTAGACCGGTCGTCTAATTTTGTGCGGCAAAAAATGGCCGTCCGCAGACGACCTTGGGAAATCAGCGACTGAGTAACTGGCGGGTGAATTGCATGGCGTTCTCCAGAGCTTCGGCATTGCGGTTCAACTTGCCCAGCAGGCTGGCGCCCAGCCACAACTGGTACAGCGTCTGTGCCGTATCGCGCGCCCCCAGCTGAGGGATCGAGCCATCGGCGATCCCGGCCGCGATCAGTCGGGCAAGGCGGTCGACAATCTGGCTGGTGCCCTCGCGCAGCGTTTCGCGCATCGCATCCGACAAATCGGCCACCTCGGCCCCGAGCTTGACCACCAGGCACTGCTGCTCGGCGCACGCCGCCTGCTTGTCCAGCCAGCGCTGCCAGTAGCACGCCAGCCGCTCCTGCGCACTCAGCGCCTCGGCGGCGAACAGCGCATCGAGATCAGCCAGGTAGCGCGCGAAGTAATCCTCCAGCAGCGCCTGCCCGTACTGCTCCTTCGACTCGAAGTAATGGTAGAACGACCCCTTGGGCACGCCAGCAGAACTCAGGATTTCGGTCAGCCCAACGCTGGCAAAGCCCTTGCCGGCAATGATGCGCTGGCCGGTTTCGAGGATGTGCTGACGGGTGTTGTCGTGACGGGTTTTCATGGGGGGCAATGATGCGCTTGATTAGACCGGTCGTCTAGTGTTTTTTCGGTCCTTTTGGATCGATGGGATGCGATCAAGTGGGTGGGGGCCAAATGCCCACTTTCGTCAGTAGTGATTTACTGCAACCCCCATCTATTCAGCGCTCCTGCATGTATAACGCTCGGGCCGTATCTCTTGCTCCCTCCAGGTCGAGACATAGCGAGGCAAATGAACGTCGTGCCATTTCATCTGGCATGGCCCAATCCCACTTTTCTCTACGAATATTTTTTGCCTCCGCCAGTAACGTGACGGGGTCGAGGTCTTCAAGTTGTGAGATACCCCGAAGCGCTTCAATGACTTTGTCCTTTGAGCCCCCTGAAACGCTGATTACCAACCCGTCATTGTTGGAAGCTAACCCTCGTTGGGTCAGAAGAAGGGCCAGAGTATCGTTCACCCAATCTCCACGCCAAGTCAGTAGTTCGACCTCGGCACCCCGCTGAGTTACCTGAGTCGTTTTTAGGCTAGCGCGTCTGTAATGCTCACGTCCCTCCTGAAGGAGTTGCTGGGCTTCATGGTCGAGAAATGCAACATCATCGGTTTCAGCAAGCACCTTACGCATCTCCTGGCGAATTCGGTCGTGAACCATCGAGTGGCCACTTTCGAACATAGGAGGAGCCCCTCCTTTGTCGGGAGAGACAACAATCAGCTTCTTCTCGGTATCAACATTAATCACTCGCCAACGTCTTCCCGCGAAAATCACACCTTGTTGCGGCAATAGCGGCCGGCTGACGGGGAGCGTGCCTAGCGTTTTCCCGTCACAAACCAAGCGGAATTCTTCTTCCGTAGCAAAGGCAGCGTAGAAGGTGTAGTGGTTCACGAGTTGCTCCCCGAGCTCGCCGTGGAGTAGCAGGCCCGAGCTCTCCTGGGCTAGAACGCGTAACACTCCCAAGTGCTGCAGTAAGGCGAGGAAGTCGTCTTTCGAGAACCCGGCGAAGGGGCCGTCGGACGCGACCAAGGCCGACCATAGCTGTGCCGCCGTAGCACCGCCTCGCTCGGCAATAATCGACAAGATTTGCTGAATCAGCGTCGAGCCATGTAGCCCGCTTACCCGCGGTGGTTCAAACCACCCTGCAATCAGCAGGCGAATCATCGCGATTGATTGGACGAGTGCTTCGCGCAGGCAATCCGACGTGGACGAGCTTTGTTCCAATTGAGGCTCTATGCAGTAGACCCGGAGGATTGCAGATTCGCCTTTACGACGCCCAGAACGCCCCAGACGTTGCCGAAGACTTGCAACGGAGGGCGGCTCACCAACCTGGCAGATGCTCTTGACCGAGCCAATATCGATGCCCAACTCAAGGGTTGTCGTGCAAATCGCCGTTGCCGGTAGGCTTCCTTCCTTTAGCGCTTGCTCGGCTTCTTCTCGATATTCTTTCGAAAGGCTTCCGTGGTGGGCCCAGAACTCGTTTGGAACACAGTTGCGCTCACACTTTCTTCGAAGCAAGTCCGTAAAGATCTCAACCTTTTGCCGACTATTCGGGAACACCAGATTGTTGGTGCCCCGCAAGACCTTGTAGAGATGGGCTGCCACATCAAGAACGCTCCCGCTGACGAGGTCTTCCGGCTCCGGATGTGACAGGCACGGCTCAAGTTCAATCCTAGGGGGCTTGACACTATAGCCCTTGACCAGGACCTTAAGCTCCTGGCCGCTGCCTTTCGATTCGATGAGCTCGACCTTTTCGTGGTCGGTGCTACGAAGAAAATGTGCGGCCAATCGCATGTCCCCCAGGGTGGCGGACAAGCCGACACGTGGTACATGATGCCCAGCTACTCGCTCCAGCCGGTGAAGCAAAGACTGGAGTTGCTTACCCCGCTCCGAGCCAATGAAGGCATGGAGTTCATCAATGACCACATAGCGAAGATTCGCCATAAGGCCTGACATCGAGGTGCCTCGCGTCACAAACAAGGCCTCCAGCGACTCGGGGGTAATCAACAAGACCCCTTGAGGCGACTTCAGAAAGCGATGCTTTTTACTGGCGGCGATGTCCCCATGCCAACCTACAACTGGGATGTCTAGAGATTCACACAACCCAGTCAGCCGCCCCCACTGGTCATTAATCAACGCCTTGAGCGGGCTGATATAAACGACCAGGCCGGAGGTGAATGGCTGCTGAAGCAGATGGGTCAGAATGGGGAAGAAGGCGGCTTCAGTCTTTCCTGCCGCCGTGGCCGCGGCCACAATGACGTCACGGTCAGCATCGATAAGGGCCGGGATGGCCCTTTCTTGAGCATCTCTCAGTGCGGTCCAGCCTTCAGTCCATATCCATCGCTGAATTCGCTCATCGAGCCGAGCAAATCCGGACGACGACTCAGAGTTGGAAGCTTGCAAGCTCGTCATCATCCTCAACCGAAAGGTCGGCCGCACCGCCGTTGTCACTGGCTATTTCGGTTGAGCCGATGAGTTCTCGCCAGTTGACGTCAGGGTTCTGCTCCAGCACAGCCAGCAGATTGATGAATGCCGTGATCGTAGTGCGCGGGGTCCTGAAATACGCTTCACCAAGTCGGGAGGCGCAGTGCTCCATGAATGCGGGGATAGCCTCATCAGGTAACAGGTAGCGTACTGCATCCCCTGAGGCGTAGACATGCCTCAGCTTATGAAGCAGTACATAGAAGTCTTCAGGGGTCAGGCTGGCAAGGCGCATTACCGGCCCCGAGTAATCAACCATTCCGGCGCGGGCAAAGTTGTTCTCCGCGAGCCGCGACTGGAGCGCTGCGTAGCTGTATAGGCCCCGCCGAGTGTCCAGCAGGAATTCTGGCGTCCCCCCGAGGACAAAGCCCAGTCCTTCAGCCGAACCCTGCAGCGAATCGTTCAGTATGCGAAGAATCTGCTCGTAGTTGGAGTTTCGGGCCTGGGTGTTCGCCAGCTTGTACAAATTGACGAGTTCATCTAGACAGACCATAAGGCCACTGTAGCCCGCCAGGCGGACGAACCGGGCCAGCAGCTTCAACTGATCATAGACGGAGGCGTCATCGACGATGGTACGGACCCCCAGTGCCGCCCGCGCATCTGTTTTGGTCGAGAATTCTCCCCGCAGCCATCGAATGGCGTCGGTCTTGAGCTGTTCATTGCCTTCCTCGAAGCCGCGGTAATAGGCCGCGATGACTTCCGCAAAATCGTAGCCATTGACCATCTCGGCGAGTTGCCCCAGGCGCTGGCGGATGACGTCCTCCGTTGTCGTCCCTCCTCCTTTCGCATCGGCCTTTGCTTGCGCCACGAATTTTTCGACAACGCCAGCCAGGGCGCCGCCCTCAGGTTTGGTCCGGGTTGCCATGTTCTTCGTCAGCTCGGCATAGAGGGAGCGTGCCTGGCCACCGCTCGCATGCAACCGCCTATCGGGATTCAGGTCTGCGTGCATCGTGACCAACTTCTTCTCGAGGGCAATCGCGCGAACCAGGTTCAAGAAGAACGTTTTACCAGAGCCGTACTCGCCGATAACGACACGGAAGCCCGAACCGCTATCAGCAATGCGTTCAACATCGCGCATGAGCGCCTCTAGCTCTTTGACGCGGCCAACTTGAACTAGGTGCTGGCCGGCGCGAGGGACCACGCCGGCGCGGAGAGATTGGATCAGGGCGTCGCGGTCCTTGGGGCGGATGGTGCTCATAGGGGTAGCTGCTCCAGAAGTTCTTGGTTAATTTCGATGGGGTCGTCCCCCTCGGTAAGAGGTGCGTCAAATATGTCTAGCATCGCCTCGTTGATATGCTCAAGCGCTCCGTCCAGCATCAACTCCATATCGGCGGCAACATCACCCAGGTCCTCCCGGGTCCAGTGGGGGCGGGACACCAGGTGGCGAATAAACGACGAATAGTCGTCGCTTAGGCCGAGTATGCTGCTTTCAGCCTTCGCCGGTTCTTCCGCAGGCAATTCCTCAGGGGGCTCCGCAGCCTCGTTAAGGGTGTCATCGATGAAGATGCCTGCAAGCAAAGCGGAAACAGCTTCCGTTTCCTTGTGCAACTGTGCGATGCGCGCATGGTCGAGAGTAAAGCTTTGAGGTACTCCGGCCGTTTTCTGGTCAGTTCTCGATGTGGGCACGGCGGCAGTGCCCTTGAGGGGCGCCCCTGGTGCAACATGAAGGTCCGAATAAACGAGTTGGGTGTCCAGGCCCAAAGTCTTGTAGACACGCTCAAGAAATTTGACCTCTTCCGGGGAGACCTGGCCGTCCGCTTGGCAGAGGTGCGCGAGGAATTGGCCGACTGCTCGCTTGGCTTCTCCCGCCAGTGGCTCCATTTTCTTCTTTAGCGAGGCCAGCGTAGGGGGCTGCTCCAACCCCAAGCGCAGGCGCGCCTTGAGCCGTTTTCGGTGGGCATCGCTAAGATGCGCCCATGAGTCGACTTGCCTGCTCAAATGGAGCATTTCATGTGACGACACCTCTCCATCGGCACGGGCGGCAGCGCAGCTTAAATCCAGCGTAACAGTGGCAGCTACGTAGGTTGGAGTGAGCCGCACAGCCCCATCTTCGGGCAGCGTCGGAAACAGTACGATTTTGTCTTCGGCTTTCGGTGCCTTGGTGCCCGCGATGACATCTGGCTCGATTCCCAGATTAAGGCTCTCGAGGGCATGTGCCAGGCCAAGCATCTTGTCGCGAGACAGGGGACCGGAACTCTTCAGCCGGCTGGCCAGTTCTCCAAAGGGCATCAAGACCATTCCATTACCAACGCGATTCTTCAGGGACTCCAACTCGGCACGAACCGCAGTTGGCCAAAGAGCGACGGGAAGTAGTAGTAACGCTTCCAGGGCCTGTGCTTTGTCTGGATTCCGGCCAAGATAGCGACTGTAGGCATCCAGCGCATCGCTGCATTTATTTGCGAGTTCGCGCAACTCGGCGACCGGTGCTGTCACGGCCGATACGTCGGGCAATCCTGGTAGCGTGCGGGAATACTCCGCATAGCGCAGTCCATAGGAGGCGGGCTGGTAGCTGATTTTGAGTTTCGTCCGATTGACCTTCAGGCGAAGGCCGCCCCTGAGCTCATCGGTGTACTGCTGCTTGAAGAGAATCTCGAATTGTTCGTGGCATCTCAGGGCTGGCGTCCGGAGATAGGTGTTGGGGTCGGCACGTAGCCAAGCTAGCGCCCACTCAGCAGGGACTGGTTTTTGGTCGCGAGCAAATAGTCCCAACCCGATTCGAAGGCTGAGGGGCAGTTCAAACCCTTTCTCCTCTGGGAGCGCGGGTGGGGCGCCAGGGGT
>Ga0209066_10007476_pt1 | contig 10818 bp, 2 predicted proteins | sample All_14_2_FD_187198 | JGI IMG/M metagenome (GOLD analysis project Ga0209066, IMG submission 187198) | Freshwater microbial communities in response to fracking from Pennsylvania, USA - Allegheny Zone_MetaG_DW_15 (SPAdes) (version 2) ... | reverse complement strand
CTATGCCACACCCTGGACGCGCGCCTTGGCGGAATGCGCCCTGGTGCGGATCAGCCAGAATCTGCTTCCGTTTTATCGCGGCGATCGTGCAGCTGCGCCTGAAATGCTTGAAGCCAGCTATATCACAGGTATGGCGTTCTCCCATTCACGCCTCGGCGTGATTCACGGACTTGCCCATCCGCTGGGGGCTCGTTTCCATGCCCCGCACGGGCTAACCTGCGCCTGCTGCCTCAAAGCCTGTCTCGCCTTCAACAAAGCACTTATCGCGGACGATCTTCTTCGAATCAAAAACGTCTACCAGTTGGATATTGAGGAGCAGGTCAGCACCTGGTTGACGGCCATGTCGCTCACAAATCCTTTTCAGGGGGGAACCATCCATGATCTGGATGCGTTCATTGCTGAAACCTTAACCTCCGGTTCAACTGCCGCCAACCCGCGTTCTGTCACTGCTGAAGATGTTGTCCAGCTGGTTCAACAGATCACGTGCATGTAATCTGTCCCGACATGAAAGTTCCCGCTTGCGACCCTTGCTCGACAACGGTAAAATACAGCACATAACGGTAAGGATGATTGATTTATGATTAAGAACGTGCTTTCAGGTGATCTTCGTAAAGGGGCTTTTTTCCGTCGCGTCGATTGGGCTGCTTTCTGGACGGCAACAGTCATCGCATTCATCGTCTATTTCTACACGGCAGCGCCATCGGTCACCCTCGAAGATTCTGGCGAACTGGCCACTGCAGGGTGCAATTGGGGTGTGCCGCATCCTCCAGGCTATCCGATCTGGACCATCATTGTTAATTTCTTCGCCTGGGCCTTCCAGTGGATCACGTTCCGCGGACAACCGACCCCAGCCTGGTCGATCGCGGTTTTTGGTTCAGGTCTCTTTGGTGCGCTCGCGGCGGGCCTTTCCGCCATGTTGATTACGCGTTCCGCTTCAGATATTTTAAAAGATGTCTATTCGCAAACCCCGGATTACAATGAAGAACAAAATAACGAGCTCTGCTGGGCAGGGGGTGTCGGAGCCAGTCTGGCCTTTGCCTTCAGTCCCTGCATGTGGTCGCAATCAACCATCTGCGAGGTCTATTCGCTCAATGCCTTCTTCCTGACCTGGGTTTTTCTATTGACGTATCGCTGGATGCGGCGGCCCTCGGACAAGATCCTGTGGTTGCTCGCCTTTGTTTTCGGTCTCGGTCTGACCAATTATCAGGTGTTGCTTCTTGCAGCTATTCCCCTGCTCATCACCGTCTTCCTGCGCAACATCAGTCTCTTCCGCGATTTTCTGCTCATTGGCATTCCCGTTCTTTTAACTGCGCATGTGCTTCAGATCGGGGCTGAGTTACCGGCCATGCCCGGAGGAAATGGCCCCGCATACGCAAAATTTGATGCGCTGAGCACAGTGGCCGTACCGTCCCTACCCATGCTTGTGCTCGCAGCGATCCTGGCGCTGGCCGCTCTTTTTCTTGCGATTGGCTTCCGCAGCTGGAGCGCTCGGCCTGAGCCTCCGCAGTTTGCGCGCAATCCGAAGACACCCACGCTGATTGTAACGGCGCTGCTGGGAACTTCTGCGGTACTCGCTTTTCTCTCCTCGGCCTTCAGCACTTCTACGGCACTCGCTCCTGATGATCGCCCCTTGGCGCAACCGGCGGTTTACCTCAGCGTTGTTGCGCTCATCCTGGTGGTCTTCGCGATTTGTACCGGTGCGGTGCTGGCCACCGACAGCACAACGAAAAAGAAGGCTGCGACCCCCTGGCTGATCGCCGCAGGCGTTGCCTTGGGAATCCTGCTGATGCGTCTGGCCAGCATCGCCAGCGCGCCCATGCCAGCGGGTTACGAAGGACTTGCCTTTGACTGGAGCCTGCCGAATGCAATTCTTTTTGCCGGCATCGCAACGCTGCTGCTGATCGGGGCGGCAATTCCCAATGGACTTTTTTTCGTAGCGGCAGTCTCAGCCGTGCAAATTTCGGTCTATGTCTTGCTCAACAAGGGACTCATGAATGGACTCACCCATCCCAGCACCTGGTGGTTCTGGTGGCCGATCATCTGGAACTTTATGCTCCTCGGGCTCGCATGGCTCATGCTGCCCCACGGAAGGACTGTAGCGCTCACGGCCTTTTTCTCTGAACTCGGGTGTTCGTTCTATATCTACATGCCGATCTCGTCAGACACCAATCCGCCCATGAACTGGGGCTATCCGCGTACGTGGGAGGGGTTCAAGCATGCGATCATGCGCGGCCAATATGAGAAGATTGCGCCAGCTGATGTTTTCAACAAAAAATTCCTCTTCCAGTTGGGAGCCTATTTCACCGACTTGCGCGTGCAGTTCACCTTGATCGCCGCCACGCTCGGATTTATTCCATTTTCACTGTGGCGCATCCGGGCTGCTGGAAAGAAGATCCGTGCCCTCTATGTCGCCAGCGCCTGCTATCTGGTGACCGCATTGCTGGTTGTCGCGTCGGAACTCTATCACGGCGAGCCGATCCTGCGCTTGGATAAATTGCTTATCGCGGTCATTCTGCTGCTTTCGTTGATCGGTACCGCACTCTTTATTTTGCGGCAACTCCAAGCCTTCGTAATCCATACGTGGGAGGCCAAAAACATCTCCGAAAGCATGACGGTCGGCCTGACGCTCATGGGCAGTGCCTTGCTCTTCATCGTTTTTGTTGCAGCAGGCCTGATGCGACTCCTTAATCCAACGGATCATGCCATGCTCCCGACCGGTGAGAAAATTGCGATTACAGGACTTGCCTTTTTGATCGTTGCACTCTTCCTTGCCGGCTGGTATTTCCTGCAACGTTCCGCAGAGAAGAGGCTCGACTTTGATTCGGAAATCCATGAGACTTCACAGCAGTGGTTGCTGGCAACCGGCGCCGCCTTTCTCGTCATGAGCGTGCTGATGGTTGTGCTGGCCGACATCAAGGGAGACCTGCAAGACATGTTCATCCAGAAGGTGAAATTTGTCAGTTCTCACGGCCTCTTTGCCATCTGGATCGGCTACGGTTTGGTCTTTGGTCTGGAAATCGCCAATCGACTGTTACGGTTCCTGGCAACCCGGTCATTGCTGATTCTGCGATTCCAAAAACAGATCCGTGTCCTGATCCTGGCCATGGGAATCCTAGTCTGCTTGATTCCGGTCTACGAAAACTTTTTCAACGAATATCTGGTCTTTTCAACCAGCGCCGCGGAACAGACCGATCACGACTTCGGCTGGCAGTTCGGAAACTATCAACTGCGTGGCGCAGAAGCGATCGCGGAGGAACTCGAGGCCGATCAGGAACCCTTGCCTGATCCGCTCTATCCGCCGGCCATGGATTTCGGTGCCATCTTTTTTGGCGGAACCGACCCCGGGCGCTTTGTTCCCACGTACATGATCTACTCGGCCAAGGTGAGACCCGATGTCTTTCTGATTACACAGAACGCACTGGCCGACAATACGTACATGGCTACCCAGCGCGCAATTATGGGCGACGATGTCTGGATCCCGACACCGGATGACAGTTCGCGTGCATTCCAAGTCTACGTCGACGAAGTCAATTCCGGTAAACGCCCGAAAAATGCCGCGCTGACCATTGAAAACGGCCGCGTACAAGTCAGTGGTGCCCTCGGCGTCATGGAGATCAACGGTATTCTTTGCGACATGATTTTCGCCAAAAACAAGCCGCGACACGCCTTTTATGTTGAGGAGAGTTACGTTATCAACTGGATGTACCCCTACCTCACCCCTCACGGACTGATCATGAAGATCAACAACGAACCGACACAGCTGTACCCGGAACTGGTTCGGCAGGATATGGATTTCTGGGACTGGTACACGCGCCATCTGTTGCGTCGCTGGGAATTTCGCCGCGACCTGCCTGCGCAGAAATCGTTCTCGAAATTGCGTAGCGCGATTGCAGGACTCTATGCCACGCGCGGCTTGCGCAACGAGGCCGAACGTGCATTCCAAGAATCCAGGACGCTCTACCCGGTCAGTCCTGAAGCCAACTTCCGCTTGATCCAGGAGGTGTTGCTTACACAGTCCCGGCACGATGAATCGATCCGGATCCTGAACGAGTTCAACATCAAGGATCCGAACAACGACCGAGGGCCTGGATATCTCGATTTCATCAAGCGCGTGCGTGAGGTTCAGCAACGCGTCCAGACACTTTCCGCGAAGGCGCGAGCCAATCAAGCCTTGACTGCGGATGAAACCTTCCAGCTCGCCATGGGATATCGCGAACTCGGTCAAAATGAAGCCGCTGCGCTCCATTTTGAACAGCTGCTTAACATCGCCAACATTCCGCCTGAAACACTGGTCGAAATCGCCGGGTTCCTCGGAGGCGTTAATCGCATTCCCAGCGCTGTACGCGCCGCAGATCTGGCCATGAGCAGACTGGGAACGAATCCTAATCCTTCCCTGCTCATGACCCTCGTACAAGTCTATGCGACGGCAAACCAGCCTGAAAAGATGATCCAGCCGCTTTCCACCTACCTCAAGCTCCAACCGAGCGACTGGAACGCCTGGCTCGAAATGGCCACGCTGTATGCCTTCAAACAGCAGCAACAGCAGATGATGTATGCCCTTCAGCGCGCCATTGATGTCGGCAAAAATGCAGCCTTGCAGCGTATTCAGGAGCATCCGATCTTGAAGCAGACGATTCCTGCACTGCAGCAGATGTATCAGCAGCAACAGAGCGGACTTGGCCTACAACCCATGGGACCACGACGGTAGCACACGAAACACAGGCTTGTGCTTCGCGGCTCAGAGGTATAGAATGATGCGCTTCTATGAATCTGAAGCATGATGTTTTTGATTTCCATGTTCATCTCTATCCCGATGGACTCGCAGAAAAGGCCGTTGCCAACCTCTCAGGAAAATTTGGTAATCCGCCCTCTTTTGATGGTACCGTCCTTGATATGACGCGTCTGTTGGCGCGCAATCACTTTGGCGGAGCTTTGAATTTACCTGTCGCGACAAAGCCGGATCAGGTCAGTTCCATCAATCTATGGGCCATTGCGATCAATATACCGCCGATTGCCAGTCTCGGGACAATCCACCCTGATCAAGAGGATATTCCGCAAACGCTTCGGTTCCTTAAGCAGTCCGGTCTACGCGGAATCAAACTCCATCCGGAATACCAGCGCTTTACCCTCGATGACCCGCGGATGGTGTGTGTCTGGGAGACCTGTTGCGCGGAAAAACTCTTTGTTTATCTTCATGCAGGGGGCGAGCGCGTCTTTACACCACCCTTTCACACCTCTCCTCACGCAATTGCTCAACTGCTTAATCGCTATCCGGGACTCACCCTCATCGCAGCGCATCTGGGTGGTTTCCAGATGTGGGATGAATCGGAACGCGAACTGATTGGCCGCAATCTCTACCTCGACCTTTCACATACGCTCTTCTGGATGCCCGACACGCAAGTCTTCCGCATGATTCGCAACCATGGTGCCAATAAAATCGTCTTTGGCAGCGATGCCCCTTGGCAAGACCCGGCACAGATCCTCGCAGCATTTCTGGCTTTGCCTTTAACTGCGGATGAACAACGCGCCATCCTCTGGGACAACGCAATCCATCTGCTGAATCGCGACTTTTAATCGAACAAAACGCAGCAACAACATATAAAAAGCAAAATGAACTCTCAGATAGTTTTTTGACCTTACAGTCATTTACTTTTTTCGACGAATAACTTAATTTTATCCCAAAACTACAACCTCGTTGTTTCTTTCGCGTGAATAGACATGTGTATAAACATGTTTAAAACGCAAGCGAATGACAGGGTGCTGTGTTAATCCTACCGTGGTGATGTAATGGGGATTGTGAAAGAAGGAGAGTCGTCATGCAGATGAAGCGAATCGGTTTTTTACTGGGCATCTTCCTTGCACTACAAGGAGCGTTTGCCGACATTCAAAAGGCTGGAACCTTACTGATTGATCTGAATGCAACGGATTTGTCCGGAGTGGGTGAAAATGGCAAAATCACCAGCTGGGCAAATCGTTCGACCAGCGATGGTGGACTCGGGGATGCCTTTAAACCTGCGGTATCCGGACAAGGCCCTGTTTTTAAAACGTATGCAGGCGTCTCCTCGGTGTATTTCTCTGGAAGTGCTAATTCCATTCTAACGGGCATGGTCGCCTCCGCGCAAGTCACGGGCGCCAAATCATGGACCTTGGAGACGTGGATTAACACGCCTGTACTCGGTGGAACAAGCACCTATTTTTCATGGACCTATCGAACCAGTACCTTACCGCAAAATCGACTTTTCGAAGCGCGGTGGAGCAGTGATGCGAACAATGCCATCGAACATTATGGAAACAATGTAGGATGGAGCAGCCGCCTGCCGACGGCCAATCAGTGGCATCACATTGTATTGACGCGACGCGAATCCGACAAGATGGAATTCATCTATGTTGACGGTTCACTCGTCACTGAACTGCAACGTCCGGATGTGAATATCTTGACGGATGGTATTTTCATTATTGGTGGCACGCAAAACAGTGGTCGTAACGGTTTTGAACTCTTTCCCACAACTTACATTAGCCAAATCAGGCTCCACTCCGGGTTTATGAGCCTAGAGGCGGCTACGGCGAACTACCTTACGGAACGTGCGACCTATGGGCAGAGCGCGCAAGCAGATTCGATCTGGGCTGGCGCACCCGGCCAAGCACTGGCTTGGGAATCCGCGCAAAACTGGCAGAATGGCCTTATTGCAGGAAACCTTTCACGCACCTTTATTACCAATAATGGGCTGGTGACCCTCGCTTCAAATATCGGTACACTTGCGGCATTCACGCCCTCGCGTGGTGGTTTGACCTTGACAGGCAACGCGCAAATTCAAGTCAATCAGCCATCCGGCAATTACAGCTATTTTGGCAATGGCAATAACAACACATTCACCCTGAATATTACCGAGGGATCGCTCTCGACGCTTGACCTGAACAATGCCAACCATCTGGCGTTTGGTGCGAACAATGGAACAGGTCTCGCAACCATCGGCGGCGGGACTTCAGCCGCACTCCTGCACGCGGATCGCGATATTCGCCTCGGCTATGGCAATGGTTGCACCGCACGCGTTGAAGTCCGCGAAAATGGCACACTACGTTCGCGCAACGGTTACGTGGTTGTCGGCTCAGGAACCGGATCGGATGGTCAACTGACGGTGAATGGCGGCACCGTGGATTTCATAAATTCAGGACTTCGCCTCGTGCTCATCGATGCTGGAGGCAAAGCCGTTCTTGAATTGAACAGTGGCCTAGTCCGTCCGGAGACCCTCTATTTTGCACAGGGGACAGGCGTCGCGAGTTCTTATGCCGCAGCCCTGATCAACGGTGGTATCCTCGATGTGACACAGATTACGCAGGGCACAACAACTGGAACGAACCTGCTCTATCTCAACGGCGGCACGATCCGCAATCGCACGACGCAAACCAGCTTTCTGCAGAACCTGACGGCAGCCTATATCCAAGCAGGAGGAGCTTCATTTGATGTGGTCTCCAATACGACGATTACGGTGGCACAACCCCTCATCCATTCGCCCGAATTAGGTGTGACCCTGGATGGTGGCGTGCGCAAGTCTGGGGCCGGTGCATTGATTTTGACAGGAACAAACACGTTCAGCGGCAACATCACCGTGGAACAAGGTGCGCTCCTCTTCAATCATGCCAATGCCTTCCTCCCAAGCTATACGGGAACGGTCACCCTTTCATCGCCGACAGCCAGTGTTGGACTCAATAAAAGCGGAAGTCTCGCTTATCTGCTCGCCAAACTGACGGAAGGGTCAACTGGCTCATTGGCCCTCATGGCGAGCAATGCTTCTGAATCGATCGACCTCTCCGGCAATCCTGATATCGCGCTGGCATTGTCTGGCAATTTCACCTACACGGGAACCTATACACCCGCTACGGATTATCAGTTCAACCTTGTCCCGGCAAGTACCGTCACGTACAACACTGCACTGACAGGAGATCGCGCCCTGCGCGTATATGGAGATCAGAAAGGGATGCTCACGCTGAAAGGCGACAACAGCTACACGGGTGGAACAACGATTGAAGCTGGCAAAGTCGTGATTGGACACATCAACGCACTGGGAACAACCGGCATGATCACGCTACGCAATAATGCCGCGTTGACCGTGGATATCAATGCCTTTCCGCCCAACTTCTTTGCACGCCTCGCAACAGACTCTGTAGGGTATCTGCTCCTCACGAGCGCCTCATCCAATTTAACGGTTAATCTCTCCAACCATCCGGGCATCAAACTCGGCACAGATCGGACGACAACGCCCTATTCCGGAACGCTGACACCGTCGAGCGACAACATCTATCATCTCGGAGGTGGCAATACGCTGTTTCGAGCGAACAGTAACCAAGGGCTTGTCCTGACGAATCTAACCGATGCCGCTGATGCGACACCACGCAAAATTATCATCGAAGGCGAAGGCCTTATCCGCATTTATAACTCCAGTTACTCGGGCGGTATGGTTATCAGCAATAATGCCGCCCTCTACACCACCAGCGATACCGCGTTTGGTGCAACGCCCGCAACGGAGGATCCCTCGAATGTTGTGGTTAACGGTGGAGCGATCCGCCTCGGCGATGGTTCTTTTACCACACATGCAAACCGTGGCATGGTCGTTGAATCAAACGGATTTGAATTTCATCCCTGGAGTTCGCGCATTCTTAACTGGCAGGGCAAACTCTACGGCACAGGAACGATTTTCACGAGCGACGGCGGCGAGGGTTATTTCGCCGATCTCTCAAATTATACAGGAGCCTACGATATTGAAAGCAGCGCGACGCTCGGCGTGGGCAGTGGCGACAAACTGGTCTGGAATCCCGCTGTTCGCGTCTACGGCTCCAGCGGCTATTTCGGCATGAACAACGGCATGAACACAAACTGGTCGACCACGATCCAGCGCAGTTTAGGCAGCGACGGCACCGCTGCATTTGGTCTGCGCAAACGCGGCATTGGAACGCTGACGCTGGACATGACTCAGAATTTCACAGGCAATACGATCATTGATGAGGGAACGTTGAAACCTGCATTCGACGGTGCCATTGGTTATGGTTCAGGAAAAGGAAGCGTGACCATCAACGCGGCAGGCAAACTGGATATCGACAACCAGACCATCAACATTAATGGTCTCAGCGGAACAGGACAGGTGGTCGGACAAGGCACGCTTCGCGTTGGAAACAATAACGCCTCGTCAATGTATAATGGAACTACCGCAGCCGGCACAACCCTGCTCGTCAAGACCGGTACCGGAACGCTGACCACCCAGACGCGCGCGGTCTGGAACACCACCGTTGAACAAGGCACACTCAATATGGCCAATCCCTACGGGCCACGCGGCGATCTGACCCTTCAGCCCAACTCAACGGTCACAATTACTCCATTTGAATGGCGCAATGCCTATCCCAAAACATTCACCGCAGCAGATGCAACCTATCGCAATGGATTGCTGGGGGCTTACTTCCCGATCGCCAATGCGAGCAGTGCCTCCATGGACAGCTACGCAAAAATTATCGCGATCTACACCAACACGCCATATTTGATCTCCAACAGTTGGAATGCGCAACGCACAACGTACACGAATGGCTCCGACGTGATCCCCTACTTCGACTTCGGCTGTACCGATGCCGCGTATCAGCCGTGTGTATTTCCAGCACCTTTTAACGACATCAACACGAACAAGTTCCTCGCGATCTGGCGCGGCTGGTTTGCAGCAACCAATTCCGCGACCTACACCTTCGGAACAGTCAGTGATGACGGATCCGTCATCTACATTAATGGCAACAGTGTCGTCAACAATAACAAGGATCAAAGTTACAATCCGACCAATATGGTCACAGGCAGTGTTGATCTTGTCCAAGGCTTGCACGAGATCGTCATCTCGTATTACGAAAACACAGGTGGTCAAGGATTCACGGCTTATCAAATCACGGACAATCAGACCAACAAACTCTCACAGGCACTGCTCATTCCACCGCTGCCCTACTCGGATTTGGTCAATATTTCCGCGACAAATACGGCGAAATTGCTCATCACCACCAATGCGGGCATTCATTTTGTCAATACGCGAAACACGACCTTCGCAGGCATCCTTAACGCAACCAACTCGGCCTATCTATGTAAGTCGGGAAGCGCCACACTGACACTCGCAAGCACGAATTACTATGCCCCAGGGCAAACACGCGTATCCGAAGGTGAACTTAATTATGCAACGCTCATCAACCGCGGATCGATCCAGATCCAATCCAACGCAACCGTGCGACTCTCCGCGGCATCACAGGGACTTTGGGGGCGTTACTACGACATCGTCAACTTTACCAACCGTTATTTTGCTGTACTCAGTGACTATGAAGCTTACCTGGCATCGAACACCGTGTCCCTGATTGCTTCAAGTGCATTGAACAATAAACTCGACCTTAACTTTGGCACAGATGGCAGCGGTTTTGCCGCGCCGTATAACAGCAAGAGCAGAACGAACTTCCAAGTCATCTGGCGCGGCAGCATCATTATCTCTCAAGCAGGGACTTACACCTTCTATACTGCCAGCGACGACGGTTCCATGCTCTTCATCAATGGAATTCCGATTGTAAATAATAACTACTATCAAGGTATTTCAGAACGTTCGGGCTCCATTACATTGGCGGCAGGTATCCATGATTTTGCGCTCAGCTTCTATCAAGGTACAGGTGGGTATGGATTGACGGCATCGATCGCAGGTCCCGGCCTCTCGAAACAGTATATCCCGAATTCGATGTTGCTCCCGATCTCAGCCCATGCAAACAACGCTTATGTTCCGCAGTTTTTCACAGGTCTCTCAGGAGAAGGCCACT
>Ga0209066_10007475_pt1 | contig 10819 bp, 10 predicted proteins | sample All_14_2_FD_187198 | JGI IMG/M metagenome (GOLD analysis project Ga0209066, IMG submission 187198) | Freshwater microbial communities in response to fracking from Pennsylvania, USA - Allegheny Zone_MetaG_DW_15 (SPAdes) (version 2) ... | reverse complement strand
GGGCGGTGAAGGTGGTGTGCGGGTGGCGTTCGCGCAGCGCGTGCAACAGTTCGGGCAGGTCTTCGCGGGCATGTTTGCCCATGCCAAAAAACACGGGCAGCACGCGCACATGGGTCACGCCCTGGTCCAGCAGGGCCTGCACGGCGGTGGGCAAATCGGGCTCACACAGTTCCAGGTAGGCGCAGGCGGCGGGGGTATCTGGCGACATGTGGTGCACCTGGGCGGCCACGGCTTCCATGGGGCGGCGCCACAGGGGGTCGCGCGAGCCATGGGCAAACAGAATCACACCGTTCAAGGTTGTTTCCTTTGGGGGAGTTACCGGCGCAGCACCAACCAGCCAAAGGCGGTGAGTGACACAACGGAGTAGATGAGCGAGGGCGATGCCGCAGCCAGCCAGGGCAGCCAGTCGTTGAGTCGCCCGATGTAGCCGAACACGTTGTTCAGCAGGAAAAAGCTGATGCCCACCATCACCCCCAGAAACACATAGCCTGTGATGCTGCCGGAGCGGAAGTGGAGGTAGGCGAAGGGCAGGGCCAGCACCATCATGACCAGGCAACTGAGGGGGTAGAACACTTTGCGCCAGAACTCCAGCTCGTAGCTGTGGGCACTCTGGCCGGTGTCGTTCAGGTGCTGGATGTAGCCGTACAGCGCGGGGGTGGACATGCGTTCGGGGCGCAGCAGGGCCACGGACACCATTTCGGTGGTGAGCGTGCTGGCCCACACGAAGGAGGGCGCGGTGTGGTGAGACACGGTGGGCGTGTCTGTTCCTTTGGCGGTGAAATCGGTGTGCACCACTTGTTGCAGGTGCCAATTGCCTTCGCCGTCCACGGTGGCGCTTTGGGCCTGAGACCGGCTGGTCAGACGCCCTTGCGTGTCGTAGGCAAATATCCGAATGCCTTGCAACTCCCCGCTGGAGGAGAGGGCGCCCACGTTGACGGAGACGGTGCGGTCACCCTGGCGCTCTTTGAGCCAGGCACCGGTCGGGCCCATGTGCACCCGGCCTTCGAACCGGGCTTTGAGCAGCTGGGCGGCTTTGCTGGCTGACGGGGCCGCATAGTCGCCCGCTGCCAGGGTCAGGCCCACGAACACCAGGCCCAGGCCCAGCAGCATGCGCAGCGCCCGCCAGGGGCCCAGGCCACTGGTGCGCAGGATGGTGTATTCCGAGCCCTGGGCGAGCCGCGCAAACACGAACACTGCACCGATCAGCACGGCAATGGGCAAGACTTCGTAGAGGTGGTTGGGCACCTGCAAGGCCACGTACAGCAGCGCGTGCTGCAACTCGTAGACCACCTTGGGGTCGGCAGGCGATGCCCGCCCGATGGCCGACAGCTCATCGATGAAGTCGAAAAAGAAAAACAAGCCCAGAAAGGCCACGGCCACGGTGGTCACCGCCGTGAAAACCTCGCGGTAAATGAAGCGTCGCAATACCGTCATGCGGGTGCCTGTTGTGTCCACTGGCGCCACAGGGCCCGCAGGCTCATGTTCTCGTGGCGTTTGTACAGCCAGACCAGCGAGGCGGCCAGCACGGTGCCGTGGAGCATCAGCATCCAGTCCAGTGCAGGCACTTTTCCACGGGCCACCCAGGTTTCGCCCAGGTTGAGCAGGTTGAAGTAGAGAAGAAAGGCAAACAGCGCAAACGCCACGTTGCCGCTGCGCCCGGCGCGAGGATTGGCCGACGAGATGGCCAGTCCCAGCAGCAGCAGGTTGAAGGCGCTGATGACCAGGCCGAAGCGCCAGGTCAGCTCCGCCTGTGCAGGCAGGCTGAGGTCCGCCAGCAATGTCCAGGTGGGGCGGGTTTTCATGGCGAGGTTGTCTTCCATGGAGAAGGTTTTCTCGTTGATCCGCATGATGTATTCGTCAAATTCGCTCACCTGGAGGCTCTGCAGGTCTGGCGAGGCTTCAAGCCGTTGGCCGTTGGTCAGCTTCAGAAACTGGCCGCTGTCGGTGTTCTGCACCGTGGCGGCCTGGGCGGATATGGTGCTTTCACCGCGCTGATCGGTGGTGGAGATGAACACATTGCGGCCCTGGGTGCCGTTCACGGTGTCTTTGTCGATGAAAAACACGCGCCGCCCCTGGGCGTCGGACTGGAACTGGCCGGGCTGCACCCGTTGCAGGTCGCCCCGTTGGGCAAAGCGGTCGCGCAACTCGGCGGTCTGGCGGTTGGCCCACGGCCACGCCAGCAGCACGAGCACCCCCATGGTGAGCAGCACCGGCCAGGCAAAGCGAAGGATGGGGCCGATCATGCCTGCCAGGCCTCGGCCACTGCCCATCCAGATGACCATTTCGCTGTCGCTGTACATGCGGGAGAGCACGGACACCACGGCAATGAACAGTGCCATGGTCAGGATGATGTGCAGACGCCCCAGCACGGTGTAGCCCAGCACCAGCATGACCTCTTTGGGGTCCACGCCACCCGAGGTGGCCAGGCTGAGGGTGCGGATCAGCATGATGGTGACCACGATGGTGAACAGCACCAGAAGTGTGCCCCCGAAGCTGCGGGCCAGCTCTCGTCGAATGGAAGAATGGAATAACATCTTGCAGCTACAGGAAACCACAATTATGGACTTTGAATTCAAATCCCTTTCTCTCGACCAGGCAGCTTCTGCCAAGGTGGACGCGCTGGTGCTGGCCTTGCCTGACCAGCTGGAGACTGTCCAGACAGGCTCGGCCGGCAGCCACCTGCTGCAGTGGGTGCACAAGGTGCTGAAGGCTGGGGATCTGGAGGCCGGTGCCGGCAAACTGATTGCCACCCACATGGGCTCTCAGTGTGTGGCCACGCGGTTGGTGCTGGTGCGTGTGGGCGACGGTTCGGCCACCGCCATGCGCAAAGGCATGCTCGCGGCTTTTGGCGCGTTGCGTCAGCCTGGCGTGAACAAGGTGGTGCTGTACACCGACTTGGTCAAGCCGCAGGAGGGCGCCTTGCGGGCTTCGTTGGTTGCTGCCGCCGAGGCCACTTACGCTTACACAACCACCTTGTCCAAGCCCAAGGCCCGCAGTCTGCACAAACTCACCCTGGTGGCGGCCGACACACCTGCCGCCCGGCAGGAGTGGACCCAGGGCAAAGCCCTGGTGCAGGGCATTGAGTTGGCCAAAGAGTGGGCCAATCGCCCTGCCAACCACGCCACGCCGTCCATGCTGGCCGATGCCGCCGAGAAGCTTGGCAAACGGGACAACGTCAAGGTGGATGTGCTGGGTCCCAAGGAAGTGGCCAAGCTGGGGATGGGTGCGTTCATGGCAGTGGCTCAGGGTTCTGCCGAGCCACTGCGCTTCATCGTGATCCGTTACAGCGGAGCCCCTCACTCGCAGCCTCCAGTGGTGCTGGTGGGCAAAGGCATCACGTTCGACACAGGCGGTATCTCCATCAAGCCCGCTCCCGAGATGGACGAAATGAAATACGACATGGGCGGAGCCGCCAGCGTGCTGGGAGCGCTCCAGACCATTGCCGAACTGCAGCCCGCCGTGAATGTGGTGGGCATCATTCCTTCGTGTGAAAACATGCCGGATGGTCGTGCCGTCAAGCCGGGGGATGTGGTCACCAGCATGAGCGGGCAGACCATCGAGATACTGAACACCGATGCCGAGGGGCGCCTCATCCTCTGCGATGCCCTGACCTATGCCGCGCGTCTCAAGCCTGACTGTGTCATTGACGTGGCCACGTTGACGGGGGCTTGCGTGATTGCGCTCGGCCACGTGCGCTCGGGTTTGTTCAGCCAGCAAGACAGTTTGGCCGCAGCGCTGTCTGCCGCAGGCGAAAAAGCGTTGGACCCCTGCTGGCGCATGCCTTTGGATGACGAGTACGGCGAAGGCCTGAAGTCCAGCTTTGCCGACATGGCCAATGTCGCCGGGCGGGCTGGTGGATCCATTTCTGCGGCCAAGTTCCTGCAGAAATTCACAGCCGAATTGAATTGGGCGCACCTTGACATTGCTGGCACGGCCTGGAAAAGCGGTGCGGCCAAAGGCGCCACAGGGCGGCCTGTGGGGTTGCTGGTGCAGTTTGTTTTGGACCGGGCATCCGCGCCTGCGCCCGCAGCAGAGCCTCGCAAAGCATCCCGCCGGAAAGCCGGATGATGCCAAGCGTGCAGGTGGCCTTTCATTTCAATGCCGATGACCCGGTGGAGTACACCTGTCGGCTGGTAAGAAAGGCTCTTGCCCGCCAAGCGAGGCTGGTGGTGTGCGCAGCGCCAGACACGCTTCGTCACATCGACCAGCGGCTCTGGACGTTGCAGCCCCTTGCCTTCATTCCCCATGCGGGGCCCCAGGCACCACTGCACGTGGCACAGAGGTCTCCTGTTTGGCTGCGAACCCGGCTGACCGGTGACGAACCTGCCGATGTGCTGGTGAATTTGCTGGCTCAAACGCCAGCGGGTTTTGAGCGCTTCAACCGTCTGATTGACATCGTGTCTGTGCAGGAAGTCGACCGTTTGGCGGCACGCCAGCGCTGGCGTGCCCATTGCACCGAGGGGCGGACGCCCGAGCGCTTCGATGTGGGAGCCTCTTTGTCATGATTTCACCCAAGCCCCATCGTTTTGTGCCGACACTCACGGATGTGGTGCAGGCCGATGAAGGTTCGCGCTCTGCGTCTTTGGCGTCTTCGGTCGAGACCCCCGTGGCCTCTTGGCAGTCCACATCTGCGGCTCCTGCCCCGAGCCCTGAGCGTGTACCGCTTCGTGCCGAGCCTGTGGATGTCCAGGCGATCGTGACCAGGGCATGTGCTCAGGTCCAAAAAGGGCTGGATGAGCAGATTCGGGACATGGTGACCCAGCACATGCAAGGTCACCAACTGGCGCTGGTTCTGAGCTTGCGCGAACAGCTGGTTCCGCTGATTGAATCCATGGTTCGAGAGGCTGTCACGAGCCAGTTGTCACAAAGCGACAAGCCTGTGCCTTTGCCTTGACCGTCGTCAGTGTCGTGGGCATGTTGTGGGGGACTTGCGATCAAGGCTTCCCGGGGTCAATGGTCAACAGTATTGAGGTGGCTTATGGGGCATGTTTTTATTTAATTGCCTCTGGGGCTTACCCTAACGGCATGGTGGGGGTGGCGCCCCGGTTTCGCAAAGTGGTTATTTTTTAAGGTATCGTGTGAGCTGTGGAGGACGGTGTCAACTCCGCTTTTTTATTCCGGTTCAATCTCGTTCAAGGACTCTTATGCAAATGAAAATGAAACTGGCCGTGATTTCTGCGGCTGTCGTTTTGGCCGCTTGTGGCAAAAAAGAAGAAGCGCCTGCACCTGCTCCCGCAGCTGCTCCTGCTGCCGCACCCGCTGCCCCCGCTTCCATGGTGGTCAAGATTGGCCACGTGGGTCCCACCAGTGGTGCCATTGCTCACTTGGGCAAAGACAACGAAAACGGCGCCAAGATGGCCATCGACGAGCTGAACGCTGCTGGCGTGAAGATCGACGGCAAGCCTGTCACCTTCGAACTGCTGGCCGAAGACGACGCAGCCGATCCCAAGCAGGGCACTGCAGCCGCTCAGAAGCTGATTGATGCCAAAGTCAATGGCGTTGTCGGCCACTTGAACTCTGGCACCACCATCCCCGCATCTTCTCTGTACAGCCAGGCTGGCTTGCCCCAGGTGTCGCCCTCTGCCACCAACCCCAAGTACACCCGCCAAGGTTTCAAGACCACCTTCCGCATGGTGGCCGATGACGTGCATCTGGGCAGCACCCTGGGCAAGTACGCTGTTGACACTTTGAAGGCCAAGAACGTTGCCGTGATCGACGACCGCACGGCCTATGGCCAAGGCGTGGCTGACGAGTTCGAGAAGGCTGTTGCCGCTGCGGGTGGCAAGATCGTTGGTCGTGAATTCACCAACGACAAGGCCACCGACTTCAACGCCATCCTGACCACCCTGAAGGGCAAGAAGCCTGATGTGGTGTTCTTTGGCGGTATGGACGCTGTTGCTGGCCCCATGCTCAAGCAAATGAAGCAATTGGGCATCAATGCCAAGTTCATGGGTGGCGATGGCATTTGCTCCAGCGAATTGCCCAAGTTGGCTGGTGATGGCATGGCCGACGAGCAGGTCTATTGCGCAGAAGCCGGTGGTGTCGAAGGTGAAGAAAAGGTCGCAATGGAAAAATTCCGCGCCGATTTCAAAACCAAGTTTGGCAGCGACGTGCAAGTCTATGCACCTTATGTGTATGACGCTGTGAAGGTTATTGCTGACGCCATGGTTCGTGCCAACTCTGCCGATCCTGCTGTGTACCTGCCCGCTCTGGCTGCCACCAACGGTTACAAAGGCGTGACTGGCACCATCTCTTTCGATGAGAAGGGTGACATCAAGAACGGTGCTCTGACGCTCATGACCTACAAAGGTGGCGCTCGCACCACGCTGGCTGTGATTCGCTGAGCGAGTGATCCTTGCGTTTCCTAAAAAGCCACCTTCGGGTGGCTTTTTTTTCGCCAGGGCAGAATTGCCGTCACCAGATGTGAGGCTCAGGTGTTGCAAAAGCGAAAAAGCCTCAGAACATTTCTGTTCTGAGGCTATCCGTTTGGTGCGGCTGGCAGGAATCGAACCCACGACCCCTTGGTTCGTAGCCAAGTACTCTATCCAGCTGAGCTACAGCCGCTTAAGCTCTCTATTATATGCTGAAAATTTAAGGTGCTTCGATTTGAGTGGAAAAAATGCAATTTTCCAAACATTCAAGTTGCCCGTTCGAAAGCAGGCCCAGTCGTTGCCCCATAGCTTGTTGCTCAGGTGGCGGAGGCAATGTGGGAGGATTTGCAGCCACGGTGGCCGCTTGCATCCAACAGGCGTGTGGTTGGGCAGGCGCAGCCATAGGAAGCAAAAAAGCCCTTGCGAAGGTTGGCTTCACAAGGGCTTTTGCATTCGTGGCGGAGAGGGCGGGATTCGAACCCGCGGTGGGGATTAGCCCACACACGCTTTCCAGGCGTGCGACTTAAACCGCTCATCCACCTCTCCGCGAAGCCTTGAATTATAGCAGCGAAAATGGGAGCTTCTGATGAAGTTGATTTATGGTTTGTCTTTGACGGACTGGATCATCTTCATGGCAGAAAGAATCAGGCCTGACACTTCGCTCATGTTCCCAGGAACCACCAGGGTGGTGGATGCATCCCTGGCGACATTGCCGTAGGCTTCCACCGCTTTTTCGGCCACCTTCAGCTGCACGGCTTGTTCCCCGCCGGGCTGGCGGATGGCCAATGCGATGCGTTCAATGGCTTGTGCCGATGCTTCGGCCACTGACAGGATGGCTGCTGCCTCGCCTTGTGCGTTGTTGATGGCCGCCTGTTTTTCGCCTTCTGAACGGGCGATAAAGGCTTCTCGCTCGCCTGTTGCGATGTTGATTTGCTCTTGTTTACGGCCTTCCGATGCGGCAATGAGTGCGCGCTTTTCACGCTCTGCGGTGATCTGCTGCTGCATGGCATGCAGAATTTCTTTGGGGGGCGTCAGGTCCTTGATTTCGTAGCGCAGCACCTTGACACCCCAGTTCAATGCGGCCTCGTCAATCGCGGCGACCACTTGTGCATTGAGGATGTCACGCTCTTCAAAGGTGCGATCCAGTTCCAGTTTCCCAATGACCGATCGCAAGGTGGTTTGAGCCAGCTGGGTGATGGCGTGCACATAGTTGGACGATCCGTAGCTGGCCCGCATGGGGTCTGTCACCTGAAAGTACAAAATGCCATCCACTTGCAACTGGGTGTTGTCTTTGGTGATGCAGACTTGGCTGGGTACGTCCAGCGCAATCTCTTTCAGCGAGTGTTTGTAGGCCACCTGGTCGATGAACGGCATCAGGAAATTCAGTCCTGGCGTCAGCGTGCCCGCGTACTTGCCCAGCCGCTCCCGAACCCAAGCATTTTGCTGAGGAACGATCTTGACGGATTTAATGATGAAGATCAGCGCGATCACAAACAGAAAAATGGCGACTTCCATGTCGTTGCTCCCTCACAGGTGAAAAAACCGGCCTTCAGGCCGGAACCACTCGCAGGCGGTTGCCCACCACTTCGCGAATTCGATACAGCCCTGGCGAAGGCTGGCCACCGGTCTCCGGAGTGATCAGCTCCACCGTCCACATCGCTCCCCGGTAACTGGCCTGGGTCACTTGACCGGACGGCCATGCACCGATTTGCACGGTTTGTCCAATGTCCAGGTTCACATCGGCATTGGCCTCCGGGGGGGAGCTGCGCAAAGGCCTGGGCCGGATTTTTTGCAGCACTGCGACAGCACCTGCCCCCACCAGGGCCGCACAGACCAGCTGCCCCGACAGAGGCAATCCCATGTGCGCCGCTACAGCCCCTGCGGCCAGCCCCAGGGCCAGCATCAGCAGGTGAAAAGTACCGGTGAGCAACTCGGCCGAAATGGCCAGACCTGCCAGAACCCACCACAGCGTTGAATCAGACACGGCGCCCTCCTTGTGCAAATGCGTGGCTTGGATTGTGGGCCACGCTGAAAGCTGACACATTATTTCCGTACACTTCGCGCTTCATTTTTATTCCGTCACCTGCCACTGGGTCGTGCCATGAAATTTCGCTTCCCCATCGTCATCATCGATGAAGACTACCGATCCGAGAACACCTCGGGCCTGGGCATCCGGGCGTTGGCCCAAGCCATTGAATCGGAAGGTTTTGAGGTGCTGGGCGTCACCACCTATGGTGATCTGTCGCAGTTTGCCCAGCAGCAGTCGCGGGCCAGTGCTTTCATCCTGTCGATAGACGACGAAGAATTCACGCCCGGCCCTGATCTGGACCCTGTGGTCGTCAGCCTGCGCACATTCATCGAAGAAGTGCGCTGGAAAAACGCCGATGTGCCTATTTACATCTACGGCGAAACCAAAACCAGTCGCCATTTGCCCAATGACATTCTGCGGGAGTTGCACGGTTTCATCCACATGTTCGAGGACACGCCCGAGTTCGTGGCGCGCCACATCATTCGCGAAGCCAAAAGCTACCTGGAGGGCATTCAGCCGCCATTCTTCAAGGCCCTGCTTGACTACGCGGAAGACGGCTCTTACAGCTGGCACTGCCCAGGCCATTCGGGGGGCGTGGCCTTCCTGAAAAGCCCTGTGGGTCAGATGTATCACCAGTTCTACGGCGAGAACATGCTGCGTGCCGACGTGTGCAACGCGGTGGAAGAATTGGGCCAACTGTTGGACCACAACGGCGCCATCGGCGCCAGCGAGCGCAACGCAGCACGCATTTTCAATGCTGACCATTGCTTTTTTGTCACCAACGGCACCAGCACGAGCAACAAAATGGTGTGGCACCACACGGTGGCGCCCGGCGACGTGGTGGTGGTGGACCGCAACTGCCACAAGTCCATCCTGCACAGCATCATCATGACCGGGGCGGTGCCCGTTTTCCTGAAGCCCACGCGCAACCACTACGGCATCATCGGTCCCATTCCGCAGAGCGAATTCGAGATAGAGGCCATTCAAGCCAAGATCCGTGCCAATCCTTTGTTGGCCGGGGTGGATGCGGACGCTGTCAAGCCCCGCATCCTGACGCTGACGCAGTCCACTTACGACGGCGTGCTCTACAACACCGAAACCATCAAGTCCATGCTCGACGGGTATGTGGGCAATCTGCACTTTGACGAAGCGTGGTTGCCTCACGCTGCGTTTCACTCCTTTTATGGTAGCTATCATGCCATGGGCAAAAAGCGTGCAAGGCCCAAAGAGTCTGTGGTTTATGCCACGCAGTCGATTCACAAGCTGCTGGCGGGCATCAGCCAGGCCAGCCATGTGCTCGTGCAAGATTCACAAAGCACCAAGCTGGACCGCCACCTGTTCAACGAGGCGTACCTGATGCACACCAGTACCAGCCCACAGTACGCCATCATCGCCAGTTGCGACGTGGCTGCTGCCATGATGGAGCCACCCGGTGGTCGTGCCCTGGTGGAAGAAAGCATTCTGGAGGCATTGGACTTCCGACGCGCGATGCGCAAAATCGATGAAGAGTTCGGCGATGACGAGTGGTGGTTCAAAGTCTGGGGCCCGCAGGAGCTGGCCGACGAAGGCATGGGTGATGCCAGCGACTGGATCCTGAAACGCACCGAAGGCCTGAGCGAAGAGGCCGCCGCAGCCAACACTTGGCACGGATTTGGCGAAATGGCACCGGGCTTCAACATGCTCGACCCCATCAAGGCCACGATCGTCACGCCCGGTCTGGACATGGACGGCAGTTTTGCCGACAGCGGCATCCCAGCCAGCATCGTGACCAAATTTTTGGCTGAGCACGGGGTGGTGGTGGAAAAAACCGGGCTGTACAGCTTCTTCATCATGTTCACCATCGGCATCACCAAGGGCCGCTGGAACACCTTGCTGACCGCGTTGCAGCAGTTCAAGGACGACTACGACCGCAACCAGCCGCTGTGGCGCATCCTGCCCGAGTTCTGCCAGAAGCACCCACGCTATGAGCAAATGGGCTTGCGCGACCTGTGCCAGCACGTGCACGCCTTGTACGCCAAGTACGACATTGCGCGCCTGACCACTGACATGTACCTGAGCGACTTGACACCCGCCATGAAGCCCAGCGATGCGTTTGCCCACATTGCGCACCGCACGACCGAGCGGGTGCCGATTGACGACCTGGAAGGCCGCATCACCACCAGCCTGGTCACGCCTTACCCGCCCGGCATTCCGCTGCTGATCCCCGGCGAGGTGTTCAACAAGAAGATCGTGGACTACCTGAAGTTCTCGCGCGAGTTCAACGCCCAGTGCCCTGGCTTCGAAACCGATATCCACGGCTTGGTGGAGGTGGTGGGAGACGACGGCCGCAAGGCCTATTTCGCCGACTGTGTGAAACAGACAGTCTGATCGCGGCGGGGGCTCCAGCCCCCCCTCGGGGCCACCGCTCAATCCACCCGGA
>Ga0209066_10007472_pt1 | contig 10819 bp, 8 predicted proteins | sample All_14_2_FD_187198 | JGI IMG/M metagenome (GOLD analysis project Ga0209066, IMG submission 187198) | Freshwater microbial communities in response to fracking from Pennsylvania, USA - Allegheny Zone_MetaG_DW_15 (SPAdes) (version 2) ... | reverse complement strand
AGGCGTACACCGCGCCGGCGCCCAGCACCGAGGTGCGGGTGTTCTTGGCGCCGTAGACCGCCTGCGCGCTGCCGCTCACGTTGGAGTCGGTGCGGGTGACGTAGTCCAGCCCGGCGATGGCGTTGGCGTCCTCGATGGTAAGGCGGGTCACGGCGCCGGCGCCCATGCTGGCGCCGCCGGGCCCCCGGAACATGCCGGGCATGACGGCCAGCAGATTGGTGCCCAGCGACGACATCTGTTTCTGTATGGCTTTCTGGGCGCCCGTGCCCACGGCGAGCATGGCTATCAGCGCGCCCACGCCGATGATGATGCCGAGCATGGTCAGCAGCGAGCGCGTCTTGTTGCTGACTATCGAAGTGACGGAGGAGGCCAGGTTCTCGGCCACCTCGCGCCAGCTCAGGAAAAAGGTCTTGGGAATGTGCAGCCGCTTGGGCTCCTTCACCTCGCGCGGGGCCTTGCGCGCCGTGTCCTCGATGATGAGGCCGTCCTTGAGCTTGATCACCCGGTCCGCCCAGGCGGCGATGTCGGGCTCGTGGGTGACCATGACGATGGTGATGCCCTGCTCGTCGTTGAGGCGGCGGAAGATGCCCATGATCTCGTTGGACTGGTCGCTCGCGAGGTTGCCGGTAGGCTCGTCGGCGAAGATGATCTTGGGGTCGTTGACCAGCGAGCGGGCGATGGCCACGCGCTGCTGCTGGCCGCCGGAGAGCTGGTTGGGGCGGTGGCCGGCGCGGTCGCCGAGGCCCACCTGCTCCAGGTACTTGATGGCCTCGTGCGGGCGGCTCTTCTCCCCCAGGTAGATCTGCGGCAGCGCCACGTTGGAGGCCGCCGTCATGCGCGGCAGCAGATTGAACTGCTGGAACACGAAACCCAGGATGCGGGCCCGCAGGTAGGAGAGCTCCACGTCGTCGAGGTCCGCCACCTCGCGGCCGAACAGCCGGAAAGAGCCGGCGCTGGGCCGGTCGAGCAGGCCGAGGATATGCATCAGCGTGGACTTGCCCGAGCCGGACGGGCCCATGATGGCGACGAATTCGCCCTCCTTCACGCTCAGGTCCACGCCCTTGAGCACCTCGAGGGGCTCGCCGCCCATCTGGTACACCTTCGTTACGCCTTTAAGTTCGATCATAGGTTGTTCCAGGCCGCCGGGCCTCCGCCTTAGCGGCCGCGCACCGCGCGCTGCTGCTGCCTGTTCATCGACGGGCGCTTGGGCATGAGCGGGTTGCTGCCGCCGCTCTCCACCTGCGGGGCGTAGCCGCCGGCGCGGTAATACACCGTCTCGCCGGCCTCGAGGCCGGAAACGATCTCTACCCGGTCGCCCTCGTTCTGCCCGGTCTGCACCCGGGCGTAGACCGGCTGGCCCTTCTCGAGCCGTTTGACCACGGCCGTCTCGCCCTGCGGGTCGGTGGTGACCGCCGCGGCCGGCAGCAGCAGGATGTCCCGGCGCTCCGAGATCTTGACCTTGATATTGGCCGTCATCTGCGAGCGGAAGAACGGCGGCACGCGCTCGGGGCGCAGCTTGACGGTATAGGTGACCACGTTGTTCTTGGTGGTGCCCTCGTCGAGGATCTTGAAGACGGCGGCGCGCACCGGCTTGTCCGGGTAAGAGTCGAGCACGATGGTGGCGCGCTGGCCCATCTTGATCCTGCCGATGTCGGACTCGTCGAGGCTGGCCGAGACGATGAGCTTGTCGGAGATGGCGAACAGCACCGTGTTGGCGCTCACGGTCTGGCCCTGCACGACGTTGCGCAGGATCAGCGTGCCGTCTATCGGCGAGATGACCTTGATGGGCTTGTAGGTTTCCTGCCACTGCTTGTACTGCTCCTCCCCGGCCGCGCGCGCGGCGTCGAGGATGGCCACCCGGTCCGACGAGCTCATCAGCGCCAGCACCTGGCCGGCCTTGATCCTGTCGCCTTCCTCGGCGAGCAGCTCCTCGATGCGGCCCGAGGAGGAGGGCTGGATCTCCACGCGGTTCTCCGGCTCCACCACGCCGGTGGTGTCCACCAGTTCGGAGAGGTCGGCCAGCTCGGCCTGCACGGCCTGGTAGCGGGGCGCCTTGTCCCCGGCTTTGCGGCCGAAGGCGTACCAACCGCCGCCGGCCAGCGCGGCCGCGATGAGAACGATGACGATCTTTTTCATATGTTTCCTTAGTCTCCGCTTTCCATGGCCACGCCCAGCAGCTGCTCCAGCGTGTTCTTGCGGGCGTGGGCGGTGCGGGCGTAGTCCAGCTGGTTCAGGTCCGAATCCACGAAATTCTGTTCCACGTTCACGAGGTCGATGAAGCTGATCTTGCCGGCCATGTACTTGATCTGCGCCTCCCGGTAGCGCTCCTCGTTGGCCGCCAGCAGGCCGACGCCGGCCCCGGCCGTCTCGGCGGCGCTCAGGTAGCTGTCGTAGCCGGAGCGCAGCGAGGCGGCCAGCGCTATGCGCGCGGCTTTATAATCCTGCTCGGCCGCGGTCAGCGCGCGCTTGTAGGCCGAGAGGTTGTTGGAATAGTAAGTCGGGCCGCCCGCGAAGAGCGGCAGGCTGAGGCTCAGGCCCATGGACCAGTTCTTGTCCTGCGGGAATTCGGTGTCGCCGCTCCAGCCGTAGGAGCCGCTGGCCCGCAGCGAGGGGTAGGCGTAGTAGCGGGCCGAGCTGACCCGCTCTTTAGCGGCTTCCAGCGTTTTTTTTGCCGCCACGATACGGGGCGACAGCTCCAGCGCCGAGTCCACCGCCGCCCCGTCCAGCGCGAAGTCTGGCACTTCTATGCCGCCTTTTGCCGCCAGGGCGGGGCTGCCCTCCAGGCCTATGGCCTCGGCCAGGGCGCGCCGCGCCGAGGCCAGGTCCCGCTCCGCCCGTTTGACGGCCACGGCGGCGTTGCCGGCCAACGCCTCGGTATAAAGGGCGTTGCCTTTGGATTCCATGCCGCTCTCGTACTTGAGGCGGATAAGCTTTGCGTTCTCCAGCCGGATGCCGTGGATCTTGCGCTGCACTTCTACGCGCCGCTGGGCGAACAGCAGGTCGGCGAAGGCGCCGGCCAGCGCCTGGCGGGCCGAGGCCGACGCGGCGAGGTAATCCGCTTCGGCTTTCTCCCTGGAGATGCGGGCGCTCTTCACGGTGGACACGGTGCGCAAATTGAGCAGCTCCTGCGAGGCCGAGATGGAGGCCGACCAGCGGTTGGAAGGGGAAGAATTGTCGCCGCCGCTGCGGTTCACCGAGTGGGAGACGCTGACCTGCGGCAGGTAGGAGTTCACGCTGGCCAGGTAACTGTAGCCGGCCTGCTCCATGGCGGCCCGCGCCGCCTTTACCGAAGGATTATGCTCCAGCGCCAGCCGGCGCGCTTCGTCCCAGGACAATTCCTGGGCGCCCAGCTGGCCGGCCGCGAGCAGCGCCGCCGCCAGGGTAAAGAGGATTTTTTTCATGGTCATAGTCTCGTATAAACAACCGCTTTCATTATTATAACGCTGAGGGGGGAGATTTTATTGCGTTTTTTTACCGCTCGGTAAATAAATTATACAGGTTGGGGCGGCCACCGTCAATAAAAAGGCCCTCCCGGAGGGGGAGGGCCTTTCGCGGAGCGGGGTAGGCGCTACTTCAGTTTTTCCTGGCCGGAGAAGCTGCGCTCCAGCTTGAAGCCCGCCAGTATCTCCCTGTCCTCCTGGGACGGCGCGCCGGCTATGTGCGCCGCTATGGCCGCGCCCAGGCCGGGCCCGAGCATGAAGCCCTGGCCGCACATGCCCACCGCCAGCACATAGCCCTTCAGCGCGGCGGGGAAATCCACCACCGGGAAGCCGTCGGGAGTCATCGGGTACAGGCCGCGCCAGGTGCGGCGCACCTTCAGCGTGGCCAGGTTGGGCATCAGCGAGATCATGCGGCGCGAGATCTCCGGCAGGAACTCGGAGGTGGAGCGCCGGTCGTGGCCCCAGATGGGCGGCTGCGGCGTCAGGCAGAACACGATCTGCCCCTCCCAGTTCTGGTAGAAGTAATAATTCTTGGACTTGTCGCCGGGGCGGATGTCCACCACCATCGGCTCGAAGAAGCGCGCGGCGGGCTCGGTGATGCCGGCCTCGTGGCAGTCCGGCTTTACAGGCACTTTCACTCCGGCCTGCTCCGAAACGGGGGCGGCGTCGGCGCCGGCCGCGTTCACCACCCACTTGGCCCCGTAGCGGCCCTGCGGCGTCAGCACGCCGGTCACGGCCCCGCCGTCTTTCAGGATCTCTTTCACGGGCTCGTGGAAGCGGAACTCGGCGCCCAGCTTGACGGCGCGGCGGTAGAAGGCGTTGATCGAGAGCAGCGGCGAGGCGGAGCCGTCGCCGGGGGACCAGGTGCCGCCGCGCAGGTCCTTGTCGGCGATGCCGGGCACCAGCTTCCTGACCTCATCGGCGCCTATCCAGTCTATGTCGAGGCCGAAGCCCCTCTGTATCTTCAGCAGCTCGCGCAGCACGCGCTCGTCGCTCTCGGTATAGACCGGGAACAGGTAGCCGCCCTTGATCCAGCCGATGTCGTCGCCGTGCTTCTCCTTCCAGGTGGAGAAGACCTCCAGGCCGCGCAGGCAGGCCTTGATCTTGGAGCCGTCGGAGTGCGTGGCGCGCACGCCGCCGATGGCGCATTTGTTCTGGCCCTGGCCGGGAGAGGCTTCTTTCTCCAGCACCAGGGTGCGCAGCCCGCGCCCGGCCAGTTCCATCGCCAGCGGCGTGCCCACGCTGCCCGCGCCGATTATGATGACGTCGTAATTGTTTTCAGCCATAGTTCCCTCTTGGAATCCGCCTAGAATCCGCTCCAGCTGGCTTTCTCGTCGGCCTCGGTGCGGCATTTCACTCCGGAGAAGACGCCCAGCGGCGCCTCCACGAACAGCGGCCGCCGGGTGAAAGCCGTGACCGTCTTGAGGTCCACGCCCTCGCTGCGGAAGATGTTCAGCAGCATCGACGAGCAGGTCTTGGAGCCGCAGGCGCCCATCCCGGCGCGCGTGACGGCCTTGAGCTGGTTGAGGTCGCGCATGCCAGAGCGGATGGCCCGGCGTATCTCGCCCAGGCTCACGCGCTCGCAGCGGCAGATAATAGTTTCATCGTCGGCCTTGGCCAGGTCGGCGGGGGTCTTAGCGCCCGCCTCGGCTTCGAAGAGGCGCAGCGAAACGGCTTTATCGGCCGTCTTCGGGCTGGCCTTCACCACCACTATCATGGTGTTCTCGGCCTTGAAATCCTTCACGTCCAGCACCTCGGCTTCGCCGAGGTCGGCGCCCTCCCAGCCGGTCAGGCGCACCCGGTCGCCTTTCTTCACCAGGCCGCGGCCTATCTCGAAAGGCACGGCCACCGACGGGTTGGCGGGATCCTTCCGGTAGTCCACGATCGTGATGGCCAGGCCGGGGCAGATGAGCAGGCATTTATAGCAGCCGATGCAGTCCCCGGTGAACTGCGGGGTGTTCATGATGCTCTCGCCGGAAAGGTTGATGGATCTCTTGGGGCAGACGGTCACGCACGGGTTGCAGGGGATCTCCTGCCGGCAATGCAGCACCGGGTACACCTTCTTGTCGTGGTCCCTGGCGGCGGGCGCCTTGGTGACGCCGGGGCGGGACTTGAGCACCTCGAGCCGGTCGAACCAGAAGCCGGGCACCGGGGCGGCCATCACGCCCAGGGACTTGAGCACTTTGTGCGCGGTGATCTTGCCGCTGAACATGGCGGCCGAGGCCTCGGCTATCTCTTCGGCGTCGCCGCAGACGAAGGCCTCCATGCCGGCCTCGCGGGCCTGCGCGTGGAACTCGTCCACGGAGGAGAGGCCCACGGCGATCAGCAGCGTGTCGGCCTCGAAAGTCTTCTCGGTGCCGGGCAGGACCTTGAACTTCTCGTCGACGCCGGCGATGGTGACCCGCTCCAGGCCGTCCCGGCCGTCGGCCCGCACTATGGTGTGGCGCGTGTACACCGGCACGCCGAGGCGCTTTATCTTGTCCTCGTGCACCTTGTAGCCGCCGCAGCGCTCCTGGGCCTCTATCAGGCCCACCACGGAGATGCCGGCCTGCAGCGCGTGGTAGGCCGCTATCAGGCCCACATTGCCGCCGCCGACGATGAAAAGCCGCTTGGCCGGGCGCACCAGGTCGCGGTTGACCAGGGTCTGGAAGGCGCCGGCGCCGTAGACTCCGGGCAGGGTGTTGCCGGGGAAGCCCAGGGATTTCTCGCGGGCGCCGGTGGCGCTGATGATGGCCTTGGGCCGCACCAGGCAGTACTGGTCCCCGCGCAGCACGCCCACTTTCCTGTCGGAGAACACGGCCAGGCAGGTGGCGTTGGTCCAGGCCTTCACCGACGGGTACTCTTTCAGCTGGTCCCCCAGCTTGCCGGCGATGTCCACGCCGCGCGTGCCGGCGTAGCAGTCCTCCACCGAGCCGAAGAATTTATGGGTCTGCAGCACCAGCTTGCCGCCGAAGCGGTCCTTGTCGTCTATGATCAGCGTGTTCACGCCGAGCTTGCCCAGCTCGGCCGCGGCCGCCAGGCCCGAAGGGCCGCCGCCGACTATCAGCGCGTCGACGTCCAGCTCCTCCACCCGCCCGAACTCCTGCACGCAGGCCACGCGGGGCAGCCGCGCCTCGCCGCGCAGCGTCTCCACGCGCATGCCCTCGCGCACCGGCGTCACGCAGGATTTCACGGTCAGGCCGTCGGCGATGACCGAGCACTGCGCGCACTGGCCGTTGGCGCAGAAGATGCCCTGCGGGGCGTCGTCCTTGTGGTGGCGGCTGAAGATCTTGATGCCGTTGGCGAACAGCGCGCTGGAGATCATTTCGCCTTCCAGCGCCTCGCACGGTTTCCCGTCGAAAGCGAATTTTACGGTCTTCCGCTCTTCGGGCTGGAGAACGGGGTGTTCGGTTATTCTTTCCATTAAGTTCCTCTCTTGCGCGGCGTAGAACTTCCATATACTATAATAAAATTGCCTTCCGAAAAAACAACGGGAAGAGCCGCGCGCGGCCCGCTTTTCTGCCGCCCGCGCCGGCCGGCAAGAAAGGAGCGGCGGCCGCGGGGCTATTTGTTATAATAATCCTACATGGAGGGTACAATGAAAAAAATTATTTTGACGGTTGCCTGCGCCCTGTTCGCCGGCAGCCTTAACGCGGCGGAATTCCAGCTTAACGGCGCCAGCCTGGTGGACCAGGTGGTCGTCTCGGCCCCCGAGGTGAAGATCCCCGAGGCTCCCAAGCCGGCCAGGGCCAAAACCGGCAGCTACGTGCAGCTTTCCGGTTATGTGAGCCTCAGCGGCAGCGGCTGGCTGCACGGCGACAACGGCGGCTTCACCAGCGTGACGCTCACCGGCTGGGGCACTTTCCGGGACTCCTCCGGCAAGATCACCAGCAACAACACCTACATCAACGCCACCGCCTCTTTCTGGGTCCGCCCCAACCAGTCCGTCTTCGAAACGGTGCGCCCGAGCGTGTACGTGACGTTCTACCGCGACGGCAGGATGGTCGGCTCCACGAACATGACCGGCAGCATCTCCGTCAACGGCTGGCCGAGCTCCAACTATTTCAGCCTCAGCGGCTCCGGCTACCTGAACGGCTCGATGTACGTGGAGGACGCGGACTAAAGGCCGCGCCTGCGCAAGGAGGGCGGCTTTAAAAGGCCGCCCTTTTTTATTATCATTCAAACTATGAAGATACTGGAAGGCAAGACCCTCTCGGCCGAGATCCTCGGCGCGCTGCCGGCCCGCGTGGAAGCCGTAAAGGCCCGCCTGGGGCGGCCCCCGTCGCTGGCCATCATCAATTATTTCGCCGATTCGCCTTCGGCCGTCTACGTGAAGCGCAAGATCGACGCCTGCGAAAAGCTCGGCATCGCCGTTAAATTATTCGCCCCGAAGCCCGCGGAGGGCTACCCGGCCTTCAAGGCGCTGCTGGCCAGGCTGGGGGCCGACGGTGCTTACGACGCCATCATGATAGAGCGGCCGCTGCCGGACGGCTTCGAGACCAGGGAGACCTGGGACGCCGTGCCCGCCGCCAAGGACGTGGACGGCCTCTCTTCGCTGAACATGGGCCGCCTGTTCATCGCCAGGAAGTTTTCAGAGATAGAGAACGGCGGCTTCTTCGTGCCCTGCACGGCGCTGGCCGTGATCCGCCTGCTGCGCTTCCACGGCATAGACCCGGCCGGAATGAACATAGCCGTGGCGGGCCGCTCCTCCGTGGTGGGCCGGCCGCTGGCGCAGATGCTGGTGGCGCTCGACGCCACCGTCACGGTCTGCCATACCCGCACCAAGAACATCGCCGAGATCTTCAAGCGCGCCGACCTGGTGGTCACCGCGGCCGGCAAGGCCAAGTGGCTCAAGCCGGAGCTGCTGCCGCCGGACGCGACGGTGATAGACGTGGGCACCAACTTCGACGAGAACGGCCGCATGTGCGGCGACGCGGACTACGCCGCGCTGGAACCCTCGGCGGCCGCCGTCTCGCCGGTGCCGGGCGGGGTGGGGCCGGTCACGCTGGCCTGCCTGCTGGAGGCCGCGGTCCGCGCGGCCGAGCTGGCGCCCAAAACGGAAAAAGGCGGGATAATACTCACATGAAGAAACTATCGACCCTGATACTGGCCCTGCTGCTGCCTTCGGCGCTGCTGCTGCCGGCCGCCGCGCAGGAGCAGGAGGCCCCGAAGGAAGAGGCCGCCGCGGCCGCCAAGCCGGCCGCCAAAAAGAAGGCGAAGAAAAAGAAGAAAGCCGCGCCGGTCTCGGAGTATAAATTCGGGGCCGTGGACCGGACTTCCACCTACAAGTTCGACCGCGAAGCGGAACCGATAACCAAAGAGTCCGCCAAAAAAGCGGCCGCGGAGCGGGCGGCGGCCAAGAAGAAAAAGAAAAAGGCGGCCAAGAAAGCCGTCTCCGAATACAAATTCGACGCCGTGGACAGCGTGCCCACCTACAAGATGGACAAGTACGCCGACCCGATAGTAAAGACCCCTAAGAAAAAGAAAGCCGCCGCCAAGAAGAAAGCCGCCGAGCCGGCCGAACCCGCGCCCGGCCACGACGCGTCAGGCGCTATCCCGGAGGCAAACTGATGCCGGAACCGCTTGGAAAGGCCCCAAAAAGATGAGCCGGGCCGCAGAGTGGCATAACGGGTTCTTCAAGAACTCTTTTTACAACCCGGCCTCACCGGCCGCGGTGGAGAAGGCGCCCGCCGAGGCGGCCTTCGCCCTGAAGCAGCTCGGGCTGAAAAAAGGCGACGCGCTGCTGGACCTGTGCTGCGGCCCCGGCCGCCACGCGGTGGAATTCGCGCGGCGCGGCCTGGCCGTGACCGGCTACGATTTCTCAGCCGAGTACCTGCGCGAAGCCGCGGCCCGCGCTAAAAAGCGGCGGGTGGCGCTCTCTCTGCGGCGCGGAGACATGCGGCGGCTGGATTACCGCGGGGAGTTCGACGCGGTGGTGAACCTGTTCACCAGCTTCGGTTATTTCCTGAAGTTCTCCGACGACCTGAAAACGCTCAAGGGCGCGGCCCGCGCGCTCAAGCCCGGCGGGCGGTTCCTGATAGACGTGATCAACGGCGATTTCATCAGGACCAACTACACGCCCAGGGACTGGCACGACCTGGGCGACCATTACCTGCTGGAAGAGCGGGAGGCGGCCCCGGGCGGCATCTTCAACGAGTGGACGCGGATAGACAAGAAAACCGGCAGGATACAGCGGAAGACTTTCTTCAACCGGCTCTATGGCCGGGCGGAGATGACGGCCGCGCTGCGCAAGGCGGGCCTGGCGCCGCTGAAATTCTGGGGCGGTTTCAAGGGCGAGCCGCACTCCGAAGCCAGCGTGCGGCTGATCTGCCTGGCCAAGAAGAACTGACCCGCCCCAAACAGGGCGTCAGGACCCCGCGCCGGGCGCGGGGTTCTTTATTTTAGCGGCGAGCTGCCCGCAGGCGGCCGCGATATCCGCGCCGCGCTCCACCCGCAGGTAGGTGCGCACGCCGGCCTCTATCAGCTCCAGCTGGAAGGCCTTTACGCGGGGCGTCTCGCCGCCGGAACCGCCCGGGGGGTTGTAGGGAATGAGGTTGACCCGGCAGGGGATATCCCGGACCAGGCCGGCCAGCAGCGCCGAGTCCGACGGCCTGTCGTTGAGGCCGGGGAAAAGGATATATTCGAACATCACGGCCGCCTTGCGCGCGCGGCAGTAGGCCCGCACGGATTCCAGCACGCGCTTCAGCGGGTATTTCTTTTCCATCGGGGCCAGGCGGGCGCGCTGCTCCTCGTCGGCCGCCACCACGGAGACCGCCAGCCGCACCCGCAGGTCGGAGGTTGCGAGCTCCTCTATCACCGGGATCACGCCCACGGTGGAGACCGTCATCTTCACCTGCGGAAAATGGCGCCCGCGGCTGTCCGAGAGCAGCCGCACGGCCCGCTGCACGTTCTCCCAGTTCAGGAAAGGCTCGCCCATGCCCATAAAAACGATGCTGTTCAGCTCGCCGGCCTCTTTAAGACAGGCCTCGAACTGGGCGATTATCTCCTGCGGCGTCAGCGAGCGCCGCAGCCCCAGCGCGCCGGTGGCGCAGAAGGTGCAGCCGCAATCGCAGCCGGACTGCGAGGAGAGGCAGGCGATCACCCGGTCCTTGCCCGGCAGCACCACGCACTCGGCCGGGGCGCCGTCGTGGAAACGGAACAGCATCTTGCGCGTGCCGTCGCGCGACACCTGCATCTCCGCGGGCAACGGCAGCGGGGAGAGGGAATAGGCGGGGGAGAGCGCGGCGCAAACACGGGGGGGCACCCCCGGCAGGGCGGCCACGTCCGCGGCCCCGAGCCGGTGCACGGCCAGGTATACCGCCGCCGCGTGTACGGGCTTCTCGCCCAAGGCGGCCAGCGCCGCCTCGAGTTCGGGGCGGGTCAAAAACCTCAGATCCGGC
>Ga0209066_10007471_pt1 | contig 10820 bp, 10 predicted proteins | sample All_14_2_FD_187198 | JGI IMG/M metagenome (GOLD analysis project Ga0209066, IMG submission 187198) | Freshwater microbial communities in response to fracking from Pennsylvania, USA - Allegheny Zone_MetaG_DW_15 (SPAdes) (version 2) ... | reverse complement strand
GTGGAAATACGACCGATTAGGAGGGCAAGATAAAAGCCCGCGCCGCCGTCGGTCCGAATTCAGAAAGGCTTTCCGCTGGTTGCGATCATCGCCGTCAGAGCTGGGCGACTTGCTGCGACCCGCCCGGGACCGCCGCGGTCCGAAGGGGTCTGCGAGGCGCACGCCCCGGCGCGGCACGCCGCGGCGGACCTCCAGCGTCGCGATACTGGTCGGGCGCTCGAGGCCGGGGCGCATCGCCTGCGCTCGGCCGGGTCGCCGCCCAGGACCAATGTTCAGGAGACTTCACGAGGCGCCAGCTCCGGTCCGTCGTCGCGCCGGTCCGGCGAATCACGCCTTCATGCGCATCGCCGCCGCCGTTCGGGCGAGGCGCGCCTTCAGACGCCGATGGCGCCTGCATCAAACGGTTCTGGAAGGCTGTGACCCCAGTGGGACCCCAGGGGGTCAAAACCGGTCACCGAAATCAGCTAAGTCATTGAAAATATGGCGCGCCCGGAACGATTCGAACGTCCGACCCTCAGATTCGTAGTCTGATGCTCTATCCAGCTGAGCTACGGGCGCGCATCGCCTTGAGGCGAGGGCGCGGAACCTAGTCGGGGATCGGACAAAGCGCAAGCCGGGGGCGCGAGGAATTTTCGCCCCCGGTCGCCGGTCTCAGAAGCGGGGCAGGCCGAACGGCCTGCGCGGGGCCTCTTCGTCGCCGCCGCCGCCCATCATGTCCTCCATGTCCATGCCCAGGACCGCGCTGGTGGCCGAGCGGTAGCGGACCTTGACCTGCCACTGTTGGTTCCAGGCAACCTTCGGGTCGGCGGGCCTGGGCGGATAGACGAAGTTGGCCTCGCCGCCGTAGGCCGCCAACTGCACCATGGCCTGGGGCGCAGCCTCGACCACCTCGCGCGGGATGGCGCACTGGGTGGTCGTCGGCGCCATCAGAGCCTTCTGCTGGACCAGCCGCTCGAGATCGCCGGGGCTGATGTAGTCGGGCAGGGAGAAGGCCGACGCCTGCACCTCGCTGGAGGTCCAGAGCACCACCGTCTCGCCGCGTCCGCCGCCAATGGCGGTGGCGAGGAAGGCCTTGGCGCCCGGAATGGCGCCCCAGCCGAGCAGCCCTGCGCCGGAGCCGGCGACGCTGGTGCGCAGCCGCAGCGGCGCCAGGAAGTCCTGGTTCTGGGCGAGGTCGAACTTGATCTCCGGCGCATAGTTGCCGCGCACCGTGTGCGCGCCCACGAGGGAGCCCTCGGCCGGCACGGTCGTGCGCGTGCGCTCGTTGGGCCACTCGCCGTAGGTCGTGTTGCGCGAAGGCGACGGCGGGCGCATGGGCGTGACCGCCAGGCCGCGCGTCATCGCCTCCAGGCCGGGCGGCATCTTGCCGGCGGCCATGGCCTCGGGCGTCATCTGGGAAAAGTCGATGGTGATCGGCTGGCCGGGCCGCGCGCGTTCGCCGCAGCCCCAGAAGATCAGCATGCGGCCCCGCGGCTTCTGGTATTCGCGCGGCAGGGCTGGCTCCTCCTCGACCCGCTGCGCGGGCTGCGCCCTCGGCGTGATGAGCGGCAGGGCGGCGCCCGCGCCCAGGCCCTGGGGCGGCAGATGGTCGGCGGCGGGCGCCCCCTGCGCGGCCCGCGAGGAGCCGAGCTGCAGGGTCAGGCTATGCTGGGCGCCGCCCATGCCGCCGGAACCACCGCCCATCATCATGCCCATCATCGCGCCCATGGAGGGCCTGCGCGCGCCGCCCGGGCCGCCCGGGCCGCCGGCTCCGCCCATGGCGCCCATCATCGCGGCCATGCCGCTGGTGGTCTGGGCGCTCATCCAATAGACGGCGACCGGCCCGGTCACCTCCTGCCGCGTCTGCGCGCCCGCCGTTCCGGCCGCCGCCGCCAAGGCCACGACCGCCGTCGCCCGCACCCAACCCATGGTTTTTCCTCCTGAACCCAGGGCTGCGTTCTACCACTCGCCCAAGGGGCGAGCCAGCGAGACGAGCGTGGCGCGGGGAGCTCGCCGGCGCCTCGAAGCGCGGCGGGCGGCGCCGAACGGCGCCCAACGTCCCACCAGGCATTGTGGCGAAGCTCCAGCCGTCTATGTTGCCGCCGTTCTCCTGTTTCCGAGTGGTCCGCCGTGCGCCAGATCCTGCGTCTCTCCCCCGTCCTCTTCGCCCTCCTCGCCGCGGCCTGCGCGACGCCGACGCCCAGGCCCGACGCCGGCTCGCCGGCGCAGGCGTCCTCAGGCCCCAGCGCCATGGTCGCGGCGGCCAATCCGCTGGCGGTGGAGGCCGGGGTCAAGGTGTTGAAGGCCGGGGGCTCGGCGGTGGACGCCGCGGTCGCCGTGCAGGCGGTGCTGGGCCTGGTCGAGCCGCAGAGCTCGGGCCTGGGGGGCGGCGCCTTCATGACCTACTACGACGCCGCGACGAAGAAGGTCACCGCCTACAACGGCCGCGAAAAGGCGCCGGCGGGCGCCACGCCCGACATGTTCCTGAACGCCGAAGGCAAGCCCCTGACCTATCCCGAGGCGGTGCTGAGCGGGCGCTCCACGGGCGTGCCCGGCGCCGTGGCCATGCTGTCGCTGGCCCAGCGCGAGCACGGCAAGCTCGCCTGGAAGGACCTGTTCGGCGACGCCGAGCGCCTGGCCGACGAAGGCTTCGTGGTGAGCCCGCGCCTGGCCGACATGGCCAGCTCGACACGCGCGCCCCAGGCCTCGGCCCCCGACGCCGTCGCCTATTTCTCCAAGCCCGACGGAACGCGGATCCAAGCCGGCGAGGTGCTGAAGAACCCCGCCTACGCCGCCACCGTGCGCAAGATCGCCGCCGAGGGGCCAAAAGCCCTGCTGGAAGGCCCGATCGCCGAGGCCATCGTCGCGCGCCTGCACGACGACCCGCGCCCCGGCTCCATGACGCTGGCGGACCTGAAGGCCTATGAACCCAAGGCCGGCCCGGCGCTCTGCCGGCCCTACCGGGTCTATGTGGTCTGCGTCCCGCCCGCGCCATCCGGTGGGCCCGCCGTGCTGGAGGGGCTGGGGCTCCTGGAGCACACGGACATCGCCGCCCACGGGCCCGACACGGCGGAGGGCTGGTACCTGTTCGCCGAGGCGAGCCGCCTGATGTACGCCGACCGCGATCGCTACATGGGCGACCCGGACTTCGTCGAGGTGCCCACCGAAGGCCTGCTCGATCCGGCCTACCTGAAGGCGCGCGCCACCCTGATCGGCCCGACGGCCGGGCCCGCGCCCGCTCCGGGCAATCCCAAGGGCGCCGGTCCCCGCGGCCCGGACGCCACCAAGGAGCCGGGCGGAACCACCCACTTCGTCATCGTCGACAAGGCCGGCAACGTCGTCTCCATGACGACCACGGTGGAGAGCATCTTCGGCTCTGGCCGGATGGTCGGCGGCTTCTTCCTCAACAACCAGCTCACCGACTTCTCCTGGACCCCGGTGGAGAAGGACGGGGTTCCCGCCGCCAACGCGGTCGCGGCGAACAAGCGCCCGCGCTCGTCCATGGCGCCGGCCGTCGTGCTGGACCGCCAGGGCCGCTTCGTGGCCGGCGTCGGTTCGCCCGGGGGCACCTCGATCCTGGGCTACAATCTCAAGGGCCTGGTGGCGATCCTGGACTGGAAGATGCCGGTCAAGGAGGCCCTGGCCCTGCCGAACCTCGTGGCCCGCGGTTCGGTCTACGGCACCGAGCTCGACAAGATGCCCCCCGCCGTCGTCGAGGGCCTGGCCGCCAAGGGCGTGAAGCTGATCAACGGCGCGGGCGCGGAAGGCTCGGGCCTGCACGCCATCAAGGCCACGCCGAACGGCCTGGAGGGCGGCGCCGACCCCCGCCGCGAAGGCGTCGCGATCGGCTTCTGAGCGGCCGGCCAGTCGGCCCTTTGGAGCCGCGCCCTAGGCAGGCTTCTTGGCTCGCCTTCTAGCCGCGGGCTTCGGTTCGGGCGCGCCGGGCAGGCGAAGTTCGAAGACGGAGCCCTCGGCCCCCGTGGCGGCCAGCGTCAGGTCGCCGCCATGCCCCTGGGCGAGCTCGCGGGCGATGGCCAGGCCCAGGCCCGCACCGCCCGGGCGGCTGGAGCCCGAGAACGGCTGGAACAGCCGCTCGCGCGCGCGGTCCGGCACGCCGGGCCCCGTGTCGGCCACCCGGATCACGCTGACGCCGCCGGCCTGTTCGAAGGCGACGCGGACCTCGCCCGGCGCCGGGCGGGCCTCGCCCTGCTGCTCGATCGCCTCCCGGGCGTTGCGCATCAGGTTGACGAGGATGCGGTGCAGCTGGTCGGGGTCGGCAAGCACCTGGACCCTGGCGCCCACCGCGCAGACGAGGCGCACGCCTTCAAGCGACAGGCGCGCCTCCTCGCCGGCGGCCTCGATCGCCGGCGCCAGCGGGACCGCGCGCGCGTCGGGCGCGGCCTCCTGGGTCTTGCCGTAGGTGAGCACGTCGCTGGCGAGCTTGACCGCGCGATCCAGGGCCCGCTCCAAGCGCGGCAGGGCCTGGCTGACCTTGGGATCGCCCAGCGCCGCCAGCCGCTCCGAGGCGATCTGCGCGCTGGTCAGCATGTTGCGCAGGTCGTGGTTGATCTTGGCCACGGCCTCGCCCAGCGCCGCCAGCCGGGCGCGGGAGTTGAGCGCGGCGCGCAGGTCGGCCTGCATCCGGTCCAGCTCGACCTCGGCGCGGCCCACCTCGTCGCGGCGTCCGGACAGCTCGACCCGGGCGCGCGGGTCCTCCGGGTCGGCGCGGAAGCGCTCCATGGCGTGGGTGATCCGCTGCATCGGCCGCACGAGGAAGACGTTCAGGGACAGATAGACCAGCCCGCCCGCGATCGCCGAGACGAAGGCGGTGATGGCCAGCAGGCGAACCAGATAGCGGCGAAGCTCGCGGCGAAGCTCGGCGTCGGGCGCGACGATCTCGATGAAGTCGGCCTGGCGGAAGCGTGGCTCGGCCACCACGCGCACCATGCGCCCCTCTGGCCCGAACAGCGTCTGGAAGGGAGCGGCGAGCCAGGAGGCCGGCGCCTGGTCGCGCAGGTCCACGAGATAGGGCGCGCGCGCCAGGCTCGGCCCGCGCAGCACGAGCCGGCGCATGCCCTCGCTCTGGATGGCGACCCACTGGACGCCGGCCGCCGCGGTGAGCTGGCTCGCCACCTGGTCGCTGACGACGCGGTCGGGCGCCACGTCGGTGGCGAGCGAGGCGAGCTCGGCGGCGCGCACGCGGTCGAGCAGCCACTGCTCCTCGAAGGCGGCCAGAGTCGGCGGCAGCACGAGCATGCCGCCGAAGACCACGAAAAGAACCGTCAGGATCAGCAGCCGTGCCGAAAGGCCGCCTGGCCAGAAGAAGCGGCGACTTGGAGGCCGTGGATGCTCCTGCGGCGATGGGGCGTCCGCCATGACTGAACCCGTTAATGCACGGGAGCATGTTCGGCAACGCAGGCGAAGCTTTGGCGCCCGCGCGGGCGAGGTCGCCTATTTCGCGCCCACGGCCTCGGCGAGCGCGCTGAAACCGTCCGCACGCAGGCGCAGAGCGAGGTCGCGCTTGATCCGGCCGACCAGGCCGGGGCCCTCGTAGACCATGGCCGAATAGAGCTGCACCGCCGAGGCGCCCGCCCGGATCTTGGCGTAGGCGTCGGCGCCGCAGGCGATCCCCCCGGCGCCGACGAGGGCGACGCGCCCCGCGGCGGCGGCGTGGAACCGCTCCAGCACCGTCGTGGAGAGCGACAGGAGCGGCGCGCCGGAGAGCCCGCCCGCCTCGCCCGCGAACCGCGACCTGAGCGGCGGGCGCGAGATGGTGGTGTTGGAGACGATGACGCCTTCCAGGCCGTTGGCGAGCACCGTCTCGACGATCGCCTCGACCTCGGCGTCCTCCAGGTCGGGCGCGACCTTCAGGAACATGGGGGCGCGTCCCTCGGCGGGCAGGCCGTCGCGGGCCTCGGCCAGGCGGCCCAGCAGCTCCTCGAGCGCCGCGCGGGTCTGCAGCGCGCGCAGGCCCGGCGTGTTGGGCGAGGAGATGTTGATGGTGAAGTACGAGGCCAGGCCCCACAGGCGCCGCAGGCCCGTGACGTAGTCGCCGATGCGGTCGGCCGCGTCCTTGTTGGCGCCGATGTTGGCCCCGACCACGCCGGCGGCGCGAGCCTGGGCGAGGCGGGCGGCGAAGGGCTCCAGGCCCGCGTTGTTGAAGCCCATGCGGTTGATCACCGCGCGATCCTCGCTGAGGCGGAACAGCCGGGGGCGCGGATTTCCGGCCTGGGCGAGCGGCGTGACGGTGCCGCATTCCACGAAACCGAAACCCGCCCTGAGCATGGGGCGGAAGACCTCGGCGTTCTTGTCGAAGCCGGCCGCCAGGCCGACGGGGTTGGACAGCCGCAAGCCCGCGAGCTCGGTGCGCAGGATCGGGTCGTCCACGCCGCCGCGGGGACCCAGGCCCAGGCTCAGCGCCTTGATGGTCAGGCCGTGGGCGTCTTCAGGATCGAAGGCGTGGAAGGCCCGGGCCGCGAGGTCGTGCAGCGCGCTCATGCGGCGACGCCCGCCTGGGGAACGCCGGCGGCGTCCAGAGGCGCCTCGCGGACCGCGCGCACGAGGCCGGTTTCGAGCGGACGGTAGAGGTGGGGGAACAGATCGCCGCCGCGCGCCGGCTCCCACTTCAGGTCGGGCAGGTCGTCGGCCTCGATCTCCAGCACCACGAGGTCGGCCTGGCCGGCGAACCATTTCGCCGCCGTGGCCTGAGCCTGGGCGGCGGTGGAGAAGTGGATGTAACCGTCGGCGAGGTCGGCCGCGGAGCCGTCGAAGCGCCCGACGGCGCAGGCGGCCTCCCACTCGGCGCGGGCCAGTATCTTGTAGATTTTCATCCGCGGTCCCGGCGCGGGAAGAAGAGGCCGTCGTAGGAGGGCCGGCCGGCGGCGTCGATCAGGAACACCGCAGCCGCGGCGGTGGGAAACTCGTTGCGCGCGCGCGAGATCAGGCCCGCCTCGCAGGCGCCTTCCTGCAACAGCTGCACGGCCAGTTCCTGCAGCCCCGGGTTATGGCCCACCATCATCACGGTGCCCGCGCTCCGGCCCGCCCGCTCGGCCATGCGGCGCACGACGCCGGCCTCGGCATGATAGAGGTCGTCCTCGAAGGCCACGCGCGCGGCCGGAAACACCGGCTCGGCCGCCGCCCAGGTGCCACGCGTGCGGGCCGCGGCGGAGACCAGCGCCACGTCCGGCGAAAAGCCCATGTCGGCCAGGGTCTCGGCCATGGCGCGGGACTCGCGGACGCCGCGCGGCGTCAGCCCCCTGTCGAAATCGTCCCCCGAGGCGGACTGGTGCTCGGCCTTGCCGTGGCGGAACAGGATCAGCCGGTCCATTCTCACTCCGTCGCTTCGGCCACCTCATAGCCGCTCAGGCCGCCCGCGCGAAGCGGTTGACAGCGCCCAGCCTAGACGGTCCAAGGCGACCATGACCATTGCGGTTGAGCCGCCGATCGCGGGCAAGACCAACGGCGGGACGATGCGCTTCCCGTCCAGCAAGCCCCTGCGCCTGGACAGCGGCGCGACGCTGGCGCCCCTGGAGATCGCCTACGAGACCTACGGCGAGCTGAACGCCGACAAGTCCAACGCCGTGCTCGTGTGCCACGCGCTGACCGGCGACCAGTACGCCGCCTCGGTTCACCCGCTGACCGGCAAGCCCGGATGGTGGGCCCGCGTGATCGGCCCCGGCCTGCCCCTCGATCCGGCGCGTTACTTCATCATCGCCTCGAACGTGATCGGCGGCTGCATGGGCTCCACGGGCCCGGCCTCGATCAATCCGCAGACAGGCGAGCCCTACGGCCTGACCTTCCCGATGATCACCATCGCCGACATGGTGCGGGCCCAGGCCATGCTGGTCGAGGCGCTGGGCGTTGAGACCCTGTTCGCCGTGGTCGGCGGATCGATGGGCGGCATGCACGTGCAGCAGTGGGCGGCCGACTATCCCGATCGGATCGCCAACGCGGTCTGCATCGCCGCGGCTTCCCGCCACTCGGCCCAGAACATCGCGTTCCACGAGGTCGGCCGCCAGGCGATCATGGCCGACCCGGACTGGCGTGGCGGCGACTACCTGCGCCAGGGCGTTCGGCCGGAGAAGGGGCTGGCGGTGGCCCGCATGGCCGCGCACATCACCTACCTGTCCGAGCCCGCCCTGCAGCGGAAGTTCGGCCGGGAGCTGCAGCGCGACGGCCTGTCCTGGGGCTTCGACGCCGACTTCCAGGTGGAGAGCTACCTGCGCCACCAGGGCACGAGCTTCGTCGACCGCTTCGACGCCAACTCCTATCTCTACATCACCCGCGCGCTCGACTATTTCGACCTGGCCGGGAGCTACGACGGCGTGCTGGCCCAGGCGTTCCGCAAGGCGCGGCACGTGCGCTTCTGCGTGCTCTCGTTCTCCTCGGACTGGCTCTACTCCACGGCCGAGAGCCGCGACATCGTGCGCGCCCTGAACGCCGCCGGATGCCGCACGAGCTTCGTGGAGATCGAGACCGACAAGGGCCACGACGCCTTCTTCCTCGACGAGCCGCAGCTCGATTCGGCGCTGCGCGGCTTCCTGGATTCGGCAGCCCAGGCGCGAGGCCTTGCGTGACGGCCCTGCGCGAGGACTTCCGCGAGATCCTGCGGCTGGTGCGCCCCGGCTCGCGCGTGCTCGACGTGGGTTGCGGCGAGGGCGAGCTGCTGGAGCTGCTCGCCCGCGAGAAGGACGTCGAGGGCCAGGGCCTGGAGATCAGCGGCGAGGGCGTCGCCGCGTGCCTGGCCAAGGGCCTTTCGGTCGTCCAGGGCGACGGCGACCGCGACCTGGACTACTTCCCCGCCAAGGCCTTCGACTACGCGATCCTGTCCAAGACCCTGCAGCAGATGCGCGAGCCGCGCCACGTGCTGAACGAGCTTCTGCGGATCGCCGACCAGGCGGTGGTGTCGGTGCCGAACTTCGGCCACTGGCGGGTGCGCCTGGCGCTGCTGACCAAGGGCCGCATGCCCGAGACCAAGGCCCTGCCCGACCCGTGGTGGTCGACGCCCAACATCCACCTGTGCACCCTGCGCGACTTCACCACCCTGTGCGCGGACCTCGACCTGCGCATCGACGCCTGCGCGGCGCTCGCCCAGGGCAAGCCGGCGAGGCCCATCGATCCCTCGCGCCCGATCGAGAACTGGCGCGCCGAATCGGCGCTCTACCTCCTGAGCCGCAGGGCGCCGGAAGCGGAACCCGCCCCGAGGACCGACCTGTTCGGTTGAACCCCCAGACTGCTAGAACAAAAGAAGATTGTTGAGCTCGTCTGCAAGGTCGCGCCAATCGGGATTGGCTTCTTCAATCAACTTCAGCTTCCAAGCCCGGCGCTACTCCTTGATACGGCGCTCGCGAAGAAACGCGGCTTCTCGGCTCTCATGCGCTTCGAACCAGACGAGGCGGTCGACGCCATACCTCGCCGTGAAGCCGCCGCGAGCACGAACCTTATGTTCATAGATCCGTCGCGCGAGATCGTCCGTCGATCCCGTGTAGAGCGTGCCGTTGCGCTTGCTGGCCAGGATATAGGTGTAGAACATACCCCTTCCCGCTCACCCCGGCGAATGCCGGGGCCCAGATTCAACCAGGAAGCGCGGCAGGTTTCACCTGGGCCCCGGCATTCGCCGGGGTGAGCGGCGTTCTCGCACGTCCCGCCAAACTCCAGCCGCTAGCAATGCTACCCCGCGATCGCCGCGGCGTCGCGGTCGCCGGTGCGGATGCGCAGCGCCGATTCCAGGTCCATGACGAAGACCTTGCCGTCGCCGATCTTGCCCGTGTTGGCGGTGGTCGCCACGGCCTCGACCACGGCCTGGACGATGTCGTCCGGAACGGCGATCTCCAGCTTCACCTTGGGCAGCAGCTTCACTTCGTACTCGGCGCCTCGATAGACCTCGGTCTTGCCGCGCTGGCGGCCGTAGCCGCGCACCTCGGTGACGGTGAGGCCGGACGCGCCGGCCTCGGTGACGGCCTCGAGCACGGCGTCGAGGCGGCTGGGCTTGATGACCGCGACGATCATCTTCATGCGCGCGTCTCCAGTTTGGTCCGCAACAGTGCGGCCTTCGTTTGAAAGCTAGGGCGATCCGATGCGGCCTCCAAGGGGGTCCGGGCGCCTAAGGGTCCGGCGCCTGCGATTGAGGCGCCCGACAAATCAGCCATTTGCGGCTCCGCGGCGGCTTCGCGCCGCCGGCGCCGGCGCAAGGGCGGGCCGCAGCCGCCGCGCGCGCACGCGCACGGCCCTGGCCTTGACGGCGAAGGTCTGCTTGACGGCCTCCATCAGGACGACGCCCGAGAACTGCGGCCACAGACGCGAGCCGGCCTGCTCGAAGCCTTCGGCCCAGCCCGACAGCCACGTCACCGGGGGGACGTAGAGCGCCCGGGTGTAGCCCGACGGCTCCAGCTCGGCCTCGCGCATCAGCTCGGCGAGCTGGCCGCGGGTGTAGGGACGGCCGTGGCCGAAGGGAGTGCCCTCGGCGTTGGCCCATAGGCCGTTGCGCGCGGCCACGGCCACCACGACGCGACCCGAGGGCGCCAGCACCCGCCACACCTCGCGCAGCAGCGACAGCGGATCGGGGCTCTCCTCCAGCGCGTGGATCGCCAGGATGCGGTCGAAAAGGGCGTTGGGGAACGGCAGGGCTTCCTCGTCGGCGAGCGCCGCCAGGTTCGCGCCCTGGGCGGGCCACAGCTCCACGCCCTGCTGGGCGGGCATGGCCACCACCACGCGGCGCGCCGGCCCGCGCAGATGCCCGAGGAAGGGCGTGGCGTAGCCGAGCCCCAGCACGTCCTGGCCCGCCGCATCGCCCCAGGCCTCGACGACCTTGCGCGTGATCATCTCACGCGCGGGCTTGCCGA